>Ga0137397_10001467_pt1 | contig 16460 bp, 25 predicted proteins | sample czorhiz116metaG_FD_106658 | JGI IMG/M metagenome (GOLD analysis project Ga0137397, IMG submission 106658) | Vadose zone soil microbial communities from Angelo Coast Range Reserve, California, USA - czorhiz1.16 metaG | ecosystem: Environmental > Terrestrial > Soil > Vadose zone | place: USA... | reverse complement strand
TTTGTCGGGCTGACCATCGCCGTCCACAATGGCAAGCAGCACGTGCCGGTGTAGATCTCGGAGAACATGGTCGGACACAAGTTGGGCGAGTTCGCCCTGACCCGCATTTTCAAGAGCCACGGCATGGCGGACAAGAAGGTGCTCGAGGCAGCGGCCGCGGCCAGAGCCGGCGGCGGAGGCCCCGGGGGAGCGGGGGCTTCGGCCGGACCCGGAGCGCCTGCGCCCGGCGCAGCGGCAGCGCCCGCCCCGGCAGGCGAGAAGAAGTAAGGAGACGCAATGGAAACCCGCGCGATTTTGTACGGAGTGCGCCTGTCGGCCCAGAAGGGGCGGCTGGTGGCCGACCAGATTCGCGGTCTCCCGGTCGAGAAAGCGCTCAACCTGCTCGCGTTCAGCCCCAAGAAGGGCGCGCAAATCATCAAGAAGGTGCTCGAGTCGGCGATCGCCAACGCCGAGCACAACGACGGCGCCGATATCGACGAGCTGAAAGTGAAGAAGATCTTCGTCGAGCGGGGGATTCCGCTCAAGCGTTTTCAGGCTCGCGCCAAGGGGCGCGGCAACCGCGTGACCAAGCATTCCTGCCACATCTTCGTGACCGTCGGCGACGAGGAGAAGAAGAAGGCGCCGGTGAAGCCGGCCAAGGGATCAACGAAAACTGAGGCGAAGACCGAAGCCAAGCAGGCGAAGAAATAGGAACATTCCCATGGGACAGAAAATTCATCCGATCGGCTTCAGGCTCAGCGTCAACAAGAACTGGGCCTCGCGCTGGTACGCGAACAGCAAGAACTTCGCCTCGATGCTGAACGAGGATCTCAAGGTCCGCGACTATCTTAAGAAGCGTCTTTCGCACGCCTCGGTCGGCAAGGTGATCATCGAGCGCCCTGCCAAGGATGCCCGGATTACGATCCACAGCGCGCGGCCCGGCGTGGTGATCGGCAAGAAGGGCGAGGACATCGAAATTCTCAAATCCGACCTGCGCAAGCTCCTCGGCGTGCAGATGGTGCACGTCAACATCGAGGAAATCCGCAAGCCCGAAGTCGACGCGCAGCTGATCGCCGATTCGATCGCGCAGCAGCTCGAGAAGCGCATCATGTTCCGGCGCGCCATGAAGCGGGCGATGCAGAACGCGATGCGCCTCGGCGCGCAGGGGATCAAGATCATGAGCGCGGGCCGGCTGAACGGCATCGAGATCGCGCGCACCGAGTGGTACCGCGAGGGGCGCGTTCCCCTGCATACCTTGCGCGCCGACATCGATTACGGAACGTCCGAAGCAAAGACCACCTATGGTGTGATCGGCATCAAGTGCTGGGTGTACAAGGGCGAAACGCTGGCGAAGGGCGAGCAGCCGGCCGCCGCTCCTGCTCCCGCGATGGACGAGCACATGCCGGCGAAGAAGGTAAAGAAGCTCGCGCCCCGGCCGGTCGCTGCCGCGGCGGAAGAGAAACCCGAGCCGGTCTCGGCCGCGGCCCCCGAAGCCGGAGCCCCCGACGCCTCGGCGAAACCCAAGGCGGCCCGGACTCAGCCGCCGGCGGCGAAAAAGGCCGCGGGCGAAGCCAAGGCGAAGGGCGAGGCCAAGCCGGACGCGAAGATCAAGACCGCCGTGAAGAAAACCCGCAAGCCCAAGACCCCGTAGGCGAGGAGCGCATTCATGCTTCAACCGGCAAGAACCAAATACCGCAAGCAGCAAAAGGGACGCAATCGAGGCGTCGCGACGCGCGGAAACAAAGTGTCCTTCGGCGACTACGGCCTGAAAGCGACGACCCGCGGACGCCTGACCGCGCGCCAGATCGAGGCCGCCCGTCGCGCCATGACGCGCCACATCAAGCGCGGCGGGCGCATTTTCATCCGCATCTTCCCCGACAAGCCCATTTCAACGAAGCCCGCCGAGGTGCGCATGGGCAACGGCAAGGGAAACCCGGAATATTTCGTCGCCGAGATCCAGCCGGGGAAGGTGCTCTACGAGATGGACGGGGTGGACGAGCCAACGGCGCGGGATGCATTCGCGTTGGCGGCAGCCAAGCTTCCGCTTCGTACCGTTTTCGTTTTCCGGCAACTGGGTGGCTAGATGAAAGCGAGTGAACTCCGCGCCAAGGACCCGGCGCAGATCTCCAAGGAGCTCGAGGAGCTCCTGCGGGCCCAATTCAGCCTGCGCATGCAGAAGGCTACCCAGCAGCTCACCAACAGCAGCCAGCTCAAGAAGGTGCGCCGGGACATCGCCCGCGCGCGCACCATCCTGAGGGAAAAGGCGAAAGCAAAATGACCGAGAGCAAGACAGCCGAGAGCAAGACAGCCGAGAGCAAGACCACCCGAACGCTGACCGGTCGAGTCGTCAGCGACAAGATGGACAAGACCGTCACGGTGCTGGTCGAGCGCCGCGTGACGCATCCGATGTACGGAAAAATACTGACTCGCTCGAAGAAGTACCACGCCCACGACGAGAAGAACGAATGCGCCGAGGGCGACCTGGTGCTGATCGAGGAATGCCGCCCCCTGTCGAGGACCAAGTCCTGGAGGATCGCCAAGCTTCTCGAGAAGGCGGGGGCGCCCTAGTTTGGCTTGGCAAATGTCTTGATTTCGCGTACAATTCGCCGCTCTTTTCGCTCCCGGACGGGATCCAAAACTACCTGCCTGTAGTTGACGCGGGCGGACAAGTTGGAGATGCAAAAATGATTCAGATGCAGACGGTGCTCGACGTCGCCGATAACACCGGCGCGCGTGCCGTAATGTGTATCAAGGTGCTCGGCGGCTCGAAACGGCGCTACGCCAACATCGGCGATGTGATCCGGGTGAGCGTCAAGGACGCCGCGCCGCGCGGGCGGGTGAAGAAGGGCGAGATCTATCACGCGGTGGTGGTGCGCACCGCCCAGGGCGTAAGGCGCGCCGACGGCAGCCGCATACGCTTCGACAGCAACGCCGCGGTGCTGCTCACCCCCAAGATGGAGCCCATCGGCACGCGCATCTTCGGGCCGGTGACCCGCGAGCTGCGCACAGAGCGTTTCATGAAGATCGTTTCACTCGCGCCCGAAGTGCTCTGAGGGCGAGGCGACCACCAGGACCATGGAAAAAATCAGAAAAGGCGACGACGTCATCGTCACCACCGGCAAGGACAAGGGGAAGCGCGGAACGGTGCTGCGCATCGTCGACGCGAGGCACCTCGTCGTCGAGGGCGTCAACCGGGTCAAGAAGCACCAGCGTCCCAATCCGATGAAGAACCAGACCGGAGGCATCGTCGACAAGGACATGCCCATCGACACCTCGAACGTCGCCTTGTTCAACCCGCAGACCAAGAAGGCCGACCGGGTCGGGTTCAAGCTGATGCAGGACGGCCGCAAGGTCCGCGTGTTCAAGTCGAACGGCGAAATGGTGGATGCCTGATATGGCGCGACTGCAAGACTATTACCGCAAGGACGTGGTTCCCGAGCTGATGAAGAAGTTCGGGTACAAGACCTCGATGCAGGTGCCGCGGATCAAGAAGATCACGCTCAACATGGGCGTGGGCGAAACGACGCAGGACAAGAAGATCCTCGACAACGCGGTGGCCGACCTCACCAAGATCGCCGGGCAGAAGCCGGTGGTCACCAAGGCCAAGAAATCGATCGCAACCTTCAAGGTGCGCAAGGACTACCCGGTCGGGTGCATGGTGACCCTGCGCGGGCAGCGCATGTACGAATTCCTGGACCGCCTCGTCACCGTCGCGATCCCGCGTATCCGCGACTTCCGCGGCATTTCGAGCCGCGCCTTCGACGGCCGCGGCAACTACAGCCTGGGGGTCAAGGAGCAGATCATTTTCCCGGAGATCGAGTACGACAAGATCGACGCTCTGCGGGGCCTCAACATCAGCATCACCACGACCGCAAAGACCGACGACGAGGCGCGGGCGCTGCTCACGGCCTTCCGTTTCCCGTTCAAGACCTGAGGACCAGCCATGGCCAAACTCGCCGTTGTCAATCGCGATAAGAAACGCCGCAAGACGGTGGCCAAGTTCGCCGCCCGCCGCGCCGCGCTGCTCGCCACCATCAACGACTCCAAGCTCTCCGACGAGGACCGCCAGGAGGCGCGCGAGAAGCTGCAGCAGCTTCCGAGGGACGCCTCGCCCGTGCGCCTTCGCAACCGGTGCCGCCTGACCGGCCGGCCGCGCGGAGTGTTCCGCAAGTTCGGCCTCGCGCGCAACAAGCTGCGCGAAATCGCGCTGCGTGGCGAGATCCCGGGACTGATCAAGGCGAGTTGGTAGGAGGTTCAACGCATGAGCATGACCGATCCCATTGCCGATATGCTGACCCGCATCCGCAACGCCCAGATGGTCGGAAAGACCGTGGTCGGCGTGCCTTCCTCGAAGGTCAAGGTCTCGATCGCCCAGGTGCTGAAGGACGAGGGCTACATCGACGGATTCGCGGTTCGCGAGAAGGAAGGGAAGCCGGAGCTCGAGATCGGCCTGAAGTACTACGCGGGCCAGCCGGTCATCGAAAAGATCGAGCGGGTGTCCACGCCCGGGTTGCGCGTCTACAAGGGGCGCGACGACCTGCCGCGCATCATGAACGGGCTCGGAGTCGCCATCGTCTCCACCTCCAAGGGCGTCATGACCGATCGCAAAGCGCGCGCCACCGGCGTGGGCGGCGAAGTGCTGTGCATCGTCGCATGAGCACCTTCCTCTAGCCGAGGCCGCCATGTCCCGCATCGCAAAATATCCTGTGACTCTGCCGAAGGGCGTCGAGGCGACGCTCGCGACCGAAGCGCTTTCGATCAAAGGGCCTCTCGGAACCCTGTCTCAGCGCCTGCGCGGAGACGTGAAGATCGAAAAGGACGGCGACAAGCTCACGTTCAAGGCGCTAGACGACTCGGACGAGGCCAACGCCATGTCCGGGACGCTGCGGGCGCTCGCTGCGAACATGGTCGTCGGCGTGACCAAGGGTTTCGAGAGGCGACTGACGCTGGTCGGAGTCGGCTATCGCGCGCAGGCGCAAGGCGACAAGTTGAATCTCGCGCTCGGGTTCTCGCACCCTGTCGTGCATTCCATGCCCAAGGGCGTGAAAGTCGAGACTCCCTCGCAGACGGAGATCGTGCTCAAGGGACTGGACAAGCAGCTCGTCGGCCAGGTCGCCGCGGAAGTGCGGGCTTACCGCTCCCCCGAGCCCTACAAGGGCAAGGGCGTGCGCTACTCGGACGAGCGTGTCATTCTGAAAGAAACGAAGAAGAAGTAGGCGAACCATGATCGACAAGAACACAGCAAGGCTCAGACGTGCCGCGCAGACGCGCCGAAAGATTCATCAACTGGCAGCCGTGCGCCTGGCCGTGCATCGCACCAACGCGCACATCTACGCACAGCTGTGCTCGCCGGACGGCAGGGTCCTGACCTCCGCGTCCACCCTCGAGAAGGAAGTGCGCGCGAAGGTCGCGAAGGGCAGCAACAAGGACGCCGCGGCCGCGATCGGCAAGCGCATCGCCGAGAAAGCCAAGGGCCTGGGCATCCAGGCGGTCGCTTTCGACCGCTCGGGCTATCGATACCACGGCCGGGTCAAGGCGCTGGCCGAGGCCGCCCGAGAAGCCGGCCTCAAGTTCTAGAGCTCAATCAAGAGAGACGGGCGAGTCCCAAAAGGAAACACAATGGCGAGAATGCAACCGAGAATGCAGGGCGGCGAGCAGCGCAATGACGGCCTGAAAGAGAAGATGGTCTCGGTGAACCGCGTCACCAAGGTCGTGAAGGGCGGCCGGATCCTGGGCTTTGCCGCGCTCACCGTGGTCGGCGACGGCGACGGGGCCGTGGGCATGGGCAAGGGCAAGGCGCGCGAAGTGCCGGTCGCCGTGCAGAAGGCGCTCGAAGAGGCGCGCGCCAAGATGTTCCGCGTGCCGCTCAAGAACGGTACCCTGCAGCACGCCGTCATCGGCAGGCACGGATCATCGAAGGTCATCATGCTGCCTGCCTCCGACGGCACGGGAATCATCGCTGGCGGTCCGATGCGCGCGGTGTTCGAGGTCATGGGCGTGACCAATGTACTGGCGAAGTGCATCGGCTCGACCAATCCCTACAACGTCGTGCGCGCGACGCTCGACGGCTTGAAGCGCATGAACACGCCCGCGCAGATCGCGGCGAAGCGCGGCAAGTCGATCGAGGAAATCACCAGCTGAGACGCCTATGGCCGAAAAGAAACTTCGCGTGACGCTCGTCAAGAGCACCAACGGCTGCAAGAGAGGGCATGTGTCGACGGTGCGCGGCCTGGGCCTGAGACGCATGCACCAGACGGTCGAGGTCGAGGATACGCCCCAGGTGCGTGGAATGATCAACCGAGTGCACTATCTCGTGCGGCTGGAGAGCTAGATGGAACTGAACACGCTGAAGCCCGCTCCCGGTTCCAAGCACGTGCGCAAGCGCGTTGCCCGAGGGATCGGCTCGGGGACGGGCAAGACCGGCGGCCGCGGCCACAAGGGCCAGAGGGCGCGCTCGGGAGGCTTCCACAAGGTCGGCTTCGAGGGCGGGCAGATGCCGCTGCAGCGACGGCTGCCCAAGCGGGGCTTCAATTCCCTGACGCGCGACGACCGGGCGGAGGTGCGATTGTCGGATCTGGAGCGCATCAAGGCGGAGAAGGTCGACCTCGCCGCGCTGAAGGAAGCGGGCGTGGTTCCGGACGCCGCGCTGTCGGCGAAAGTGATCGTCTCCGGCAAGCTCGCTCGGAAAGTGACGCTGGTCGGAATCGCGGTGAGCAAGGGGGCGCGGGCGGCGATCGAAGCCGCCGGCGGCAGCACCGACGCGCCCATCCCGCAGCCCAAGCCGAAGCGCGAGCCCAAGGCCGTGCCGGTTCCGCAACCCCAGGCCGAGGCGAAGCCGACGAAGGAGAAGAAGAAAGAGCAGTCCGGCGAAGCCAAGGAAAGCAAGGCCGAGCGCGCGGCGAAGCGCGACGCGAAGGATGACCGACCCGAGGGAAAGAAGGGCGGCAAGGAATAGATGTCTTCGCCGACCCCCCAGCTTGGGAAAACTGGCAAGTACGGCGATCTGAAGAAGCGGCTGACGTTTCTTCTGCTGGCGCTCGTCGTCTTCCGCATCGGGGCGCACATCCCCGTTCCGGGCATCGATCCGGTCAAGCTTGCCGAGCTGTTCCAGTCCCAGCAGGGAGGGATACTCGGCCTGTTCAACATGTTCTCGGGCGGCGCGCTCTCGCGCTTCACGATCTTCGCGCTCGGCATCATGCCCTACATCTCGGCCTCGATCATCATGCAGCTGATGACCGCGGTGTCGCCCCAGCTCGAGCAGCTGAAGAAGGAAGGCCAGTCGGGGCAGCGCAAGATCACCCAATACACGCGCTACGGCACGGTATTCCTCGCTCTCTTTCAGGCGATCGGCATTTCGATCGCACTCGAATCGCAGGCCGGCCTCGTCATCGACCCGGGACTGATGTTCCGCATCACCGCCGTGGTGACGCTCGTGACCGGCACCATGTTCCTCATGTGGCTCGGCGAGCAGGTGACCGAGCGGGGCCTGGGCAATGGGATCTCGATCATCATCTTCGCGGGCATCGCAGCGGGATTGCCGAATGCGATCGCCGGAATGCTCGAGCTGGTTCGTACGGGCGCGATGTTCCCGCTCACGGCCATCGCGATCTCCGTTGCGGTCGCGATCGTGACCTGGGGCGTGTGCTTCATCGAGCGCGGCCAGAGGAAGATTCTGGTCAACTACGCCAAGCGCCAGATCGGGAACAAGGTCTACGGAGGTCAAGCCTCGCACCTGCCGTTCAAGCTCAACATGTCGGGCGTGATCCCGCCGATCTTCGCTTCATCGATCATTCTGTTCCCGGCGACCCTCGCCGGGTGGTTTACCAGCGGTGTGGTCAGCGGCAATTCCTGGGAGCTGTTGACGAAAGGGCAGGTCGGGACGGCGCTCAGCCTCATGATCAGGGACCTGGCTTCCACGCTGACGCCGGGGCAGCCGGTGTACGTCATGCTCTACGCGAGCGCGATCGTATTCTTCTGCTTTTTCTACACGGCGCTGCAGTACAACCCGAAGGAGACCGCCGACAACCTGAAGAAGTCGGGCGCCTTCGTTCCGGGCATCCGTCCCGGCGAGCAGACCGCCAAGTACCTGGAAAAGATCCTCTTGAGATTGACCCTGGCGGGAGCCATCTACGTGACCCTGGTGTGCCTGCTGCCCGAGTTCCTGATCCTGAGGTGGAACGTGCCGTTCTATTTCGGCGGGACTTCGCTGCTCATCATCGTCGTCGTGACCATGGATTTCATGGCTCAGGTGCAGGCCTACATCATGACGCATCAGTACGAAAGCCTGCTGAAGAAAGCCAATTTCAAAGGGGCGGGCTTTCCGACCCGTTAGACAAGGGGCGCGACGATCCTCCCTTGGGGAGGGGTGGCATAGCGGAGAAAATGGCCAAAGAAGACGTGATCCAGATGCAGGGGGAGATCATGGAAACCCTCCCCAACGCGACCTTCCGCGTCAAGCTGGAGAACGGACACGTCATTCTGGGACATATTTCGGGAAAGATGCGCATGCATTACATCCGCATACTCCCCGGAGACAAGGTAACGATCGAGCTCACGCCTTACGACCTGACGCGCGGACGCATCGTGTTCCGCGCGAAATGAAGAGACATAAAGGATATTGCCCATGAAAGTGCTGGCTTCGGTAAAGAAGATCTGCCGCAACTGCAAGATCGTGCGTCGCAGAGGGGTCGTGCGCGTCATCTGCAAGGACCCGCGCCACAAGCAGAGGCAAGGGTAGAGAAAACGTAGTTATCGCGTGAATTTCACGCTATAATTTCGGGTTTCGCTCACTGTACCCACTGTAGGTAAGACGAACAAAATATGGCCCGGATAGCGGGAGTCAACATTCCGAACCACCAGCACGCCGAGATCGCGTTGCAGGCGATCTTTGGCATCGGCCGCTCGCGCGCGCAGGCGATCTGCGGCGCCGCCAAGATAAATAGGACCTCTAAAATCAAGGACTTGGCAGAATCGGATATGGAGCGCCTACGCGAGCAAGTCGCCCGATTCACGGTCGAAGGCGACCTGCGGCGCGAGGTATCGATGAACATCAAGCGCCTGATGGACCTCGGCTGCTATCGCGGCACGCGCCACCGCAAGGGGCTTCCGGTTCGCGGCCAGCGCACCCGGACCAACGCCCGGACCCGCAAGGGCCCGCGCAAGGCAGCGGTGAAGATCACCGCGGCCGCTCCGAAGGCTGGCTGAGAGGACCCGCGCCCCATGGCAAAACCGCCAGCCGCACCGACCGCCGCAGCCCGAGTTCGCAAGAAGGTCAAGAAAAACGTGGCCGAGGGCATCGCCCACATCCACGCCTCGTTCAACAACACCATCGTGACGATCACCGACCGCCAGGGCAATGCCCTGGCGTGGGCGACGTCCGGCGCTGCGGGCTTCAAGGGTTCGCGCAAGTCGACGCCTTTCGCGGCGCAGGTGGCGGCCGAACAAGCCGGCCGCGCGGCGCAGGAGTGCGGCGTCAAAAATCTCGAGGTGCGCATCAAGGGTCCCGGCCCCGGTCGCGAATCCGCGGTACGCGCCCTGAATGCTTTGGGCCTGAAGATCGGAAGCATCGCCGACGTCACGCCCGTCCCGCACAACGGTTGCCGGCCCCCCAAGAGACGGCGGATATAAGGATACGCATGGCCCGAGATCTTGACGCCAAATGCCGGCAGTGCCGCCGCGAAGGGGAGAAGCTCTTCCTCAAGGGCGAAAAATGTTTTACGGACAAGTGCGCGATCGAGCGCCGCAGCTACGCGCCGGGACAGCACGGGCAGAAGAGCGGCGGCCGCATGTCGGACTTCGGCAAGCAGCTGCGTGAGAAGCAGAAGCTGCGCCGCATTTACGGTCTGCTCGAGCGCCAGTTTCGCAAGACCTACGCCGAGGCGTCGCGCAGCAAGGGCGTGACGGGCGAGCGTCTGCTGCAGCTGCTCGAATCGCGGCTCGATACGGTCTCCTACCGGATGGGGTTCGGCTCGAGCCGCACCGAAGCGCGACAGATCGTGCGCCACAACGGCGTGCTGGTGAACGGCAAGCGCGTCAACATGCCGTCCTACCAGGTACGGCCCGGCGACACGGTCGAGGTCGCGGCCAAGGCCAAAGAGCAGCTCCGGGTCAAGGGCGCCCTGACCGCGGCCGAATCGCGCGGGTTCCCGGACTGGATCGAAGTCGACGTGAAGGAAATGAGGGGCAAGCTCAAGGCGCTCCCGGTGCGCTCCGAACTGCCGTCCACGATCAACGAAAGCCTGGTCGTCGAGCTGTATTCGAAATAGAGCGTTCGAAGCAACGTACGCGCATTTACGTTCGAAATTGCGCCGCACGGAGCGTGCGGCAGCGAACCTGAGGGTCTTATGCAAACCAGTGGATTTCTGAAACCGCGCATCATCGACGTCCAGGGGATCGCCCCCAACCACGCCAAAGTCGTCATGGAGCCGTTCGAACGCGGATACGGCCACACGCTCGGCAACGCCCTGCGTAGGGTCCTGCTTTCGTCCATGCCGGGTTACGCGGCGACCGAAGTGCAGATCGCGGGCGTGCTTCACGAGTATTCGACGATCGAAGGCGTCCAGGAGGACGTCGTCGATATCCTGCTCAACCTGAAAGGCGTCGTGCTGAAGCTCCACAACCGCGAAGACGCGCTCCTCAACCTGAAGAAAAAGGGCGAGGGCCCCGTCACCGCAGGCGACATCGAGGCCACGCACGATGTCGAGATCATCAATCCGGAGCACGTCATCGCGCACCTTTCCCCCGGCGGCAAGCTGGAGATGCAGATCAAGGTCGAGGCCGGCCGCGGCTACCTTCCGGGCAACCTGCGCGTGGTGCCGGAGGAATCCAAGGGCATCGGCAAGATCATCCTCGACGCGTCGTTCTCGCCCGTCAGGCGCGTATCGTATTCCGTGGAGTCGGCGCGGGTCGAGCAGCGCACCGACCTCGACAAGCTCATCATCGACATCGAAACCAACGGCGTGATCGAGCCCGAGGAGGCGATCCGTTATGCGGCGCGGATCCTCGTCGATCAATTGTCGGTATTCGCCGCGCTCGAAGGCACGGCTCCCGCCGTCGAAGAGAAGAAGGCTCCGCAGGTCGATCCAATTCTGCTTCGGCCCGTCGATGACCTCGAGCTGACGGTTCGCTCGGCCAACTGCCTGAAGGCGGAGAACATCTATTACATCGGCGATCTGATCCAGCGCACCGAGACCGAGCTTCTCAAGACGCCCAACCTGGGGCGCAAGTCGCTCAACGAGATCAAGGAAGTCCTCGCTTCGCGAGGGCTGACCCTGGGGATGAAGCTCGAAAACTGGCCGCCCGCCGGACTCGAAACCGCGCGGACCACCTGAAGGTCTCGAGAGCCACTAGAGGACGGCAAGAACGATGCGGCACCGCCACGGACTGAGAAAGCTGAACCGCACCAGCAGCCATCGCCTGGCGATGCTGCGCAATATGACCGTTTCCCTTCTGCGGCACGAGGTCATACACACCACGCTCCCCAAGGCGAAGGAGCTGCGGCGCGTCGTCGAGCCCATCCTCACGCTCGGCAAGCAACCGAGCCTCGCCAACCGGCGCCTCGCTTTCAACCGGCTGCGCGACCGCGGCATAGTGACCAAGCTCTTTGCCGAGCTCGGCCCGCGCTACGCGAAGCGAAACGGAGGGTACCTGCGTATCCTCAAGCACGGATTCAGGAAGGGCGACAATGCGCCGATGGCGCTGGTCGAGCTTCTCGATCGGCCGGAGCCCGCGGAGCAACCGGAGCAGAAGGAAGCAAAGGCGTAGCCGCACCGATTGCATCGAGGGAGAAAGGCCGGAGACCGCTCCGGCCTTTTTCATTCAGGCGATCAGAATCGCGCGGTAGTCGTTGACGTTGGTCCGCGTCGGGCCGGTCTCGACGAGATCCCCGAGTGAGGAGAAAAATCCGTAGGCGTCGTTGTCGGCCAGCAGTTTCCTCGCGTCGACCCCGCGTCTCGCGGCGCGGGACAGCGAATCGGGGAGCAGAACGGCGCCGGCGTTGTCCTCCGAGCCGTCGATACCGTCGGTATCGCAGGCGATCGCCTGGACCTTCGGCAAGCCATCGAGCCCGATCGCCAGCGCGAGCAGGAATTCCGTGCATCGGCCTCCCCGGCCGCGGCCGCGCACGGTCACCGTGCATTCGCCGCCTGAGACGATTGCGACGGGCGGCTCGCCGCGCCCTGCGATCGGGCGCGCGAGCGCTTCCTGCGCGCTCGCCACCTCCCTGGCTTCGCCGGTGATCAGGTCGCCGAGGTTCCTCGTTCGGATCCCGTGCGAATGAAAGAAATCCTCCGCGGCGCCCAGCGCCAGCCGCGCCGTCGCGACCACCCGATTTTCCACCCGTGAAAAGAGCGGGTCTCCCGGTTTCGGCGTCTCGGGTATTTCCCCGCTCTTACCCCGCCTCAGGTGCTGAAGGACCGAGGGAGCTGTGCTCACGCGGTGGCGCTCCAGAACCGCGAGCGCGTCGGCGTAGGTGGTGGGATCGGGCGCGCAAGGCCCAGAGGCGATGTGCGTGGGATCGTCCCCGGTCACGTCCGAGATGACGAGCGCGAGCACCGGCGCCTTGCACGCGCCCGCGAGCCTCCCGCCCTGTATCGCGGAGAGGTGCTTGCGCACCGTGTTGATTTCCTCGATTCGGGCGCCGCTCTTCAGCAGCTCTCTCGTCGTCGCTTTCAGCGCGTCCATGCTCACACCCTCCGCCGGGAGGCTGAGCAGCGCCGACCCGCCGCCCGAGATGAGCGCGAGCAGGAGATCGTCTGGCCCCAGGCCTTTCACTTTTCGGAGAATTTCCCGCGCCCCGACCTCGCCGGCCTCGTCGGGGACCGGATGGCCGGCCTCGATGACTTTGATCCGTTCCGTGGGCAAGCCGTGTCCATGGCGGGTGATCACGACACCTTCGAGGGACGCACCGGCAGGCCAGTGCCGCTCCACCGCGAGCGCCATCGATGCGCCTGCCTTGCCCGCGCCGATGACCAGGGTCCGGCCCGAGGGCGGCGCCGGGAGATGCTCCGGCAATATCTGAAGCGGGTCGGCGGCGGCTATGGCCGCATGAAAGCTTCGAATGAGCAAATCTCTCGGGTCCACGTTCCAAGCCCTCGGCCGCGGAGGGCGGCTACCGCTCCGCCAGCTCCCGCAGCGACGTGAAAACGGGGCTGCGCGGATCGCAGAGCTCGTCGAGCACGGTGAAATGATTCTTTCCAGGACAGGTGAGATTCACGCGGCGCACGCTGCCCCAGCGCTCGGCGATGAGCCGGTTCTGGATATGGAATCCCTCGATTTCCTCGGTGCCGATGGCCGTATACAGAGGCGCATCGGTCGCAGGCGGCAGAAACGCCGGGCTCACCCTGAGGGCCGATTGCTCGGTGAGACGCACGTCCCCGTTGACCGACGGTACCTTTACGATCTCGGTGAGATCGTAGAGACCGCTGATCGACATCGCGCCGGACACGACGTTTCGCGGCAGATCGGCCGCATAGCTCGGCCAGTCGCAGGCGAGCATCATCGCGGCCAGATGGCCGCCCGCCGAATGCCCGCAGACCGCGAGGCGGGCTGCTGGAGCGCCGAAATTTCCGCCGTTGCGGTACAGCCATGCCGAGGCCTGCACCATCTGCATCACGATGTCGGCGACCTGCACCGAGGGGCAAAGCGCGTAGTCGACCACGGCGACCGTGATGCCCGCCTCCGCCAGTGCGGGGGCGACGAAGGAAAAGCGTTTCTTGTCGAGCGCACGCCAGTACCCGCCGTGGATGTACATCAGGAGCCCGCGGCTCTGGCCCGTGGCGCGGAAGAGGTCCAGCGTTTCGGTGGCGTCGGATCCGTAGGGCACGTCCAGGTAGCAATCCAGGTGCGCCCGGGCCCGCTCCGAGTCGCGATCCCAACGGGCGAATATGTCCTCATAGCCGGTCACCGTCAGCCGGGGGTTATAGAGCAAGTCGTAGTTTGTTTTTTCGGCGTTCATCGGTCGCCTCGAACAGGAGGGCAACAAAAAGACCGCCCGGAGGCGGTCTCCTTGCACGGAAGACTAGCCTAGAATGCTTCCCGCCAGAGATCCAGGGCTTGCTGTACGGGGCGGTCGGAGAAGCTGAACAGGACTGCTTGCTCGTCCGCTTCGAGCTGGTACGGCACCCACGACGGGCACACGAACACGTCCCGGGGCCCGAAGGTGAGCGTCTCGGCGCCGACACGGCAACGGCCGCTGCCTTCGACCGCGGCATACACGGTCGAGTCGGTCGAGCGGTAGTCCTTGCCGCGGAATCCCTTCGGCAGCAGCTGCATGAACGTCCCGATGGTCGGCATCGCCCAGTCGCCCGTCACCGGGTTGGTGTACTGCAGCTTGTAGCCCCAGCAGGCGTGCGGGTCGCGGCCGCGGCTCATCGTTTGGAGCGCCTCGCGCGTGCGCTCGTACGGGTACCAGAACAGCGGCGAGGTCCGGCTTGCGGCCTTGTGCTCGACCGGCTTCATGGTGTTTCCGAACTGGGCCAGGTTGTCGCCCTCGGTGAGGTGTGTCTGCTGGGTTTCCTGCGAACCCTTCTCCATGAACTGCGCATCGAGCAGCTCGACCAGCGGCACGTCGAGCCCGTCCAGCCAGACCATCGGCTCATCGGAGGGGTTTCCGTGATCGTGGAAGGTCCAGGAGGGCGTGATGACGAAGTCGCCGACGCCCATCGTGACCTTCTCGCCGTCCACCGCGGTGTATGCGCCCCGCCCAAGCAGAATGAAGCGCAACGCCGACTGCGAGTGGCGGTGCGCGGGTGCGGTCTCGCCCGGCAGAATCAGCTGCAGCCCGGCGTAGAGGCTGTGAGTGATGCTCGACCGGCCGCGGAGCCCGGGATTCTCGAGCACGAGCACCCGCCGCTCGGCCTCCTTGGCGGTGATCAACCGTCCCGCCTCCTGGATCCACGGCCACACCTGGTCCCATTTCCATAGGTAAGGTCTGCAGGGCGTGTTGGGCGTCGGCGTGATGATGCCGTGGAGCACCTCCCACAGAGGGGTGACATTGGATTTGTCGATCTTGTCGTAGAACGACTTCCGATCGGCGGCGATATTGGGCTGCAGGACGGCGGACATTAAGGGACGATTGTCCGCCAAAGAGGCGGACAGCGGCAACCCGAAGCCCATGCTCGAGAGTGTGGGCGATGGCCCACTATTAGACCGAACCGAGCAATCCAATCCCTCGAATGACTCAACCGGACGTGGGGAGCGAAAATCTTCCCCCAAAAGAGCAGACGCGAATGAATTACATATATCGTTGATAGTTAATGTTTAAGTCATGTGTTCCAGGCATGTGGGCGCGTGCTTACTTGAGAAATGGGCGATATCCCACTACTCTGCCCATCTTCGGAGTGGGCGAAATTGTGGTTGACCCTATGCCCAGGTGCGCCGTGTAATGACCCGGCCGCGATCTTGGCATTAGGAGGGGGAAACGGGATGACGGCGGAGCAGCTGCTCAACGAAATTGCCGACTACTGCAGGCGGGTAGGCATGGCCGAATCGACCTTCGGACGCCGCGCCGTTAACGACGGCAAGCTCGTCAGCCGGCTCAAGATCGGCGGCCGCGTCACCATGGAAACGGTCGAGCGCGTGCGCAGCTTCATGGCCGACCACGCGACGCTGGAGACGCGCGGGCTGGTTCGTCTTCGCTCTGCGGCGGGGAGCCTGAATGCGAGCCCGGCGGCCGCGGCGGCCGTATCCCTCCCGCGCACGGGCGAGGCGAAAAACAACTTCCGCTTCTACGACAACCGGCAGAAATATCTGCTGTTCGTCAACACGTGCAGCGAAAAGTGGGTCGTCGCACAGCGCGTCGGCATGGAGCTCGCGAACATTCATCCGCGGCCGCCGGCCCTGAGGGTGTTCGACGCCGGGGTGGGCGACGGCACCGTGCTCGCGCGGGTGCTGCGCGCCATGCACCAGCGCTACCCGACGATGCCGTTCCATGTCGTCGGCAAGGAGATCAGCCTCGAGGACGTGCGGCTTGCGCTCGACCGCATGCCCGACCGCTTCTTCGAACATCCGGCCACGGTCCTGGTGATGACCAACCTGTACTACTCGGAAGCGCCGTGGCTCGCGCCCAAGTCGGTCACCGCCGCTACCAGCCTCGTGTGGAAGGAGGTCGCGCTGACTGGCGGGACCTCGAGCGAGTTCGAGCAGCAGATCACCGAGCTGCAACCGTTCCTGAACGAGCATTGGCGGGCATCGGTGAGCAAGACGAGCGGCAACCCGGCCTACGCCAAGCCGGTCGTGCTCGTGCTCTACCGGGCGGACCACAAGTTCCTGCTCGATCGGGTCCTGCCGCGCCGCGGGGTTGCCCGCGCAGACTACGATCTGGTGATCGCGTCGCAGCCGTACCGCGCCCGCGCTTCGATCGAGTTCAAGGCCTCGAAGGTGCTCGCTCCTCTCGCGCGCAGCCTCGCGCCGGGCGGTCGCATGATCGCGATCCATTCCCACGGTCGCGATCCGGGCCTGGAGATCGTGCAGCGCGTCTGGCC
>Ga0137397_10001462_pt1 | contig 16489 bp, 19 predicted proteins | sample czorhiz116metaG_FD_106658 | JGI IMG/M metagenome (GOLD analysis project Ga0137397, IMG submission 106658) | Vadose zone soil microbial communities from Angelo Coast Range Reserve, California, USA - czorhiz1.16 metaG | ecosystem: Environmental > Terrestrial > Soil > Vadose zone | place: USA... | reverse complement strand
TACCCTCGTCCCTCCCGCCGCGGAAGTGCTCGAGCCGTAAGTCAATCCGAGCTTTCGTCCTCGCCTCGCCGCGCTGCCGCCCCACCGCGTCGCCCCCGGCCACATGCCGGGCGGCACGCCCGACACCCATCAATATCGCATTGCCACCAAATTCTATCGGCGCGTGCTGGGTGAGGCAAGCGCGCACGAGACGTTCACCGGCCGGGGCACGCACTGGATGGGGTCGAAGACGCCCAGGGTCGGCGTGCAGGACGATCAGGCCGAGAACCGCGTCAAGGACATGGACGACGAGGGGACCGACGCGCATTTCATGGTCCCGACCCTCTGGGTCAGCGTAGTCGGTCTCCCGGACGTCGAGCTCGAAGTCGGATTGATCCGCGCGTACCATCGCCACGCGGATGCGTTCTGCGGCCAGTTCCCGATGCGGCTCAAGACCGCGATCGTGGCCTCCACGCGCGACGTCGACGAGGCGGTGCGCGAGATCACACACTGGGGCTCGTCGAAGTGGGCGGCGGCAGTCCTGCCCGTATTCGCCAAGGAGATCCCCATCGATCATCCGAACCTGGAACCAATCTGGACGGTGGCGCAGGAATACGACCTTCCCATCGTGCACCACAGCAACACGTGGAACCCACCGTACTTCCCCGGTTACCAGGATCTGTGGGACAACATCTTCCTCGGCCGGCTCGCGTCGCACCCCTGGGGCGGGATGCGGTTCATGGCCGCCTTCATCGGTGCCGGGGTCCTGGATCGCTACCCGCGACTGCGCATGGGCGTCCTCGAATGCGGCTTCGGATGGCTCCCGTTCTGGGCGAAGCGCATGGACGAGCAGGCGGTCTACGTTGGCGGCGTGGCGCCGCTCAAGCAGGCGCCGAGCGCGTACATCACCAGCGGCCGCTTCTTTTGCACCATCGAGCGGCACGAAGGCGAGGACCTGTTCAACTACGTCACCAGCGTGTTCGGCGACGATGTGCTCATGTACGCGTCCGACTATCCCCATTCGGAGTGCCAGTTCCCCGACTCCGTCGACAACATCTTGAAATGGTCGAGCCTCAAGCCGGACACCCGGCGCAAGCTCCTGTGGGACAACGCGGCCCGCTTCTACAAGCAGACGTGAGCGCGGAGCGACACATGCCATTCCACGAGGAGGAGGCGCACCGGATCTCACAGAGGCCGCCTTGCATAGTCGCTCAGGGTATTCGGTCGTAGGGTCGCTGGCTCCTCTTCCGTAGTCACGGTTAGCGCGGGCGCTGCGCGGCTTGGATCGCGTGCCAGACGCGTTCGGGCGTCGCCGGCATCTCGACGTGCTCGACGCCTAGCTCGGCCAGCGCGTCGCAGATGGCGTTCACCACCGCGCCGAGCGCGGGCGTCGTCCCCCCCTCGCCCCCGCCACGCAGCCCGAGGGGATGGGACGTCGACGGCACCTCACTGATCTCCGTCGTGAACGACGGGAGCATGTCCGCGCGGGGTAGCGCATACTCCATCAGCGTGGAGGACAGGAGCTGGCCGCTCTCCGCGTCGTACGCGCACGTCTCCCAGAGTGCCTGCCCCACCCCCTGCGCGATGCCGCCGTGCGTCTGACCGTGCAGGATCATCGGATTGACGGCACGGCCGCAGTCGTCCACGCTCGTGTAGCCAACGATCTCGACCACGCCCGTCTCGGGATCCACCTCGACCTCGCACACCGCGGTGCCATAGGGAAAGGACGGCATGGGCATCGTCTCGTCGCTCAGGCCGTCGAGCGGCCCCCGGGAGCTCTCGGGCACATCATGCCGTCGCGCTGCGGCGGCCACCTCGAACAGGTCGACCGAGCGGTCGGTGCCTTTCACCCTGAACCGGCGTGCCGAGAAGTCGACGTCGGCCTCCGCGGCCTCCAGCAGCCAGGCGGCGAGCCGCCGGCCCTTGGCCACGATCTGATCCGACGCCGTCGCCATCACCACCGCGGCAAGTCGCAGAGCGCGCGCGGAATGCGCGCCACCACCTACGACGGTGACGTCGGTATCGCCGGTGACCAGGTGCACCTGGGACAGTTCCACGCCGAGCCATTCCACGACGAGCTGCGCGAAGCTGGTCGCGTGCCCCTGACCGGACGAAAGCGTCCCCAGAACGACGTCGACTGATCCCTCCGGCCGCACCGTGATATGCGCCCGCTCCCGGGGAAAGCCGGTGTTCAGCTCGATGTAGCTCGCCACGCCGACCCCGCGATAGCGACCGCGCCGGCGCGCCTCGGCTCGACGCAATTCGACCCCCGCCCAATCCGCGAGGGCCACCGCCCGATCGAAGGCGGCCAGGTAGTCGCCACTGTCGTAGAGCGTGCCGACAGCGTTTCGGTACGGCATGGCGCTCGCCGGCACGAGGTTCTTCCGCCGCAGCTCGAGCCGATCGAAACCGTGCCGGCGCGCGGCGAGGTCGATCAACCGCTCCGTGACGAACATGATCTCGGGCCGTCCCGCGCTTCGGTACGGCGTCGTCGGGGAGGTGTTGGTGACCACGGCCCGACCGCGGATCGAGACAGTTGGCACGCGGTAGACGGTGCCCGTCAGCGCCATGCCCTTGTTAAGCGGGTGGAACGAGACGGCGTGTGCGCCGACATTGCTGGTGTTGGCGGCGCGAAGCGCGAGGAAGTGGCCCTCGGTGTCCAGCGCCAGCTCGGCACGGACCGCGAGGTCACGGCCGTGGTAGTCGGCGAGGAACGCTTCCCGGCGTTCACTCGTCCACTTCACTGGGCGCCCGACGCGGCGCGCCGCCCAGGCCACCAGCGCAAACTCGGGATAGCAGCTGTTGCGCGTCCCGAAATTCCCGCCGACGTCGCGCGCCGTCACGCGCACCGCGCGCTCCGGGACGCCGAGGGCTCCGGCTACGCCGGTCTGGGTGCGCCCGAGACCGCCGGCGCCCGCATGGACGGTGTAGCGGCCACTCGCCGGATCCCAGACCCCGACCGCTGCGCGCGGTTCCATCGGCACGCCGGTGATGCGGTGCACCCACGTCTCGAGTCGTACGACGTAGGCCGCACGCCCGAACGCGGCGTCCACGGCCGCGTCATCGCCGGCCTTGGCATCCACGCAGACGTTGGACGGGGTATCCTCATAGAGGACGGGCGCGTCGAGCGCGGCCGCGGCCGTGCTTCCCGTCACCGCTCGCAGCGGCTCCCAGTCAACGGCGATGCGTTCCGCGCCGTCTCGCGCGGCAGCGGGCGTCTCGGCGATGACCATGGCCACCACCTCCCCCACGAAGCGCACGCGGTCGGCCGGGATCGGCGCGTGGGGGGCAATGAAGGACACGTCGTCGGGCCGGATCATCTCCTCGTAGGGATTCCCCGGCATCGGGCTATGGGTGAGTGGCTTTATCCCGTCGGCGGCGGCGTTCTCACCGGTGAGCGCCGCGATCACCCCCGGCGTGGCGAGGGCCGCCGCGGTGCCGATGCTCCCGATCCGCGCGTGGGCGTGCGGCGAGCGCACGAAGCACGCGTGGGCCTGGCCGGGCAGGTTGACGTCGTCGCTGTAGCAGCCCGCACCGGCCAGGAGGCGCTCGTCCTCCTTGCGCAGAACCGGCTTACCGAATCCTTCGCGGGCCGAACGGGCTCGAGACTGGAGGAAGGACACGCGAGCTCTGAGTCAGGAGGGCTGGTGGAGCTGGATCCCGTGCATGACCAGCTCGCGGGACACGGCCGGGCCGTCAGGTGTCCTCCGCTTCGCAGCCGTCAGGACGATCTCGTCGGTAGGTTGGCGAAGGGAACTGCCGCGCGCCAGTGACCCGAAACGCCAGCCCTCCCGCCCCCCGGCACGCCGAGCGACGAGCAGCATGATCATCTATCGCAGGTCGGCGAGCGCGTGCTCTCGGTCAAGAACGGCACGCCGAACGAACTCGATAGCTTGCTCAGCATAGCCACTTTTGGGACCAGTATACAGAAACACTCTCTTACAGCCTCAAGGACATGACGATTCAGCCACTGCGTCCGCACCCAGTACGCCAAGGGGCTGGCGTAGAGACCGGCCGTAACCACTACGACAGGCTGCGCCCACAGGAGGCGAGAAGGCCGGGCCATTCATGCGACACCTGGTTCGGCGTCTTCGCGAAGCGATTGGACACTCGTGTGAATGGGGAGAACAGCGCGGAGCGGCACCCGGTACGGGTAGGGCATAGACGTAAACTGTCTGAGTGGATCGCCTCGCGCAGGTCGTCTTCGTTGCCGTATGAATGGCGCGCGCGCACCCCCGTGCCGCTATGAGTTATCTCTCCGCCCACCGCTGGATCAGATCGCCCGCCGAGACAACCTCACGCGAGGATCCGACGGGTGCTCAAGCGATTCTGCACCGCCGGCCAAATGGTCAGCCCCAGTCGGATTGGTCAGCTAGGGCCCGAAAGGGGCAGTCTCAAGAGAGCGACTTATCCACTTCGGGCGAGTGCCGGGTGTGCCGGCCGGCACCCAGGTAGCACCAAGGTCCAATAGGCCCCGCTGCTGGCGAATGCTACGCTGACCTTGCCTCCCCACGCGTTTCTCTGGTTGACGCACCCGGCGTCCTTACTCGTGGCACCTGGCTCGGCCTGCCTCGATTCGAGGTCGAATGCGCGATGGAGTCCAGTCAGATGCCAGGCGAGCCCCTTCTCCGCGACGGAGCCCGCGAAGCCGTCGAACAGTGCAAGCTCTCGAACCGCCAGCACGACCGACTGCGAGGCGGGCCAGGAGTCGGTGCCCCCTGCCGAGTGTGCGACCGCCCTGTGGAGAAAGACGAGATGGAGTTTGAGGTTGAGTTTGCTAGGGACGGAGGCGCGCCTCATTTCCACGGGTATCACGTCCACGTCCGGTGCTTCGCAGCCTGGGAGCTGGCGCGCATGGACGGCCACGCTCCGAGTTAGCTCCTATGCTCTTCGACTCTTCTCTGCTGCTCGTGGTGTGGATCATAGGATTGGGAGTCCTGGAGATTCCGGGCCGCTGTATTCACGTGTTGCCCGTACTTGCGGTCGTTCCGATGATCGTCCACGTCATGCGGACAGTCCCGTCGAAGCCGTCCCGTCGTCATGGTAGATGAAGCCGCCGACGACGTAGGGCGCCCGCCCGCTGGCGGCTTGTGGCGCGTCACCTGCAGCTGCAGGGAACGGATCGGTTACGCCGCCTCGCTCGCCGAAGCAGAGGCGCTCGAGCGCGACCACGTCGCGGTCTCGCCCAAGACGCGCCGCCACGTGATCACCATCGCGAGGAAGTAGCGCGCGAGTGGAACCAGAGGACAAGCCCTGCATCATCTGTCGTGGTCGAGCCGTCTACGGTGTCGCCGTGTCGGCCGATGAGGAGGGACTCTTCTGGATGGCAGATGTCTGTGTCGCCTGCTCGGAATTCCACGACGAGATCGCCCAGCGCATTCGGGCGCAGCTTAAGCGGTAGGAGTCACCGCCGAGCGCGCCCACCGTAGGGCCCGCGCCAGCGTGAGCTGATCCGGCACGCTCCCACCCACCACCACCGACGCGCTCACCGCCACCCCGAGCCGCCGGGCCGCTTCGACGAATAGATCGGGATCCGGCTTCGCGTGCTCCAGCTGATTGCGCGTGACGACTGGCACATCGGGTCCCAGCCCGAGCATCGTGAGCGCTAAGCGCGCAGTATCGGCCCGGCCACTCGTCGCGACAGCCCAGGGCGCCCCGACGTCGCTCAGATAGGCCAGGAGCTCGCGCGCGCCGGGCAGCGGGCGCACCTGCGACGCCTGGCGTATGTACGCTTCCGCGTGCCGAACTCTACTTGGACCGAATCATATGTCGCCATCCGTCAAGGTCAAACCGAATAGGATGGGGCCGACGCGCCTAAAGTTCGGCATCATAACGTATGCCAACAAATCACTCGTCCGGACCGGGATGTGGGGGCGGGTCTGAAAATCCTTGATCCCCAGACATCAGCCCACTTCGTCTGGGGTGCCCTGGCGGGAATGTTGCGGCTTGGTGACGTTGCTCTGAACCCGGAGTGATCAATCGGTCATCCACCTGAGGCGGTGCCGAATCGTTAGGCGCACGCCCACCGAAACAGCAGACCGGATCGCACTCGCTTAGGAAAAGGCCGCGGACACGATACCGGCGACGCGTGGCGCTATCCGTGCATCTAAACAGTTGGAGGACTGCACACATGCCCACGAGAAGAGCAGCGGCCGGACACTACCTCATCGCCAGCGACTTCGACCAGACCTTGAGCTTCAATGACTCCGGCATTGTCCTCAGCGAACTCATTGGGGCCTCGAATTTTCGAGAGAAGGTTAGAGGTCTCTCGGACATCCATCTGGTCCAGCAGGGTGCTGAGCTCTCGTATCTCCTTCGTCACGATCCCGAGTTCCGATGCGTACGCCGCGAGCATTTGATCGACGCGGGAAAGCAGGTACGGCTGAAGAAGGACATTAGGCGCTTCGTAGAGTGCCTCAACGCCGGCGTTGCGGGGTATCAATTCTCGTTCCATGTCATTTCGGCCGCGCCCAGAGCGGTCGTTCAATCTGCGCTCGAGGGCATCGTTCCCGCCTCCCATATTTACGGCGCGGAGTGTGAGTTTGATGCTCTCTCCGGCGAGATCTGCGCCATCACGAGGGTCCCAGCTGGTTATGGGAAGGTCGCGATCCTGGAGGAACTCGCGAGCGAGCTACAGGTGAGCCCGGACCGGACGATCTATGTGGGAGATGGTAGCTCCGATCTCCACGTCATGCTGCACGTCAACAGCGGCGATGGCGTTACGATCGCGGTTTCTGAGGCCAAGCACATCACCCGGGTCGCACGACGGACCGTCATCAGTGACAATGCCCTAAGCGTCCTCGTGCCCATCCTAGAGGAGGTGGTGGGCTGGGACGCTGCGCGGATTCGCCAACTCTTCGCCTCCCACGGGCTGGTCTTGCAGGAGTGGGACAAGGCGCGAACGGACTGGGTGACCGTGCGTGCATATCCCCTAGTGGGCGCCGATGTCGCGCGGTGAAAACAGCGCCGCGTTCTGAAGTCGGCGGGAATGGACACCGTGGAGAGGGTCGGATGGGACGCGAGAACCTGAGGGAGACACGATGACGACCGCGGCATTCCAGAAAGGTGATCGGATCGAGTTCAAGGAGTTCCCTGAGGCCGCAGAGGGTAAGATTGTTGCGTTGTGGAAGCGCGGCTTCTATAAAGTCGCGTGGGAGAGCGGGCTCACATACCAGGGCAAAACCACCATCGTGAGCGGGAACGTCATTCGAAAGAAAGCGTGCTGAGCCCACGTCGCATCCGACCCCGTGACTCTTGATTCCGAGTGTTTGATCCCGGATCTGTCGGAGCAAAGCGCTTATGGTCTGATATCGGTGGTTTCGGGCTCCCGCGACGGTCCCGTTGAGCCTTGCTCTCGTCACCACAGTGGCGCACCTTCCCGGCGCAAATCTATCACCGCACCCGGTCGTGCGAGAGCCGGGAAGGTGCGCTAACTGTTAGATTGCGGCATGGGACTACGCTGGCCGCACGTAGCTCCGCTACTATCTTGGGTGGATGGCCTACGTCTGTGATCCCGTCAGCTCGCCCAGGCGACTCGCCAGCATGACTCGACCGGCCGCTCTCTCCGTCATCGCCGGCCTGCTGTTCGGCGGCTGTGCCTCGACCGCCTGCGGCACCGGCCGGACCGGCGGATGGTTCTCGGGGTGGGGCACCGGCGGGGCCAATGCGTTCACGGTCGGTCTGCACCGGACCTGGCGGGAGTGCGCAGACAGCACGCCGGGGGCCTCTCAGCGCCCCCCGAACTCCGGCCCGGCCCCGTCCGCGGAGTCGGCGTCAGAGCTGCCGATGGCGCCCTCGGGTGCGCCCCGGTGAGGGCGACCAGGACGTGTTTGTGATTTAGGTCCGGCCCGCGTCCAGTTGGCGCGGTGCCTGGAGACCCTTGAAAGATCACATCAGCACGAAGACATGGAACCCCAGGCCGATCCAGTTGCGCGCGGCCAGGAAGACGAGCCCGTCGAGGGCACACACGGCGAAGCCTACGGCGAACGCCCAGAGCTGCCGCTGGAGCGCGAGATAGCCAAGGAGCATGAAACCACCGATCAGGACCAGGACCAGGTCCAGGAGGATTGCCGGCGTCCACCCGCGGCCAGTACGCACAGCCAGGCCAGTGGCCATTTGGGTAGCGCCGAGTCCGATGATTAAACGCCAATGCTGATCGGCGAGCGTGATCACGGCATTGATGAGGGAGATGCCCGCCACCCAGTAGAACCAGCCGGCGCCAAGCCGGCGCCGCCGCTCGAGCTACCGCGAGCATCGGGGCGGGTCCCACTGGCGCCTTACTGGACTATGCTCTCGATATTCTCCGACTCCGCTCGCGCGGCGAGGTGACTGGCGTTTGTCCAACAAGGCGGCCCGCCGTGACGTCGTGTAAGGGAGCGTGGGTCGTAGAGAGCCGTTGACAGGACTGATTCGAGAAGTCAGCGACACGGGAGGACACGCAATGGTCGGACTTCACGACGGCTTGGGAGTGAATCTGGAGTCGCTCACGGTCTGGCAGATTGTCGCGCGGGCCGTGATCATCTACCTTGCCGGCGTGCTGCTCGTTCGGATCGGCGACCGCCGCTTCCTGGGCAAGAGCGCCGCCTTTGACGTGATCTTCGGCGTTGTCCTCGGGTCAGTTCTCGGCCGGGCGGTTGCTCCCTCGCTATCGGTGTTCGGGGCTCTGATCGCCGGAATGGTTCTCGTGGGCCTCCACTGGGGTTTCGCCGTGATCGCGTTCCATCTGGACTGGTTCGGCCGGTTGATCAAAGGCGATGCCCATACTCTGGTGGAAGACGGGGCCATTTCCTGGGACACCATGCGCCGTCATCACATCTCCGAGAAGGACTTGCTCAGTGCGCTTCGGATCAACGCCAAGACGACCGACCTGCGCCATGTCGGCCTTGCGTGTCTGGAGCGCAGCGGAGATGTGAGTGTGATTCCACCCAATCGTAGCCTTCGGGTCCTCGACATCCACGTCGAGGCTGGCGTCCAGACGATAAGAATCGAGTTGACGTAATGCTGGCGACTTCGATCTGCCGCGTCCGTGCTGTACGCCAAGTTCGCGGAGATCCAGAGTCGGCCGCTGTGTTCACGGCCCTTGTAGCGCACTCTCAGCGCGAGGGAATCTTCTAACCGCTCTATTGGCACGCATGGAGGGCCACTCATGACGGCGACCCGTCATGCCCGGCTCATCTCAGGGCCTCAGTCTGGATCGCAGTAGCCGCCATCCCACGAGGCCGGCGATGCCGAGGATGACCGCGATCAGCACCGCGCGCTCTACGGACCGAATCTCCGCGACGTAGCGGGCCAGCCCGTAGCCGAGGGCATACCCGAGGCCGACGCCGTACGGCACAAATACCACCGCCCCGAGGATGTTGGCCACGAAGAATGACCGAAACTCCAACCCCGCGGCTCCAGCCAGGGGGCCTGCCATGAACCGCAGGCCGGGGAAGAAGCGGCCGAGGAATACGGCGAGGGCACCGTGGCGCAACATGAAACGTCGCATTGATTCCATGCGTTCGGCGTTCACCGCCGCCCACCGGGCAACGCGTGCCACGGCCGCGGGGCCATACCGTCGTCCCAGCCAGTAGCCGATGTTGTCGCCCGCTACGGCACTGATCACGCCGACCGCGAGCACGATGGTGAGCCGAAAGTAGCCCTGCCAGACGAGATAGCCCGCGACAATGAGGGTTGTCTCCTCTGGCACCGGCAGTCCGACATTGCCCAACACGACCACGACGAAGATGGCCGGGTAGCCCCAATAGGCGATGAGTTGGCCGAGATCCGACATACTGCACCAATGTCGCACATTGGGAAGCGGACACGTCGACGGAGACTTTCGTGGCCGGGCCCCCGATCGAACGGACGCCGCGCATTGCCTGAGTCGCGACAGACCTTGGTAGGCTCGGGCCGAATCCAGTGCCGTCATCGCTTGAGCCCCTGGCCATGCGACTCATGGGTTTATCGTAGTCGAACCCTCTTGCGTAGAATCGCGGACGGCTCGCCACGTGCTTGGCGAGATCAGCGTGAAACGCTGGGCCACGACGTCAATGGGAGCTTGACCTTGTCGCCGCCCAGACCGACTGCTTCCAGGGGCGTCGTCGCAGCCCGAGTTCCTCGGTCACTCGATCACCTGATCCGAGGCGCCCGGCCCCGCAGCTAGAAGCCTGCCAGGATCGCCAGAATACCGATGATGACCCCAACTTCCTGTACCCATCCGAAGCCCGGATAGCGCGTGAGACCCAAGGGATCGGCGAGGAGCGAGACAGCGGCAACGAGTGCGCCAACGCCGATCAGGGCCGGTGCGGACGTCCTGGTCACCGCAACAAGCCCTCTATTCGATCACCTGATCCGCCGCTGCAGGAGCGAGGGCGGGATCGTCAAGCCGAGGGACTTCGCGGCTTTAAGGTTGATGACCAGTTCGAACTTTGTGGGCTGCTCGATGGGCAGGTCACCGGGCTTGGCATCCTTACGGATGCGATCGACGTAGCTCGCCGCTCGGCGGACAACCACGCGGAGCGCCATCGTAGTTGGGGAAACCAGGGGTGAAGGCGAGGTAGGTCTAAGTTCATTGGTGCCGTGGGAGGCCTAGATTAGAATGGCTCCGAGCCAAGTAAGCGACAGGTCACGGAATGCTCTGACGCCCCGCAATTAACCGGGGGAAGGAGGATGAGCATGGAAGGACACGTGAGCGGTCCTAGTAGTGAGGACATCGCGAGACTGGCCTACCAGATCTGGGAAGAACGCGGGCGGCCTGTCGGATCCGCAGAGGTTGACTGGTATGAGGCCGAGCGCCAGTTACAGACGCGGAGCGGTGAGATGCCTCCTCCGCCGACGGGCCCAGCGCTTGCACCTCGCCGGACACGCACGGGAGACCGGACGAAGCGCCGTCGTTCAGTGTAGAACGTCCTGGCTGCTACCGTTTCGAGGGTCCGTGTGCGGGCTGAGGCTGCCGACTTCCTGCCGTTTCTCGTCGAGCATCTCCTCCAGTTTCGTGCGCTTCACGCCCCAAGCCATATGCGCCTCCGCGGGGCAAGGTTGACGGCATCTCTTCAGGGCACGTCTCGGCCTCGGGTGATCGGCCGGAGAGGGGGCGTCACTCCACCCCGACGAGCCGGAGTTCATCGGCGCGGTGACAGGCAACGAAATGGGCGGGAGAGGTTTCTCGCCAGCCCGGCGACTGCGTCCGGCATACGTCGACCGCGTACGAACAACGGGGGTGGAAGTAGCAGCCACTGGGCGGAGAGGCAGGGTTCGCCACTTCTCCTTCAAGTACGACGTCCCGTGAGCGTACCCGAGGATCCGGTTCTGGAACAGCGGACAGGAGGGCCGCGGTGTACGGGTGCTTGGGGGCGGCAAAGAGCTCGGCGATCGTACCCAGCTCCACCATGCGCCCCACGTACATCACGGCCACGCGTTTGCTTATGTGTCTCACGACACTCAGGTCGTGAGCTACGAAGAGATAGGTCAGTCGAAACTCGGCCTGCAGGTCGATCAAGAGATTCAGGATCTGCGCTTGTACCGAGACGTCCAGTGCCGAGACGGGCTCGTCGGCCACCACCAGGCGAGGGTGAAGGGCCAGCGCCCTCGCGATGCCGATCCGCTGCCGTTCGCCCCCGCTGAAGGCATGGGGGAACCGCCGCATGTACTCGGGGCGAAGCCCGACGCGGCGCAGGAGGTCCGCCACGCGTTCTTCACGCTCCCGTCGATTCCTCATGCCGTGCACCAGCAACGGCTCCCCCACGAGATCGAGCAGCGTCATGCGCGGGTTGAGCGAGGTGAATGGATCCTGGAAGATCATCTGCATCTCCCGCCGCAGCGCCCGCAGCTCCGACGGGCGGAGCTGCCCCATCTCGATCACGGCACCGTCGGCGACCCGCATGAAGATCTCGCCCGCTGTCGGCTCGATGGCGCGAAGGATGCAGCGCGCGGTGGTGGTCTTCCCGCAGCCGCTCTCTCCGACGAGTCCTAGCGTTTCCCCTTCATCGATGTGGAAGTCGACACCGTCCACCGCCCGAACGTGGCCCACCGTCCGCTTCCAGAAGCCCTTCCGGATCGGAAAGAGCTTCTGCAGCCCGGCGACCCGCAGCAGGGCCTGTGCGCTCATCGTTACTCGTAGAGGAAACAGCTGACGGCGTGCCGATCGCTGACTAGCCGCAGGTTCGGCTCCTGCCGGTCACACCTCCCCGCCATGAAGTCCTCACAGCGCGGATGGAAGGGGCATCCCGAGGGTCGATCATAGGGGTGCGGCACGGAGCCGGCGATGGGGGTCAGCCGCTTGTGCGCGCTCGATCGAATGCGGGGAATGGAGCGCAGGAGGGCCCTGGTATACGGATGGCGCGGGGCGTGGAAGATCTCGTCCACCGGCGCCTGCTCGACCACGCGGCCCAGGTACATCACCGCCACGTCCCTTGCCATCTCAGCGACCACGCCCAGATCATGGGTGATGAGCATGATCGCCATCCCGTCATCCTGCTGGAGCTGACGCATGAGCCGGAGAATCTGCCGCTGGGTTGTCACGTCGAGTGCTGTCGTCGGCTCGTCCGCGATCAGCAGGGTCGGGTTGCACGAGAGCGCCATCGCTATCATGGCCCGCTGGCGCAGGCCTCCGCTCAGCTGACTGGCGAGCTGGCTCACCCGCTCTTCGGGCGATGACACGCCGACCCGCTGCAACATCTCGATCGTCTTCTCGCGTGCCTGCCTCCGATCAAGCCGCTGGTGCAGGACGATCGCCTCGCTGATCTGGTCTCCGATGGTGTGGACCGGGCTGAACGAGGACATCGGCTCCTGGAAGCTGAGCGCGATCTCCGCCCCACGGATCGCCCGGATGTCCTCGCCATCCGGCGCGAGCTTGGCCAGGTCGACCACGCGGTCAGCCTCCGGCCGGCCGGCGACGGCTCGACGACGAAACCGGATCTCGCCCTCCACGATCCGGCCCGGCCGATCGACGATCCCCAGGATCGAGCGGGCCGTCACGCTCTTACCGCAGCCGCTCTCACCAACTATGCCCAGCGTGCCTCCCGGAAGCAGGTCGAAGGTCACTCCATCCACTGCCTTCACCGTGCCCTCGTCCTGGGGAAAGTAGGTCTTCAGGTCTCGCACCGAAAGAAGCGGCGGGCCCACGCTAGCGCCCATAGGGATCGGCGGCATCGCGCAGTCCGTCGCCGAGAAAGTTGAAAGCCATAACCACGACGATCACGGGCACGGCCGGGAGCATCAGCCAAGGGGAGATGGCCACCGTCTGGACGTTCTGGGCCTGCTGCAACAGGACTCCCCAGCTGATGGCGGGCGGGCGCAAGCCCAGGCCGAGGAAGCTGAGGGAAGTCTCGCTCACGATCATCGCGGGCAGGGCCAGCGTGGTGGCCGCGATGATATGGCTCATGAACGAGGGCACCATGTGCACGAAGATGGTCCGCATCTGGGTACACCCGACCAACCGGGCGGAGACGACGAAGTCTTCCTCGCGCATGGCGAGGAAACGACCTCGAACGACGCGCGCCAGATCCGTCCATGCCAGGAGCGAGATAATGATCGTGATGGCGAAATAGACTTGCAGAATGGACCAATCCCGGGGGAGGGCTGCGGCCAGCCCCATCCACAAGGGAATGGTCGGAATCGAGCGGAGAATCTCGATGACCCGCTGGACAAGAGTATCGGCGAGCCCGCCGTAGAACCCCGAGAACCCGCCCAGGACGACGCCCAGCACGAGGCTCGCCGTCACCCCGAGCAACCCGATGGTGAGCGAGATGCGCGTGCCGTACATCAGCCGCGACCATAGGTCCCGCCCCTGCACGTCCGTGCCCAGCAGAAAGATCGTTCTGGAGGCGTCGAGGCCCCCGTCGACGCCGATGAGATGACGCGTGGCCGGCACCACGCCGAGGAATCGATACTCGAAGCCGTCGGCGAAGAACCGAAGCGGGATCTTCTGGCTGGGATCGGCTCGATAGACACGGCGGTAAGTCTGTGGGTCGCGGACACCCTTGACGCCGTAGACGTGGGGGCGGAAGCGCCAGCCGTCGAACCAGTGGATCGCCTGCGGCGGCATCAGCGAGCGCTGCGCCTCGGAGGCATTCGGGTCGGCGTAGGCGAGAAAATCTGCCCCCAGGACGACCAGGTAGAAGCCAACAACGACGACCCCGCTGGCCACGGCCACGCGATGCTTGCGGAACCGCCACCACGTCAGCTGCCACTGCGAGGCCACGAAGATACGCTGACTGTCCGCAGCGGCGGAGATCGGTCCCTGAACAGGAGCGCTCGTGGGATCGAGGCCGAGGTCGGGGTCGGCCATCAGGTGTCTTCGAGCCGGATGCGCGGGTCGATCAACACGAGGAGAATGTCCGACACAAGCGTCCCGATCACCGTCATCACTCCCAGCAGCAGCACGATCGTTCCCGCCAGGAACATGTCCTGCGAGATGAGGGCCTTCAGCAGGAGTGGCCCGACAGTGGGCAATCCGAGCACGATGGACACGATGATGCTCCCCGACACGATGTACGGCAGGGTGTAGCCGACCGTGCTCGCGAACGGGTTGAGGGCCACCCGTACCGGGTATTTCAGGATGACCCGGATCCAGGAGAGGCCCTTGGCCCGTGCCGTCACCACGTAGGGCTTGCGCAGCTCATCCAGCAGGTTCGCCCGCATGATGCGGATCTGCTGCGCCGTTCCCGCCAAGCCCAGGATCAACGCGGGGATGGGGAGATGCTTGAGGAGGTCCCACACTCGAGCCCCGCTCCACGGGGCATCTTGGAGCTCCGGAGAGAACAGACCGCCGATGTGAGCGTTGAAGAGCGTGAATCCAAGGTAGAGCAGCACCAGAGCGAGGAGGAAGTTGGGCACGGCGAGGCCGATGAAGCCCACAAACGTCGCGAGGTAGTCGCCGAGAGAGTACTGCCGCACCGCGGAATAGATGCCGATGGGCAGGGCGAGCACCCAGGTGAGGAGGAGGGCGGCCACCGAGACCACCACCGTCAGCCACAGGCGGTCTCCGATCACCTCGGCGACGGGCCGCCTCCATTCCATGGACGTGCCGAAGTTGCCCTGCGCGATCAGCTTGACCCACTTGTAGTACTGGACGTAGATGGGCTGGCCGAGGCCGTACTGGATCCTCAGATTCTGCGCTTCCTCGTCAGTGACCACGCTGCCCATGGTGGCCATCTGGGCGATGTACGAAGTGACGTAGTCACCCGGCGGGAGCTGAATGATGATAAAGGACAGGACGGAGATCGCCCAGACGGTGAAGACGGCGAGGAGGACGCGTCGTCCGATGTACCCGAGCAACGGCGCGCCCTCCGCAGCCTACCTCTTCCAGTAGAAGGTCACCGGCCGGGAAATGGTCGGGGTCTTGCCGTCCGGGCTGTTGTATTGCCGTGAAGGGACGTTCCCCATGTTCGTCTTGACCACGCGCACCCCCATCGAGGCCGGTCCCATGCCGATCACGCCGATGATATACACTTCCTCGGCGGCGATCTTCCAGACCTCCTTGCCTAGGGCGATCCGTTCCTTCTCGGGCACCCCGTACGCGCGCCTGAACTTCTCCATGAGCTCCTTCATGCGCGCGGGAGGCTCTTTCCCCTGGGTGCCCGCGGACTGAAACCATTTCGCGTAGAGCGGTCCCGAGGTCGCCACGACGGCGATTGTGTCGAAGGGGAACACGTGGGTCGGGAACGTGAACATGTGCTCGCTGCCGTCGTTGTTCCAGGCCGCGAGCTGCTGCTCGTTGGCGACGGTCCGCTGAATCGCCAGGCTCCGATCCACCTCCTGCACGACGAGATCGATTCCGATCTTCTTCCACTGCTCCCGGATCATCTCCGAGATCTGCGTGAACTGGACGAACTGGCCGCCGAGCGTCATGATCTCGATGCGGAGGCGGCCCTTGCCGTCCGCGCGCAGCCGGTAGCCCTCGGCGTCTTTCTTGGCGAGGCCAACCTTGTCCAGCATCTCGTTGGCCTTCTTGACGTCCAGGGTCGCCCAGAGCTTGCGGTACTGGGGCCCGGGATTGTATTTGTTGCTGTCGGCGGGCACCACGGAACTCGGCGTGCCGGTCCCCAGCCAAAAGGTCTCGTTGATCTGGTCGCGGTCGATCCCCAGCGAGAGCGCGCGCCGGAAGTCTGCCGTGTTCATCCACTTCGCGATCTCGGGGTCGGCCTCGTAGCTCAGGTTGAACTTGATGATCATGTCCCCGCCGTAGTCCCCGGGGTCGAGGTAGACCTTGTAACCGCCCTTCTGCTGGTTCTCGAGGAAGACGGGCAGCTTGCCGAGATCGAGGTGCCGCTGCTGCCAGTCGTACTCACCCGCGATCGCCCGCAGGTTGAGGACTTCCAGATTCTCGGCGAGCGTCAGCACCACCCGGTCGATGTAGGGCAGCTGGTTGCCCGCCGTGTCCACGAAGACGCTGTAGGGATTGCGCTCGAGCGTCCACGTGGGCTTGTTGATGGGCGTCACAGTTTTCCACGGCGTGATGACCGGCAGCTCCGGGTTGAGCGACCAGTCGCTCTTGTAGAAGAACATCCGGACCCAGCTGTCGAACTTC
>Ga0137397_10001460_pt1 | contig 16496 bp, 17 predicted proteins | sample czorhiz116metaG_FD_106658 | JGI IMG/M metagenome (GOLD analysis project Ga0137397, IMG submission 106658) | Vadose zone soil microbial communities from Angelo Coast Range Reserve, California, USA - czorhiz1.16 metaG | ecosystem: Environmental > Terrestrial > Soil > Vadose zone | place: USA... | reverse complement strand
TCAGGAACACGGGTGGCGGAAACTCCGGGACCAGATGGTCGGGCAGATCGAAGTCGGCGTCGAACCGTTCGAGCGATCGCGTTTCCTGCTTATTGATCTCCGTGATCTCGAACGCCGGAAAGATCATGCCACCGGCCAATTGCTTGACGTGCGGCAGCGGCAAGAATCCCTGCGGGAAGAGATCTTTCCCCCGGATTTCGTCGGGGGACATGGCGGCCAGCCGCTCCCAGGTCAGGCCTCCCGGCAGTTTGACCCGAACCCCTTGCTGGACCGCCTTCTTTCCACCGGACATCATCACACCCTGGGCGGGACGGTCGGCCAGGTCGTAGCGTTCGGCGAGCAACGTCCGCTGGCGCTGCATCACGGCGGGCTTGGCCGCCTGGTCACTCGCCCGCACTTTGGCGAAGTCCTGCTCGACCACGCGAAAGGTATACGTGCCTCCTTGAGGCGGCGGCTGCTGGGGCGCCTGGGCCGCGGCCAGGCCATAGACCAGCAGTCCTACGCAGAGCCCAGCCAATCCCGCCGACCCCAGTATCGGGGCGCTTCGTCGTGACATGACTGATCCTCCTGGTCGCGGTCCGTGGACCTCCCCGTCTAGTCTCAACGTGAATTCAAGGAGTAGGGATGAGCGGGGCTGCTGCATCCGTGTTTAGCGCAACGACTGGCCGCCGGGTCTCCAGCCGTAATGGTATCGGGGGACACCATACGCAACTCGACGGGACAACTCGACTCCGGCGAGTTTGAAACTGCCAAGGCAGCCTGAAGAGCGGCAGCGGCGACGGCTGGACCGGGAGGCTGGCACCATCGACGTGCTCATCCCCAAAAGGGGTTCCATGGCGGCGTCGGCATCGCTAGTTGCGTATGGTGTCCCCGCTTCGACCAAAGCTGTCGCCATCAGTGGACAAATTTCAGGTCGCCATTCCACCGGTCATCAAGATTTGGCACCGGTTACGCTCTCGTTTGCTGACCGGTTGCTGACCGTGCGCGAGGTCGCTGGCTTCCTCCGGGTCTCGACGCGCACGGTCTACGAGCTCTGCGAGAAAGGCCGCCTGCAGCACGTCCGCATCGCCAACGCGATTCGCGTCGAGCCGACGGCGTTGGTCGCGCTCGTTCGCTCACGAACCGAGTAGATCCAGGAACGCGCGTGGCGTCACGATCTCCACACCCGCATGCTCCCTGAGATCGAGAAACGCCCGATCGCCGGTGACGACGTGTGCCGCGCGTCCCTCGAGAGCCGCGGCGACGTACTTGTCGTCGTCCGGGTCCTTGCAGACGCCAGAGAGCTGGTGTGAGCCCGCAACCAAGTCCGCCAGCACGACGAGATCCTCGAACCAGAGTTGCGCGTCCGTGCCACGGAGCAGCTTGCGTACCTTGGGGTACGCCAAAGCACGCAGCACTTCGTCCACGATGGCAGGCGAGAGCACGACCTCGAAACTCGCGTCGCGCAAAAACCGCTCGACAAGCCGGCCCGGCGCACCTCCGGGCTGGATGATGGCGCTGATGTAGACGTTCGCGTCAAGGACCGCGCGGAGCAAGGGGTTACTTAGTCCTGCGGCGACGCTTGCGGGCCCGCTTCCTGGCCGAGCGCTGCGCCTCGAGCGCGATCGCGAGTGCTTGTTCCTCGCTGGCCGTGCTTTGCTTCTGCTCCTCGAGGAGCTCCAGTGCGTGTCGCCGTGCGAAACGCCGCATCTGCTCCAGCCGCTCGACCGGCACCAGCGCGGCCAGTGGCTTGCCCTTCCGCTCGATGACAAACTCGTCATGACGAAGAGCGACCCTGTTGAGCAGGTCACCGAGCCGCTGACGAACGTCGATGGTGGAGACTTTTTCCATGTCTAGCAACTAGTATAGTTGCACCGGATGGCGTGGGCAAGTCGGAGGAGAGTCGATTGAGCAAACCGCCTGTGTTCGCTGATCTGGGCTACGCGACAGCTCTCGGAGCGCCGTCTGGTGTGGACCCTGCACCTTTTCCACTAGCCAACGGGCAGCTGCCAACGACTCCGGCGCAGGCGGCTGGCCGCGAGCTCGCGATTCCGGCAGGTCCGCCCGGACTAGCAGGCGCGCAGCGGCTCTCCGGCAGTATCAGGGACTCCTCAGTCGAACCCCTCGGGCGCCCCGTTAGGCGACGGTGCACACCGAAGGGTAGACTACGCTACAAGGCGTGCCTGGCGGCAACAGGTGGCGCCTCGATTGGGGGGAGGCGATGCTCGGCTCTTCAACGCGCTTCGATTGCGGCCTCAGGTCTCGCATTGCCCGGCCAGCCGAGCCGGTCTGTTGAGGCGAAGGAAGACGCCATGAAGGCCGCTGCGATCGAGCTCCTCGAGCGTGACGCCGAGCTTCGCGAGCTGTCCGGCTTGCTGGAGAGCGCGCGCAGCGGGGAAGGCCGCGTCGCGCTGGTCTACGGCGAAGCCGGCGTCGGGAAGACGGCGCTCCTGACGCAGTTTGTCCGCGCCCATGCGCAGGACGCGCGGCTGTTCTGGGGCGCGTGCGACCCGCTCTCCACGCCCAGGCCGCTCGCGCCTCTGCTCGACATCGCGTGGAGCCAGGGCGGGCAGCTCGCTGGACGGATTTCCGCAGGAGCGCCGCGCGAGGCCATCTTCCAGGCTCTCTTCGAGGAGCTACGCTCACCCAGGCGCTCGGCCATCGTCGTCATCGAGGATGTCCATTGGGCCGACGAGGCGACCCTCGACCTCGTCAAGTTCCTCGGCCGGCGCACCCAGCGGACCAGCGCGCTGCTCGTCCTCACCTGGCGCGACGAGGGGATTCGCGCCGACCACCCGCTGCGCGCGGCCATCGGCGAGCTGCCGGGTCAGGTGCTCGCGCGCATTCCGCTGCGGGGACTGTCGCCGGCGGCGGTGGAGTCCCTGGGCGCCAAGTCGCACCGAAGCACTGAGGGCCTCCACGCGGCGACCAACGGCAATGCCTTCTTCGTCACCGAGGTGCTCGCCAGCGACGCACCCGGCGTTCCGCTCACCGTCTCCGACGCGGTCCTGGCCCGGGCGACGCGGCTGCCGCCGCAGGCCCGCGAGCTCTGCGAGCTGGCGTCGGTCGTGCCCTCTCGCGTCGAGCTCCCTCTGCTCGAGGCCGCGGCCGGGCCGACCTTCGCGGCGCTCGACGAGTTGCTCGGCTCGGGGATCCTCTCGCTCGACGGGAGCGCCGTGGCCTTCCGCCACGAGCTGGCCCGGCGTGCGATAGAGGGCGCGCTTCCACCGCTGCGTAGCCGCGAGCTGCATGCCCGTGTCTTGACCGCGCTGCGCGCCCGGGGGGAGGACCCGGCGCAGCTGGCGCGCCTCGTCCACCACGCCGCCGGCGCCGGAGATTCTGCCTCCGTGCTCCGGCTCGCGCCATCCGCAGCGGAGCACGCCTCCCGGCTCGGCGCACACCGCGAGGCGGAGGCGCACCTCTCCATGGCGCTGCGCCACGCCGTTGATCTTCCCCCCCGCCGGCGCGCCGAGCTGCTCGAGGCGCGCGCCTACGAGTGCTACCTCACCGACCGGATGCAGGAGGGGATCGACTCGTGCTCCGAAGCCCGCGCCCTATGGAACCGGATCGGAGAGCGCGCCCGTGAGGGCAATTGCCTCTGCTCGCTTGCGCGGATGGCCTGGTACGCCACACACGCGGAGGAGGCGCAGCGGTATGGCGACCTCGCCATCGAAGTGCTCGAGGCGCTGCCACCCGGCCCCGAGCTGGCGACGGCCTGGGCCTTGCGGGCAGGGGCATACGCCTCGGCCGACGAGAACGCGGCCGCGACGCCCTTTGCCGAGAAGGCGCTGCGGCTTGCCCGCACGCTGGGAAACCGCGAGATCGAGGCATACGCGCTCTCCATGCTGGCGCAGGCGCAAATCCACCTCGGCCACGAGCCCGGCAGGACGCACATGGAGGAAAGCCTGCGCCTCTCGCTGGAGTATGGGTTTCACGACGCCGCCGGCCGCGCCTATGCCATCCTGGGGCAGCACGCGGTCGAGGAGCGGCGCCACGACTTCGCCGCGAAGATCCTCGACGAGGGCATCGCCTATGCCGCCGAGCGCGACCTGCGCACGCGGGCGATGTGCATGTACTGCTGGCGGTCGCGGCTGCGGGTGGAGACGGGCCGCTGGGCGGAGGCGGTCGACGACGCCGCGCGCATTCTCGACAACCCCGGTTGCTCGGCGCTCTTCCGGCTGGCGGCGTTGACTCCGCTGGGCCTTTTGCGCGCGCGACGCGGCGACCCGGGAGCCCGCGAGGCGCTCGATGAGGCGCTGAAGCTGGCGAAGGAGAGCGGCGAGCTGGAGCGGATGGTGCCGGTGGCGGCCGCGCGAGCCGAGCTTTTGTGGCTTTGCGGCGATGCAGAAGGAGCAGCGGCGGAGGCCTCCGCGGTGATCGACAAGGCCAGGAAGGCGCAAAGGCCCTGGTTCGTCGCCGACCTCGCAGTGTGGATCTGGCGCGGCGGAGGCGAGCCGCCGCCGGCTGACGAGTGCGCCCTCCCGGTGGCGCTACAGCTCCAGGGAAACTGGCGGGGCGCCGCCGCCGAGTTCGAGCGGCTTGGCTGTCCGGTCCAGGCAGCCTTGGCCTGCTACGAGAGCGAAGATCGGGAGGCGATGCTGGCCGCGCTGGAGGCTCTCGACAAGCTGGAGGCACGTCCGGCCGCGGCCCGCCTTCGCCGCCGGCTCTCCGAGCTGGGTGTGCGCGCCATCCCCAGGGGGCCTCGCGCCGCCCGCCGCGGGCATCCCTTCGATCTCACCGCCCGCGAGCAGGAGGTTCTCGCCGCACTCTCCCTGGGTCTGTCCAATGGCGAGATCGGCGCTCGCCTGTTCGTCTCGCCCAAGACCGTCGATCACCACGTGTCTGCCATTCTCACCAAGCTGGACGTTCGCTCGCGCGGCGCTGCCGTGGCCAAGGCGCAGAGCAGCGGCATGCTGCAGTTGGAAGAAGCCCGCGAAAAATAGGGATCGTTCCCGATGTAGCTCTGCCCGCCCTCTCTTACCGTCGCACCAGTCCACTAAGAAGGGCTGGAGCGGAGGGCGAACATGCCTCGATACCTGGTGGAGCGGACGTTTCCCGAAGGTTTTTCGATCCCCATTGACGCGAGCGGCGAAAAGGCCTGCCTCTCCGTCGTTGCGAACAACGGCGAGGGCGGCGTCACCTGGGTCCAGTCGTACGTGAGCGACGACAAACGCAAGACCTTCTGCATCTACGACGGCCCGTCCCCCGAGGCGATCCGCCGGACTGCGGCGCGCAACAACCTGCCCGTGGACCGGATCACGCAGGTGCGCGTCCTCGACCCGTATTTCTACCGTTGAACTTTCCAGGAGGAACAATGCAGAGAATCGTATCGCGATTCGTGGCGTCCGGAATGATTGCAATCGTCGCAGCGTGCGGCGGCGGGCTGAATGACAACACCGCCAGGAGCGCCGCCCTCAAGGAGGAGAGCCAGAAGGAGGACGGAGACGGCGAGCGCGCCGATTGCCCGGATGGCGCCGACTTCGATGGCGTGAGCGAGCCGATCGAGGCACAGCTCAATATCGCCCGGCGCGCGGTGTGCCGATATCGTCATCTCGAGGCCGCGCTCGCCGACGGATATACCAACTCGGGCCTGCCCTGCATCGTTGGTCAAGGCTATCATTACATCAAGGGCAGCCTGGTCGGCACGACGGACATTCGCAAGCCCTCCGTCCTCATGTACACCGCGGATGGCCGCCTCACTGGCCCTGAGTGGATCGCACCGAAGAGCCTGTTCGCGGCGCCGCCGTCGATCTTCGGCCAGGTCATGCACACCGAAGACGAGCTGGGGCTGTGGATCCTCCACGTCTGGGTCTGGCAGCTGAACCCGAATGGGGTCTTCAACGACGTCAATCCGACCGTGACCTGCCCGTAGGGCGAGTTCCGTGATTCCCAGGCGGCGCCTCCGTCCCGCCGGCGCCGCGCTGGGAGCCTAATGCCGACGGCCTTGCCACGCCAGTGGCACGGCCGACCGAAAACGCGTCTGAACCAGCGCGTGAAATTCTCCCTGTTTCAGAGGGGGGCGCAGGCTGAACTGGACCGGGATGGCATTGCGGAGGTCGGTGGTTGCGATCCCGCCATGCCCGCCCGGGGCGCCCGCCCGGAAGCCCTGAGGCACCACGGCACCGACTGCATGGGCTCCCATGGATTTGACAGCGAGCCGTCGATGTAGTTTGAGGTCAAAGCAGTCGGCCCGAGGGCTGCAGCGTCCCGGGCCGCATCGTGGAGGCTTCCATGAGGCGGCGGACTTTCCTGAAGGGCGCGGCGGTGGGTGGCGCGGCGGTCGGCATCGGCTTCGACATGTCGCGGGCGCGCGCGGAGATGCGGCAGTTCAAGATCGCGCGGACCACCGAGACCCGCAGCACCTGTCCGTACTGCGCGGTCTCCTGCGGCGTGATCATCCACACGCTCGGCGACAAGGCGAAGAACGTCACGGCTTCGGTGGTGCACGTCGAGGGCGACCCCGACCACCCCATCAACCGCGGCACGCTCTGCCCGAAGGGCTCGACGCTCAAGGAGGACATCAACAACCCGAACCGCCTGCGCAACCCCAAGGTGCGCAGGCCGGGGTCCGATCACTGGGAGGACATCTCCTGGGACGACGCCATCCAGCGGATCGCGCGGCACATCAAGGACACGCGCGACCGCACCTTCGTCGCCAAGAACGCCAAGGGCCAGGTGGTGAACCGCACCCCGGGCATGGCGATGATCGGCGGGTGCACCGACACCAACGAGTTCAACTTCCTGCAGTGGAAGTTCATCACCGCGCTGGGGATACCGTACCGGGACAGCCAGGCCAGGGTTTGACACGGTCCCACGGTGGCCAGTTTGGCCGCCACCTTCGGCCGGGGCGCGATGACCAACGGCTGGGTCGACATCAAGAACACCGACGTCATCCTCGCCATGGGCGCGAACCCCGCCGAGAACCACCCGTGCGGGTTCAAGTGGACGATCGAGGCGAAGAAGACCCGCAACGCGAAGCTGGTGGTCGTCGACCCTCGCTTCACGCGCACCGCCGCGGTCGCCGACGTCTACGCGCAGCTCCGGCCGGGAACCGACATCGTCTTCCTGAACGCCCTCATCCGGCACGCGCTCGTCACCGGCCGCTACCACGAGGAGTACGTCAAGATCCACACCAACGCGCCGTTCATCGTCTCGGAGAAGTACGGCTTCGACGAGGGCCTCTTCTCCGGCTTCGACGGCGCCAAGGGCGAGTACGACAAGGCGGCGTGGGCGTACCAGGCCGATCCGAAGACCCACGGGTACGAAGTCGATCCCACCCTGAAGCACCCCCGGTGCGTCTTCCAGCTCTTGAAGAAGCACGTCGACCGGTACACGCCGGAGATGGTCGAACGGATCTGCGGCACGCCGAAAGACCAGTTCCTCAAGGTGGCCGACGTGGTCACCTCGACCGGGAACGCGCAGCGGGTGGGCACCATCACCTACGCGCTGGGATGGACGCAGCACTCGGTCGGCGTGCAGATCATCCGCGCCGCGGCCACGCTGCAGCTGGTGCTTGGCAACGTGGGCAGGCCGGGCGGCGGCGTGAACGCGATGCGCGGCCACTCAAACATCCAGGGCGCCACCGACCTCGCCGGCACCTTCGAGATCCTGCCTGGCTACCTCGCCACCCCGCGCGGCGAGCTCACCGATCTGAAGACCTACCTGGAGAAGTCGACCCCGACGACTCTGAACAAGCAGGCATGGTCGACCATGAACTACTGGTCGAACTATCCCAAGTTCATGGTCAGCCTGCTCAAGGCCACTTACGGAAAGGTGGCCACCAAGGACAACGAGTGGGGTTACGAGTGGCTGCCGAAGACCGACGGCAACTATTCGTGGATGTATATCTTCGACGACATGTACCGCGGCAACTCGTCGCGGGCGGGCGGCACCGAGCCCGGACCGGAGGGCTTCATCACCTTCGGCATGAACCCGGTCGGCATCGGGCCCAACTCGTCGAAGATGATCAACGCGCTCTCCAAGCTCAAGTGGATGGTGGTGGGCGAGAACTACCAGATCGAGACCGCCACTTTCTGGAAGGCGCCCAAGGAGTACGGCGGGCCTGATCCGTCGAAGATCCAGACCGAGGTGTTCCAGCTTCCCTGCTCGGGGTTCGCCGAGAAAGACGGCAGCTTCATCAACTCCGCGCGCTGGATCCAGTGGAAGTGGAAGGCGATCGATCCTCCGGGCCAGGCGAAGACCGACCAGGAGATCCTCTCCCGCATCCTGCTGGCGGTCCGCGAGCTCTACAAGAAGGAGGGTGGCGCCCTTCCGGAGCAGGTGCTGAACGTCACCTGGAACTACACCAACCCGGTCAGTCCCGACCTGGGCGAGGTGCTCAAGGAGATCAACGGCAAGGCCCTCACGGACATCAAGGACAAGGACGGCAAGATCGTCCGCGCGGCCGGCCAGCAGCTCGACGGATTCGGGCAACTTCAAGACGACGGCTCGACCATGTGCGGCAACTGGCTGCACTCGGGCGTGTACACCGAGGCGGGGAACAACTCGCAGCGCAGGAGCAACGCCGACCCGACGGGGCTCGGCATGTTCCACAACTGGGGTTTCTCCTGGCCGGCCAACCGGCGCATCATGTACAACCGCGCCTCGGCCGACGCGCAGGGCAGGCCATGGGATCCGACCCGGCCCGGCATCGTCTGGAACGGCGAGAAGTGGGTCGGCGACGTCCCCGACATGAAGCCCGACGCGCCGCCCGGCCAGTTCGGCGCGTTCATCATGCTTCCGGAGGGCGTCGGGCGCCTCTACTCGCCGGTGTTGAACGACGGCCCGTTCGCCGAGCACTACGAGGCGGTCGAGGCGCCGGTGGACAACGTGCTCCACCCCAAGGTGACGTCCAACCCGGCGAGCAAGAAGTTCAAGTCCGACAAGGACGTGTACGGAACCCGCGACCAGTTCCCGGTGGTCTGCACGACGTATCGATTGACGGAGCACTACCACTACTGGACGCACCACACGAACATCCTCAACCAGCTCCAGCCGGGGTTCTTCATCGAGATTCCCGAGGAGCTGGCCAAGGAGAAGGGCATCACCAACGGCTCGCGGGCCAGGGTCACCTCCGCGCGCGGCTCGATCGAGGGCGTCGCGATGGTGACCAAGCGGCTGAAGAAGCAGATGGTCGACGGGAAACCCGTCTGGCACATCGGCTTCCCGCTGCACTGGGGATATGAGGGCGATCCCAAGCACACCGGCCCGCTGGCGAACTTCCTCACGCCGTCCGCCATGGACCCGAACACCTGGACGCCCGAGTTCAAGACCTTCCTCGTCAAGCTCGAGAAGGCCGAGGAGAAGGTGTCGTGAACGCGTCGGGCCTGGAGATCCGGCAGTCGTCGGCCGGGATGTGGGGCACGTCCACGGGGCAGCGCAAGATGCCCGTGGTGTCGAAGTACATCGACACCTCCACGTGCATCGGGTGCAAGGCCTGCGAGGTGGCGTGCCAGGAGTGGAACGACCTCCAGGTCGTGCCCACCGCGCAGGCCGGCACGTACCAGACGATGGCCAGCCTCGACGCCAACTACTGGAACCTGATCGAGTTCCGGGAGTTGGAGGCCGACGGGAACTTCTCGTGGCTCATGCGCAAGGACCAGTGCATGCACTGCGCGGATCCGGGCTGCCTGAAGGCGTGCCCGGCGCCGGGCGCCATCGTGCAATACGAGAACGGCATCGTGGACGTGAATCCCGAGGCCTGCATCGGCTGCAAGATGTGCGAGACCGGGTGCCCGTTCGACGTGCCTCGCTACGCGGCGCGCACCGACAAGATGGCGAAGTGCACGCTGTGCGTCGACCGCGTGCAGGTCGGGCTCGAGCCAGCCTGCGTGAAGGCGTGCCCCACCGGCTGCCTCCACTTCGGCACCAAGGACGACATGAAGGCGCTCGCCGCCTCGCGCATCGACCAGCTCAAGAGCAGCGGCTTCGCCCACGCCGCGCTGTACGATCCTCCGGGCGTGGGCGGCACCGGCGTGATCACGGTACTCGCGCACGGCGATCATCCCGAGTGGTACGGCCTGCCGAAGGATCCGCGGGTGCCGACCGGCGTGCGCTTCTGGAAGAACGTCCTGCGGCCGGTGGGCGTCATCGCCTTCGCGGCGACGTTCTTCGCCATGGTCGGCCACTACCTGACCTTCGGCCCCAAGAAGCCGAAGGACGGGGGCGAGAAGACCAAGGGTGACGTATGAGCGAGGCGGCGTTTCCCGGGCGCAATTCGCGGACCGGCGTAGGCGACGCGGCGGTGGTGCGAGCCCGGGAGGTCGAAGACGTGCTGGTGGACGGGGAGATCGTCCGCCACCGCCTCTCCTCGAGGGTGATCCACTGGACCGTGGCCCTGTTCTTCTTCGTCTGCCTCTTCACCGGACTGCCCATCTGGACGCCGCTCTTCGGATGGATGGCGACCCTCTTCGGCGGCCTGTCCGTCTGCCGCTGGCTGCACCCCTGGTCGGGCGCCGTCTTCTCCGTCGCCTCGCTGGTCATGCTCGTGCACTGGTTCTCGGAGATGAAGCTCAGGGGGAAGGACAGCGAGTTCCTCACTCCCGGCGGCTTGGTCCGCTACTTCCGGTACCGAGGCGAGGACTCCGAGGTCGGCAAGTACAACGGGGGGCAGAAGGTGCTCTTCTGGGCGGCCGCCCTCGGCGCGCTGGGGCTGCTCGCCTCCGGCATCGTGATGTGGTTCCCGGAGCGGTTCGGGCACGAGCTGCGCCAGCTCAGCTACGTGGCGCACGACGTGGCGTTCATCCTCTTCTTCGCGATGATCATCGGGCACATCTACCTGGGCACCGCGGCCGAGCCGGGCACCTTCCGCTCGATGACGGGCGGGACGGTGACAAAGGAGTGGGCGCGGCTGCACCATCCCCGGTGGTACCGCGAAGTCGTCGGGGAGGAAGCGAACAGGAGCTCCGCGCGTCGACGGTGACGTGCCCGGTCGAGGCGACCTGGACGACCTACCGCACGTCGACGACGAAGAACTTTCCTTCGCTGATGACGAAGACGGCGTTGCCGCGCGGATCCGTCGCGACGCGCGCGGCGGTGGTGACGCCGAGGGCGACCGGCGCAAGCTCGGCAAATGGCGGAGGACCGCTCACGTCGAAGATGCGCAAGGCCCCCGCAGAGTCGAGGCCGTAGGCGCGATTTCCGTCGGCACGAAGCGCGCCGGTGGAGCTGGAGATCGGAAGCAGTCCCAAGACGGCAAGATTGGCGTCGACCAGGAGATTGTTCACCAGCGCCTTCTCGGCATGCCGGCTGTAAGCGCCGCGCAAGTAGTGGTCCAAGGTCGCCGAGATCACCACGTTGCCGGTCGAGGCATCGTAGTATCGATACGCCACGTCGTGGCCGTTGGAAGGCTCGCCGAAGATCGCGCGGCTCCCGTCGCGGCTCGCGGAAATCCCTCCGTCGGAGATCAAGCCGGCGACCGTCACGAAGTTGTCCGCGCGAAGCGAGTACGCCTTGCGGAGGAACTGGATGATGACGAGGCCGTCGTTCATGACCGCCAGTTGGCGCGATTGCCCGGACACCGCGGCAGGCAGGTCGACCGTCCTGGTCGTCGTCATGTCCTGCGGATTGACCAGGAGCAGCTGTGTCTCGGTCAGGACCAGCAAGGTGGACTCGTCCGGGCTGAGGGCGATGTCGAAGAGTTTCGTGTAGGAGTGCTCCGTTCGCGTCCACTGGGCGGTTCCGGAGTCGTAGGTGAAGCGCTGCACGGTGGACGGCGTGCCGACGGTGCCTCCGCAGAAGTGGCAGGCAATGACCGGCGCGTGGATCCAGGCGATCTACATGGCGTGGCATTTCGTAAATGCTGCCGCCTAGATGAGCGGCTGAAATTGACTCTCCCCGGTTGAAGGCCGTAGTTGTAGCTGAAGCGGGACGTCGGGAGAGGGTACAACATGCTGAGAATCGTTTCGATGATATCGGCTGTGGCGCTGTGCGGCTGCGCCGCTACGACGCGGACTGCCTCGGGAAACAAAATCGTGGGCGTCGCGGCGGCACCTTCGGGGGAATGCCAGTCGCTGGGAAACGTGCTGGGCCACGGCGGTGGGTTCTGGACCGGAGGAATGACGACGAACGAGACCCTGGCGGAGTCAGCCGTGAACGACGCGTATAACAAGGCGGCGGAGCTGGGGGCGACGCACATTCAGGTTTCGCCGCCACAGTTCGCTTCCAACAGTGGAACCAGCAACAGCGCAACGGTGGCCGCTGTCGCGTTCAAGTGCCCTGCCCCATCGAGCGCGCGCGCAGACGGCGTATCGGCCAAGTGAAGCGGCACGTGCCTCAGATCGTCAAGAACTCGAGCTCGCCGGGCAAACACAAATGCACCATCGCTGAGCTCAGGTGAGAAGCGCGCGTTCGTAGCGCAGGAGCCATTCCTTCCGCCACAGGCCGCCGCCGTAACTACAGAGGGTTCCGTCGGAGGCGATCACGCGGTGGCAAGGCACGACCAGCGCGATCGGATTCTGTCCGTTTGTCGCGCCCACCGCCCGCACGGCGGAAGGCGCGCCGATCTGCTCCGCCAGGTCGCGATAGGACACGGTCCGCCCGGCCGGGATCGTCCAAGGCCGCCCACACTCTCCGCTTGGAACGCCGTGCCGGATCCGTGCGCGGGAAGAGCATCGATGTCGCCCAGATTGTCGGTAAAGTACGCGCGCAGCGCATCGCGAATTGATCCGGTCCGGCGTCGCATTCGCCGCCTCGGAAGGCGGGAGACGACGGGAGGACCGATATCAACCGTCGAGGAGATGGTGCAGTTCATCCGCCAGGCGGAGGATGGCTCCTTCGTGATGGGCGATGACTTCATTTTCCGGTTTTCCGCGCACTTCACCTATAACGGCAACGGCGACCTCACCGCCTCGTTCTCGGATCTCACGACCGAGTGCAGGTAACCGCGGCGTGTGAGCGCGGACGTAGGCGTGAGGCTATTCGTGATCCGATTGCTCTGACGGCGGACAGCCTTCGCTTGGCCTGGCGCTGACCTTCGACGCCAGCCAGTCGGAGATGCGCTGCATCACCTCATCGATGTGCGAGGCTCCGGCCGCGTCCTGCAGCGCGGGCCCTGGAAGGACTCTACCGGCAGGTCCTGGCGGCGCCGGACCGAGCGGAGCTCAGGGATTCGCTCGCCTGAGCGTCATCTCGACGGTCGTGATGGAGTAGGGCTCGACCGTGAGGTCCAGCCTTCCGTTCGCGCTCCCAGGCGCGGGACGCGCGGCGAATCCGCTCGCGTTCCCCGTATACGAGAAGGCGCGCGCCGCGGAGACCGTCCCGCAGCTTTCGAGCCCGACCTCGGCGCGCAGCGGCGAGCCGGGATCGTGATTGAGCAGGACGGCGACGACCCGTCCTCCCGCCTCGTCGCGAGACGCGAAGAGGGACGCGAGCGGCGCGCTGCCGTTCACCGGCGCGGACCGGTCCAGGAAGCGCGCGCCCTTCTCGTCGAAGTTCCGGTACGCTCGGAACGCCCAGTACGGCGGCGAGCCATCTGGAGGATACGTCCAGTAGTAGGCCGAGTAGATCCCTTCGGTTCCGAAATGGCCGAGCGCTTCGGCTACCGCGAGACCGCTGCTCATGTCGTCTTCGGCGCCGAAGTTCCATTCTCCAATGGAGATCTTGCGCCCCGGGTAGTTCTCCTCGATCCACCTGCGGAGCAGCGGCAAGACCTGGATCGGCTCGTCGATCCAGGACTCATCCACGTAGCTCGGATCCCAGAGCGATCGCGTGGTGCGGATCCGCAGCGCTGCCGAGGCCGGGTCCGTGGGCCCTCCCCGGGGCGGGCCCACGTCCGCCATCGGGTAGAAGTGGACGTCGACGACGTCGAGCACGCGTGTGCCGGTCCGCTTCTCGTGATCGCGGAGCTTGCGCAGGTACCAGGGAAGCAGCGGCACGTTCCAATGGCGGAGACGATCCGGCCGTACCCGCACGCCGGCCTCGACGTCCTTGGCGGAGAAGTAATAATTGAGCCAGCAACACTCCGCCGGCCCCGCGATCAGCGCATCCGGGTCCGCCCGGCGGACGGCCGTGCCGTACGCGATCGTCCGCTCCAGCAGCTCGTCGTAACCCGGTGGCTCTGGATGGACGTCGCGATGGGTCCAGTGCCAGATCATTGGCTCGTTGTCGAGGATGTAGAGGTCGACACCGGGTCCGCCGGCGTCCCTCGCCTCCCGCAGGCGGCGTATCCACCGCTCGATGCATTCCGGTGGGCAAGAGACGCTCGTGGTCGTCGGTGGCGGCGACGGGATCGGCTTGCCGTCCAGCCGCAACCCGTTACCGGCGTCGGGCAGGTCCCAGGCGACCGTTTGCTGAGGCCCGTACACGGAAACCGGGAAGGAATAGGACCTGGTGTCCTTCGCGACCCAACCCAGGAGGGGCACGGTGAGCGCCGACTTGAGGCCGTGGACGCGGTTCTCCTCCAGGAAGGATTCGGCGCTCCTCACCGGGGCGTTGCGGAAGAACCAGTCCTGGTCGAGGTTCCAGGCATGGAGGTCCGGGTTGTACCGGCTCGAGTGGTTCCCGCCCCATCGACGCGCCGTGGCCCCCAACGTCCACTGCTGTTCGCCCGAATCCCCGAAGTACGTGCCGATCCCGTAGATGAGTGGACTGATGGGATGACCAGGCGCGCGGCAGTCGACCTGGAAGCGTCCCGTCCGTGCAGGCTTTGGCGGTGGTGGCGGCGCCGCCGTGAGGCCGACGGCGGCGAGTTGGACGCGCTCCGGACCGACGCTCCGCCAGGCATGGAAGATGATCTTCTCGAATCGTCTGCCCTGCGGGTTGAGCTCGCGCATCGGAATCCAGACCTCGGCGAATCCATCGGCCTGCGGAGCCGCGCGGGCCTGGATCGCGCGCACCGGGTCCAGCTTGACGCCGCCCGGCGCTTCGAGCCGGACCTCGAGGAAGTCGCCGAATGCCTCCGGGGCGCGGTAGCGAAAGAGAAGCCCGCCGTACCAACCCGGCAGGCCGGGACGGGCCAGGACCAGGCCCCCGAACCCGGAAAGGTCGAGGCTCGCCGGCTTTCCCGCGGTCAGATCGTGGGGAGACCACCCGTGGTCCCACCACCCGTGCGTGAGGCCCTTGGCGGCGTCGAAGATGGGCTCCGAGACGGGAAGCCGCACGTCGGGACCAGGATCGAGCCGGGCACCGGCGGCGGCAAGCCGCTCGGCATTCCGCTGCTCGCGCATGACCCGGCGCTTCTCTGAAATCACCACCTTCGCCTTGCGCGCCAGGCGGCGCGCGACACCCGTCGCCACGAGGAGCGCGCCGAAACCGATCGCCATCACCGCGATCGCGGCGATCGCACGCCTTCGAGGATTCATGACGCGCAGGAGGAGAGCCAGATTTCATTCTGCGGGTCGAGCGCTTCGTCGTCGACCGGCGCATTTCCGACAAATGGAGGTTTGCGCCGGGCAGCTCGCGCACCAGGGCGGGCTAGAAATGTAGCGCCTCGATACGTAGGTTGCGGACGAGGTCGATTCATGCAGCGGGCGACATTCCTCGACAGCGTCTTCGAGCGCACGGCCACGCGCTTCCTGCGGCGCATCCACCGCGTCACGCACGGCACGCCAGTGAAGCTGCGCGCCGTGGAAAAGCAGCGCGTCCTCGTCGTCGCGCCGCATCCCGACGACGAGGTCATCGCCGTCGGCGGCACGCTGGCGCTCCACCAGCGAGCGGGCAGCGAGGTGCTCACGCTGTTCGTCACCCTCGACGCTCCCGCCGCCGATGGCTCCATCGTCCGGAAGGGCGAGGCCGAGCGCGCCGGTCGGCCTCGACGCGAGACGATCTTCACGTCGTGCCCCGCTTCGGCGAGCAGCAAGGCGGTATGCATACCGGTGGGACCGGCGCCGATGACGAGCTTTGGGTTGCGTGTCATGGCCAGCTTACTCCAGGTACGCCGGGAACTTCGGCAGCGATGCGACGTCCTTGCCATCGTGCTGGACGATGAAGCGGGCCTTGGTGTTCTTCACGATCTTCTCTACTCGATCCATCGAGGCCAGCGTGTCCGCCCGTTCGTAGTTGAACCCAGGCACCCGCTTGAGCGTGCGGTTCTCGTGCGTGTGGTAGAGGTCGCCAGAGAGGATCACGACGCCATACTTCTTCAGCTTCACCGCTAGCACGCCGTGACCTGGAGTGTGTCCGGGCGTCTTGAGGATGCGCACGCTGCCGTCGCCGAACACGTCGAAGTCGCCGTCGATCAGTTGCGTCCTGACAGTCTTGCTGGCGCTGAAGGTACTCGGATCGACGCCGAACGGTGTCGGCGTCGATTCAGCCCAGGCCAGCTCGGCCTTGTTGATGATCCAGGTCGCGGCGCCGAAGATGTTGGCATTGCCGGTGTGGTCGAAATGGAAATGCGAGACCGCGAGGTGGGTGACGTCAGCCGGCGTCACCTCGATGCTCTTCAGCTGGTCGATCAGGGGCCTTACGACGGTCAACTTGAAGCCGCCGAGGTCGACGCCGGCCTTGTTCTCAGCCAGCTTGTCGCTGAGGCCATAGGGCCGATAAGAGGCGTTCTGCCAACTCGACGCTTCCTTCCTGCC
>Ga0137397_10001457_pt1 | contig 16509 bp, 7 predicted proteins | sample czorhiz116metaG_FD_106658 | JGI IMG/M metagenome (GOLD analysis project Ga0137397, IMG submission 106658) | Vadose zone soil microbial communities from Angelo Coast Range Reserve, California, USA - czorhiz1.16 metaG | ecosystem: Environmental > Terrestrial > Soil > Vadose zone | place: USA... | reverse complement strand
TCCTCGGGCGTTGCGTGGCGCGCGGGGGCTCGCTGATCGTCGCCGGGGACGCGGGACAACAGATTGACGCGGCGGCCAACTTCCGGAGCTGGGACGAGACGCTGCGCGAGCTCGGCGCTCCCCGCCATCGCAAGGCGGTGCTGGAGGTCAGCTATCGTTGCCCGCCCGAGGTGACGCAGTTCGCGCGGGCCCTGCGGGCCGACGCCGGACAAGCCGAGTTCCCGCTCGCGCGCTTCCACGACGAGTGCCACCTGGCGGCGTGGCTCGCGGAGGCGCTGCGCGATCTGGACGCGGAAGATCCCACTGCCGCCTCGGCGGTGATCTGCCGCACGCCGCAGGCGGCGATCCAGCTCGCACGGCTCGTGAACATGGCGCTGCCGACCAATCTAGCGCTGGAAGGGTTCTTCACGTTCGGGCCCGGGGCGCAGGTCACTTGCGTCCCGGAGGTAAAGGGGCTCGAGTTCGATCACGTGGTGATCCCGGACGCCGGAGCGGGGCGGTACGCGGATACGCCGGAGGCGCGGCGCGCGCTGTACGTCGCGGCGACGCGCGCCTCCGCGCAGCTGGTGCTGGCTGCGGCGGGAACGCCGTCGCCGCTGTTGCGCTGAGCTGTCACTCGCCCGCGGTCTTGCTCTGGTAGACGCCGGCGAATCCTCAGCGTTTCTGCATGAGCACGAACAGCTGACAGCCGCGCGCGCTGCTCAAGTTGGCGAAGTTGGCGTAGTACACGGCGTGCGAGCTGAGCTTCGCCAGGGCGGTATATCGGCCCGACGCGAAATGCTCGAGAGCCCAGCGAGAGTTGACGTTGGTCGCCCACTTCACGGCCTTGTAGAACGGCCATCCCCAGTTCAACGCCGCAACGACGTCAAGGCCAGACGCGCGCGCGTAGCGCTCGACGTCGGCCTGCGAGGGATGCGCCACGTGCCCGAACGACCGCTCGGTCGGATACACGGTCCCGGTCGGGCACGTCACCAGCACGTGGCCTCGGGGCTTCGTCATCGCGGCGAGGTGGCGGAGACCGCGCTCCTGATCGTTCAGGTGCTCGACGACTTCCGAGCAGGTGACGAGATCGAACTGCTCGTCGAGCGGCTCTTCCTCGAGGTTCAGGACGTGAAAGCGCACGCCGGGAAACCGGCGGCGGTTCCGCGCGATCACCTCCGGCGAGAGGTCCGCGCCGGCGAAAGTCCGGTCGGGCCATCGGCGCCGCAGCGTGCTCAGCAGCTCTCCGTTTCCGCACCCCGCATCCAGCGCGCTCACGAACGGGACGGGCGCCAGCAACTTGAGGATCAGCCGGCGGCGGTGGCGGGCGCCCGGGTTGTACCGGATGAAGTCCGACCAGTCGTTTTCCCAGTGTCCGTCGTACTCTTCGGTCGTCAGCCCGGGCGAGGTCCGCGCGTCGGCGGTGGTCATAGGGCGGCAGATTTCGCCCGAATCTGACGCCGCGTCAATCGGAACCGCAGTTATGATGCGCCGTCATGTACCGCGCCCCGCTCCGCCACGTTCACGGGATCGTCCACGAGCGCTGGTCGGAACGCGACCGCCTCCGCACCGAGCGGCGCCTTTGAAGATTCCGCGCTGGGCGGTGCTCGCAATCCTGGCCGCCGGACTCGGTCTCCGTCTCTGGGGCATCGGCTTCGCCCGGACCACTCCGCTGGGGCGGCCCGACGAGGAGATCTTCCTCCTCGAGGCGATGGGGATGTTCAACCGCGCCTATCGTCTGCTCGACCTCGGGTTCCCGGAGGGGTTTTTCCGCGTCTGGCAGCTTTTGATCCGCCTCGAGCATGCGGTCTTGCAATCCATCTACGGCCATCTCAATCCCGCCTGCTTGTTCGCATTGAACCCCAGCGCGACCATCCTGCCGGCCCGGGTCTTCTCCGCCGTCGCAGGAACCGCGACCGCGGGCATTACCGGTCTTTTGGCCGGGCGCCTGGCGCCGGAGCATCGCGTCGCGGCGACGCTCTGGGGCATGGCGGTTTATGCAGCGAACTACCTGGTCGGCCGCGACGGCCATTTCGGAGTGAGCGATGCGACGCTTTGTCTTGGCGTCGCGCTCACCCTGCTGATGTGCGTCCGCGCCACCGAGGAGTCTCCGAAGTGGCTGCTGGGGGCAGCAGCGTTTGCCGGGTTGTCGTTCGGCGTGAAGGCTTCGGCCATCGGGCTGGTCATTCCCTGCGTGGCCGCCGCGGCCGTGTCCATCGTCCGTCACCCAAGGAGGGCCATCCCGTTCGCTCTCGTGGCGCCGGTGGTTGCGCTGGCAGCGTTCCTCGCTGTCTCTCCTCGCGTGCTGGTCGAATGGGCGACCTTCATCCGCGGCCTCCAGTGGAGTCGCGGAGAGCGGTACGGCGGCCTCATGGATCCGCTGTCGTCAGGCCTTTTCTACTTTCCGGGAATCGTGCTGCCCGCCGCGTTCGGGATCCCTGGATTCCTGGCGGCTGTCTACGGAATGGGGATGATCATCCGCCGGCGGTGGGGCGCGGGAGCGGTCATCGGCTTGTATGTGATCGCGTTCTGGCTGGTGTTGCTCGGTCCCCTCACCAGGCTGTTCGTTCGCTACGCCTCGCCGCTCGTGCCAGCTCTCGCGGCCACGACAGCGGTACTCGCCGCTGACCTCTGGCGCCGCCTGGGCGGCCTCCCTTCTCGCGCGCTGGCAGGTGCCGCCCGGTTCGGCCTGATCGCCCTGTTGCTCGGCCCTCCGCTGGTCCGACTGGTTCAATTCGACGTGCTCTCGTCTCGCCCCGATACCCGGGACCAGGCTGCTGTCTGGCTGAAGGAGCATGCCGGGGCGGACGCGCGCGTGTTGAGCGAAGGCCGGTACAGCCGCGTGCAAGCCATTGAGCCAAAGCAAGTGGAGGCCTGCACCGCGGTCGTGCCGCCTTCGCTGAAGAGGTACGTCCCGATGCTCGCCCGCTCGCACGACGACTTCGTCGATCTCATCAAGCAGGGAAAACGAGGGTGGGAGGAGCTGACCTACCGCGCGGGCCAGTACTGGGTGCACCACGACGCGGATCAGCGCCAGTGGGTCGCGAATCCGGCGGCGTCAGACGCGCCGGACCTCGTCATCCAGACGGTAGGCCCCAGCGCCATGCCTCATGGAATTGCGGAAAGGCCCGACGCGAGCTGCTTCGAGCAGATCCAGCGGATTTCGCCGGGGGACCTGGAGAAGGCGCGGTGGGACGTGAACGACGCTTATTACGTTCCGTTTACGGGGCTCGGGCACGTGGGCGCTCCCGGGCCCGAGATTTTCATCTACCGGAACAAGTGCAAGAGGCCCTGAACCTCGGGGGCCCTGATGAATTCATCTTCAAGGACTGCGCTCGGCGCTGGAAAGCTCGCGTTCCGGCGACCTCGACCTGCTCTCCAGATCCCGCTTGCTCTCCAGAGACCGTACGGTGAGCCGTCCCGACACGAGCCAGCTCATGCCGTTGTGATGGCGGAGGACAGGGTCCTCGGCGCCGGCGTGCTCCAGCCAGCGCTCGAGCTCCGCGCCACCCAGGTAGTGCGCGACCGGCGCGCTCAGGTGGTCGTGGACGATGCCGTGGATCTGCCTGCTGGGAAACTTGCCCACATAGGACAAGTACTGCCCGTACGGCAGCCGTGTGGCGAGCGACGGGACCATCCGGGCCAGCGGCGCGTACAGGAGCTTGACGACCGGAATCACCGCGGCCCAGGAGAGCACCTGCGAAAGGCGGTAGAGCGCGCCGCTCGGCAGCCGCGAGGTGATCGCCTCGCGCACCGGATTCACCAGGTGGACGATCCAGCCGTTGTTCTCGCGGCCGTACACCCAGGCGGCGAAGGTGCCGCCGGGCTTGACGCAGCCGAGCAGCGCCTGGAAGGCCCGATGGGGATCGGCGGTGTGGTGGAGAACTCCGACGGAAAAAGCCAGATCCGCAATCCTCCGGAAGGGGAGCTGGAAGAGATCCGCGCGGATGACGTGGACCCGCGGGTTCCTTTCCGCGAACTTCTGGGCGACGAACACCGCATCGCTCACGTCCACCGCCAGGTGGGCTTCGGCCTCGAACTCTCCGGCCAGCGCAGCGTGCCGCCCCATCCCGCAGCCGAGCTCGACCGTGACCTTGCCCTTGAAGTCCTCTGGCCCGAGCGGAGCGATCCAGTCGAGGAACTGCTGTCGGTGGGCGTCGTGGTGCTCGTCAAACCGGGTCCATTGGTCGCCAAAATTCTCCGCGGTCCTCCGCGTCACGTCGTCGAGGCGGTCGCGCAGCAGGTGAGGCACGCCGAGGATGATGGGGAACGAGTGTCCACTCGAGCAGCGCAGCTCGCCCGACTCCACCGGATCGCTCGACGATCCGGCGACGTGGAGATCGCCCTGGCAGAAAGGACAGACCACATAGCGGAGAAGTGCACGATGCATGGAGCTCCAGCCTAACAGAAGACCGGCGCGGCGTCGGAGGAGAAAAGCAGATACGCTCCGCCTCATGCGCCGCAGCCGCTGGCTCCTCTCGTTCGCCGCCTGCTGCTTCGCATGTGTCGAGGGACAGGCGGAATTGCCCCTCCCCAAGCTGCCCCCACCCGGCGCGGTCCACTCCCCTTTACCCTACCGGAGCGTCTCGTTCTACGGAGCCCGCGCGGACAAGCAGCTCATCCGGCGGGCTGTCGCGATGGGCTTCAATGGAGTCACCTTCCAGACGGATGCCGGGACCATCAGCGCGGTCTCGGATTTCGCTCAACGCGATCGCGCGGAGGGCTATACCGACCTCGCGCACGCGCTAGGCATGAACGTGACGCTCTGGGTCCACGAGCTCACCGAGATCACTCCCGAGATGGGCCCGGTGAGCGCCGCCAACGACGCGCTGTGGACGGCGATTCGCGATCGCTACGAACGAGTGCTGGGCCAGATCGCGCCGCAGATCGACGGCCTGGTGCTGACCGTGACCGAGAGCCAGATCTGGGTCACCGATCCGGACACCTTGAACAAGCTGGTCGAGGTGGTGCGCGACCGTTGTCGGGCCCACGGCAAATCCCTCATCGTCCGCACGTTCGTGTGGACTCCGGACCAGCTCCGGCAGGTGATGACCGCGGTCCAAAGCATGCCCCTGGACGTGATCATCATGTCCAAATACGTGCCCCAGGACTGGAACCTCAGGAGCGTCGACGACCCCGCGATCGGCGCCACCGCGCCCCACGAGCAGATCGCGGAATACGACGCAGCCGGCGAGTACTTCCTGACGGACAAGGTGGCCAACGCCATGCCCGGTCACCTCAAGTCCCATTTCGATTACGACCTGGCCCATGGAATTCGCGGGGTCAACGTTCGCGTCGATCGCGGATCGGCCAGCGTCCTCTACGAACCCTCCGAGGTGAACCTGTGGGCGCTCGGGGCCCTCGCCAGCGGAGCGGTCGACTCGCTCGACGAGATCTGGAACGCCTGGGCGCGGGATCGTTACGGAGCAGCCTCGGCAGCGGCAGTGATCGCTTCGCTCGAACATTCGACCGACGTGGTCCAGGAAGCGCTCTACGTGCAGCGACTCTCCTTCGGCGACACCCGCTCCTTCCCGCCCCCCAACGGGGATTCCGACGCCTTTGCCAACAATTGGGACGTGTGGAAGTGGGACCCGTTCTTCATCCCGATGTACCAGGCGGCGCTGAACGGGGACCCGTCCTTCATCGCGGCGGTCGACGCGGCAAAGCAGCGAGCATTGGCCCTCGCCTCGCAATCCCTCGAGGCGGCGAGAATTGCGGCGACGACGCTCTCTGCGAACGAGGCGGCCATCCTGCGCCAGAGGATCGCCAACAACCAGCTCGAGCTGGCCGTGCGGGCGCCGATGATGCGAGGCTACCTCCGCTACCGGCGCATCCTGGTGGCTTCCGACGCCGGCGAAAGGGCGCGCCTGGCGTCCGAGATCCGGGGCGAGCTTGCCGCCCTCCGGGACCTCGCGGGCCGCTCATATCCACCCTTCGTGAGTCTCGATTACCTCGGCAGGACGTGGCGCGTCGGCGGACCAGACGGCATCGACTGGGCTTTGGTCCGGGGGTGGGCCGATCGGATGGAAGCACTGCTGGCGACCGCCGCGGAATAGCGCTTCAAGTCCAGTTCGTTGACACAGGATCTTCCGCATCGTAGAAACCGCTGCTTTTCCGGACAGGATGAACGATCGCAATCACGGATTGGTCCTTCCAAAGCGCTTGATGCGCGCCGCGCTGCGCGCGCTCAGCCCGGGCGGCGCGTCGCCGCTCTATGAGCGGGCAAAAGCCGACGCCGCCGATTTCATCCGGTTCCCTTGCCATCCGCCGCGCATCTCGCGGCTGGAGCGCGCCATGTTGCGCACGCGCCGCGGCCTGATGACCTGCATGGTGTGCGGCGCGTTCTGCCGGTTCGACATTCGCGGCGACAACCTGCGCGAGGACTGCATCTGCTCGCGTTGCGGGGCGACCAACCGGCACCGCCAGCTCGCGTGGGTGCTGTGCTCCGCGGTCGCGCGGAGCACCGGCAGGACCTTGGCGGGTCTGCCCAGCCTGCGCCTGCAGTGCGCCGAGCTCGCCATCTACAATACCGAGGCGCAGGGACCCCTCCACGATCAGCTCGCGTCGATGCCCCGCTATCGGTGCAGCGAGTACTACGGACCGTCCCACCAGAGCGGCGATCTGGTGAACGGCGTCCTGCACGAGGATCTCCAGCGCCTCAGCTTTCCCGATGCGACGTTCGACGTCGTGCTCTCCTCGGACGTCTTCGAGCACGTCCCCGATCCCTACCTGGCGCACCGGGAGGTCCTGAAGGTGCTGAAGGCGGGCGGGCGGCACGTCTTCACGGTGCCGTTCTTTCCCGACGGACACCTGGATCAGGTCCGGGCGCGGATCGGCAGCGACGGCCTCGAGCATCTCCATCCGCCGCTCTACCATCACGATCCCGTCACCGGAAAAGCGGACGTGCTCGTGTTCACCATCTTCGGGCTTGAGATGCTCGTGCGGCTGCGCTCGATCGGCTTCAGCACCGAGCTCTACCAGCTCAGCGCGCCCTGGCTGGGCATCCTGGGCGAGAACGCGATCGTCTTCGACGCCCGGAAGGTCTAGCGGGGTTTCATTGGCAAAGCGCGAAGGCCACCGGCGCGTCCAGGGAGGCGTCCGTGAACGGCAGGACGGTCGGCGGAGCGGAGGCGGCGGCCACGCGAGGCCAGGACTCGATCGCTTTCCCGGTGAGGACATCGATCCGATCGCGGCTGGCGTCGTAGAGGATCCGCATTCCGGCGCCATGTTCTGCGGCGAGCGGGACGGCTCGAAGCGGCGCCGGCGCGCCCGACGCTTCGAGCGCGAACACCGAGATCGAATCGGAGTGGAGCACGAACATCTCGCGATGGACTGCGTCAGCCGCCACGTCGATGGGCGAGGAAAGCCCGCTCAGGACACGGATTCTCGATTGGTACGGGCAGGGTGCAGAGTCGGACTCGACGGTGATGAGGTCGTCGCCGCTGGTGAGAAGCAGGGCTTGTCTTCCCACCGCGACTGCACGCTTCAGGTCCTGTATCCCGATCGGGAGCGTACATTGCGCCTCGCCCGAGCGCGGCACGATCCAGTTCGAGACCAGCAGATCGTCCGGCGTGAGCGCGAGCGTCTGCAAGAGGCCCAACGAGCTGAGATCGCGAATCTCAGTCGCAGCTTCGGAGCCGGTTGCGTGAGAGAAGCTGACCGCCGCTCCGTTGTCGTCGAGAATCCACACCTTGCCTGGCTCTGCGGCCAGATCGACCGCACTCCGGATATGGGAGTCGCTCCGCGTGGCGGTCAGGGTGGCCAGCGGGGCCGCCGCTCCGTGCGCGTCGCGGGCAAACGCAGCAATGGTGCCATCGGCGCCGGCGACGATCAGCCGCTCGCGCGCCGCATCGTATGCGATTGCCGCGATCGCGGCCGGCGCCTCCAGAATGCGGAGGGGTGGAACGGTGCCGTCCGCGTCGAGCGCGTAGACGTAGACGCGCGATCCGTCCGAGAGGAATGCCTCGCCATGAGTTTCGTCGATGGCGAGCGGAGGGAGAACGCCCGGAGAAACCGGCACCGCGGTGATCTGATGAAGCAGCGAGACGCTCGCCAGATTGCGGATTTCCAGCGTCCGGTCCCCCGTTTTGTATGCGAGCAGAAGGTTCGTTCCTGTCGCCAGCGGCGACCTCATCTTTGCCGGATCATTCACCAGTAACGTTGATGTCGGTTCCATGAGCGCCCGCGGAATCGAGATCAATCCACCGGGGTCGGGGACCAGGATCCGATCCCTCTCGTCATCGAGGGCGAATCCGAAAAGCTCGTCGCACACCCGAAACCCACACGCTATCCGTCCGCTGCGCACCATCGATCCCGAGCGCGTTAGCTCCGTCAACCGGGCCTCCACCCGCGTTTGCGGCAGCAAGACCGGCTGCTGCACGACGATGGTGTCGGTGGCCGCATCGTATGCGACCGGCCCGGGATCCAGGCCCACCCACGGTGGAGACGAGCTGACGGGGACGCGAAAGTCCGCCACCGGCTGGGGCGCGGGTTGAAGAAAGAGAGCGCCGCGCCCGTAGACGACGATTCGCTTCGAGACGGAATCCACCAGGACGAGATCGTCGCCGGCGAGCGCCATCGACACCGGCGACAGCGTCTGCTGCGTCACGGTACCGGTGATGCTCCGGGTGGCAGCGGTGGACTTCAGGTCGCCGTCGAAGAGTGAGATCCGCCCCGCCGCGGGATCGAGAACGCACAGTGCCGGCCCGCTGCCGCCGCTGCCGTGGCAAGCAGCCAGGACGAGCGCGAATGCGGCGCAGGAGCGCATGCTGAGAATATTACCCAAGGTTGTTTGCGTCGATTCGGCCCCCCGCCCTGCTATGTTCGTCGCCGCACACCAGCCGCAGCCGATTCTCCGCCTTGACAGCCCATCCAATCTGTCGCACGAGACGCCGTGCGCAAGAGACTTGGCGACGCGGCGGCGATCCTGCTGCTGCTCTTGCCCGCTGTTGTCCTCGCCGTACGCCTGCGGCCCCGTGGATGGAGCTGCGGGGTCATCGTGAATCCGTTCGATGTCCGCCTGATCAATTATCTGTTCGAATGGGGGTACCAGCATCTCCTGCGCGGGCAGTTCCCTGGCGCCGCGCTCTGGTCGCCACCGTTCTTCTACCCGGCCTCCGGTACGCTAGGATACTCGGACACGTTCATCTCCTCCTATCCATTCTACTTCGCCGCAAGGCTGGCCGGCGCCTCGCCCGAGGTCTCGCTCATCGCCTACCAGCTCCTGCAGCTCGCCCTGACCGCCGCCGTGACATACCTCTGCGCGCGCTGGATCGGACTCTCGCGGCTTCCGTCCTTCCTCTGCGCGCAGTGTTTCGCCTGGGGGTGGCCGCGGTACAACCAACTCTCCCACCTCCAGTTCGCGAGCGGCTGGGTGGTGCCGCTCTTTTTCGCCTCGTTGTTCCTGGCCTGGCGGCAGCGCCGGCCCTGGCTGCTCGCGCTGGCGGGGTGGACGCTGTGCGCCGCCTTCTACACCTCGGTCTACGTCGCCTATTTCCTGCTCCTCACTTCGGCGATCGCGGCGGTGCTCATCGCCCTGCAGCTCCGCCGCGAGCCGGTCGATTGGCTGCGCGGTTCGTTCGAGCGGATTCGTTCCTGGCGCCGGCCGGTCGCCGTCCTGTGGATCGCGGCCCTCGCCGTGCCGGTGCTACTGGTCGTGCTCGGCGTGTACGAGTACCGCCGGGTAGCCCACGAGCTCGGGCCGGCGAATCCGCACGAGGCGTTCACGTACCAGGCGAGCATCTGGTCGTGGATCCGGCCCGAGCGCGACGGCCTCGTCTGGAGCCGGCTGGCCGGCGCGTTTCCGGCGGATCCAATCGCGCCCTGGGAGAAGCAGTTCTTTCTCGGCTGGGTGGCGCTCGCTTGCGTGGTCGTCGCACTCGTTCGTCGGAGCGACTTGGAAGGTCCCCTCCCGCGAGCGGCGCTCCGCGCCGCCGCCGGAACGGTGCTGATCTGCATCCTGCTGGTCTCTCATTTTCCGATCCGCCTGCTGAACTGGCCCTTCCTGGCGGCGCTCAAGCTGCTCCCCGGTTTCGCCGCCCTGCGCGCCTCGGGACGAATCGCGCTGGTCCTGTCCGCGATGGTGGCCTGCGTGGCGGCGGTGGTCGTCCAGGAACTGCGGCCAATGCGGCCCATCGTGGCAGGCGTGGCCGCCGCGCTTCTCTTGCTGGAAAGCCTGACGCCGATTCCAGCGCTGGCGGATCGGTGCGAGGCGGAGCGCCCCTGGAAGGCGCTGGCGCCCTCCCTCTGCCGGGAGGCGCGCGAGAGCGGCGCGAACACGCTGCTGTTCTTGCCGATGGACTGGATCAGCTTCGACCGCATCTTTGCCCAGGTCCCCGAGATGACGCTGGCGTTGGGGTGCGGGCTCTCGACCATCAATGGTTACAGCGGCCGCGAGGCGCCGGGCGTCGCCCCGCTGCTCCACGGGGATCCCACGCGATTTGATTGCCCGGCCGCGCGGCGCGCGATCGACGATGCGCGCCGGGCCTCGGGCAAGGGAGTGTTGGTCTATCTCGAGGAGTCGGGCCCGCTGGGGAAGCCGGGGTATCCGGCGGCGGAGGTTGCCTCTTGCTTCAGTGGGTGCCTCGCCGGCGCCTCTTCCATCGAAGTGGACGGACGCCGAGGCAACGCCCTGTCCATCGCGGCGGAACGCGCGTGCGGGTCGAACTGATGAGCGTCTCGGGATTGCGCAGCCGGCCTATTCGGTCCCCGTGACCGGCGCGCCTTCCCCCGACTCGTCCCGCACCCGCGCGATCTCCTCCGCCAGCACCTCCACCGTCTCCCGAATCTGCTGGTCGGTATGGGTCGCCGTGCAGAAGAACCGCAGCCGCGCTGCCGTCTCCTCCACCGCTGGATAGAGGATGGGCTGCACGTTGATCCCGCGCTGCTTCAGCGCGTCGCTGACTTGAAGGGCGTGCAGCGAGTTCCCCAGGATCGCCGGCACCACCGCGCTGCCCTCCGAGAACCCGGTGTCGATCCCCTTCTCCTTCGCCAGCCGCAAGAAGAGCGCCGCCCGCTCGTGCAGTCGCGCCACCTTCTCCGGGTGCGCCTTGAGCTGCCGCAGCGCCTCGAGCGCCGCGGCCGCGTTGGCGGGAGAGATGCCCACGCTGTAGACGAACCCGCCCGCGCTGTACTTGAGGAACTGGACCAGCTGCTTGCTGCCGCCCACGTAGCCGCCGCAGGAGGCGAAGCTCTTGCTCAGCGTGCCCATCCAGAGATCGACGTCCGCCCGATTCACGCTGAAGTGCTCGCCGATGCCCGCGCCGGTCTTGCCCATCACGCCGATGGAATGCGCCTCGTCGACCAGCATCAGGCAGCCGTACTTCTTCTTCAGCTCGATGAACTTCGGCAGGTCGGGCGAATCGCCGTCCATCGAGTACACGCCCTCGACGGCGATGAGCACGCGGCGGTAGTGGGCGCGGAGCTGCTGGAGCTGCTTCTCCAACGCGCGCCAGTCGTTGTGCGGGAATGGCCGCCGCTTGGCGCCCGAGAGCTTGGCGCCCGCCAGGATGCAGTCGTGGGCGAGCGCGTCGTGCAGCACCAGGTCGCCGTCCTTCACCAAGGTCGCGATGGTGGTGACGAACACGCCGTGGCCCGAGACGGTGACGAGGCTGTCCTCGGTGCCCAGCAGCGCCGCCAGCTCCTGCTCCAGCTCGCGGTGCAGCGGCTTCTCGCCCGATGCCACCCGGCTGGCCGAGACGCTGGTCCCGTAACGCGCCACCGCCTCCTGCGCCGCGCGGGTCACGTTCGGGTCGCCCGACAGGCCCAGGTAGTTGTAGCTGGCCCAGTTGATCATGGTCCGCCCACCGATCACCGAGGTGTCGTTGGTGACCCGCTCGTGCACGTTGAAGTACGGGTTCTTGAGCCCGAACGCGGCGGCGAGGCCGAAACGCTGCTCCAGCTCCTGGACCTCTGGGAACTGGTCGATCCGGTAGGTCGCTTCGTCTACCGGCGGCGGCTTGGGCGCCGTCTCCGCCGGAACCGGCTTCACCGGCGCCGGGGCCGCGCGGCCGATCAGGAAGCGCGGGTCGCGGTGCTTGAACTCGCCCTGTACGCCTCTCGCGACCGCCAGCACCTGGCCCCCGGCGGACTGCAGCACGATGGTGCCGCGCACCTCGTCGCCGGCGCTCTGCTCCAGCGTCAGCGAGGCGCGCACCGGTCCCTCGCCGAGCGGCGCGAGCTGCACGTACTCCTCGATGCCCACCGGGAAGCCCGCGCGCTGCAGGTGCGACCAGGCCCAGTATGCGGCGAGCTGGAACGCGCCATCGAGCGCGAGCGGATCCACCGTCCACTCGGAACGCCGGGGCTGGCGGATCCAGTCCGCGGGCTTGCTGGTGCGCACCCAGCCGACGATCCCCTGCGGAGAGATCTGCTCGATGGACTGGATGGCCTGCATCCGCGGGCCGTGGAACGTGAACCCGCCGTAGAACTCCTCCAGCGTCATCGGCAGGTCGGGAGCGCCGGACGGCGGCGGAGCGGGGAGGGCGGAGCTCAGCGCCGGCCCGACGTCCGCGGCGGGAGTGGCGAACGCGGTGTAGGCCGGCGGCCGGGAGAAGGCCCGGGTCGCGCCGGCCGGCGCCGACGAGAGCGAGACCGCCAGCTCGCCCGAGCCACTGACCGAGACGGTGAACTGCGCCGCGTCGGCGATGCGGATCGGCTGCCGGAGGCGGAAGTCGCGCACCAGAAGCGGGGCTCCTGGCGTCCCGCTGGCCTCTGCGGCCGCGTACGCGGCGGCGTCGAGGGCAGCCGACAGCGGCAGCACCGGCTGGCCCGCGAGCTGATGGTCCTCGAGATAGGGGTGGTCCGCGCGGGAGACGTGCAGGCGCAGCCTGTGGGCGATGCGCCGCGCCGGCTGCTCGTGCGAGAGCAGGATGGGTCCCGTCCAGCCCCCGCGCAGCGCACCCACGAACGCCGCCATGCCGGCGGCGTCGTCGATGAACGGCACGCCCTGCTCCGAGAGCGCGGCGCGCGCCAGCGGCGGGATCTTCGCCACCATCGCGGTGCCTTCCCAGGGCGGATACTCCAGCGACGCGGCGCGGACGCCGGGGCGCTTGCGCGCGAGCGACGAGATGGCGTGCGAGAGCGCCGCGTTGGCGGCCGCGTACGAAGTCTGCCCGGCGTTGCCGAAGCGGCCCGCCCAGCTCGCGATGCCGATCACGGTGCGGAGGGGATCCTGCGCGGTGGCCAGCATGGCTCCCCAGAAGCCGCTGACCTTGGTGGCCAGCACGCGCTCGACGGACTCTTCGCTGGTTTCGGCGACTGCGCCGTCCTCGGTGATGCCCGCGGCGTGGACGACGGCCGTGAACTTGCCGAGCCTGGCCCGGGCCTCATCCAGCGCGGGCCCGGCGGGACGCGTCACGTCCCAGCGCACGAACACCGCTCCGGCTGGCAGCGACGCGGGCGGGGTGCGGCCGGCGAGCGCCACCGCGGCGCCCTTGTCGGCCAGCGCCTGCGCGAGCTTGAGCCCGATGCCGCGGGTGCCACCGGTGACCAGCACCACGTCGCCGGCTCCCAGCTCCAGCGGATTGCCTTTCGACGCCGGCACGAGGTCCGGCTCGAAGCGCTGACCGCCCCTCCAGCGCACTTCGGGCGCAGCGTTGCCGGAGCGGAGCTCCGCGAACAACGCCTGGGCCAGCTTGGCGACACCGTCCTCGACGCGCAGCTCGATCGCCTTGACCAGCTCGTCGGTCCGCTCGCGCGCCAGCGCCTTGGCATATCCGGCGAGCGCGGCGTCCATCTCGTCGATGCCCGCGGTGGCGACCACGAAGAGGCCCCCGGCTCCCGACGCGGATTGGGCCCGCGCGATCCGGTGCGCTTCCAACAGCGCGCCGAAGCCGGGCGCGAGGTCCGTGTCGCCGCGGCCGAGCGGCGATAGATGGATGACTCCGCCGATCCCGTCCAGCGGGTCGGTGGGCTCGCCGATCACGGCGTCGTGGCCCGCATCTTCGAGCAGCTTCGCCAGCGCGTCCGCCACCCCGAGCGTGTCGCGCGTCAACAGGAGCCGCTTCGGGAGCGGATCCTCGGCCGCGGCGGCGCCCAGCGGCGCCTCGACGAACGCCGGGGAGAACGGCCGCAGCTCGCGTCCCTCGCTCGCCATCTCGCCGAGGATGGGCGAGAGGACGGGCGCGATCGGCGCATGCGGCTGGGCAACCGCGCGCTCCAGGTGCTCGATCACGTGCTGGACCGTGGTCTGCGGTCCCAGGAGGCTGCGCGGCAGCCCGCCCGCGCCGGGGAACACCTTGTTCACGTCGCTGTCCAGCTCCACCGTCATCAGCGAGTCGAACCCGAGGTCGCCCGCCAGCGTCTGCGTGGGCTTGATCGCTTCCTGCGGGAACGCGCTGATGCGCGCGATGGAAGCGAGGATGGTCTTCGCCACCCGGTCGTCGGCGGGCTTCGGCGCGGCAGCGACGGGGAGCGGCGCCGGAGCGGGCGCCGGACCGGCGACGGGTGCAACGGCCCGCTGCGGAATCTGCGCGAGCGCCGGAAGCTGCGGCAGCGCGACGCCCTTGCCGGCAAGAGCCGCGGCTTGCTGCTCCAGGACCTTGGCTTGCTGCTGCAGCAGAGCGACTTGTTCGCGGAACAGCGCGACCAACGGATCCATCTGCGTCATCTCCTCCGCCCTGGACGGCAGCCGCAGCGGCGCGGCGCGACCGGCTGCGCTCTCCACCGGCCAGTACGGGAACGTGTCGAGCGGCGAGGGCGGCAGCGTGACCAGCCGCGGCTCGCGGCCTTCGAAGAGCGCCGCGGCGTCCAGGTCGATCCCTGCCGACCAGATCTGTCCCAGGGCTGCGCACAGCTGCGCAAGCCCATCCTCTTCGCGGCTGGCGAGCGCGACGTTCACCAGCCGCTCGCTCTCGGGGACCGTGGCCCGCGCGAACGCGGTGAGCACGCCGCCCGCGCCCACCTGCACCCAGATGCGGCCGCCGAGGGTGGATGCCGAACGAAGCGCCCCGACGAAGTCGACCGGCGCGGCGGCGTGCCGGACCCAGATCTCTCGCTCGTCTCCGGCGTAGGGCTTCGCGGTAATCCCGCTGACCACCGGCATCGCCGGCGGAGCCGTTCGCAAGGCGCCGACGAGCTGGCGCATGGTGGGGGCAATCGCTTCCATCAGCGGCGAGTGGAAGGCGTGCGAGACGTCGAGCGCCGTGACCTGGACCCCTTGGGCCGCGAGGCGCTCGGAGGCGGCCTGCACGGCCGCGCTGGTGCCGGAGATCACCGTCTGGCCAGGGTGGTTCAGGTTGGCGATCGAGATTCCCTCGATCCCGCTGAGCGCCCTCGCCACGGCCTCGGCGGAAGCGGCGGCGCTCGCCATCGCTCCCGGGTCCGGCAGCCGCAGATCGAGCATTGCCAGCCCGCGCTGCGCCACCAGCCGGATCGCGTCCTCGGCCGAGAGGATCCCGGCGGCCGCCGCGGCGGCAAACTCGCCCAGGCTGTGTCCCAGCGCCAGGTCGCCGCGAACGCCGAGCTTCTCCAAGAGGCCGTGCAAGGCAAGGCCGACCGCGGCCATCGCGGGTTGGCAGACCTCGGTGGCCGTCAGCCGCTTCTCGGCCTCCGCCGAAGGCTCGGCGTAGAGGAAGCTCCGCAGCGATCCGCCGAGGCGCCCGTGCAGATCGGAGATGGACTCGTCCAGCCGATCGAGCCGCGCGCGGAAAGCCGGGATCTGCTCGTACGCTTCGCGCAGGAGCCCGACGCGCTGGGCCCCCTGGCCGGGGAAGAGCAGGCAGATCGCTTTCGCGTCGAACGGCCCCTGTGCGAACACCGCGCCGGGCAGGAGCTGCACTGGCGCGGAGGGAGCCGGCGGCGCCATCGGGTCGGTGCCCGTCTCCTTGCGGCTCTCGAGCGCCTCTGCGCAACCGAGCAGCTTCTCGCCCAGCGATTCGAACGAGTCCGCCACCACCGCCAGCCGCGCTTCGGCGTGTGCCCGCAGCGAGAGCGTCCAGGCGACGTCCGCGAGCGTGGTCCCTTCGCGCTGCAGGGCCGGCAGCGCCGCCGCGAGCTGCCGCGCGGCCTTCGCCACCACCGCTCCGCGCGCCCCGGCGATCAGGAACAGCTCGGCGCGCGCCTTGCGCGGCGCGGGCAGGCGCCTCCGCGGCTGGGCGGCCTGCGGCGATTCCTCGAGCACCAGGTGGGCGTTGGTCCCGCCGAATCCGAACGAGCTGACGCCCGCGCGGCGGGGCGCCCCGTTGGCCTCCCAGGCCATCTCGCTTCGCGGCAGGAAGAAGGGTCCGGTCGAAAGCTCCAGCTTCGGGTTCTCCTCGGAGACGCCCGGCTGCGGCGGCAGCTTGCGGTAGTGCAGCGCCAGCGTGGCCTTGATCAGGCCGGCGATTCCCGACGCAGACATGGTGTGCCCGATGTTGGCCTTCACGCTGCCGAGCGCGGTGCGCGCGCCGTCGCGCGCCGTCCACCCGGCCTCCTCGAAGAGCTGGCGCAGGGCGCCCACCTCGACCACGTCGCCCACGGTGGTGGCCGTGCCGTGCGCCTCCATGTATCCGAGCGTGTGCGGCGGGACGCCCGCGTCGCGGTACGCCATCC
>Ga0137397_10001456_pt1 | contig 16513 bp, 16 predicted proteins | sample czorhiz116metaG_FD_106658 | JGI IMG/M metagenome (GOLD analysis project Ga0137397, IMG submission 106658) | Vadose zone soil microbial communities from Angelo Coast Range Reserve, California, USA - czorhiz1.16 metaG | ecosystem: Environmental > Terrestrial > Soil > Vadose zone | place: USA... | reverse complement strand
TACCGGCATGGGCTGGGAGAGCCAGTGGAGCTTCAGCGACCGCTACATGCGCGCCACCGTCCTGTCGCACGAGATCGAGCGCTCCTTCAGCGTGCTCATCTTCTCCGGAGTGCTCGATCGCTTCCCGGAGCTCCAGATCGTCTCGGCGGTGAACAACTGCGGCTGGCTGCCGTACTATTTGCAGCGCATGGACCGCACCTTCGAGCGCGGACGCTACGCCGCCGGGTTCAAGCTGAGCCTGAAGCCCAGCGAATACTTCCAGCGCCAGATGTACTGCACGTATATCGACGACTACGTCGGGGTCGCCAATCGCCACTTCATCGGGGTGGACAAGCTCATGTGGTCCTCCGACTATCCCCACCAGGCCTCCTCGTGGCCTCACTCGCAGGACGTGGTGGCGCGCGACTTCAAGGACGCCAGCGCGGAGGACCGGTTCAAGATCACGCGCGGGAACGTGGCCAAGCTCTACGGCTTCGCGCGCTGAGGCGGGGAGGCGACACGATGGCCGAGGAGATCGGCCAGGGAGCCGATCGAGGACCGGGGACGGAGGACGTGAGACGACAAGCGCGGCGATCGGGCGGGCGTGTCTCTGCCGTCGAGGGTCCAGGAGTCGTATGCCTCTGAGCCTGTGCCGCTCTCGCGCCCCGCCCCTGGCCCTCTCCACGCACTCTGGCGACCAGTTCTGCCTCGCACAAGGTGGTGCCGCAGAGGCCCAGAAACGGAGAACGAAACATGTCGCGCGAGGATCGCAAGGTCGATACGTGGCTCAGTGATGCGCAGCTGGCGAAGTGTGCCAGAGCCGACGCAGCCGAACCCTTCCGCTCACCGATTCCGACCCAGATCGTGTCGAACGGCGAATACATGCCCATGCCGCAAACCCTGGAGCAGAAGCGGGTCGAAGCCCGCACGAAGGAGCTCGCCGACCGCGCCGCCAAGAAGCTCGGCATCAGCCGGCGCGCCTTTCTGGCGGGCACGGGAGGCATGGCCGCAACCTTCCTGGCGATGAACGAGGTCTACGGCGCGTTCTTCGACGTCGATCGCGACGAGATGTTCGAGTCCGAGGCCTCCGAGGCGAAGGGCCCGCCGCGAGACCTCTTCGTGTTCGACGACCAGCTCCACATGATCCGTCAGAGCGTGACCGCGACCAACCGAGCGCTCCGAGCCCTCGCCCAGGGGCCGACCGCGCCGCACGCCGAGTTCCCCTACAACCCGTTCAATCCTCCGCCCGGGATGCTCGACGAGCTCGGAGGCGCCTGGACGAACTGGAATCCGGCCCTGATCGGCGACCCGATGGACCACGAGATCTTCCACTTCGTGAACTTCATCAAGTCCCTCTTCTTCGACAGCCAGATGACCGTCGGCCTCCTGAGCAACATCACCGGGTTCCTGCCCGTGTTCGTCACGGGAATTCCTCCCAAAACCGTCCTGGAGGCCCGCAACAACTTCGAGGTGTTGACGGCCGATCAGACGGCCGGGGTGAGAAACTTCGTCAACCAGATTTCCGGCTCCCAGCGCCTCTACGCGCACGGCCTCCTCTACCCCGGCAGGCCCAATCTGTTCGAGATCCAGCGACAAATCGATCTGAACAAGCCGGACTCGTGGAAGGGCTATTGCGTGTCCCTCGCCGCCAAGCACCGCGGCGAAACTGACGCCCAGGAAATGCACGCGTGGAGGCTCGACGGCCAGGACGCGTATGACACCTTCGAGCTCATCCGCAAGTACCAGGTCATTCTTCAGGACGAGCGGCCGGCGTTCGGCAATATCTGCATCCACAAGGGATTCGCGCCGACCGCGGATGACACGCCCGAGAACGGGAACCCCGAGGACATCCCGAAGGCCGCCCACGACTGGCCGACCTTCAACTTCATCATCTACCACTCGTGCATCGCACCGGTCCTCTTCTACAACCCCGAACCGCTCCAGAATCTCCTGAGCCGCCGGCCGACCCTCCGGCAGGGCGTCCCCGACATCCGCTGGACGACGCGGTTCGCGCAGCTCGCCCACGACCTCCCGAACGTCTACGCGGAGGTCGGCTCGACGTTCGCCTCGACCGTCATCACGTTCCCCACGGTCTGGGCTCATATCATCGGCCAGCTCCTGAAGTTCATGGGGTCACGCCGGGTCATGTTCGGCTCCGATTCCCTCTGGTACGGCTCGCCCCAGTGGCAGATCGAGGCCTTCTGGCGCTTCCAGATTCCCGAGAGGCTGCAGGAGAAATGGGACTACCCGGAGATCAGCAAGGCCGACAAGCGGAACATGCTCGGCCTGAACTCCGCACGCCTGTACCACGTGGGCTCGACGAAGCCCAAGGCGTTCCGGCCGGTGCCCGCCGACTTCGTGGCGAGAATGCCGCACGACTTGAAGACACTCCTCGAGTTTCCCGGCTTCGCCTCCGACAACCTGTCCAGGATGAAGGCCCGGTACCTCGCCGAGGGCCCGGTTCCGGACCACACGCGCTACGGCTGGGTCAGGACGCTGGTCTAGCTCGGATCGAGCGCGGAAGCAAAGGCGCGGCCCTCCAGCCGGAGGGCCGCGCATCGCTTGACACTGGACCCACTTGGTCTGATTCTCGCCCCACCAGGCCATCCTGGATGCGATCGAACCCACAGGAGCGCGGAGGATTCGACATGAGCGGACTCACCCGACGGGACGTGATGAGACTGGGAGGCGCCGCCGCCGCGGCGGGACTCGGCTTCCCGGCCATAGTCCGAGCCCAGCCGAAAGAGGTCGTCATGCTGGGCCTCTGGTCGTTCACCGGCGCCTTCTCCGACGTGGGCCCCGTCCTGGACCGAGGCATGAAGCTGGCCCTCGATGAGCGGGGGATGAAGGTGCAGGGCAAGTCCATCAAGTACATCACGCGAGACGACGAGACCAAGGCGGGCAGCGCGACGCGTCGGGGCGAAGAGGCCGTCGACTCCGACGGGGCGAAATTCATCATCGGCCCGTGGTCGTCGGGCGTCGCCCTGGCCGTCTCGGAGGTCGCCAAGCGGAAGAAGGTGTTCCACTACTTCAGCGGAGGCACCGAGGACATCTCGGGCGCGCGCTGTCACCGCTATTCGTTCCAGTGGGCGGCGAGCCCGTACACGGCCGCGAAGACCGTGGTGGACACCTTCATGCAGGCCAACCCCAAGGCCAAGCGCTGGCACCTGCTGGTCGCCGACTACGCCTTCGGCTGGTCGGTCGAGAAGTACATCAAGGAAGTCGCCAAGGGACACGGGATCGAGTTCGTGGGCGCCGACCGGCACCCGCTCGGCGAGCGCGAGTTCTCGAACTACGTCACCAAGGCGGCCGGCAACAAGCCCGACGTGGTGGCCATGATCAACTTCGGGCTCGACGCCGTCACCGGCGCCCGCGAGATCTTCAACTTCGGTCTCACCCCGAAGGTCCCGCTCATCATGACGTGGTCCTCGGGCGTCGAGGAGCTGGTGCAGCTCAACCCGGAGATCCGCGAGAACCTCTGGGTCGGCTCGAACTTCTACTACACGGCCGACACGCCGGTCGCGCGCGAGTTCGTGAAGAGCTACCAGGCCAAGTTCGGCAGCCCTCCTGGCTACGCGCCGGCCGCCGCCTACGGGATGACGCGCATGACGCTCGCGGCCATGGACAAGGCCAAGTCCACCGAGGTCGCCGACGTCGTGAAGGCCTGCGAGGGCCTCGAGCTGGACGACCTGGTGGGCCGCATGCGCGTGGACCCGAAGACCCACCAGACGCTGCGGCCGTACTTCTTCATGCGGTGCAAGAAGAAGGACGCGATGAAGGGTCCGATGGACTTCGCCGACATCATCGCCACCGGCTCGACGCCGCTGCCGGCGGAGTACGCGGCCTGCAAGGACATCGGGTCCCTCTAGGACCGGCCTGAACCTCGCACTCCTCTTCAGCCAGGTTCTGAACGGGCTCGCCACGGGGATGCTCTATGCCCTGATGGGCATCGGGCTCAGCATCATCACGGGCGTGCTCAACATTCCCAACTTCGCCCACGGCTCCCTCTTCGCGCTCGGCGCCTATTTCCTCTTCACGCTGATCCAGCTCCTCGGCAACTTCTGGCTGGCGCTCCTGCTGGCCCCGCTGGGCGTGGGGCTGCTCGGGATCCTGATCGAGTACGGCGGCATCCGGCCGCTGTACCGGGCCGGTCACGACTACCAGCTTCTGCTGACCTTCGGTCTCTCGCTCATCATCACCGAGGGCATCATCATCGTCTGGAGCCCCGTCGGCATGAGCCAGCTTCCGCCGCCTATCCTGCGCGGCGGCGTCGACCTGGGCATCACGTTCTACCCGAAGTACCGGCTCTTCGTGATGGCGGCGGCGGCGCTGCTCGTGCTGGGTGCCTGGCTCTTCCTCGAGAAGACACGCTACGGCGCCATCATGCGCGCCGGCATCGAGGACAAGGAGATGGTGTCGCTGCTCGGCATCGACATCCACCGCCTCTTCACCGCCGCCTTCGCGCTGGGCTGCGTGCTCGCCGGCATCGCCGGCGCGCTGACCGCGCCGATCCGCGGGCTGAACCCGTGGATGGGCGTGGACATGCTCGGCATCGCCTTCGTCGTCGTCGCGCTGGCGGGGCTCGGCAACGTGCTGGGCTCCATCGTGGCGGGGCTGCTCGTCGGCGTCGCCCAGAGCCTGGTGGCGCTGGTCTGGCCCGAGGCCTCGGTGGCGGTCATCTTCGCCGTCATGGCGGCCGTGCTGCTGGTGCGTCCGCAGGGCCTCTTCGGCATCCGATGAATCGAGCGTGGCTCGCCATTCTGGCGGCGGTCGTCCTGCTTCCGATCTTCGTCCGCCACACCATCGCCACCGAGATCTGGATCTTCGCGATCTTCGGGCTCGGCCTGAACTTGTTGATGGGCTACACGGGGCTGCTCTCGTTCGGCCAGGCGACGTTCTTCGGCTCGGCCGCCTATGCCGCCGGCTATCTGTTGAAGTATTACGGGATCGACGTGTTCCTGGCGCTCGCGATCGGCATCGCCGTGGGCGCCGTCTCCGCTGCGCTGGTCGGCTACCTCTGCGTCCAGCGGTCCGGCCTCTACTTCATCATGCTGACCTTCGCGCTGAACCAGATGTTCTATTTCACGGCCTATCAGTGGACGACGGTGACGGGCGGCGAGGACGGCATGCCCGGCGTGCCCCGCCCGAGCGTCCTCGGGATCGACATCCATCCGCCGCTCGCGTACTACACGGCCGTGGCGCTGCTCTTCCTCCTGGCGCTCTGGGTCATGCGACGCATCGTCGAGTCGCCGCTCGGCAAAATCTTACAGTCCATCCGCGACAACGAGCTGCGCGCCGAAGCTCTGGGCTACAACGTCCCGCGCATGAAGCTGGCGGCCTTCGTGGTGGGCGGCGCCTTCTCGGGGCTCGCCGGAGCGCTCTACGCGATGCTGTTCGGCATCGTGCCGCTCGAGTCCATCGGGTTCGTCTTCTCCGGCAACGTCGTCTTCGCCACCCTGATCGGCGGCTCGGGCTCGCTCTACGGCCCCGTCATCGGCTCGTTCGTCTTCATCTGGCTGTCGGAGTCGGTCGCCTCGATGTGGGCGCGGTGGCCGCTGCTGCTGGGCGTCGCCTTCGTCGTCGTGGTGCTGTTCTTGCGGGGTGGTGTGGTCGAGGCGTGGGCGCGCTTCTGGGCGTGGCGCTATGCCGCTCGTTAGGACCGAGCGGCTCACGAAGTCCTTCGGAGCCCTGGTCGCGGTCAACGCGGTGACGCTCGCCGTCGACGAGGGCTCGCTGCACTCCGTCATCGGGCCCAACGGGGCGGGGAAGACCACGTTCTTCAACCTGCTGACGGGGCAGCTCGCGCCCACATCGGGCCGGATCGTCTTCGACGGGCGCGACATCACCGGCACGCCCCCGCACGGCATCGCGCACCTGGGCATCGCGCGCTCGTTCCAGCGCACGAGCATCTTCCCGACGTTGTCCATCCTGGACAACGTCTGGCTGGCGGCCTTCGCCCGGCAGCCGTCGTGGCGGGGCCTGGCGTGGCGTCGGGCCGACCGCTACCCCGAGCTCGCCGAGCGCGCGATGGCGATGCTCGACGAGGTCGGGCTCGCCGGTAAGGCCGGCGAGCCGGCCCGCGCCATCTCGCACGGCGAGCAACGCCAGCTCGAGCTGGCCATCGCGCTGGCCGCCACCCCGCGCCTTCTCCTGCTGGACGAGCCGGCGGCGGGGCTGTCGCCGGACGAGACGCAGAAGATGGTGGCGCTCGTGCGCAGGCTCAAGGGGCGCTACACCATCATCCTCATCGAGCACAAGATCGACGTCGTCATGAGCATGTCCGACCGCATCTCGGTGATGCACTTCGGCGGCGTGATCGCCGAGGGCCCGCCGGCGGAGATCCAGCGCAACGTCGAGGTGCGGCGCGCCTACCTCGGGGGCATCGCGCCGCCATGATCCTCGAGGTGCGCGCCATCGACACCTACTACGGGCTCGGCCACATCCTGCACGGCCTCTCGTTGCGTGTCGAGGAAGGGGAGGTGGTGGCGCTCCTCGGCCGGAACGGCGCGGGCAAGACGACGACGCTGCGCTCCATCACGGGCCTCACCCCGCCCCGGCGCGGTGAGATCGTCTACAAGGGAAGGAGCATGGCCGGCCTCCCACCGCACCGGATCTCGCAGCTCGGGATCGCGCTCGTGCCCGAGACGCGCGGCGTGTTTTCCTACCTCTCCGCGCGCGAGAATCTGGAGATCGCGCGCCGGCCGGGCTCGCGTTGGCCGATGGAGAGCATGCTCGAGCGCTTCCCCAAGCTCCGTGAGGTGCTGGAGCGCAAGGGCCGCTTCCTCTCGGGCGGTGAGCAGCAGATGCTCGCCATCGCGCGCGCCCTGCTGACGGGCCCCGAGCTGCTCCTGCTCGACGAGCCGTCCCAGGGGTTGGCGCCGATGGTCGTGGAAGCCGTGATGGGGACCGTGCTGGAGCTCAAGCGCGAGCGCGTCAGCATGCTGCTCGTCGAGCAGAACGCCGAGATGGCCCTCCGGCTCGCGGACCGCGTCTACGTCATCGACCACGGCACCATCGTCTTCGAGGGCACCCCGCCGGCGCTCCGGGCCGAGCCGCAGGTCACGACGACCTACCTCGGCGTCGGCGGCTGAGTCGACCAACCGCCCGATCCCTGGCGGAACGTCTCGCCTACCTTCCTGGTCGTCGCTCCGTCGCCGGCGGCTCGTACGCGCGAATCGGCGGCAGCGGTTTCGTCCAGCGCTCCACCTCGACGAGGGCGTGCTGGCCCGAGCAGCCCTGGGCGAGCTTCGAGGTGCCGCGGTCGAAGGTGAGGACGTTCGGGTTGCCGTGGACGCACATCGAGTCGGGGTCGGCTGGGTCGAGCGGGTCGTACCAGGCGCCGGTCGAGAGCTGCACGACGCGCGGGCGCACGGCGTCGCTCACCACGGCGCCGGCCAGGCAGCTGCCCCGGTCGTTGAACACGCGCACCACGTCGCCGCTGCGAATGCCGCGCGCGACGGCGTCGGCGGGGTGCAGGCGGATCGGCTCCCGCCCGCGCACCTTGGTCGACTGGCTGAAGGCGCCGACGTCGAGCTGGCTGTGCAGGCGCGCCGTCGGGTTGTTCGCGACGAGGTGGAGCGGGTAGCGCCGCGCCAGCGGTGCGCCGAGCCACTCGGTGGGCTCGAGCCAGGTCGGGTGCCCCGGGCAGTCCTCGTAGCGGAATCCGTCGATGGTCGCCGAGAAGATCTCGATCTTGCCGCTCGGCGTGCCGAGAGGCGTGCGCTCGGGGTCGGCGCGGAATTGCTTGAACAGCACCAGGTCGTCGTCGACGCCGGGCACCTCGAGGAATCCGGTCGCCCAGAACTCGTCGAACGGCGGCACCGAGGCGCCGTCGCCGGCGACGCGCGCGCGCCAGCCCTCGTAGAGGTGGAGCAGCCACGCCATCTCGTCCCGGCCCTCGCTGAACGGCTCGCCGACGCCCAGCGCGTTCGCGAGCTCGGCGAAGATCGCGAAGTCGCTCCGGGCCTCGCCCCAGGGCGCGACCGCCTGGCGCATGGCGATCAGGCACGCGTCGTTCGGCGAGCCGCCGATGTCGTTCCGCTCGAGCGTCATCGTCGCCGGCAGCACGACGTCTGCGTGGCGAGCCATCGGTGTCCAGAACGAGTCGTGCACGACGATCGTCTGCGGCCGGGCGAGCGCGCGGCGCAAGCGGGCGAGGTGCTGATGGTGATGGAACGGGTTGCCGCCGCACCAGTAGACGAGGCGGATGCTGGGATGGATCAGCCGCTGGCCGTCGAAGTCGAACGGTTCACCGGGAGCCAGCAGCATGTCCGCGAATCGGGCGAAGGGGATGAAGGCGTCGATCGGGTTACGTCCCTGCGCCAGGGTGGGCGGGCCGACACGCAGGGGCGCTCGACCGATGTAGCCGAGTGAGCCGTAGCCCTGACCGAAGCCGCCGCCGGGCAGCCCGATCTGGCCGAGCATCGCCGCCAGCGTCACGGCGAGCCACGGCGCTTGCTCGCCGTGCTCGACGCGCTGGAGCGCATAGTTCACGTTGATCAGGGTCCGCTTCGCGGCCATGCGCCGGGCGAGCGCGCGGATGCTCGCCGCGGGAATCTCGGACAGCCGCGCGGCCCATTCGGGCGTCTTGGGACAGCCGTCCGCCACGCCGCGCAGATAACGCTCGAAGCGGTCGAATCCGACGCAGTAGCGCTCGAGGAACGCGCGGTCGTGCAACCCTTCGTCGACGAGCGTGTGCGCCAGGGCGAGCATGACGGCGACGTCGCTGCCCGGCACCAGCGGGAGCCACTCGGCGCTGACGAATCCGGGCAGGTCGTCGCGCAGCGGGCTCACCAGCACGAACTCGGCGCCGCGGGCACGCGCCGCGCGCAGGTGGTCGCGCGCCGGATGCCGGCTGGCGCCGCCCGGGCTCACCATCGTGTTCTTGATCGGGATGCCGCCGAAGCAGACGAAGAGCTCCGTGTGCCGCTCGAGCACCGACCACGCCGTGGCCCGGTCCAGGAACTCGCGCATCGACCCGACCACGCGGGGCATGATGACCGACTGCGCACCGTTGCTGTAGGTGTGCTCGCCTCGCACGTAGCCGCCGAGGCAGTTGAGGAAGCGGTGGAGCTGGCTCTGCGCGTGGTGGAAGCGGCCGGCGCTGCTCCAGCCGTACGAGCCTCCGTAGACGCCGGCGCCTCCGTACTGGTCGTAGACGCGGCGGAGCTCGCGCGCCAGCAGGTCGATCGCCGTCGTCCAGCTGACCGGCACGAACGGCTCCGCGCCCCGCCGCGGGTCCGCGCCAGGGCCACGGTCGAGCCAGCCGGCGCGGATCATCGGCTGCGCGATCCGGGCCCGATGGCGAAGGCTGTCGACGATGTTGCCGAGGAGCGGCGAGGGATCGGGATCGTGACGGTAGGGGCGGATCGCGACGACCGTGCCGTCTGCGACCTCGGCCTCGAAGGCGCCCCAGTGCGACGAGTGCGGTACGAACGCGCGCGCCATGCGCGTCAGGATATCAAAGCGAACGGTACGGAGGGCTAGAGCCGTACTGCCGGAGTGGCGCGCTCGAGCCTTTTCATGATGCGCTTCACGTAGTCGCGCGTCTCCCGATACGGCGGTACGCCGCGGTGCTTGATGACCGCGACCTCGCCGGCGTTGTAGGCGGCGAGGACGAGCGGCAGGTTGTTGCCGAACCGATCCATGAGGGCGCGCAGATGCCTCACGCCCGCTTCGATGTTCGCGCGTGGATCGAAGGGATCGTTCACTCCCAGGGTCGCCGCGGTCTCCGGCATGAGCTGCATGAGCCCCTGCGCGCCTCGGCGAGAGACGGCGCGTGGGTTGAATTCGGACTCGGCCTCGATCACCGCGGCGACAAGCTCCGCCGGGACACCGTAGCGAGCGGCGACTTCTTTGATGTGTGAGTCGATGCCGATTTCGGACTCGGCGCCCGTATCGGCCGGTGCGCTCTCCGCTTGAGCGCTCACGGCGAGCGGCGCCTCCTGTGCACCGGGAAGCGGCTCGCGCCCACCCGAGAAGCCGGACAGCGTGTACCCCGCGGTCACCGTCAGCAGCAGTATCCCCAGGCCGAGCAGATGGCGCTCGATGATCCAGTCCTGGCCTTGGACCTTGGTGCCTCGCCCCACGTTATCCATGCCAGCCCATAGGGGCAAATCCGATACCGAAATTGGATCTGCCGAAAGATCAGGTGCTTAGGTCCCTCTTGGCCAGGTTTGGGCCGGTCAATCGCTGGCCAAGTCCAGTGCTTCTCGGGCCAGTATTTCCGGAAAGTGATCCAAAACCTCACGACGGCCTCCAGGGCATCGGCGCGAGCGCTCCGCCCGAGATGAGCGACCGGTCTTCGTACCGGTCGTGGTGACGCAGCCACTCCATCGAATAGGACAGGATGTCGAGCCCCCGCGAGCAGCACGAGTACGTGTGGTAGATGGCGCCATCCGCGTCCTTGTAGAAGACGCTGACGCCCGCGGCCTCGCGAACCGGGAAGGACGTGAGCGCGTAGTTGTGATACGCCTGCCGCGCCTCGAGCTCTTCGGACATGAACGTGACGTGAGAGTCACGATCGAAGTCCGTGTGGAGCGACGATACCCACTTGATGCTCCAGCCCATGCGCCTCTGGTATGCCTGGAGCGTGGCAGCCCTCGTCTCAGCTCGGATCGAACATGATCCACCGCGGTCGACCGGAGGCTGGAGAAATAAGAGCGTCGGCCCGGGAGGAAACGTGTCACACTGAGGCCCGTCTGGCCCGGGCGTTGGTTCCGATCGGGTCCCCCCTCCTCCGCCAGACCACGCCTCTGGCGCCGTCTTCCGCGTACCAGGGAGTGTCGTCAACCGCGGGAGATTCATCCAGAGGTGCGTCATGGCACAGAAGCTCTTCATCGGAGGCCTCGCTTTTTCGACATCCAACGAGCGGCTGCGCGAGGTCTTCGCCCAGGCCGGGGCGGTCGAGTCCGCGGCGGTCGTGATGGACCGTGACACGGGGCGCTCGCGCGGCTTCGGCTTCGTCGAGATGGCGACGGCCGAGGAAGCCGACGCGGCCGTCAAGAAGTTCAACGGCCAGGAGCTGGATGGGCGGACGCTGAAGGTGGAGCTCGCCAAGCCCGCGGGGTTGGGCGGCGGTCGGAACGGTGGTGGCGGGTCGCGGAGCGGTGGGGGATTCAGCCGGAGTCGGTGGTAGGCGCGAGTACCCATGCAGGTCGTCGCGTTCTCGACCCCACAGGATCCCCGCTGGCGCTGGCGCATCGTCAACTACGCGGGCGAGCTCGTCGAGGAGTCACACGAAACCTACCCGACGATCGCCGGCGCTCTGGAGCAAGGATCGAAGCGGCTCAGGGTGATGGACGTCGTGGACAACTCCGTCCCGTTCCATCCGCACCGATCGACTCGGCATCTCAGGATTCCGTGAAGGGGGTCCCTGGGTGAAGATCGAAGTATTCGACAACCAGATCGAGGCCGCTCTGAAGCAGCTCAAGAAGCAGATGCTCAAGGACGGCCTCTTTCAGGAGATGAAGCGACGCGCCCACTACGAGAAGCCGTCGGTCAAGAAGAAGCGCAAGGCGGCCCAGGCGCGAAAGAAGCGTCGCAAGGCCCTCAAGCGCATGGCTCAGAACGACTTCGACTAGCGAATCCCTCCCCGTCCGCGCCGAAGCACGAAACCGCTTGCGCTCGGCTCGGGACGGGCTATCCTCGCCGCACCCCCAGATGCTGAGCGAAACGGAGCTGATCCTCGTCGCGTTCGGAGGGGCGTGCGCCCTGCTGGCGCTCGGCATTCTCCGCCTGGTCAGGCCGCCGAAATCGCGTCATCCAGAGAGCCGCCCCCAGCCCGCAACGCCACCGCCGACGACCCGGGCGAATCGTGCGCGGGACGCCAGGGAGGGCGCGGCGGCGCCGGCCGACCCTTGACGCTGTGCGGATCATTGCGCATGTCGACATGGACGCCTACTACGCCTCGGTCGAGGCGCGCTACAATCCCGGGCTGCGCGACAGGCCCGTCGTCGTCGGCGCCGACCCCAAGGACGGCCACGGCCGCGGCGTCGTAGAGGCCGCCAGCTACGCCGCCCGGCGCTACGGCATCCGCTCGGCCATGCCCATCTCGCGCGCCTGGCGGCTGGCCGAGGCCGCCCGGCGCAAGGGCGAGCCCGAGGTAGTCTTCGTTCACGGCAATCGCAAGCTCTACGTCGAGGTGTCCGAGCGCCTCATGGCCGTCCTGGGCGCGCGCGCCGACGCCTTCGAGGAGGCGAGCATCGACGAAGCGTATCTCGACCTCTCGTCCCTCGGGAGCTTCGAAGCGGCCACCGAGCGCGCACGGGCGCTCAAGCGCGAGGTCGCCGAACGCGAAGGCCTCACGTGCTCGATCGGCCTGGGGCCCAACAAGCTCGTCGCGAAGATCGCCTCGGACTTCAAGAAGCCTGACGGATTGACGGTCGTGTTGCCGGAGGAGGTTCAGGCGTTTCTCGATCCCATGGGCATTCGCGTCATCCCAGGCGTCGGTCCGAAAACGGAAGCCGAGCTCCACGAGCGGGGCATTCGCACCGTCCGCGACCTGCGCGCGCTCGGGCTCACCCAGCTGGCCGACTGGTTCGGCCGCTGGGGCGAGGATCTCCACGCCAAGGCGCGCGGCCTTTCCGACAGCGCGGTCTCGAACGAGTGGGAGCCGAAGTCGGTTGGCGAGCAGGAGACGTTCGAGGTGAACACGCTGGACGCCGACTTCATCCTGACGCGCGTACGAGCGCTGGCCGGGGAAGTGTTCACGCGCCTTCAGCGCCAGGGCTTTCGCGCCTTCCGCACCGTCACCATCACCGTCCGCTTCGCGCACTTCCGCACCCTGACGCGGTCGCATACGTCGCCGGAGGAGCAGGGGAGCGAGGAGGCGTTGTCGGCGGACGCGATCCGGCTGCTCCGACCGTTTCTCGATCAGCGCGAGAATCCGCGGGGGACGAAGATTCGGCTCATCGGGGTGAGGGCGGAGAAGCTGGTGAGATGAAGGCCGAGATCCAGGATTCGAACTAGAGGCCTCGCGAGAAGGAGCCGCCGATGCCGTATGTCATCTGGATGGTCGTCTTGACGCTGATCGCCGTGCTCCTTTTCACGGCCAAAAGAAACCTGCCGGAGATCCGTGACTCCCGGCAAGCCACGATACGGTACCTGGCCGGTTTGCTGAGACCGGGAGGGTTCCTGATCCTGGTCGTGATGGCCTTTAGCACGTTCTTCGCCTCCGTCCACCAGGTGCCGGCCGGCCATATCGGTGTCGTCTACGAATTTGGCGGCATCAAGGGCCAGATCGGCGAGGGACTCCAGTTCGTGGCGCCCTGGCGCAACGTCCAGCTGGCCAATATCCAGGTGCAGCGTCGCGTGTTCGATAAGCTCAACGCCTTCAGTGAAGAGAGCCAGGATGTCTTTGTCAGAGCGAGTCTGAACGTTCGCGTCTCTCCCCAGACCATCCAGCAGCTCTATCGGACCGTCGGGCCCAACTTCTTCAATGTCCTGGTTGAATCGAGGGTCATTCAGAACTTCAAGGATGAGACCGTGAAATACAAGAGCGTCGAGATTGCGCCCAACCGCGAAAACATCAGAAAGGCCGTCCGGGAGAGACTGGAGAAGGAACTCTCCCCCTTTTCGATAGAGGTGGTTGACTTGCTTCTGGACAACATCGACTTCAACCCGGAGTTCAAGAAGGCGATCGAGGACAAGCAGATAGCGACGCAGCGCGCGTTGGAAGAGCAACAAAAGATCGAGGGCGAAAAGCACAAAGCTCAGCAGGCCATCGAGAGGGCCAAAGGAGAAGGCAGCGCCATTTTGTTCCGCGCGGAGAAGGAGGCCGAGGCGAACAGAAAGTTGGCGGCGTCGCTTACTCCTGAGCTCGTGCGGTACGCGATGGTTCAGAAGCTGAGCGACAAGATCCAGGTCATGATGCTCCCCTCCGGCCAGAACTTCATCTTGGACTCGGACATCCTACGAGGCGCTCCAAAAGAAAAGAGATAGGCCTTCCGAGAGGAGAGTGCCTGGAGGTCTCGGGCCATCTCGCGTTACACTACCCGCGATGCCCTCCGACGGCCCGAAGAGCGCGTACGAGCTGGCGATGGAGCGCCTGCGACAGCAGGATCGCGAGGCCGGCGTCGAAGAACGCCCGCTGACCGACGAGCAGAAGGCCGCCATCGCCGAGGCGCGGCAGGTCTACCAGGCGAGAATGGCCGAGCGCGAGATTCTGCACCGGGACGCGCTGCACAAGGCCCAGACTCGGGAGGAAGTCGAGAAGCTCGAGAGCGAGCTGGCCCGCGACCGGGATCGCCTCGCGAGCGACCGCGACCGCAAGATCGCCGAGATCAAGCAGCGGCAGGCGAAGTAGCGAAGCCGGCCGCAAGAACTCGCTAGCGTCCGTCCAGGTCCATCGCCTCCGCGAAGCGCCGATACGCCTCCAGCGGATCCCCGTACTTCCGGTGTCCCGCCGTGTGCTGGGCGCTCGCCAGGAGCAGCCGGTCGCGGTCGTGCGCCTTGGTGTGCAGGTAGTCCTCGAGCGTGCAGAGCCCGAGCTCCTGGTTGTGCGGGTCGTTCCCGATCTGGCACGCGGCGGTCGCCAACGTCTGCACGAGCGGCGCGCGATCGTAGCCACCCTTCAAGTACGCGGCGGTCAGGTCCACCGACTCCTCGGCCCGCAGACCGAGCAACGCCTGCTCCAGCTTCTCGAGGAGCTGGCGCGACGACCAGGCGTCCGAGCCCGCCGGCGGCGCGATCGTGCGGCGGCCGTTGCCCGGCGTGTTGGTCTGGTGCTCGGAGGCGCGGTTGATGAAGAGCGCGGCCACGAACAGGAGCTTCAGCCGGTGCGGGTGCTCGAAGGTGTCGTAGAACCAGCCGACCGTGTTGCCGTACTCGTAGCCGTGCTGCGCCATCGAGTAGTTGTTGGGCTCGCCCGTCTCGAGAATGACCTGCGCCGCGGCGATCTGGATGGTGTCGAGGATGCGGCGCGCGCTCCGTCCGGCCTCGAGCAACGCCACCAGCGCGTCGATGACAGAGAACTCGCGCTGGCGCAGGATGACGTCGACCAGCATCGCTTCCTCGGCCGGCGTCAGCGGCGTGTCCTGGCGGAGCAGCTCCTGGTCGCGGCCGTCGAGCACGTTCTGGATGACGTTGCAGCCCATCTCGTAGCTGGAATACCAGCGCGGGCCGACCGCGATGTCGGGCACGCCGGCGTAGAGCACGTGGTGGGCCTGGTCCCAGCCGATGGCCTCGCCGAGCTCGATGGTGGCGCGCGCGCGATAGCCCTTGTGGCCGGTCGTGTACGAGCGGTTGTGCCACATGCGGTCCTGCACGTCGATGAGCCCGGCAAACGCCAGATGGGCCAGGACATGCCGCCGGTTCGGCACGTCCTGCATGAGCCCGAGGAAGACGCGGTACGACTGCACCACTTCGCCGCGCTGCACGAGCGTGAGCCAGTGGTTCAGGCGCTCGCGCAGCGTGCCCTCGGCGTTGAGCGGCTCCTGGTCCGGCCAGTGCCGCTCGGGCATCGGCGGCGGCGTATTCACCTTGATGTCGTAGAGGCGAGTGTAGTGGCCCGGGGCCTTGCCGATCAGCTGATTCCACGGATCGAGCCCGGTGGGCATGTACCAGACGGTCTGGGCCATCGGCAGCCAGCGGAGCTCGGGCCGGATCATCGACGCGAGCGGCAGGCCGACCCGCTCGCTCAAGAAGCAATGGTCGTTGTTCACGAACTTCACGAGACCGTCGTCGAGCCGCTGGTGGTAGGGGACGTGCGTGTACGGTGCGTGGATGCGCACGGTCTCGCGCGTGATCTCGGTGACGGGCCGGCCCTGCTTCATGAGCCGGTAGAGCACGTCGCTGGCGCCCGTCTGGTCGCGCGCGAGGATGCGGTCCTCCAGACGCGCGTACTCGCCGATGGGCACCGACTCGTTCAGGACCGCGGCCGTCGTCGCCATGCCGTCACCTCTCACACGATGCTGCTGGGTGCGCCTCCAGCCCTCCGCCCCGAGCCCTCAGGCCTTCTTGACGACCTTCTTGTGCACCATCTCGACGTTTTGTCCGATACGGTCGCGATTCAGTCAGCCCGGAAGATCAGATCGGGCTTGAGATCGGAGATCTTGGTGCGGCCGCAGAGCCCCATCGCGATGTGCATCTGCTCTCGCAGAATCTCGAAGACGCGGGCGACGCCGTCGGCGCCGTCGGCGCCGAGGCCCCAGAGGGCGGTCCGCCCGAGCATCACCACCTTAGCGCCGCGCGCCAGCCCCTTCAGGACGGCGGTGCCGCTCGAGAAGCCGCCGTCGACCACGACGTCGGCCCGGCCGGCCACCGCCTCGACGATCGGGGGCAGCGCCTCGATGGATGATTGCGTGTGGTCGAGCTGGCGCCCGCCGTGGTTGGAGACCCAGATGAGACGCACGCCCATCTCGACGGCGCGCCGGGCGTCGGCCACGGTCATGATGCCCTTGAGCCCCACGGGCAGCTTCGTCGTCTTCATCAGCCACTCGACGTCGGCCCAGGTGAGGCGCATCTGGTAGTCGTGGAACGGGCCGCGCGGGTTGGGCGCGACCTCCATGGCCTTGCGCGGGCTCCAGCGCGCGAG
>Ga0137397_10001454_pt1 | contig 16533 bp, 8 predicted proteins | sample czorhiz116metaG_FD_106658 | JGI IMG/M metagenome (GOLD analysis project Ga0137397, IMG submission 106658) | Vadose zone soil microbial communities from Angelo Coast Range Reserve, California, USA - czorhiz1.16 metaG | ecosystem: Environmental > Terrestrial > Soil > Vadose zone | place: USA... | reverse complement strand
TCCTCGGCAGGCCTATCCGTAGTATCTGTTGCCGGTGTTGGTTCGGGGGTAGCCGGCGGGGGCTCCGCGATGGTCGCGCCGACAGAAGATACTCGTCTGGTCCCGGGCTTATTACCAGCGACCTCGGTCTTCTCTTCACTGGTTTCGGCCACCGGAATACCGCCGCTGAATGGCGCGAACGCACCACTGAAACGAATCCGATAAGTGCCGGCATCGTCGTTTGGCGAGCGGGCTTCGACTCGCAGAATCAGGATCTGTTTCGTGCGCAGATAGAAGCTCTTGGTTACTTCAGGAGATACGGTGTTCGCGTAAATACTAATTTTCATCAACGGTCGAAATGTGACTGCGGTGAAGACATCCATGTCGCCATTCAGATTTCTGGTGTTGACATTGACTATCAGATCGCCCGGCTTTCCTTCGAATGCATAGAAGTGCCGCGTCAAACGCGAGTCGCCCAAATCCAACGGCGCGATGTTGCCTTCTACCGCGCTTCCAAGCACGGGTGTTGGCAGGCTCTGATCGGAAGACTGTGCGGTCACTCTCACCGTAACCGCGGCGAGTAAGACCGGAAGCAGCGAAATGATTAAGTAGCGTTGGAATTTCACGGCAATCACCTGAGGCAAAGGCACACGCTGTCTGGCATCCTCTTGCTGGAATTGACGACCCGTAGAGTATCAGATTTGTCTTTAGGATCGAATCCGCAAGCGCCCGACCTGAAAGAGTAGGCTTGCGGAAGCTGAGCGCTTCAAATGAAGATGGTCAACACGCGCCTTTAGTCCCGGAGAAGCTCTTGTCGTTATAGCTCTCCAAACTGAGAGAAAGTTGCGATGCGGTGGCGGAGGCCCTATTTATTGGGTTCCGATCCAGGCATGGAACCTCGTTGACCACCGACTGAACGCAACCGTCATTGGAGGCTCAAAAGGACATAAATCTCACGCGTTCCCTTTGCCAAAGGCTCTAGCGCTTTGCCGACGATTGTGCCTGGTCGATGAATCTGCACACCTCTGACCATAATCGGTAACGACTTCATAGCAACACCAGGTTTATCACTCGTCACGAGCAGGTCGCCGATTTTGATTGCGTGTCGGGTTGCATCAACCTTTACTTTCACGCGTCCGGTGGTTGCGACCAGCACTTTCCCCGTGCCGGCTTCGCCGAGTATGACACCGGGCCGTGCTGAGACGACGCCCGCGACGCGCGTGTCATAGGCGTGGCCTGAAGGTACTACCGCATTGGCGAATCGCGGATCAAGGATGACGAGCGTACCTGGCGTGATCGGTTTCCGCGCCTGAACCCACTCCGCGACGTCCTGATATTTAGCCGCTATGTTTCCGGCTATGACCGCGTTCCCGGTCACGTTGATGTCGCCAACCACGTCAAGCTTGCTGGCGGGTGTAGCCGTCCCGATGCCAACGTTACCACCGGCAAAAATAGCGCTGTAGTTGTTAGTAGCTCCGGACTGAGCATCGACAAATAATCCATAAGAATTAGTCGTGCCAACGATCCCCTGGTTATTTATACGCACTCCGTACTGGTTAGAGGGCTTCAATGAACCAAATACAAAAGGTGAGTTAATCGCAAATGCGGTACCGTTAGTAACCGCGCCACCAGTGTTACTGTAAACGTTAACGGCATCACCTCCGTAGCCATCGATAATGGTGACACCCGGTGGCGGGGCAAAAAAAGCTGCTGAGATAAAGCCGCGAGCTAGTGAGATACTTGCACTCGGCGCGAAGGTAGGCGCCACATCCAGAGCCACTTGGTTGGTAGCGTTGCCGTTAAAAGTATTCCGCATCCTAATGCCAGAAGCCTGGTTCTGATTATTCGTGAGAGTGGTTCCAATTTCGAGTATTCCTCCGGGCGTGGCTAAGGTTTGACTCCCGGTTACGATGATGCGCCCATTCGCAACCTCTAAGGCTTGAGTCGGTGTCGGCGTCCCGAGGCCGATGTTGCCGGCTGACTCGGTAATGACGGAATCACCGAGGGTGCCGGCGTTATCCGTCCACTTGGCAATGTGGTCCTGTGTGCCTGTACCGGAGGCAAGTGGTTGCGCTGAAGCCGCGGTGTCTGTGGGCTGCGCCGAGTTGCTGGCTAGTGCCTTGCTGCCGAGAGGATTTGGTTTAGCGACCAGGAAGCGCTGGGCGCGAATCGTACCGGCTACATCCAGCGTCGAGCGAGGGTCGCTGGTGCCGATACCCAGCCGCCCATCTTCGGTTAGGCGCATCTGCTCTTGATCGACGCCGGAAAAGAAATTGCCGACGCGAAATGTGAGCGCACCGCGCCCTCTAATCATCTGTCCATCCGTGCCGTCGTGGGCAATCACGGTGGGAGTTTGCAGTTCGTCCTTCGCGGCAATTGTCCAGGACGAATCCTCTTCCACGGGCCCAATGGTTTGTGCCTGCGGCGTCGAGAGCTGGGTCGATGCCGCCGGCTGCACACTCACCGATTTCTCTTCAACACTTACGCTGCCGATTCTCTGAGCCAGCTTACCGGAGGTCGACTTGGCCGTGACCACACAGACGTATGTGCCTGGGGCCAAACGCTGACCCTGACCATCCTGCAGATGCCAGTCAAAGACGTTGCCGCCTCTAATCTCCTGGTCGAAGAGTTTTTCTCCACTGGCGGCATAGACCTCGACGTGCATCTGTACTACCGAAGAAGGCGCGGTGATGCGCACGCGCTCGCCGGAGGCAGCCGCGGTGATCGTCAGAGATGATCCCAGCGCACTGGAACTGTTCCCTTGCGCCAGTGCTGTCGTTAGCAGCGTGAAGATTAGCATCGAAGCGAATGTGATCCGTTTAAGAATAAGCATGGTGGTGACTCCTTCATCAGGTTGTTGCTGGTTGCGCGAAGGCGAAGTACTGCTCGCAAGCCTTTGGGCGTCCAATTTAGACAAGAAGTTTCTAATAGTGTTGTTAGACATTGTCCTTTTCCGTCCGCCTGATCATTATCTCATCTGCGGGTGGCCGAATAACGCCCAGGTCATCCTGCGATGACCCTGATGCGCTGGCGCAGATCCTCAACGTGTATCCGCTTGATCGAATAACCCGTGCTCAAAGACGGATCGGTGTACGGCGAAGTCGAATAACCGAGCCTCGTCGCCGCGTCATGCAGGTATGTCCGCAGATCCAGAATGTGTATTGCCCTTATCGTATCGCCAGTCGCCAGCGCCGGATCAGTCCAGGGCGCGCCGGTCAAACCAGCGACAGCTCGCAGCGCATCCACCGCCTGACGCAATTCAACAATGTGCTGCGCCTTGGCCGTCGTGACGCCCACCATAAGAGTGTCATCAGTAAATACAGTCGGCAAGTAGGCAAAGGCGTTTGCTTTCGAGTATGGGCTGCCCGATGTTGGAGTCAGGTCGATCTGCACTGCACCGACCGCGTGTGCTGGGGTGGTTACCGTTATCATGCTGGTATCAAGGCTGCCATTCGTATAGAACCACGATGCGGATGCGCCGCCCATCGTTACTGTAGAAAGGTTGGCGAAGGCTCCCGCCAGAACGATCTGTTGTCCGCCCGAGACGCGTCCCGCTGGTGGACTAACTTTGTCGACGGTTAGGATTCCCTGCAGTTCGTAAGCGCCGATATCGACGATGGCCGTGCTGTTGCCGTCACCATCGGCAATTCGGTTAAAGCTCCCGCCACGCTGGTCGGTAAAGGGTGGGCCCATGAATGGCGGGTTGGTGACCGCCGCGTTATTACCTGCATCAATCGCGGGGCTGCCGGAAAGCAGGGCGTGGGTCATGGTCAGTCCGCCGTTGTTCGTCAGCGGAGCTAATTTCGCATCACCTACGCCAACTTGATTATTATTAACTCCATTTGTTAAGCCTCCCGAGCCACCAGTGCCGATAAGGTTGAACGCGCTCGACGAGTCGACCACTCCATTAATGTCATCAGCTGTAGTGCTGGGACTGGCACCACGATAATTACTCGCCACGATCGTGTTAGCTAGAAACACCGTGCCAAATGAATTGTCGATTCCGCCCCCGCGCTCTCCACCGCTGTTGTTGGAATCCGATCGGTTATTTGTAATTGTCGCGTTCACCAGATGGATGACGCCGTTATTAGCTTGCCGAATGCCGCCGCCGTTCTGGGTGGTTGTGTTACCCGAGATCGTAGTATTAACCGCAAGTAAATTAGCGCCCTCAATATTAATTCCCCCGCCGCCCACTACAGTAGAATTGTTGGAGATGAGGCAATTAATAAGCGTGACTGCTCCGCTCGCGCCGACACCACCGCCGCCCCCAAATACCACATTGTTACTTATGTTGACGTTAATCAACGTCGTGCCTCCCAACGAATTCGTTACGCTGATCCCCGTACCGGCGTTTCCGACGATTGAGCCACCCGTCATCACCATGGTTCCAAATTCAGAAATGCCCGCACCGCCTCCGTTCGCTCCGTTGCCTTGACCGGGCGCCGTGCCGCCGATGTTGCAATTATTAAGCGTCATCGATCCGGCGTTGAATAGCCCGCCGCCCCCAGCATCAAAATTTACTGGGTTTAGGTTGTTACCATAAACATTGCACTCGGTCATCGCTAGGGTCCCGCGATTAGAAACTCCCCCTCCGGCTTGATTGACGGCCAGTCTACCGTTAGAGATGGTCAGACCCGAGATGGAAGCAGTGCCAAATTGAGGAATGGTAAAGATTCGAAAATCGGGAGTTCCTCCTGCCATGCTGCGCATGACAGTCAACTGATTTGCGCCCGGTCCGTTGATTGCCATCGACGTGGAGAGATCTGGTAACGCTGTTAAGAGAGTGACTGTTCCAGTCAGACCGATCTGAAAGTTGATCGCATTCGAATCCGGGCTGGCGTTGGCGTCCGAGATCGCTTGTCGCAAGCTACCTGCTCCGCTATCAGCAGTGTTCGTAACCAGAATGCTTTGGACCTCGTAAGCACCGATATCTACGGTGGCGCTGCCGTCACCGTTGCCATCCGCGGAGCGGTTAAATGCGGCTCCACGCTGATCGGTGGTGATGGCGGAAGGGAGTGCGGGCGAGCAGGAGTTATTCAGCACGCAGTTGTTTCCGGCATCAATCGCCGGGGAACCGGGCAAGAGGGCGTGCGCCTGCGTCGAACCGCCGTTGTTGGCGAGCGGACCAAGCAAAGGGTCAACGCCCGTAAGGTTGTGCGTAGTCGTCCCGGAGAAACTCGCGCCCGAGGTGTTTCTGATTAGATTGTAGTCCTGCGAATTGAATGTGCCGTTCAAATCAGGACCACTGCCGCTGCTAATCGTATTATTGGCTATGATTGTGTTCCTTAGGTTGACTGTGCTGCCGTTATTCGAGATGCCGCCGCCAGAGCCACTTGCGCTGACTGTGTTATTACATACCGTGCTGTTTGTTAAAGTGAGCGTACTGGGGCCGCTAATGAAGATGCCGCCGGCGGCGTTGCCGGCGCCACTTGCGGTGTTGCCGCTCACCGTGCTGTTCGTCAGAGTGAGGAGCATCCCGTTTTGATTGATGCCGCCGCCGATGTGAGCGCTGTTTCCGCTCACCGTACTGTTGATCAAAATTGCCGGTGTCGAGGAGTCATTCTCGATGCCGCCACCAAAACCAAAGCTGGCGCTGTTGCCACTCACACTGCTGTCCATCAGCGTCAGTGCGCCAGAATTGCAGATGGCGCCGCCGCTTCCGCCACCCCCCGTGGCGGTATTTCCACTCGCCGTGCTATTCGTCATCGTCAGCGTACCTTGGTTGAGGATTCCAGCACAGCCGCCTGCGCTGGCTGAGTTGTTACTCAGCGTAGTGCTCGTCAATGTGAGCGTACCCTGGTTGAGGATTCCGCCCGCGGCGCTGAAAATGGCAGAGTTCCCACTCACAGTGCTATTCGTTAACATGAGAGTGCCACTGTTTGAAATGCCCCCGCCGCTGGTTCCACTTGGCGGGCTGCCGCGCGAGACGGTAAGACCGGATATGTTCACGGAAATGCTGCTCTGGATGGTGAAGATACGAAACGCCGGTGTGCCGCCCGCCGTGCTGCGTTGCACCGTCAATAGGTTTGCACCCGGCCCATTTAAGTTGACGTTGTGATTGATCGCCAGCAACTCGGTGCCCAGATTAATCGGGCTTGTAACACCACTGAAGTTGATATCGATCGTGCCACATGAGGAGAGCGCATTCGCTTCTTCAATCGCCGCGCGCAAAGTGCAAACGGCGCCCCCAGTTGCGCACGCCCCGTCGGCGGGCGTGGCGTCTCCAGCGTCACCGTTGTCGTTGACTGTGAACGAAGTGGGACAGCTTGGAGTCGGCGCTGGGTGCGGCATTTCTACAGAAGGAGTCATTCGGTTGCCGGTGAGATTGCGGGTGTCATTGGTTCTGGCTGGATAACGACCTTCGACGAGCCGATGCCGCAAATCGTAGTTGTATTCAATCCTATCGGCATGCGCAGTCCAACCGCCAGCAAATAAAGAAAGGATCAACGGTAGAAGTGGCGTCCCGTTACGAACCACCAAATGTCTTTGACTCTCGAACACTGCTTTAGAACCTGCTCTTTCACCAGGCGAATCAAATGTGTCATTTGCCCTGTCGAAAACTACTCAATGATTCTTGCGCGCTTCGACGGTTTCCGGGATTCGTCGCCTTTCTCAACCCGCAATCGTTCTGATGCGCTGCCGTAACTCTTCGATGTGGATGCGTTTGATTACAAAACCTGAAGTGAGCCCGGGATCAGTATACGGCGAGGTTGAATAACCGAGCCTCGTCGCCGCGTCATCCAGGTATGTCCGCAGATCCAGAATGTGTATTGCCCTTATCGTATCGCCAGGCGCCAGAGCCGGATCAGTCCAGGGCGCGCCGGTCAAACCAGCGACAGCTCGCATCGCATCCACCGCCTGACGCAATTCAACAATGTGCTGCGCCTTGGCCGTCGTTTGTCCCACCGTAATCGTGTTGTCCGTAAAGACGGTCGGCAAATATGCAAACGCGTTGGTCTTAGTTAACGGGCTGCCGGAGGTAGGTGTAAGTACAATATTAACTGCGCCCACCGCGTGGGGTGGCGTCGTCAAGGTAATTTGGCTCGTATCACCGGCGCCGTTGGTGTAAACAAACGAGGCCGCCGATCCTCCCATCGTCACCGTTGAAAGGCCGCCAAACGCACCGCTCAGAATGATCTGTTGTCCGCCTGACGTCCGGCCCGCCGGCGGGGCTACAGTATCAATTCTTAATGTTTGCGCATCGTTGAAGCAGATCGTGACGTCGTTCAAGGTTGGCGTCAGGCTGCTATTCGTGGTGCTTAGATACGCCTTGTACTTGAGATACCGAAAACCATTGAACTGACTTAGCGAGGCACCGCTCACGGTAAAGAAGGTCGCCGCTGTGCCATTAGGTCCGACAAAAGTAAAGGGGCCATATACGCTATTGCTCGCGGCCGCCTGGAATTTCAGCGTCGTATTCACCGGCGTGCTTGCGGTCCAGGAAAGGGTGGTCCATGTTGCCGTAAAACCTACCGCGGGGTTCGCGTCCTTCGATGACGAGACAAAATCTCCGGAGGACGCGAACCCATTCTTCATGTAAGTTTTGAAGCCTGCGTCGGTCGTGACACCTCCAGTCGTTGGGATCGACCAGGTGGAACCGCTGTTTGCCGAACTGACCCGGCTTCCTCCAGCGTAAACGTCGGCACCCGCTCCGCTGGTACCGCTCCGAGTGAGTGCATAGGTTCCTGCTGACGGAGTGGAGTTCGGTCGTATCACCAGGGCGTATTGCGTGCCCGAAGTCAACGTCGCAGGACTGCCAAAGGTTCCCGTGTAATAAACCGCGGCGCCATTTGAGAAACCCGCAATGGTGGCGGTTGCCAGATCTGCTCCAGTTGGTAAGCCGCCGCTCGTTGCCCTAATCGACAGGGTTAGATTAGGTGTTGTGCCCGTACACCCACTGCAGAAAAGGTTGATATCCGCCTTTACGAGTTGTCCAGTTATGGCGGCCGTAAACGTTTGACCGCCCCATGTTGTCGTGTTGATGCCGACGCCGAAACTTCCTAACGTTGTGTTTTGCTGGTCAATGTTTGCGGGACTCAGCAGGATGACATCGCCGGAGCTGGTGGTCAGGTCAGCATTTGTGGCGACGCCCATTTGGAAGTCAGCTTGCGTAGTATCTGTAAGACAGCCGCTGGTTGCTGCGGAGGTGAGCGAAAAATTCTGCGTCGTCGTCATACTATCAGTCACAACGATGCTGGTCGCGGTGCTGGAGTTGAATCCTGCTTTACTGGCGCTAATGTTCGGATAGGTGCCGGCGGGAATTCCAGTGAAGGAATAAAAACCGCTGCCGTTGGTTGTCGTGGTGCGAACACCCAGCGCGACCGTCGCGCCGCTAATCGCCGAGCTGTCGCTGGCTCTGGTCACCGTACCTGAGACCGTGCCGCCACTTCCCACGGGCGTACACGCGGCAAATTTGAAGGAACCGATGCGGGTGAGATCATTCAGACCGTTAACGGCGTAGTACTCATTGGTGTACCAGAATGTGCAGCCGTCAGGATCCAGAGTCATCGCGGTGTAGTCACCCCAGCGAGTGCAGGTGCCGCCGCAGCTACCAGTCTGGGTCCCTGTCCCTTGAATCAGAGTCTGCTCAGTCTGGCTGAACGTGTTGACTGGATCAGTTGACAGTCTACCGGCGTACTTGATCCCCGGATTGGTTGTGCTGTTCGAAGTGGTGTAGCCGATTGCCATGTTGCCCGCGCGGTCGACGGCTAAACTCGGCACATATCTATGAATGACATTGGCCCCATCGGGATCCCAAGTGACCGACTGAATGTCGTTGGCGCCGACGGTGCCGCCAGTCACCGGCACTTGATACCATCGCGGCGCCGCAAAGCCCGCTGTATCCTGTCTGCGAACAGTGTGCGTCGCCCAGAGAGACTCCACGCCGCTAAGATTAGTGTATTGGTTTTGGGCCATCGCGCGCTGCTGAAGCACATCCAGGAAATTGCCGGGGGTGGGCGCGTTGGGTACTGATGCGGCTGGCCAACTGCTGCTGGCGAGTGGGTTGAATGGTCCAGTGAACGTAGAAAGAGAGATGCTATTCCAGTCGACGTGGAACTTGTACACGTCTTGAGCATTAAGGAACTCTGATGTCGAAATGAAATAGTTGGGACTGCCGGGCGGCGGCGTGCCTGCTTGCAGTCGCGCGTTACTCGGCAGCAGCGTAAACTCTGACGCATCCGCAACATCGAATGAAACAACTTGAGGCGTCGGCGCGGCCGCGTACATCTGGGCCTTGTTAAAGGCAAACACACGCACGTTCTGGAACGAGCCGCCGGCCGCGTAGTCGAACATGTTGGCCGACATATAAATGCCGTCCGGCCAAATGCCGAACTTTGGATAGTCGCCGAGGCCGCCGGTCGTGTTGATAGAGTAAAAGTTCCAACCACCCGCGACCGGATCTCCTGTCTTGGAGACGGCGATGCACTGAAATGAACCTGGCGGATTAATGACGTTGTTCGAACCATCAAGCTGGAAAGCGAAGTCGGTGATGAACCAGCGGTCTTCGAACGTGTCATAGAGCACGACTGGGTCGCCAAAGTTATCTGTGTCACATAGGTTGCCAAAACTCCCCTGACTCATGAACGTATCGAACGTGAATGCCGCTACCCGGACGCCAGTACTCTTATTATAGATGCCGATCGATGTGTTAACTGTTTGAATGTAATAAGTCGGGCCGACGTCGCCGTTCTCGTCGGGCGGATGACCGGCGCCCCAGTTCGCGAAATCGAGCCCATCGAAACTGATGTTGGGTGTCGGCGCCGGAGCCGCTGGCGTCGGCACAGCCATCTGTGTTTGAGCTGAGGGTTGCGCAGGTGTTGTCGTTCCGGGATAAATCTGAAGAACGCGATGAGGTGGTTCGCGCTCGGGCCGCCACTTCCTAACAGGTTTCCGGTACGGTAGCTTCCGAAGGTCGCCGTCAAACGGGTGTGCTTTCTGCAGACGTAGTTCCCTGGGACCGCCAGCACGCGAATCTTTCTCGTCCTTCTTGTCCACAAAAAGAGCGTTATACGCTTTTACTTTGGGGTTATTGACGCGAGCCGGGGAATTGGCAGAAATATTCGCCCTGCGACCACTACCTTTCATCAATGCCCTCGCCGTAAAGGCGGTCACAACCATGGCCGCTACGATGACGATCAAGAACCATCTTGCGCGGGATATCAACATCTCGCCCTTAGGATGAGAGTACCTTACGCGGCAACGTTGCTCCCTGGGTTTTCCTGATGTCCTCATGTCTTGTTTGGATAGTGGCTTTCTTGTTCTTAAGGGTTGTTCATTTCCGATTCTCTCAACCGGCGATGGTTCGGATGCGTTGACGCAAGTATTCGATGTGAGCGATCGTCACCGATTAAATAATTTTTCTTACGCAGCAATTCCTCCTGACCTTCGACGCGCGTTTTTGGATTTGGGCCGATCATCCTCAAAGGGAATAGGCAAACTTGTTGGAAAGGAGTAGTTGAAGGCTCACCGGCCACTGTTGATGTTTTGAACTTATCGATGCCGGGTGGTGGAGGCTTTCGCAGAGTCAACATCTTTCGTACATCGCACCGGGGCTCATTATTACCCCCACCGCGCTTCGATCGCAAGATAGGCTCCGGTTCAATCGGGACAATTGGGTTTAAGAAGTTCGGCCGAAGAAGCTTGAAGCATTTTTCGGAAGTTGCCATGACAATTGATAATCTGTGCCAGACGTCGCCCTCACCTGTTCCTGGGCGAAGCTAATGTTGTGCACGGCTAGCAGATTTTTGAAAGTGCGGAAGACTCCTTCAACCTCGATTGTGCTCATCTATAACAAAGGAGGGCGCCGCAGATCGCGGAGTAAGCCTCGAGAGTATTCACGTGTTTGCGGACATTATTGCACTTCAAGCGGAGGCTCACGTTCGCGTACAAGCCAGGCTCAGTCACGCGGCGCGTAATAACCGGTGCGCGTCGTGGCATGGTAAGCGGGTGTGGCAGTTTCGACGCTAACGCGCCGAAATGAGCCGTCCCGCTCCCTGTTCAAAGGGGTGTAATAAAGCGAGTACTGGCGGCGCAACTCATCAGCGACCTCAGTATAAGTCGCGTCAAGTTCATCAAAGCTGGCAGGTTTGTAAAGTCGGCCGCCCGTGGCCGTCGTAAGTTGTGAAAGTCGCTCCTCGCTGAAATCGATTACTCTTAATCCCTCTCGGAGATCGTCTATTCTGATCTGATTGAAGCGTTGCTCGGAATCCGTGCCTCGGGTCAGCTCATCAAGCTCTGTTTTCTTCGCAGCCCGCTCGATCGCCGTGTTACTCACTACGTAGACCGCTACCTGCGTCCGCAGGAGTCCCTGTAAAGCCGCCTCAAACGTCGTGGTTCCACGCCCGCTGTCAATACCGTCCGTCAAGATAATCACCGCGCGACGCGATCGGGACGGGGCGAATTGATCCCTGGCGGCGAGCAACAACGCATCGTTGAAGCGCGTGAACATTCCGGCCTGAATGCGGTTCAACGCCCGGCGCAACTGAAACTTGCTCTGGGTCCAGTCCTGCAGCAATTCAACCCGATCGTCAACCTTGATCAGGCTAAACCGATCTTCCGGAGCCAGTCGAGTGACAAAGCCTTCCACTGCCCGGCGAAAGTCTTCCAAATTGCCGGTGACCGACGACGAGGCGTCAACCATAAGGACGACATCAACCGGCACCTGGCGTAAGGCGAGATCACTCAGAGGTTGTTCGCGACCTTCCTCGAAGACGCGGAAGTCTCTACGAGTCAAATCCGAAACCAGGCGCCCGCTCGAGTCGCGTACCGTGACCGGCAACATCACTTCACTGGTGTTAACCGAGATTACGTCGCCGGGCTTAACCTCCAGTTCCTTTTTCTTCTTCAGGATGAGGGCCGGCGGAGGTTCTCCCATTGAACTTAGTCTGGAAGATGGAGTTGGTTTGGGCTGCGCGCCCTGGGAAGAACCGGTGGGTCGCTTATCAGATCGGGTCTGCCCGGTTAACTGTTGCGCGCTGGTGAGTCCGAAGAGAGTGACTGCAATCAAAGCAGACGTCAGGGAAAGTTTTACTGAAGCTGAGGCCGGCTTGCTACTCTGGTCTTGGCGTGCCATTGGAGGTGGCCCCTGTCTTACTCGCGTTGGAATCGTCTCCGCTGGCGGCCTTCATCGCGTTCAGGACTTTGTCGCCGACGTGATGCTTACGCAGGTCAGCAATTTTTTCTGGCGAAAGATCAAAGTTTACGGGCGATTGCTGGATGCGCCGAACGATCGTCCCCTCAGTGAAACCTGCTTCCACCAGATCAATGATCGATTCGTTGGTAAGCGGTGATGTTTTTTCAAGTTTTAGCGGCGCGCCGGCCTCGCTCGGAGGCCTGATAATGCGCACCGTGGCTGTTCCGGTCGTTTGAATATCGCCGGATGACGATAAGCTTCCGCCACGACTTTTTGTGCTACTCTGCCCGCTTCCACGCGAACCGAAGATGTCCGCGCTGTTTCCGTTGTCTGATTTCCGATTATCTTTTTGTTTGGCCGCACCCTGGTCAAACAATGGATCGTCGGTCCAGTTATCGTCGCCGACACTCATGCCCACCTGCCTGGCCAACATTGCCAGAATGACCTTTTCGCTCACTCCGCTCTTCTTTAATTCGATCATCCGATCGGGCGAAAGATCATAGGCACCCGGCCGTGCGGCAACAATCGAGATAATAGTCTTTTCTTTGAAACCGCTCCGCACAAGTTTGACAATCGCAGCGTTCGTCAGCGGCGTGTTATTGTCGCGCGCCTGAGCTGCGGCCACGCTCGTGGTCAACAGGGCGAGAGCGAGCACTAGCAGAGTACGATCCAGGAAAGGTCTCATAGAGCCAGCCTTTCTTTATTGCGGCGGCGCCGAAATCTTTTCGGCAGCATCTGATGTGTTTGTACCATAACGCCGGGTGATCCGTCTTACATAATCCCGGGTCTCTCGATAAGGGGGAACGTTGCCACCATACTTTATCACCGCTCCCTCGCCCGCGTTATAACTGGCCAGAACCAAATCCAGCCGGCCATCGAACATTTTTAGCAATTCCTTCAGGTATTGTGTGCCGCCGAAAATATTCTCAGCCGGATCGAAAGGCCTCCGCACTCCAAATCGGCTGGCGGTGCCGGGCATCAACTGCATCAGCCCGCGGGCCCCTTTCGGACTGATCGCCCGGACGTGAAAATGTGATTCATGCTCGATCACACAGAAAACCAGATAGGGATCCAAACCGAACCGCGTACTGTTACTGCGAATCAATTCATCGATTCTGCCGTTGCCCGTTGTCCAACCTCGCTCTCTCCAGCCGGTTTGTTTCGCTCTGCCTGAGTCGCGTTCGATACGCTCGATCCGGTCGCGCTCGATGAAAATTGAGAGGGTGTCGCGCTGGTACCATGCTCCGGCGTCCGTTTCGGCGACGTCTTCCACCTTCATGCGCGCGCCGCCCTTCAAGTAAATCCAAAATGCCACTGTCGAGCGTGATTTACCGTCCGCGGAAACCGCGGGCGGCGCTGCTACCAATTTGGCCGGCTCCTTTTTTGGTTCGGCCCGGATGGGATCAATAGTGCGAATGGGACGATCTATCCGCTGCGTCACGCCACCGGTACGATACCAAAACTCCTCTCCTTGTTTCCAGACTTCATCGGCGTTGAGGGCCGAGCCGTCAGAGAAACTTATTCGCCGACCGATTATTTCTCCCTCCGGTTGCCGGGCCTGCGGCGCAGTTGTGGCAGCCGTCTTATCCGATCTGACATGCCTTGGCTTGTGTTTCAGGCGAGACTGAGCCTGAATCGTGTTCGCACAGACTAATGCGAGGCCGGCAAGCAGCAGGCAGGAGATTGACTGGATTCGAATTCGGCTCACGATTAGCTCTCGATTAAGACTCAAACCTGCACCGGTGCGACACTCGTTTGGCCGGCGGCCTGCGCCATGGTCTGACCAAAAGCGTGAGCAGTGCCAAAATAATTGCGCCAGGCAATATCGATCAACCCCGTCGTCAGGCTGGCCTTGTTTCCCTCGAACAGGCAGATGTCAATCACGCGGTTCAGCAGGTCACGCGGTTCGCACGATTTCATCTGCCGCCCCTCGACCACATACTTGCGCAGCACATAGTCGAGTAAGGTCTGGTCGAGAGCGATCCCGCGCTCAGCAGCCGCGCGCCTGAAAATTTCGATGTAGGCCTCGCCGCTGGGTAGTTCCAGGCACGCCCGGTAGCCCATTCGCCGCAGGAATGCTTCATCGACAAAGCCCTTCTCGTCGAGATTCGTCGAAAAGATTACCAACTGTTCGAACGGGACCTCGATCTTCTTACCGCTATGCAGCGTGAGAAAATCGGCGCGCCGCTCGAGCGGCATAATCCAACGGTTGAGCAAATCGGCAGCTGCAACCCGCTGGCGGCCAAAGTCATCAATTACCAGAGTACCGCCATTCGACTTCAGTTGAAAGGGCGCTTCGTAAAACCTGGCTGTCTCAGACCAGGTCAGGTCCGTGTTCTCCATCGTCAATTCGCCGCCGACAATAATCAACGGGCGCTCAATTTCGACCCAGCGTTGATCATGTTCAGAGGCTGAAGCCTTCTCGGGTACCTGGCGATGGCATTGCGGATCAAAAATGCGGATGATCTGACCATCAATTTCGACTGCATACGGAACCCAGATAAATCCGAACAGGGCTTTGTTCATACGTTCAGAGACCGCTGTCTTGCCGCTACCGGGAAGGCCAGTGAGGAAGAGCGACGAACGAGAATTGATCACACAGCCGAGCGTCTGCAGCAAAGATTCCGGCAGCACCAGATCACGGAAAGCAGCGCGCACCATGTCCATATTTGCCGCCCGGAACGGTACTGCCTGCAACCGCATCATGTGGCTGTAATCTGCCAGCGAGACCGGCGCCGGGCCGGCGTAGCCGCATTGTCTTTGCACTTGGCTCAATCTTTCCCATCCGTGATCGAGCATGGCATAACGCGTCGCGCCGGGCATACCGTGCGAAAGAATCTCGATCAGCTTTTCGCGATATAGTTGATGCAGCAGCTCTTCAGTCAGACTTCGGGGAAGGTGAAGTTGTTCGGCCACCTTTGCGGTCGTAGGCGCGGATATTGTGGCCAGGTTTTTAAGAGCCAGGTCGCGAAGGAATGTCTCGGGCACTTCGGTATCCGCCAATTCCTCCGGTGTGGGTGGGCCCAGGCCGTCGATCTCGGCGCGCGTTAAAGTATTTAAGTAGCTCATCGGGAATTTCTAGAGGCATTCCTTCCTTATTTAATTCCTACTGCTTCGGCCCCGCCGCTACTGTACGGAGTGCGACCGCCGAGGCCCGCGCTCCGCTGGCATCGGCACTCCGGCCCACACTCTCGTAAAGGACCGCAAGACGCGACCAAAGTTCAAGCGAATCCGTTTTTAATCTGCGGGCCTTCTCAAGTTGCTTAATGGCTTCCTTGCTAAAATCCTGGCGCTCGAGATAAGCCGCGACTTTTAGCCGGGCCTGAAATTCGCCCACGGCATGCCCGAAGCTCTTGTAACAGTCATCAAACTTGCCGGCCCCACATTGGGCCATGCCAAGGTTGTTCCAGACGCGTTTGTCTTCGGAATTGATCTTTACCGATCGTTTTAGATATTTGATGGCCTCGTCGTACTCACCATTTTTGTAGAACAGGTAGCCAAGATTGTTTAAGTGCATTGCCTGGTCATCGGGAGCATGCAAGGCGGTTTCAAAAGACTGTTGCGCGAGGTCGCGGAGCCCTTTGCGATCATAGGCGACCCCGAGCAGCGTGTGGGCTTCACCTGATGCGCTATCGAGCGAAGCAGCCAAAGACAATTCCGCAATAGCCTCATTCAACTTGCCCGCATTGAGAAAATCACGGCCTTTCTGTAGATGCTCGGAGGCACTGTTATCTCCCGCAGGCGCCGTTGGTGGCGCCGTGGGTCGCGCATCGTTGACGCGGTTCACCGGAGGAGCGCTTTCAAATTTGGCAATATCTTTCTGGGTGAGTTTCTCCGGGCGTTGGTTGCGCTTCTTGCCGCCGCCGAACAGTCTGCTCAGGGCGCGGAAAGGAGCGCTGAGCGCTTGGCCCAGGCCGTTGCCGTTTTTCTTCGGTTGTTCTGTGGTACCGTCAGGCCCGTTTAGATTCAGTCCGACCGCACTAAGCGCGGGCCAACGCGGGACACTTATGGTCAACAATAAGACCAGTGAGACGAGAGCAGCGGTAAGTGTTTTTCTACCCATGGAGTTTTGTCCTCTTCAGAATCATCTCGGATTACTTGAACAACAGGTCGTAAAGATTGAAGAGCGAAGGCGCCAGAATCACCAGAATGATTACGGGAAACAGAAAAGCGACCAGTGGAAACAGCAGTTTAAGGGTAGCCTTTTGCGCAGCCTGCTCAGCCCGCTGGCGGCGCTTTGTGCGCAGCGAGTCGGCGAATACGCGCACAGCCTTGGCAATTGATGACCCGAAACGGTCGGCCTGAATCAACAGGGCTACGAAGGCGCGAATGTCGTCCACTCCGGTTCGCTCAGCCAGATTTCGCAAGGCCTCCTCGCGACTACGGCCCACGCGAATCTCCAGGTTCACCAGTTCGATCTC
>Ga0137397_10001453_pt1 | contig 16555 bp, 18 predicted proteins | sample czorhiz116metaG_FD_106658 | JGI IMG/M metagenome (GOLD analysis project Ga0137397, IMG submission 106658) | Vadose zone soil microbial communities from Angelo Coast Range Reserve, California, USA - czorhiz1.16 metaG | ecosystem: Environmental > Terrestrial > Soil > Vadose zone | place: USA... | reverse complement strand
GATCCCATGACGACGATCCGCATCTGGCTCTCCGTTCTGTGCGCCCGGCGCGAGGCATGGATGCTACGCTGCGATCGACATGTCCGACGCGTTCCTCGAGGTGGCCGTCGCCGCGGCCACCCGCTCTGGCGAGCTGCTTCGCTCCCGCTTCGGCAGCCTCCGGCACGTCGCCTACAAGGGCGGCCCCACCAATCTCGTGACCGAGATGGACGGCCAGGCCGAGGCCCTCATCGTCGAGGCGATCCGGCGTCGCTTCCCGGACCATGCCATCCTCGCCGAGGAAGGCGGCGCGAGCGGCGGCGCGACGCCCTACCGGTGGATCGTGGATCCGCTCGACGGCACCACGAACTACGCCCACGGCGTGCCCGTCTTCGCCGTGTCCATCGCCCTCGAGGTCGAGGGGCGCCTCGAGCTCGGCGTGGTCGTCGACCCGAGCCGCGATGAGCGCTTCACCGCCCGCCGCGGCGGCGGAGCCTTTCTCAACGGCCAGCCCATCTCCGTCTCGGACACGCCGAGCATGGGGACGAGCCTGCTCGCCACCGGGTATCCATACGACATCCGCTCCGCGCGCGAGACCAATCTGGCCGAGCACGAGGCCTTCGCCGTCCGTTGTCGGAGCATCCGCGCCATCGGGTCGGCGGTGCTGAGCCTCGCCTGGGTCGCGGCGGGGCGCCTCGACGCCTACTGGGAGCCGCGTCTCGGCGCCTGGGACGTGGCCGCCGGCGCCGTCCTCGTGGAGGAAGCGGGCGGGCGCGTCACCCACATGAATGGCGGCCCGCTCGACCTCGCCTCCGCCAGCACCCTCGCCTCCAACGGCCGCATCCACGCCGAGATACTGGAGACACTGAAGACCGTCAGGACGACTCGCTCTCATCTGGCCCGCGATCAGGAGCCAAGCGCGTAGCATCGATCTCCAACGCGCAGCGCGCCGCGTCCCGTGTCCGCATAGGGCTCGAGGCGCTCCAGCAGCTGATAGGCGGCGGCGCGGCTGAAACGCGCCTCGAAGGCCCCGCCCTTGACGCGACAGTACGGCACGTCACCCTCCCCCAGCCTGAGCGTCTCCGGATCCAGTCGCTCTCGGGTCAGGTCGTTCAGGGTCACCGCGAAGCCGTCGCCCTCGGGCTCGAAACGGACCACCGCGTACGGAGCGTCCTCGACCTCGACGGGGACGCGAACCGCCCCGATGCGAATGCAGTACCCCTCGGCGTCCCGCTCGAGGGCGGCGCGCAGGCTCGAAAGAATGCCCGGGTGGGTCACCTCCTCGTCTTCGTGATACCAGGCGCCGTCCTTGTCCACGCGGAGGCGCGGGAGGGTCCACGTCGACGGATCGGAGGGCGTCATGACGAGAAGGCCGCCGCGCAGAAGGTGACGGCGCACGCGGGGTCCGGCCACTGGCTGTAGCGGAGGAGCTCGCCGCGCGCCCCGGGCAGCGCGCGCAGGAACGCGTAGATGGGCGAGAGCCCGCAGATGCGCCGGCGGTCGCCGTCGGCGGCCACCGAGTCGAAGAAGGCGCCCGCCTCGCCCGCCATCACCGCGTCCAGCATGCGCCGGTCTTCCCCCGCCACCTGCTCGAGGAAGGCGGGCGTGTTCGGCTCGGCGTCGCCGAAGCGCGGGCCGACGTGCGCCAGGTCCACGCCGGCGATGACGCAGACCCTGCGCTCCGTCGCCTGCAGCGTCTCGCCGAGGGCGTCGAGGAAGCGCGGCACCCGCGGATCGGACTCGGGCTCTCCCTCTCCCCAGATCGCCTCGTGGAGGAAGGAGGCGAGAAGGGGCAGGACGGAAAACGGCCGATCGCCCAGGAGCCGGCGGAGCATCACGGCCTGGAACTCGATGGAGTGCTCGGCCCGGTGGGCGGTCTCCGAGGCGAGAAGATCGTGGCCGTAGCGCCGCTGAAGCGCCTCGAAGAAATCCCGGTCCACCGCCGCCGCGCCGAGCGGCGTCTCGTACGGCTTGAGGGTCGCCGCGAATGGCTCCACCATGCCCGCGTGACACGTCCCGAGGATCACGAAGAGATCGGCATCCGCGCGCTCCAGGAGCGCGCGGTAGGCCCAGCCATACGTCGGCCCGCCCCGATGGAAATCGATGTGCGGCGCGAGGAGACCGGTGAGCCTCGTCCTCGATGCGCCGTCGTGAGGGGGAGGCGCGCCTGGGCCCTCGCGATGAGTGAAGAAGCCGTCTATCTGGCTTCTGAGGGCATCCGCCTCGCTCGCATAGGCGCCGCCGGCATGGGCCGCCGGCCGGCTTGGGCGCGCCAGCCAGTCGCCCTCGATGCGTCCCTTGCGAAGGACGAAGCCGGGGCTTTCCAGGAAGCCCGCCTCGTCGAAGCGCTCGACGACCTTCGCGATGTCCTCGGGCCCCGGCGCCTCCTCGCCGCGCCGGCGCGCCAGGATGTCACACATCTCGGCCACGGTGTGCTCGCCGTCGAAGAGGGAGACGAGATCCAGAAGGGGAACGGGGAGCAGCGCGACCTGATCGGTGAAGCCGCCGGGATCCCGGAGCCCGACCAGGCGCTCGCCCTCCTGCTCCACCGGAAAGGCCTCGAGCGCGCGCAGTCGAGGCCTCTCCAAGCCTTCTCCCACCGTGAACCTATTGCTCGAGGTACTTCAGAGCTGATGCCGCGTAAATCCTTGCCGCGTCAATGATTTCCCGAACCTCGACGTATTCGTCGACCTGATGCGGGATCAGTCGATTGCCGGGGCCGCAGGTGACGATGGGAATGCCGAGCTCCATCCGGAGAATGGTCCCGTCCGTCGATCCCGGCACGCCCCCGTAGCGGGGCGCGCGGCCGGTCGCCTTGCGCACGCCGTACATCATCGCCTGCGCGATGGGCTCGGCCTTGTCCACGGAGGTCGCCAGGCGAAACGCGTTGACCGGCTCCCATTCGAGCTTCACGCCCGGCACGGCGGCCTCGGCCTTGCGGCACAGGGCCTCGAGCTCGCCCCGCATCCCCTCGGCGTCTATCCCGGGCGTGAGCCGGACATCGAGCGTCATCTCGGCCAGGGCGGGAATGACATTGGACTGGGGCGCGCCGACTCCGCGCGGCGGGCCCTGCACGATGGTCGGCGTCACCGTCGGGGGCTTGAGGTGGCGGGACTTCTGGCAGAGCTTGCGCAGCTGCCTCTCGAGAGCGGGCACTTCCCTCAGGACGGCCCCCAGCGCGGTGATGGGATTGGCGCCCGCCTCGGGCATGGCGCCATGGGCCATGTGGCCCCGGGCCCGGATGCGCGCCCACACCACCCCGCGCTGCTCGAGGCAGAGCTCGTTCTCTTCCGGCTCGCAGATGATGGCGGCGTCGAGCTCGCGGCCGGCGGGCGTCTCGACGAGGTGGCGGACGCCGATCATTCCGTCCTCCTCGTCGACGAGGGCGCCCACGACCAGCTTGCCGCCCGGCGTGACGCCCGCCCGCTTGAAGGCGGCCAGCGTCACCATGGCCGCCGCGAGCCCGCTCTTCATGTCCGCGGCGCCGCGCCCGTAGATCCGCCCGTCGCGCAGCTCGCCCGCGAAGGGGGGCCACGTCCAGTCGTCGGCATCGCCTTCCGTCACGACATCCGTGTGGCCTTCCAGGAGGAGGCAGCGGCGGCCAGGGCCCTTCTCGCCGATCCAGGAGAGGACATTGGGGCGACCGGGGGCGACCTCCTGCACTTCGACGGGAAGTCCTTCGCGACGGAGCCATCCCTCGACGAAGGACGCGACCTCGGCTTCGTTCGCCCCAGTCTCGCCGGGACGATGGACGCTGGGGATGCGGACGAGCGCGCGCGTGAGCTCGACCACCTCATCCGCGCTGATCTGACCGAAGACGCGGTCGAGGGCGCGCACCGGACGGGCGTTACTCCAGGGGGAAGGACAGGATGATGGCGTCGAGGCGAATCACGCGGTGCTCCTCGCCCGCGATGTAGAAGAAGTGTCCCTCGACCTCTTCCGGATTCTCCTCGAAGGCGACCACGCTCTTGATGGGCGGCATCTCGCGGAAGGCGTTGGCGCCCTCGTCGAAGCCGTCGCCGCGGCCCACCACCTCGGCATAGCGGATGGGCGAGCCTTTCGGGCAATGCACGCGCACATCGGCGGGCGGCTCGGCCAGGATGCGGACGAGCAGGTTGATGCCGAAGACCTGAAAGGGTATCGGGTTCATGGCGCCATCGTACCATAGCTCATCAGGGCGGGATCCCGGGGAGGGCGCCCTGGTCGCCGGGCTTCTCGATCCCCTCCAGCTTGGCCTCCACGCGATTCAGCGCGCTCGCCGCGTCGTCGTACTTGTTGCGCGCATGGGTGAGATGGCGGCCGACCACGTCGAAGGCGTCGCGGAACTTGTCGAGGTCGCCGCCCAGACGGGAGAGCCGCGCCTGGATGTCCTGCGCGCTCCGCTCGATCTGCAGCCCCTTGAGCCCGAGGACGATCACGCGCAGGTAGGCGTACAGGCTGTTGGGGGAGACGGGAATCACGCGCTTGGACGTCGCGTAGACGGCGGGCGCGTCCTCGTCGATGGCGTCGTCCCGGAGGATGGCCTCGAAGTAGACGTTCTCGGCGGGAATGTACATGAGGGCAAAGTCGTACGTGCCCTCGTCGGGCAGGATGTACTTCTTGGCGATCTCGTCCACGCGCGCCTTGACGTCACGGACGAAGGCTCGTCGCCACTGGCGCCGCGCCGTCTCGTCGGTCTCCTCCAGGATGCGCTGGAAGTTCTCCAGGGGGAACTTCGCGTCGACGGGCACGAGGCGGTCGCCGATGTGGATGACGGCGTCCACGCGATCGCCCGTGGAGAACCGGTGCTGGAGGCCATAGTGCCCCTGCGGGAGCATCTGGGAGAGCAGGTTTTCCAGGAAGGTCTCCCCGAGCCCTCCCCTGACCTTGGGCGACTTGAGGATCTGCTCGAGGCCCGAGATGCTGCGCCCGACCTCGAAGATGCGCTGGTTCGCTTCGCCCAGCTTGCCCAGGCTGCCCTGGACGTCGCTCACGACCCGGCCCACGTTCTGGAGCTGCTGCTGCACGGACGAGCCCACCTGCCCCACCTGCGCCGTCATCTGGCCCGCGAACTGCGCCAGCTCCTGGCGCACGGAGCCGATGGTATCCGCCAGGCCCTTCTGGCTCTCGCTCCGGGTCGCCTCGATCTCCCGCTGCAGGAGGAGCAGGGCCTGATCCGGCTGGGCGCGACCGGCCTCGAGCTCGCCGAGCCGCGCCGCCACGCGAAAGAGGGCCCAGGCGATGACTCCGACGAGCGTGATCAGCACGACGAGAAGGATCGTCCCCCACCACGGCATCAGCGTCGACCTCTCCAGTGCAGGCAGACAGGCTTGAGGGCGCAGGGCGCGCACACGGCGGCCGCCCGCCGATTCAGGCACTGGCCCGACATGCGCTTGTGGCACAGGGCGAAGTCGTACTTGACGGGATCCTCGGCGTCGAGGCGCGTGAGCCCGGCCGTAATCTCCTCGACCATCTTCCAGTTGCGGCTGCGCCGGCGCGTCAGCCCCACCGACCGCGCCATGTTCTCGATGTGCGTGTCCACGGGCATGAGGAGCGCGGCCGGGGGTACCTCGGTCCAGAGGCCGAAGTCGGGCCGCTCGCGCCTGACCATCCAGCGCAGGAAGAGATGCATCCGCTTGCACGCGCCACCCGTGGAGGGCCGCGGGAACCAGTGGCGGTAGCCATAGGAGAGGCGGTTGCGCGGGAAGACGGCGGAGAGATCCTGCTCGAGAAAGGCGGAGACGAAGCCCTCGAGCGCGGCGCCGACATGCGGGTCCGTCGCGGAGTAGTGGCCGAGGAAGAGTCCCTTGAGGGAGCCCCACCGCGCGAGGACGCGCTGGCTGGCCAGGCACAGGGCGAGCACATCGCGCTCGCGGTTGAAGCGATAGCGGAAGCCCGCGAAGCGTGGGCGCTCCTTCTCGAGGTCGAAGCCGCGCACGAAGGCCGCGGGAGAGTCGCCCATGCGCTCGAGCGTCCAGTCGACCCACGGACCGAAGAGGTCGACGCGACCATAGGCCATGCAGGAGGCGAGAAGCGCCGCGATCTCGAGGTCGGCGGCATCGCGGTAGCGCAGGGGAAACTGGATGGCATCGGCGGCGGTGCGCGAGCCCCAGTCGAACTCGCGGTAGAGCCTATCGAGAGGCTCCTTGAGCCGAGATCCAGCAGGCATTCATGCGCCTCCCATCCGGCATCTTAGCACGCCCCTTGCTCCCTCCCGGGGCGGTTGCTATCCTCGCCGCGAGGAGAAGCGCATGCTCAAGGTCGGCATCGTGGGGATGGGCGTGATCGGGACTCATATCGCGCGTGCCATCGACGAGGGAATCCCGGGCGTGGCGCTCGCGGGTGTGACGGTGCGAAGTCAGGCGAAAGCTGGCGGCTTCAAGGCCCTGCCCCTCGAGAGCCTGATCCGCGAGTCCGACCTCGTGGTCGAGGCGGCGACCCAGGCCGCCCTCCGCGACTTCGCCCCGTCCGTGCTCGGCGCGGGCAAGCACCTGATGGTCCTCTCGGTGGGCGGCCTCGTCGGCACCCTCGAGGAGTGGACGCGTCTGGCCGAGAAGCACGGCTGCCGCATCCTCGTCCCCTCCGGCGCCATCGCCGGGCTCGACGGCATGAAGGGCGCGCGCGAGGGCGGCATCACCGCCGTCACCATGGAGACGCGCAAGCCGCCCCGCGGGCTCGCAGGGGCGCCCTGGATCGAGGAGCGGAAGATCGACCTGGACGCCATCACCGAGGAGACGCTGATCTTCGAGGGGCCGGCCACCCTAGCCGTCAAGGCGTTCCCGGCCAACGTCAACGTGGTCGCCGCGGTCTCGCTGGCCAGCGTGGGGCCGGAGAAGACGCGGATCAAGATCTTCGCCGTCCCGGGCCAGCTGCGGAACCAGCACCGCGTCACCGTCGAGGGCGAGTTCGGCCGCCTCGTCGTCGAGGTCGAGAACGTGCCCTCGGAGAACCCACGGACCGGCAAGCTCTCCTATCTCTCGGCCATCGCCATGCTGAGGGAGCTCGGCTCTTCCGTCCAGATCGGCAACTAGCGCGGGCGGCAGTCGTTCAGCAGCCAGCTCGTGCTGCAAATTTCAGGGGGTCTTGCCGGTCAGCTCGAGTATCTTGCCCGCGCGCAGGATCTTCATCGAGAAGGGCGCGCCCGGCGCTTTCTTGCTCAGGATGTCCCGGATCTTCTCGTGATCGTCGGCCTGGCCCACGGGAAGACCCTCGACGGAGAGGATGATGTCTCCGCCCACGGCGACCTGCTCTCCCGCGACGACGGCGATCCTGTCGCCTCCCATCAGCCCCATGTCCCAGCCCGGCGAGCCCTTGGCCACCGTCTTCACGAGATAGCCCGTGGCCTGCGGGACATTGAAGATGGCCGCGAGCTCGCCGGACACGATCTGTCCCTCGAGGCCGGTCCAGAAGGACCGTCGCTCGAGCAGCAGGAGCCGGGCCGTCTTCATGGTGACGACGAATCCCAGGCCCTCGCTCCCTCCCGACTTCGAGATGTTGTGGCTGACGATGCCGATGACCTCGCCCGCCATGTTGAACATCGGTCCGCCCGAATTGCCCATGTTGATGACGGCGTCCGTCTGGAAGAACTCCGCGAGGGGCATGGACTTGTAGACGGTATTGGGGGGCCACCGGGCGCTGATCCACCCCACGGTCAGCGCGTGGCTGAGGCCGTACGGCGCGCCGATCACGAGGACCTGATCTCCCACGCGCACGGTGTCCGAGTTGGCCATCCGCGCGGGCACCGCGCCCGTGGGCACGCTGTCGAGCTGAAGCAGCGAGAGATCGGCGGCGGGCTCCGAAGACACGACGCGGGCGGAGACGGGCGCCCCGCCCACCAGCTCCACGGTGATCTCGTCCACGGCGTTGACGACATGGGCGGCCGTGATGACCTTGCCGTCGGCCGAGATGAGCACGCCCGAGCCGGTCTCGTTGTAGCGGACGAGGCCGCCCGCCGCGGGCGTGACATCGCGGCCCTTGGCGCGGATGACCACGACGGAGGGATTGACCTTGCGGAAGACCTCGCCCACGCTCTGCGCATGGCCCGGTCCCGGGACGAGGGCCCACGAGATCCCGAGAACCATCAGCGCGACACAGGATCGCCGCATGGGTGCGCGAGCATTCTACGGGAGCTTCTCGAGACGCACAACTGGCCACAGGGCGACGTCTCGGCGCGAGCGGCTACGCCCCGGAGTACTGCGCCTCCAGGTAGCGCTCCGCCTCGAGGGCGGCCATGCAGCCGGTGGCCGCGGCCGTCACGGCCTGGCGATAGGTGAAGTCGGCGACGTCGCCGGCCGCGAAGACGCCGGGCACGGAGGTCTGGGTGGTGCCCGGCAAGACTTTGATGTGCTCGTTGGGGTGGAGGTCGACCTGTCCCTTGAAGATCGCCGTGTTGGGCTGATGCCCGATGGCCACGAAGAGCCCGTCGACCGGTGTCTCCCAGACCACGCCGCTCTTGAGGTTCCTGAGCCTCACGGACGTGACCTTGCCCTTGTCGGGATCGAGCACGTCGTCCACCGCGGTGTCCCAGATGAACTCGATCTTGGGATTCTTGAGGGCGCGCTCCTGCATGATCTTGGAGGCACGCAGGGCATCACGCCGGTGGACGACCTGCACCTGCCGGCCGAGCCGCGACAGGTACAGCGCCTCTTCCATGGCGGAATCGCCTCCGCCCACGACCATGATGTTCTGGTCCTTGAAGAAGAAGCCGTCGCAGGTGGCGCAGGTCGAGACGCCGCGGCCCATCAGCTTGGACTCGTTGGCGAGCCCGATCAGCTTGGCCGTGGCGCCGGTGGCGATGATCACCGTGAGCGCCTCGATGGTCGTGTCCCCGCCGGTGACGCGGAAGGGCCGCCGGCCGAGGTCGACCTCCGTCACGTCGTCCGGGACCATCTCCGTGCCGAAGCGCTCCGCCTGGCTCTTGAAGTGCTCCATGAGGGGCGGCCCGTCGATGCCGTCGACGAAGCCCGGATAGTTCTCCACGAGCGTGGTCAGCATGAGCTGCCCGCCCCAGTGGACGCCCGTGAACATGATCGGGGCCAGATTCGCGCGGGCGGCATAGATCGCCGCCGTGAAGCCTGCCGGACCCGATCCGATGATGACGACCTTGCGTGTCGTGGCCATGCCTTCTCCTACGCCTCCGTGTCTCGCGCCTGTCTCGTGCTCACGACCTTGAGATGCGCAACGGGCGCGGCTAGATGCGTCCCGGACTCCCCCCAGACGTCTTCAAGATGGCCGACAGCTCCGCCAGATCACGAATCTCGAACTCGGGCGCGGCCAGCCCCTCGGGCAGCGGGTCGCCGTCGCGGTTGATCCACGCCGCCGCCATGCCCACGGCCTGGGCACCCGCCACGTCGATGTCCGCGCGGTCCCCGACCATGAGGGCCTGCTCCGGCCCCACCCCGAGCCGGCGCAGAGCGAGCTCGAAGATCAGCGCCTTGGGCTTCCGCCAGCCGACCTCGTCGGAGACGATGACGGTGTCGAAGAGATCTGCCACGCCTTCCCGCTCGAGGACGAAGCGCGCCGTCGGCGTGTAGTCGAAGTTCGACACCACGGCGAGACGGTGGCTGCGCCTGAGCTCGCGGAGCAGCTCCCGATGGTGCTCGGGGAAGACGATGGCCCGGCTCAGCTCGCGCTTGTGGGTGGAGAGAAGCACCTCCAGCGCCTCCTCCGGGAGGGTGGCGCGGTCGAGGCCGAGGCGGCCGAACATCATGCCGAAGCGCTCGTGAGCGGCGACCTCGCGGTGCGTCTCGCCCCGGATGCGCTCGGCCTCCTGCCAGCTCCAGAAGAGCGAGCTCACGAAGTCGTCCAGCTCGAGCCCGGGGACGAAGGGCCGGAACGCCTCGTGGAGATGGCCCGCCGTCGAGCGCATGGTCCGGCCGTTGGCGTGCACCTCGGGCAGCCGCGAGCGGTCGAAGAGCACCAGCGTGTCGAACAGGTCGAAGAGCACGGCCTCGCGTGTCACGGCAGGGGCTTGCGCTGGGCATAGCCTTCGTCGAACCCGTGCCAGAAGCGCACGCGGTCCTCGCCGTGCCTCCAGCACAGGTTGACGGGCTGATCGCCCGCAATCTCCGTCACCAGCCCGGGAAAGTCCACCAGTCCCATCTCGAGGTCCTTGATGACGCCGCCCAGCTCCAGGATCCTGGCCAGCGCCTGCTTGACCTCGATGCCATAGCCGTCGAGCCGCTCCGCCCGGGCCTTCCAGTCCCGCTGGTCGACGGCGGCCCCGCCGGAGGCGCGGATCTTCTCGCGCTGCTCCTCGAGCGCCTCGTGCAGCGCGGTGGCGCGACGGTGGAGCTCCATGGCCTCGCCCATGCGCTCGGTGAGCTTGGGGATGAGGGCGTCCACTTCCGCGGCCGTGAAGAGGCGCCGGCTCATCGTGCCTCCACGAAGACCGCGTGGATGTCCTTGGGCCCGTGCACGCCACGCGTCAGCGTGAGCTCGATGTCGGCGGTGCGCGAGGGTCCCGTGATGAAGTTGATGACGGCCCCCGACATGGTCGCCGAGGGATCGGCGTGGAGGGCCTCCAGCATGATACCGACCTGCTCGAGCGACTCGAGAAGCTGCGGGGCTCCAAAGACGGCCACGTGGGTGGCGGGCAAAAGAGAGGTGGAGCGCGGACGTCCCCTTCCCGAGACGAGGATGAGTGTCCCCGTCTCGCCGAGGGCCCAGTCCGCCCCCGTGACGCCGATCTCGGCCGCGGCCGCCTCCTCGCGGTGCCGCGCCCGCTCGCCTTCCGCAGGATCGACGTCATGGGCCGACGTCACCACGAAGCCCTCGCCGCCGAGGCGTGCGCCCAGGTCCACGCCGAGCGCTTCGGGAGACCAGGACAGGATGCGCTTGGCCTGGCGCTCGCGCGCGATCTCCCCGATGAGCGCGGGCACCGCCTCCAGGCTCGGCGCGCGGTGGAAGACGCCGGCCACGCGCTCGAACTCCTCCCGGAAGCGCTCGAGGGCCTGGGGCCAGCGCTCGAGCATCTGGCGACGCACCACCTCTGCGGCCTCCTGAGGCGCGGCCGGACGCGGAGACGTCGAGGCCTCGAAGAGACCGCGTGTCCTGGCCATCTCGCGCCTGATGTCCTCGAGGAAGGCGGCACGCGTGGTCACGGGCGCCCGAGCTCCCGCCACCGCTCGCTGAAGGTCTTCTCCGCCACCGCGGGCAGATCGCGCGTGGCCGTCCACTTCCCGAAGAAGAGGGGCAGCGCCCGCAGCCGGCCGTTTCGAGCGAAGGGCTTCTGGGCGAGGCGCGCGACGGAGGCGCCCAGCCTGAACCACGAGGGGCGCATCATCATCTGCCGCGCCATCCCGAAGAGGAGCCGCTCCGTCCACGGGGCGATCTTCTCCGTGTCGAGGCGCTCCCGGAGCTCCACGAGCATGCGCGGGATGTCGATGCGCACGGGGCACACGTCCTTGCAGGCGCCGCAGAGCGATGAGGCGTGCGCGAGCTCCTTGACCGAGGCATCCCCCTTGAGCATGGCGGTGAGCAGGATGCCGATGGGGCCCGGGTACGTGTGGCCGTAGGCGTGGCCTCCGATCTGGCGGTAGACGGGGCAGACATTCAGGCAGGCGCCGCAGCGGAGACAGTAGAGGGCCTCGCGCAGCGTGCCCGCGATCTGCCGGGTGCGGCCGTTGTCCATCAGGATGAGGTGGAACTCTTCCGGCCCCTCCATCTCGCCGGGCTGGCGGGGCCCGCGCACGAGCGTCGTATAGGAGGAGAGCTTCTGCCCCGTCGCGCTCCGCGCCAGGATGGCAAGGAAGACCATGAGGTCCGTCATGGACGGGATGACCTTCTCCATGCCCATGACAGCGACGTGGATGCGCGGCAGCGAGGTGACCATGCGGCCGTTGCCCTCGTTGGTCACGAGCACCACCGTCCCCGTCTCCGCCACCGCGAAGTTGGCGCCCGTGATGCCCAGGTCGGCCTCGAGGAACTTCTGCCGGAGCTCGACCCGCGCGACCTTGGTCAGCACCTCGGGATCCGCCTCGAAGTGGCCGCCCAGCTCCTTGGAGAAGAGATCGGCCACCTGCCCCTTGGTCTTGTGGATGGCGGGAGCGATGATGTGCGAGGGCTTCTCGTGGGCGAGCTGGATGATGTACTCGCCGAGGTCGGTCTCTACGGGCTTGACGCCCGCGTGCTCGAGGGCTTCGTTGAGCTCGATCTCCTCCGTGGCCATCGACTTGCTCTTGACGGCCATCCTCACGCCCTTGTCCCGGCAGAGGCGCAGGATGATGTCCCTCGCCTCCGCGCCGGTGGCCGCCCAGTGCACGTGTCCGCCCAGCCGCTCGATGTTGTCGGCGAGACGCTCGAGATGGCGGTCGAGCTGCTGGAGCGTCGCCTCCTTGATGGCGCGGGCGCGGTCGCGGAGCGCGTCGCCCTGGGGAAAGTCCTCGAAGGACTCGCGGCGCAGGCCGATGAACTTGGTGGTGGCGATACCGAGCGCCTCCTGCAGGTAGACGTCCTTGAGGGCGCCGCGCGCGCGCGCCGCGAAGGGCGTGCCGAGGGAGGACTCGCTCATGCCGGCCCGTCCGGAGCCAGGACCTGGGCGAGGTGAAGCGCGCGCACGCGTGAGCGCCGACGGGACAACCCTCCGCCCATCTGCATGAGACATCCGGCATCGCAGGCGACCAGGCAGTCGGCGCCCGTCGCCTCGACGCTCGCGAGCTTCTTGTCGAGGATGGCCGTGGAGACTTCGGGCAGACGCACGGAGAAGGAGCCCCCGAAGCCGCAGCACTCGTCCGAGCCGGGGAGCTCCACCAGCGCGCCGTGCTCGAGGCTCCGCAGCAGCGTCCGCGGGGCGCGGGACTCGCCGAGGCCACGGAGGAGATGGCAGGAGTCGTGATACGTCAGCGTGCCCGAGAACGTCGAGCCGACCTCGCTCACCTTCAATACGTCGACCAGGAATTGCGAGAGCTCGTACGTCCTGGTCGCCAGGGCCCTGGCCTCGGCATGGAGGACGGAGTGGTCGGAGAGGAGCCCCGGGTACTCCGCCTTGACCATCCAGGCGCAGGAGCCCGAGGGCACCACCACGTGCTCGGCGCCCGCGAAGAGTCTGACCGTGCGCTCGGCCACCGCGCGGGCGTCGGCATGGTAGCCGGAGTTGAAGAGGGGCATCCCGCAGCAGGTCTGCCCAGGGGGAAACGCCACGTCGACGCCGAGCCGACGCAACAGCCTGACCATGGCCACCCCGACCTCGGGAAAGAACATGTCCCCGAGGCACGTGATCATGAGGGAGGCCTTCACGGCTTCTTCTTGTCCGGCGCGTGAGGGGGCGGCGGCGCCACCACCACGAGGACGAGGAGCGGTTCCGTGCCGTCATTGACGAGGCCGTGCTCGACGCCCGAGGGCGCCACCAGGGCGTCTCCAGGCTCGAGCTTCTCCTCGGCGCCGCCGAGCGAGAAGCGGCCCGTGCCCTCGAGGACAAAGTAGACCTTGTCCTCTCCCGCGTGGGAGTGGGGCTTCTGCGACTGGCCGGGAGCGACGCAGTAGAGATCCAGAAGGGCGCGCTCGGTCGAAGCGAGGGCGACCTTGGCCATCCGGTCGAGCGAGAGCTGCACGTGGTCGCGGACGCGTATCTTCATGGCTCCCTCAGCGCCTGAGACAGGAGCGTGACCGGGTGCAACACCTCGAGGACCAGTCCCGCCTCGAGCGCCTGCTGCGATATCTGCATGATGCAGCCGGGATTGCCGGCCGCGACGATCTTGGCTCCCGCCTCGCGGATCCGCTCGACCTTGCGGCGGCCGAGCTCGGCGGCCATCTCGGGCTCGAGGAGATTGTAGACACCCGCGCTGCCGCAGCAGAGATCGCTGTCCGGGAGCTCGACGAGCGTCAGCCCGGGAATGCGCCGGAGCAGCTCGCGGGGCTGGGCTCTCACCTTCTGCCCGTGAGCGAGATGACAGGCGTCATGGTAGGTCACGGTCTCCCGGAGCTCGCCCAGCGGCAGGTCCGCGTCGATCAGCACCTCGGAGATGTCCCTCACGAGACCGGCGAAGCGCTGCGCCTCCTCGTCCCCGAGCCAGTGCCCGTACTCCTTGAGCGCCGATCCGCAGCCCGCCGCGTTCGTCACCACGATGTCGACATCATGACCCAGGGTGGCCATGAGGCTCCGCGCCATGGCGCGAAACTCGTCGAGCCGGCCCGCGTGAAGGTGAAGCGCTCCGCAGCAGCCCTGCCCGCGCGGAACCACGACCTCCCAGCCCGCCGCGGAAAGCAATCGCGCCGTCGCGACGTTGATTCCCGGGAAGAAAAAGCGCTGGACGCAGCCGGTGAGGAGGGCCGCCCGTCCGCGCGTCTTGCCGCGCGCGGGAATGAGCTCGGGCAGCGGTGGACTGCTCGGCGGCACGCGAGGGAGAAGCGCTTCCATGGCCTCCAGCCGCTTGAAGGGCGCGAGCATGCCCGTGGCGCGGACGAGCGTCCGCAGCCCCGAGGCCTGGTACAAGCGGAGCGGCCAGAGCAGCGCGGCCAGGCGATCGGGATGCGGGAAGATCGAGAGCGCCCATTCGAGCGTGGCGTGGGCGCTCTCGGGCGCGCGCACGCGCTTCCGGTCGAGCTGGGAGCGCGTCGCTTCCAGGAGCTGCCCGAAGGGCACCCCGGATGGGCAGGCCGTCTCGCAGGCGCGACAGCCGAGACAGAGGTCGAGATGCCGCGCCAGCCCCGGCGTCAGCTCGGCCCGGCCCTCGGCGGCCGCGCGCATGAGATAGACGCGGCCGCGCGGCGAATCCATCTCCTCCCCCAGCACGCGATAGGTCGGGCACTGGGGCAGGCAGATGCCACAGTGGACACAGGCGCGGAGGCCATCCATGGACGGCGCGTCCACGGCGTCGAAAGCACCCTGGCGGACCAATGAGGTGATCACAGCCCGCCCACGAAGCGTCCGGGATTCAGGATGCCGAGCGGATCGAACTCCGCCTTGAGCCGCCTCATGACGCCCAGGGCATTCTCCGGGACGGGACCCCAGACATCCGTCGCGCCCTTGAGCGGCAGGGGCGCGCGCTCGATGACGAGGCTGCCCCCCTCTCCCTGGAGCGCCGCTCGAAGCGGCGCCACGAGCTCGCTCGCGAAGACATCAGGCGCGATGACGCCCGTGAGGGCAACCCGGAGAATGCCGTTGCCGGCCTCGCCGACGATGGCCGCGGACAGGCCCTGGCGGGACGCTCTGCTCTCGACCTCGCCGGCCCAGCGCGCCTGGCCACGAATCTCCCCGGCGATTCTGAGCACGAGGGGGGCTCCGAGCGCTTCGCCGAGCGTCGCCCAGAGCGTCGCGGGAATCGTGATCGCCCGACCGCCGCTCCGCTCGCCGAGCGCGACCAGCGCCGCCCCCTGGCTTCTCACGGCCTCGGGGACGGTGCTGATGGACACGCACAGAGCAGCCCGCGCAGGTGGCTGACCGAGGCCTCGCAGCGCGCCGCCATTGAGCCACGCCAGCCGATCCGGCTCGAGCGTGGAGGCGAGGATCGACGAGAGGAAGTCCCCCGCCCGCTCCGTGCTGTCGAAGGCGAAGAGCCACGAGCCGGTGTCGACGGGCGCGGGGTGGAGCCTGAGGGTGGTCTCCGCGATGAGACCGAGGGTACCGAGCGATCCCGCCAGGAGCTTGGGGACATCATAGCCGGTGACCGACTTGACCACCTTGGCCCCGCCCCAGGTGACGGTGCCGTCGGCCTGGACGAAGCGGACACCCAGGAGCAGATCGCGCCCGGTGCCGTAGCGGAAGCGCAACGGGCCCGAGGCATTGGTCGCGAGCACGCCCCCGATGCTTCGCGACGCCCCCCCGTGGGGATCGAGCGCGAGCATCTGCGCGTGCTTGCCAAGAACGGCTGCGAGGCCGTCCAGCGTGAGACCCGCCTGGACCGTGGCGACCATGTCCTCGGGAACATAGTCGAGGACGGCGGTGAGGCGGGTCGTGTCGACGACGAGATCGAGGCGGCGGGGCGGATTGCCGAGACCCATGGCGGACGCGCTGCCGCGCGGAGCCACCGCCAGGCTCTCCGTCGAGCACAGCGAGAGGATCCTGCTCACCTCATCCGTCGAGCCGGGGCTCACCAGCCACCGGGGCTCGAGCCCGTCGATCGACACGGCGGAGAGCGCGGCGGGATCAGAGACCACGTGCGCGCGTCCGACGATCTCGGCGAGAGCTTCCCCGACCGCCGGCGCGGACACGGTCACGCTCAGATCCAGGTACCCGCGGGCAGCCGCGGCGCCGTGGGCTTGAACGACTCGCCGCAGGCGGGATGGGAAGGCAGGAGCTTTCCCGGGTTCATGATCCCGTCGGGGTCGAAGACGCGACGGAAACGCGCCATGAAGGCGAGGTCCGCGTCGCCGAACTGAAACGGCATGCTCGAGGCCTTGTCGAGGCCGACTCCGTGCTCTCCGGTGACGCTGCCGCCCATGGCGAGGCACGCGTGCAGCAGCTCGTCATTGGCGGCCTTGGCGCGCTCGAGCTCGCCGGGCACGAGGTCGTTGTAGAGGATCAACGGGTGGAGGTTACCGTCGCCCGCGTGGAAGACATTGGCGATGACCAGGCGGTGCCGGGCCGCGATCGCCTGCACCTCCCGCATGATCTGCGGCAGACGGGAGCGCGGCACCACGGCGTCCTGGAGGAGCCAGG
>Ga0137397_10001452_pt1 | contig 16557 bp, 14 predicted proteins | sample czorhiz116metaG_FD_106658 | JGI IMG/M metagenome (GOLD analysis project Ga0137397, IMG submission 106658) | Vadose zone soil microbial communities from Angelo Coast Range Reserve, California, USA - czorhiz1.16 metaG | ecosystem: Environmental > Terrestrial > Soil > Vadose zone | place: USA... | reverse complement strand
GGCAGCGCGCCGCGCACGATTTCATCGGCAAGCTGCAGGCGCAGCTCCTCCGCGCGCGTGATCTTGTCCTGTCGGGGTGAGGCGCGGTCCACGCGCCGGACCACCGTCCCGGCCTCGGGACTCGGACGTTGCGGAGCGCCGGTCGGAAGATCGTCAAGACTCATGTCTTCTGACCCATATCCTTGGAATATCCGGGGTCGTCGATGATGCTGACATGGGCAGCGACGATCTTCCAGCCCTCGGGAAAACGCACCCAGGTCTGCATCTGCCGCCCTACCCGGCCCGGCAAAGAGTCACGGAAGAATAATGTCGACGCTACCGCAGTGTCGCGGCCATAGCTGGTGATCACCGTCTGGGCGGTTTTGCGCATCAGCCCCACCGGCGACCGCGCCGCGCGAAATGCCATGATCGCGTCATAGCCATAAAGATTTTCGCCGATGCCGTAGCGCAGCGTGCGCTTGTCGGCGCGGAACAGCCCATCAAGCACGGCGACGTCGTTCGACACCAGCGCCTTCTCGTAGCGTGCGAATTGCTCGGTCACTTCAGCCAGCACGTCCGGCAGGTCGATATCCATTTCATAATCCTCTCGGCGTCGGTGCGACGGCGACACCCATGCGCGACAGCGCATAAGCGACGCGCAGCGCGATATCTTCACGCCAGGGTGCTGCGATGATCTGCACGCCGATCGGCAGTGGCTGCAGCGGCACCGGCACCGCGACCACCGGAAGGCCGATGAAGGAAATCGGCTGGGTGTGGATACCGATATTGGCGCGCACCGGAAGCTCGACACCGTCCAGCACGAAAGTCGCCTGCCCGAGTTTCGGCGCGACGCAAGGCGTCGCCGGAGCGATGATGACATCGACCGACTTGAAAACCTCCAGAACCTGGGCGCGATACCAGCGGCGGAATTTTTGCGCGCGGTCGACCAGGGGCGCCGGGATCATCGCGCCCGCCAGCAAACGGTCGCGCACCGCCGGATCGAAATCGTTGGGCCGTTTTCGCAGACGATCAAGATGCAGCGACGCGCCTTCGGTGGTGGAGATGACATAGGCCGCGGCGCGGGCGCGCGCCGCTTCGGGGATTTCGACCGTGCGCGTGGTGCCAAGCGCTTTTGCGATGCGCGCGACGGCCTCAATTGCCTCGGGAAAAACGTTCTTCTGAAAATATCCGCCTGCGATGGCGATGCGAAGGCCGCCGATGTCTTGCGCGAGCAGCGGCGTCACCGGTTCTGCCGGCCGGGTGGTGCACGCCGCATCCTCCGGATCGGGCCCCTGCATCGCGTCATAGGCCAGCGCGAGATCGTCGACGTTGCGCGCGAACGGCCCGAGATGGTCGAAACTCGCGACGAACGGAAACGACCTGGCGCGGGACAATCGGCCGTAGGTCGGCTTCAGTCCAAAGATTCCGCAGAACGACGACGGCACCCGGATCGAGCCGTTGGTGTCGGACCCCAGCGCCAGCGGCACCAGGCCGCCGCCCACCGCGCCACCGGAGCCACCTGATGAGCCGCCGGTCATTCGCGTCGCATCATGCGGGTTGCGCGACGGACCGTCGTGGATATTCTCGCCGGTGAAGTCGTAGGCGTATTCGCCCATATTGAGCGCGCCGACCAGCACCGCGCCGGCCGCGTCCATGCGCTCGATCAAAGTGGCGTCACGCGGCGACGGTTTGAGATCGCGATTGATCTTCGATCCGGCGCGGGTCGGCAGCCCCTGCACATCGAACAGGTTTTTTACGGCGAAAGGTACGCCGGCGAGCGGCCCTGGATTTTTGCCGGCTGCGATGGCGGCATCGATGGCGCGTGCTTTGGCGCGCGCGCGATCGGCCGTCACGTCGGTGAAGGAATTCAGAACGGCGTCGCGCTTGGCGATCCGCGCCAGCGCCGCCTCGGTGACGTCGAGCGCCGACATCTTCCGGCTCGCCACGCCTTGCGCGATTTCCGAAGCCGACAGCCCGTCGGAGTTGGCGGTCATCGTGAGATCAGGCTGCGTAGACACTGGCCGGCTCGGCTTCGTCGGGCAGCGCGAATTCGTCGACCAGCCGTGCCAGTCTTAGCGATACTTCAAGATTAGCCCGCACCGCCGGCCTCCAGGCCTCCTCGACCGGCAGCGCCAGCGCTTTCGAGACGGCGTCGATATAGTCATCCAGCGGATCGGTCGTCTTGGCCGTCAACGTTGTCTTCCTCTCTCGTCATCGCCCGGCTTGACCGGGCGATCCAGTAAACGCCGGTGATTACTGGATGCCCCGCTTTCGCGGAGCATGACAAGTAAACTAAACCGGCAACGGCGGATGTGGAATCGCCGTCAGCAGCTCCCTTGTATAGGCATCCTGCGGATCGCCCAATACCCGTTCGGAGGCACCCTGCTCGACGATTCGGCCCGTCCGCATCACAATGACACGATCGCACAACAACCGCACTACATTCAAATCGTGCGACACGAACAGATAGCTCATGCCCATCGACTGCTTCAAGTCGTGCAACAGATTGAGGACCACCGCCTGCACGGAGACATCGAGCGCAGCGGTCGGCTCGTCGAGAATGACCAGTTTGGGGTGCAGCGCGATCGCGCGTGCGATGCCGACGCGAGCTTTCTGGCCACCCGACAACTGATGCGGGAAGCGATCCAGCAGATTGACGGGTAAGCCCACCAGGCCGGCGAGTTCCTCGCAGCGGGCGCGCAGGGCGGCGCGTCCTTTGATATCGCCGAGTTGCATGATCGGATCGACAATGGCGCGCGCGGCGGTGAAGCGCGGGTTGAGGCTGTCGGTCGGATCCTGAAACACCATCTGGATGCTCTTGCGCAGTGGCAGCCGCGCGAACGCATTGGGCAGGATGGCGCCGATCTCGTCGCCGTCGAACATGATGCGGCCGGAAGTCTGGTCCAGAAGCCGCATCACCATCATCGACGTGGTGGATTTGCCGCAGCCGGATTCACCGACCAGGCCGACGCTCTCGCCATGGCCGACGCTAAAGCTGATGCCATCGACCGCGCGAAATTGCTCGGTTTCGACCGGCGGCTTGCGGCCGAACAATTTACCGAGCGTGGCGGTGGCGCCCTGGCGCGGATATTCCTTCACGAGTTTTTCGACGAGGAGAAGCGGCTTGGTTTCGCCATCCGTTGGAGCCGCCGCCGCGGCAGACGCCTTCGGCATCGCCGCTTGCTCCTCCTCTGGCAGCAAATCCCGCAGAGAGACACCGAGCCGCGGCGTCGCGCGCATCAGCTTCTTGGTATAGGCGTGTTCCGGCTTGGCGAAGATATCGGCGGATAGCGCGGTCTCGACCACGCGGCCCTTCTCCATCACCACCACGCGGTCGCAATAGGCTGCTGCCAATCCGAGATCATGCGTGATCAGGATCGTCGACATGCCCCGCCGCTTGGTCAGTTCGACGATCAGGTCCATCACGGCCTTCTGCGTGGTGACGTCGAGACCGGTGGTGGGTTCATCGGCGATCAGAAGCTGAGGATTGCAGGCCAGCGCCAACGCGATCACCACGCGCTGGCACATGCCGCCCGACAGCTCGAACGGATAGGCGTGATAGCGCTCGCGCGGCCGTGCGATCTTGACCTGCTCCAGCGCCTCGATCGCCTTCTCGCCGCGGTCGTTCGCCGTCGACTGCACATGCTGGCGCAGCACATCCTCGATCTGGTCGCCGACCTTGCGGATCGGATTGAGCGCCGCGCGCGGATTCTGGAAGATCATCGAGATTTCGCGGCCACGCAGGTCGCGCATCTGGTTCTCGGTCGCGGTCTTCACATCGATGCCGGAGAACATCACCGAACCTTCGGCGATCTTGCCGGCGCGATCCAAAATCCGCATCACCGCGTAGGAGGTGACGGATTTGCCGGAGCCGGACTCGCCGACAATGCCGAGCGTCTCGCCCTTGGCCACGGATATGTTGACATGCTGCACCGCCTTGACGATGCCGCGCCGTGTGGCGAATTCCACGGTGAGGTCGTCGACGTCGAGCAGCGGCTGCGCGGTCATGGCTCTTCCCTCACGTTCGCCGCTGCGGATCGACAATATCGCGCAGACCGTCGCCGAGCAGGTTGAAACAGAACACCGCGATCATCAGCGCCAGCCCCGGGAATAACGCGATCCACCATTCGCCCGAGACCATGAAGCCCGCGCCCTCGGCGACCATGATGCCCCATTCGGCGGTCGGCGGCCGAACCCCGAGCCCGATGAACGACAGCCCGGCGGCGTTGAGAATCGCATAACCCATGGTCAGCGACATCTGCACGATCATGATCGGCATGATGTTCGGCAATATGTGCACCAGCAGAATTCGAAACTCGCCATTGCCCGACAACCGCGCCGCCTGCACGAAGCCGGCGTCGCGACGCACATTGGCCTCTGCGCGCGCCACGCGGGCGTAAAGCGGGAAATTCACGATCGCGGTCGCGATGATGATGTTTTGCACGGTGTTACCGAGCGCGGCCACAATGCCCATCGCCAGCACGAACAGCGGAAACGCCATGATGGTGTCGGCGATGCGCCCGACAATGCGGTCGGTCCAGCCGCCGAAATAACCGCCGGCGATGCCGGCAAGGCCGCCCATTAGGAACACCAGCACCACCGAAGCCACCGCGATGAAGGTATCGAGCCGCGTCGCCACGATGACGCGGCTGAAAATATCGCGTCCCAACTGGTCGGTGCCGAACCAGTGCGCGGCTGACGGCGGCTTCAGGGCGGCGGCGGTATTGGACGCCAGCGGATCATAGGGAACGACATAAGGGCCGAACAGCGCGGCAAAGATGATGACGATCAACAGCGCGAAGGCGAATGCGGTGACGCGGTTCTCGCCCAGCACATAGCGCGTGTGCTCGAAGATCGCGACGAGACCCGACGTGCGCGCGGGCGCAACGGGTTCAACGGCAGGCGCTACGCTGCTCATCTTTCTAACCTCACCCTTCAAGCCTGACTCTCGGGTCGATCACGCCATAGAGAATGTCGATCATCAGATTGAGCAGCACGTACATGACCGCCATGGTCAGCACGAAGCCCTGCACCGGCGCGAAGTCCGACGAGATCAAGGCCTCCACCGCATAGGAGCCGATGCCGGGCCAGGCGAATACTTTTTCCACCAGCACATTGGCGCCGAGCAAAAATGAAAACACCATGCTCAGCGTGGTGATGACGGGCAGCATCGCGTTGCGGAAGGCGTAGGTGACGATCACGGTGCCCGGCGAGAGGCCGCTGGCGCGCGCGGTACGCACGAAATCCGACGACAGCACCGCCAGCATCGATGCCCGCGTCATGCGCGCGATCGGCGCCAGCGAAAAGATCGCAAGCGTCAGCGCCGGCAGGATCAACTGGCTGAACGCGGAACGGAACGTCTCGAAATCGCGCGCGATCAGGGCATCGATCAGGTAGAAGCCGGTCACCGCATTTGGCGCGCTGTAGAACACGTCCAACCGCCCGAGCGGTGCGGGCGACCATCCAAGTTTGAAATAGAATATATAGACCAGCACCAATCCGGTGAAGAATACCGGCAGCGACACGCCGGCCGTGGTGGTCACGCGGCAGAGATGATCGATCCACGAGCCTGGACGGGTGGCGGCGAGCACACCAAGCGGCAGCGCGATCACGACCGAAATGACGAGGCCAAGCAGCGTCAGTTCGGCTGACGCCGGCAGCCGATTGCGGATTTCAGTCGCGACCGGCTGGCCGGTCGTGAGCGAATTGCCGAAATCGCCATGGGCGAGATCGGCGGTGTAGCGGAAGAACTGCTCGATCAGCGGCTTGTCGAGGCCGAGCTTCTTGCGGATCTGCTCGACCGCCTCCTTGGTCGCCGCGGGACCTGCGAAATACGCCGCCGGGTCGCCGGGCAACGCGCGCGTCAGCAGGAACGTGACGATCACGACCCCGATCAGGCTCGGGATCGCGAACATCAATCGCTTGCCGATCATGATCAGCATGGCGCAGTTACGCCTTTACTAGCGCGCGGTAATCGAGCCTGCGGTGGAACCAGTATTGATAGCCGGAGATGTTCTTCTGCATCGCCACGTTGACATAGGGCTGATACAGCGGAATGCGCGGGATATCGGTGAAGGCCAGATCAACGAAGCCCTTCACGTCGGTATCGTAGGTCGATGTGTCGCCGGTCGACGCCGCGGCGCGAGCACCGTCGATCAGCTTGTCCATCTCCGGCGACTTGTAGCTCATGGTGTTGAAGACGGAATCGTTGCCGTGATAGCACCAGTAGAAGAAGTATTCGGGATAATCGAGCCAGCCCGAGAACACGTTGGTGTAGAGCGGCATTTCCTTCTTGTTCAATTCGGTGCGCCAGTTGGCGCCGGGCACCTTGTTGATCGTGGTCTTGATGCCGATCGCCGCAAGGCTTTCCTGCACCAGCACGCAGAGCGGCTCGTTGACGCCGGCGAAGTTGAGATCGAAGGAAATCGTGGTCTCGAAGCCATCCGGGAAGCCCGCTTCGGTGAGCAACGCCTTGGCCTTGGCGATATCGGTGAAGTATTTGGTCGGCTGCGGCCACGCCACGTCGGTCGTCTTGCTCGCCGGCGCGCCGAACATCGGATTGGCGAGGCCGAACAGCACCACATCCATGATCTTCTGATAGGGAATGGCGTAAGCCACCGCCTGACGCACCTTCGGATTATCGAACGGCGGCTTGGTGACGTTCATGCCGATATATTGAATGCCGTTCGAGAACGGCAGCGACACGATGCTGAGCTTGCCGGCGGCCTTGAGCTCCTGGAAATCCTTGTACGGCAGCTCATAAGAGATATCGGCATCGCCGCGCTCCAGCAGCGCGCGGCGGTTGCCGGCCTGCGGCACCATGCGCCAGATCACCCGCTTGATCTTCGGCATCGGGCCGCCGACCCACTCGTCATTGCGCTCCATGATCACTTCGGTGCCGGCGGTCCATTTTGTCACTTTGTAGGCGCCAGAGCCCGCGGTCTGCTGCTTGGTGTATTCGAGACCCCAGGGATCTTTCTCGCTGGCGTTCTTCTTCACCAGTTCGGAATTGACCACGCAGGGCACGATCACGGCGAGATCGGGTATCGTCAGGCGATCTTTCTTGGCGAAATCGACCCGCACGGTGTTGTCGTCGACGATAACGAACTGCTCCGGCTTGGTCAGCGAGCCCGCGCTCATCTGGAAGGTCGGAAAACCGCCGACGCTGACCGCGCGGTCCAGCGACCATTTGACGTCCTTGGCCGTGACCGGCGCGCCATCGTGGAATTTGGCGTTCTTCTTCAGTTTGAAGGTCACCGACATGTCGCCGACATTCATGTCCTCGGCGAGTTCGGGCTTGAACTTGTCGCGGTCGTAATAGGGCACACCGCCGGGACCGCTTTTCATCTCGTGGCTGATCAGGCGGTCGTAGCAATTCCACGACACCTCATAGCCCGGCACGTTGGTGCCGACGCCGTGAATGTCGAGATTGTTGGGGCCGCCCTCGGAGACGATCAGCAGGGTCTCGGAGCGGGCATCGGCCTTGGCGGCGGACCAGATCGCGGGCGCGGGCACCATGGCGCCGGCGGCGATCCCGGAGACGGATTTCAGAAAATCGCGACGTTTCATGTGATGCTCCAAACGCACGAGGGGATCGGCTTTGGAGCCAGCGTCGCAAGGTTTGTGCCAAAACTTAACGGAAGCCTAACTTTGCTCTAAGCATATGATTGTATTTCATATTCACTCTCAAAAGCTTCGAAATCCCCAAGTTTCCACGCGGCATCATTGCATACAAAGATGTGTCTTTGCTGAATAATGCTGCAGCAATTTACAGAGCTTCTTTCTTGGGCGATACCCACCGTGGCCGGGCGGCACTCTCACACCGGCCAAAGCAATTCCTGCAAGGCGAACAAGTCGCCGGCCCTCTGCTGCCAGCCCTCGATGCAAATGTGCCTGACGGGATCGCTGGCGCGATGCAGCAACAGAAGCGCCATCAGCCGCCGCTGCAATGTGAAATTCATATCCGCGCTCGAATATCCGAATCCCGCGAACAGGCTTCGAACGCGGCGTGGCATTCCCGCGGTCATGAAGGCGCTGGGGCCAAGCAGATCGTATTCGCCCCATCCCGTCATCACGTCGCCGAAGTCGATAAGGCCTGACAGCCGCCAGCCCGAGCCCTCCCGGCTCAACAGGAAATTCTCGGGGATATATTCGCCGGTCAGGATGACCGGTGGCGCATCCAGGGGGATGAGCGAGGTGGCATCGCGCAGCAGATCGTCCAGCCCGTCCAGATATTGTCGCGGCAATCCGAGACGCTCATGCCGCGCCCGGCATCCCCTGATTTGCTGCGCGATGAACCGGCCCCAGCGCGGTTCTATATCGGAAAGGCCGTCAACCGGAACACGCTGCACCTCCGCGATGGTCTCGCCGATCTCCGCCAGGATCCGCTCCTTCTGGTCTTCGGGCAAAGCGGGCCACGCCTCGGTGCCGAGAATGCCGGAGAGACGCGTGACGACAAGGTAGGGCCATTGATCGCGCTCGCCCTCGATCACGATTTCCGGAATCGGGACGCGAAGCCGTCCGCGAAGCTGCGACAGCGAAATACGCTCCGATACGAACTGGCTGCGCAGCAAGGGAGGAAAGATCTTCAGGATCAGCCGATCATCGAGAGCAACCACCAGATTGGTGCCGGTCGAGAACAAATGCGGATCTCGATGAGACAGTCCGTGACCGCGCGCGATGTCGAGCGCCGCCGGCAGGCATTGCGAGGGGTCTGCACGCCACGCCTGGAATGCCTCGATGTTTTTCAGATTCGGCAGCGAATGCATGATGGGCGATCGATTTCAGGAAACAGCTGCGGACCAGGGTCCATCTGCGATGCGGGCTCCGGATCCCGGCGAAGGCGTTATGGATTGGCGCGCTCGAACTGACGCAGCAGCCGGTTGCCGCGCTCGACGGCGGAATCCAATGCGGCTTGCGCGGATTTCTTGCCGCTGAAGGCCTGCTCCAGCTCGTCGTCGATCACATCGCGAATCAGAACGAACGATCCAAGCCGGACGCCTCTCGAATTTTCGGTCGGCGGCTTCAGTGTGATCTGTTCGATCGAGATCGCGGTGCCGGGATTGCGATCGTAGAAGCCTTGCGCACGGGTCAGATCGAAGGCTGCCTGGGTCACCGGCAGATACCCCGTGTGCTGATGCCAGGCGGCCTGAACTTGCGGCTTCGACAGGTAGGCGAAGAACTTGGCGACGCCCTTGTATTCGGCGCGCGGCCGGTCGCGCAGCACCCACAATGTCGCGCCGCCGATGCTGGTGTTTTGCGGCGCGCCCTCGACATCGGGCCAGTACGGCAACATGCCGTAGCCGACCTCGAATTTCGAATTGGCCCTGATATCGGCGCGCGTCGCCGACGACCCTATAAAGATTCCGCATTCGCCGTTTTGAAACCGCGGCTCCGCCGAGGTGGCGCGGCCGCTATAGTCGAACAGTTTGGTGGTCTGCCATTCCGCCAGTTGCGCAATGTGGCGAACTGTCAACGGATCGTTGAAAGTGAGCACCGCATCGAGGCCTCCGAAGCCGTTGGCCTTGGTCGAGATCGGCAAATTGTGGAAGGCGGAAAAATTCTCGACGTTGATCCATGAAGGCCAGGAGGTGGTGAATCCGCAAGCGGCCCTGGCAGCGCGCAGCCGCTTCGCCGCCGCACCGACCTCCGGCCAGGTCTTCGGCGCGATTTCGGGATCGAGGCCGGCGGCGCGGAACATATCCTTGTTATAATACAGGATCGGCGTCGATGCATTGAACGGAAATGACAGCATGTTGCCGTCGACATCGGCATAATAGCCGGAAACCGCCGGAAGATACGCCGCCGGCGAAAATGCCTCCGATTCATCCCGCATCAATTCGAACACCGGATAGGTCGCGCCTTTCGCGGCCATCATGGTCGCGGTCGCAATTTCGCTGACCTGAACGATGGCGGGCTGGCTCCGCGAGCGAAACGCAAAGATCGCCGCCGTCACGGTTTCGGTATAATTCCCCTTGTAGCTCGGCACGATCCGGTATTCGGACTGCGAGGCGTTGAAATCCGCGGCAAGTTTATCCAACTGCCGGCCGAGTTCGCCCGACATCGCATGCCACCACATGATCTCGGTGGCCGCCCGAGCCGGAGTTGCGAAGATGAACGCCGCCAGGACGGCGGCACATTGCAAAAATCTAAAAGCGGACTTTACCATAAAACCATTCTAATCTGCCGCGGTTAAAACGCCTTTCCGCGTGTCACGCGCCCTGATTAAGACCCCGCACCGGCGGTTACAATCCGAAAAGGCCCTCGCAACGCACAATTGACGATATCGGCAATGCCGGCAGGATAGCCATGATTCGGCCGGTTCTGCTAAATTCCGTTGAACCTTTCGCTCCAGCCATCGACATCATCATAAGGGGATGAAGTTGCCTGTGTACAACCGCGCCGGCCTTTCGCGGACCGTTGCACTCGTGGTCGCGCTGTTCTTGACGGCAGGCTCGACGAGCGCGGTCGCGCGGGAATTCCGTGTCGCCGATACCCAGAGCGAAGATTATCCGACCGTACAGGCGCTGCGCTACATGGGCGGCCTGATCGCGGAGCGCAGCGGCGGCCGTCACGAGGTCCGGGTCTTCCATTCGCGCCAGCTCGGCGAGGAAAAGGAAACCATCGAGCAGACTCGCGCAGGCGCGATCGACCTCAATCGCACCAATGTGACGCTGATCGGCAACTTCGTGCCGGCGATGAATGTACTGGCGATGCCGTTTCTGTTCCGCGCGATCGGGCATTTGCAAAAGGTGCTGGACGGCCCGATCGGCAACGAAATTCTAAATAGTTTCGAGCCCTATGGATTTGTTGGCCTTGCGTTTTACGACTCCGGAGCGAGATCGATCTACAACAGCGTCAGGCCGATCCGCTCCATCGCCGATATGAAAGGCTTGCGGGTCCGCGTGCAACAATCTGAACAGATGTCCGACACGATCAAGGCGTTCGGCGCGGAACCGGTCCAACTGGCGTATGGACAGGTCCTCACTGGGCTCGCCACCAGGTTGAACGACGGCGCGGAAAACAACTGGCCTTCCTTTGTCACCACGGATCATTACAAGTATGCCGGTTACTACACCCTGACCGAACACACGATGTCGCCGGAAGTGCTGGTCATGTCGCACAAAGCCTGGGAAAGCCTGTCGGCCGAGGACCGCAAGATCTTTCGCGAGTCCGCGATAAGGTCCAGTCACTTCATGCATGAGAAGTGGAAGGATCTCGAGCAACAGTCGCGCCGGCAGGCGGAAGCCGCGGGCATAAAGATCGTGACGGACTTCGACCGCCAACCATTCGAAGTCGCGATGGGCGGAATCTACGCAAAAGCGCGGCGCGATCCCGCCGTCGCGGAACTGATCGAACGAATTCGCAAGGTAGAGTGAATTGGCCTTGGCAACACCCCGGCGCGACGAAGCTATGGAACGGCCGGCCGGCTTTGCCGCGCGCGGACGTTTTCGCATCGTCGGGCTGCTCCGCGCGGTGCCGATCCGCTGGCGCATCCTGTCGATTGCCGCGCTGAACTCGGCGGTCGTCGTGGTGCTGGCCGCGATGATCTGGAACGGCGCCCAGGTGCTCGGTTCGGCCTGGGATGACGTCCGGCAGGTTCGCGAGTCCGACAAGATTCTGGCGCTGCTGGAGAGCGAAACCAGCCGCCTGCAGAACCTGATCCACCGCTACATCAATCAGCCGAGCCCCGAATTGTTCGCGGAGATATTGCTGCTGCGCGAGGCGGTGCTCGGCACGCTCACCACGCGCGCGTCGACCGACCCGATGCTGTCGGGATCGGTGGAAGAGCTTGAGCGCGTCACCGAACGTTTCCTCAACGGCTTCGGCGAACTGCGCGGCGTCCAGGCGACCATTTCGAAGACCTACGAGGACCAGGTCTTGACCCCGGCCCGGGACATGGCCGGGCTTTACTCGATCATCGAGGGCGCAACCGGGCACCGCGACGCGCTGATCTGGCCGTCGCTTGGAAAATCCCGCGAGGCGTTTACCGCCATGCTGGTCGCCGCCAACGCCTATTATCTTTCGCTGGCGAGCGCATCCGCCGAAGAGGCGAGCCGCAACACCGAGACGATCGAGAAGACCATCCCCGTGATGTCGGACCTCGCCGACAACGACCTGCAACGCATGGCCCTGCAGCGATTGCAGACGCGGACGGTGGCGCTGCGGGAAGGCCTGGGGAAGCTATCGGAGCAACTCGCAAGCCGGACCGAACTGTTGCGCAATAGTATCGACGCCAGCCAGGCCGAAGCCATCGGCGCCATCGATGAACTGTCGGTCAAGATGCGGCAGCGCGAGCAGAAGGCACAGGAGACGTTCGACCGGACGCTGGGCGATATCTCCCGCAGGGTGCTGTCCATCGCGGTGATCTTTCTCGGCATCATCCTTACCGCCGGGGTCCTGATCGCGCTCAGCATCCGGCTCCCCCTGCAGCAGATCATGGCGGCGATGCACGCGATCACCTCGGGCGATTACGACCGCCGCGTGCAGGGAACAAAAGCCAGGGACGAGGTCGGCGCGATGGCGCGCGCGGTGGAGGTGTTCCGCGAAAACGCTATCGCCAAGCGCAAAACCGAAGACGAGTTGCGCGCATCGAAGGAGAAAGCCGAGGGCGCCCTGCTCGAACTCAACGCCGCGCAGCAAAACCTGATCGACGCCGAACGTCTGGCGGCGCTCGGCGGTCTGGTCGCCGGGGTTGCCCATGAAGTGAACAATCCGATCGGGATCAGCCTCACGGTGGCATCCAGTTTCGCGCGGCGGGCGGAAATGTTCGAGGCCGAGCTGAAATCCGACAGCCGGTTGCGCAAGTCTCAATTGGAGGAATTCGTTCGGACTTCGCGCGACGCCGCCCAACAATTGGTGGCGAACCTGCACCGCGCCGGTGAACTGATTCAGTCCTTCAAGCAGGTCGCGGTGGACCGCTCGCATGCCGAACGCCGGCAATTCAGTCTGAGCGAAGCCACCGACCAGATCATCGCCAGCCTGCGGCCGGTTTTGAAAAGGGCGGCGATCGCGCTGTCGGTCGATGTGCCGGAAGGCCTCGTCATCGACGGTTACCCCGGTTCCTATGGGCAGATTCTGACGAATCTGTTCCTCAACGCCGCGAACCATGCCTTCGCCGACGGGCGTTCCGGCAAAATCTCGATTTCAGCGAAACCCCGCGGCAACGATGACGTCGAGATCATCTTTGCCGACAACGGGGCCGGAATGACGCCGGACGTGCAGCGGCAGGCGTTCGACCCGTTCTTTACCACGCGCCGCAACGAGGGCGGCACCGGATTGGGCCTGCACATTGTCTATAATCTCGTCACCCAGCAACTCGGCGGCCGGATGATGCTGGATTCAAGACTGGGACAAGGCACCACATTTCGCATTATCATGCCGAGGACCGCCAAAGGCGGCTCCGCAAACACCGATTCAGCAACCGACGGGACCCCTCAATGGCCGAACAGGACGATGTCCTCCACCTGATCGACGATTCCGGAGCCGCTCCGGAGGCATCGACCGCGCGCAAATGGAAGGTCGCCGTCATCGACGACGATCAGGCCGTGCACGAAGGCACCCGATTCGCGCTGAGCGACTACAATCTCAACGGGCAGTCGCTCGAAATCCTTTCGGCCTATTCGGCGGCCGAAGGCCGGAAATTGATGCATGCGCATCCCGACATCGCCGCCGTGCTGCTCGACGTCATCATGGAGACCGACGCCGCCGGCCTCGATCTCGTCGAGTACATCCGCAACGAGATCAAGAACGAGACCGTTCGCATCATCCTGCGCACCGGTCAGCCCGGACAGGCGCCCGAGCGCCGCGTGATCGTCCAGTACGATATCAACGACTACAAGGCGAAGACCGAGCTGACCGCCGACAAGCTGTTCACTTCGCTGACCGCGGCGCTGCGCAGTTATCAGCAGCTCGAGCGCATGGTTCAAACCCGGCGCGGGCTGGAAATCATCATCGACGCCGCCTCGACCCTGTACGATTTCAGATCGATGCAACGGCTGGCCGAAGGCGTGCTGACGCAGATCGCGTCGCTTCTCAATGTCGATTGCGCCGGCATCCTGGTGCTGCGCGACGGCGGCGCTTCCGGCAACGATTTTTCCGTGCTCGCCGGATCGGGCTGCTACAGCCGCTTTATCGGTTCGGCCGGATCGCGATCGCTCGATCCGGACTTGCGGCAGATGGTGGAAGCGGCATTCCAGCGCCGCAAGAATGAATTCGCAGATCACCGCACCGTTCTCTATCTGCGCACCGGCAGCGGACGGGAAGTCGTGGTGCTGCTGCAGGCGGAGCGCCCGCTTTCCGATACCGACCGATCGCTGGTCGAAATTTTCGGCAGCCGGCTTTCGATCGCGTTCGATAACGTCATTCTCTATCAGCAACTGCACGAGGCCAACACCCAGCTCGAGGACCGCGTTGCCCAGCGCACCCGGGCGCTGATGCAGGCCAACCGCAGGCTGTCCTCGCAATGGCTGCGGCTGCAGCGCGCCAACGGCTTCAAGAACGAAATTCTCGGCACCGTCGCGCATGATCTGAAGAACCCGCTCGGCGTGATCCTCGGCCGCACCGAAATGCTGACGGAACTGATCAGCGCCAGCTCTTCCAAGGAAAGCGTCACCGCTCAGGTCGAGCACATCCGCGATGCAACAAGACGCCTGACATCGATGGTCGACCATCTGATTTCGGACGCGATGGCCGACGCCTTCGACATCACGATACGCCGCGAGCCGGTCGATATCGCAGGCCTGGTCAGCGAGGTCGCGGACGCCAACCAGCCTTTGGCCGTCAACAAGCAGCAGACCATCACCGTGTCCGCGCCGCCGAATTTCGTCACCATGTGCGATGCCGACCGGATGCGTGAGGCGATCGACAATCTCATCAGCAACGCCATCAAATACAGCCCGATCGGCGGCAAGATCGCGGTGGTGGTCAGTCACGAGCAGAAGAGCACCATCATCCGCATCGCCGACGAAGGCGCCGGGCTGTCTCCCGAGGATCTCGGACGGTTGTTCGGCCGCTTCCAGCGGCTCTCTGCCAAGCCCACCGCCGGTGAAAGCTCGACCGGCCTCGGCCTTTCGATCGTCAAGCGCATTATCGACATGCATGGCGGCGAAGTGGCCGCGAACAGCGAGGGGCCCGGACAGGGATCGACCTTCACCGTCATATTGCCCGCAACAGAGATTTCATGACCCAAAGCCCTCATATTATCATTGTCGATGACGAGGCGCCGGCCCGCGAGATGGTCGGCGAGTACCTCAAGATGCACGGTTTCGCCGTAACGCTTTGCGATGGCGGCAAGAGCCTGCGTGGCGCGATCGAAACCAACGTGCCCGATCTCGTGGTGCTCGATCTGAACATGCCCGAGGAAGACGGGCTTTCGATCATCCGCGACCTGAAGAGCCGCACCAATGTCCCGGTCATCATGCTGACGGCGACCGCAAGCCCGATCGACCGTGTCGTCGGGCTTGAGCTCGGCGCCGACGACTACATCGCGAAGCCCTGCGAGTTGCGCGAATTGATGGCGCGGATTCGTTCGGTGCTGCGGCGCAGTGCGCCGGTCAGGGCACCGGCGGCCACGCCGGAAACCGCTGCTGCCAAGGCTGCGAAAGATCAGTTGGTGCGGTTCGGAACGAAGTGGCTCGATCTCGAGGCGCAGGCGCTGCGCGACGACGAGGGTAACGAACATCCACTGACCGCTTCCGAATTCGGATTGCTCAAGGTTTTCGCGGCCAATCCGAAACGGGTGCTGTCACGCGAGCGGCTGCTGGAACTGGCCAATGCACGCGACGCCGAGGCCTTCGATCGCGCCGTCGACCTGCGGATCATGCGAATCCGGCGCAAGATCGAGATCGATCCGACCAAGCCCGCGGTGATCCGCACCATCCGGGGCGGCGGCTATCTGTTCTCGCCCACCGGCGAAAAGGCCTGATATCCGGACCGTCAGATCGGGCAACCTATTTGAGATTTACGATAGGCCATCGTCAGGTTGGCTGATCGCCTGCCGCCCTCGTTACTCTCCTGTCCGGAACGAACACTCCGCTCCGCCGCCGGATTTGTCGTTGATTGCGCCCGGATCGAGCGTGCAATTCAATTTCGAGACGTTTTCGATCATCGAGCCCGCCGCACCTTCCGGCGTGACGCCCGCCATCGCCAACGTCGCAAAGACTTCGTTGGCTTTGCGGCCTTTGAAGGAAGCACGTTTGCCGGTCTTGAAGATGATCTCGCAGCTCCGCGCGGTGAGGTCGACATTGCTCGCCTTGCACAGAATCGAATCAGCCATGATCGACAACTTCTTCTTGGGCGCGTCGCCGGCCTTAGCATCTGCCTTGGCGTCGCCGTCGAACAGGCCCGTTATCAGCTTTTTCTCGTCAGCGCTCAAAAAGGGCGAATGCTGAGCCACCACCGCGGCCACCGCCAGCGCAGCCGACCCTGTCACGTTGGTCGGCGCGGCCGATGCCGCGGATTGGCCGAGGGTTGCGAGCAGAAAGAGGGCCGTCGAGGTCTTGATAACGAGATTCGTCATGACGATTGGCATCCTGAACCGGATATGGATTGTGGATCTGATTTTTCATAACAAGGCAG
>Ga0137397_10001451_pt1 | contig 16557 bp, 10 predicted proteins | sample czorhiz116metaG_FD_106658 | JGI IMG/M metagenome (GOLD analysis project Ga0137397, IMG submission 106658) | Vadose zone soil microbial communities from Angelo Coast Range Reserve, California, USA - czorhiz1.16 metaG | ecosystem: Environmental > Terrestrial > Soil > Vadose zone | place: USA... | reverse complement strand
CTTCCACCAAGCTACGCAGCAGGTGCCCATTACTTTGGTGCTGGACGACCTGCACTGTGCCGACGCGCCTTCCCTGTCGCTCCTGGAATTCCTGAGCCATGAGTTGCTGCGCAGTCGACTGCTCGTCGTCGGCACGTACCGGGACGCCGACGCCTCCAGAAAGACACCATTGCTGAGCACCCTCGGCGGTCTGAGTCGCGATTCAGATACGCAGCGCCTTCGTCTTGCTGGACTTTCTGAGATTGCCATCGGCGAGGTCGCCGCGCGATTGTGCGACGTCAGCTTGTCTGAGCCTGCGATCAAGATGATTTATCAACAGACAGATGGAAATCCCTTGTTCGCGATCGAGTTGATCAAGGTTCTCATGGATGAGGGTGCGGGCGCTGCAATTGCAACGATGCCCTCGCGAATTCCAGCCGGCGTACACGAGACCATCGGCCGACGGTTGACTCGTCTCCCTGATCGATGCAACGAATTGCTCTGTGTCGCGGCGGTCCACGGCCGTCAATTCACGGCTCGTGAAATCGCCGCCGCCATGAACGAGGATTTGCGCGGCGTGCTGAACGGCCTCGAACCGGCCGTACAGGCGGGCATCGTTCAATCGAAGCTCGACGCCTCAGGCAGCTACCAATTTACCCATGCATTGATCCGCGAGACAATCTATGAAGACTTGCCTCCTGTTGACCGCTTGCGCTTGCACGGCCGTGTCGGGGATGCTCTCGTCGGCGTTCATGCCGCGCATCTAGAACCCGCACTCACCCGGATTGCACATCACTACCACGAAGCGGCCGCGCTGGGAAACACCGAAAACGCTGTCGTTTATGCACTGCGAGCCGCGGAGAGTGCCGCTCGGATGTACGCCTACGAAGAGGCGGTCGTACACTACGACCATGTCATACAGGTGCTGGAGAGCGGCGGCTTGATGCACGATGAGCGTCTCGCGCGCGCCTACATTCTGAAGGGCTCGGCGCTGAAACAATTGGGTCAGGTTGAGCAGTGCATCGAAGTACTGCTCGAGGCCGTGAACCGGACCCGGGTATTGGGAAGCGCCGAGCTGTTGGTCGACGTTCTGGCGCTTCTTGCAATGATGACACGCCACGTTGAGCAGCAGCGCTTCGTTCCGCTGCTTGAACGCGCATTGGCGCTTTTGCCTGAGATCGATTCGTCCCCGCGCGCCAAGGCATTGGCCACGCTGGCTTTCGCCAAGAGAACATCGACGGATAAATCGCGGATCCAGTATCTGGTGGATAAAGCTCTTGATATGGCCAGCCGCAGTTGTGACGCCACGTCGCGCTGCGCGTGCTACCAATTCGCGATTATGGCGCTGCGAGGCAGCCCGGAGAGCCTGCAGCGCCGTCTCTTGCTCTGCGAGGAATTCAACGCGGTGGCTCGGTCTACGAGCAGCGCCTACCTGTTGGCGGAAGCCTATCATTGGCAAGCTCTGAACCACTTCGAATCCGGATACGTCGATGAAATAGAAACTATTCTCGATCGCTATGACAGCCTCAGCGCTGCCGCTCGTCTCGGACTGCATCAATACCAGACGGGTGCCCATCGCGTGACATTGGCGCTGTTGCGCGGCGACTGGGTCGGTCTGGAACGCCGGATTGAAGAGTTGCTCGAGATCGGTAAGAAGACTCGTCGCGACGATGCGGACGGTGTCTATGGTGCGCAGATGTTTGCGCTGAATCGCGACCTTGGCCGATTGCACGCACTAGCACCACAGATAAAGGAAATTGCCGCCGGCGCAACCAGGCGCATATGGGAGCCCGGTCTGATGCTCATTTGCGCCGAGATAGGGATGCTCCCCGAGGCACGCGCTATTTTCAATCGGCTCGTCGCGCGGGATTGCTGCGCCATACGCCGGGACGATATGTACGTGACTTACCTGGTGTTTTGCGCGGAGACCTGCTGCGCATTGGCGGATGCCGGTCATGCCGAGTCGCTCTATCAACTACTACGCCCCTATGGACGACAAACCGCAAACCATCCTACCGCTGTGTGCTTCGGCGCCGCCGACCTTTATTTAGCCATGTTGGCTTGCACTGCCAACTGGCCGGATCTTGCCCGCGAGCACTTCGATCAGGCGTTGACACTCAATCGCGCAATGCGCGCGTGGCCTTCCCTTGCGCGGACGCTATTCCGGTACGGTGCCTTCCTGGCAACACGGCAGGCAGAGGCGGAGCGGCGCCTGGGCCTTCAGCAGCTGCGCGAGGCTGACCAGCTCGCGCGTCGACTGGGAATGACGCGCCTGGTTGCGGATATCGATGCCTTGTTGCACGCCAGGGACGGTAGTGTCACTTTTCCCGACGACCTCACGGCTCGTGAAGTCGAGGTTCTGCGTCTGCTTGCCATCGGGCGGACGAACAAGGATGTTTCGCTGGTGCTCGCGATCAGTCTCAATACTGTGGCGACCCATGTGCGAAACATTCTGAACAAGACGCAATGCGCCAATCGTACCGAAGCTGCAACCTACGCCATTCGGCACGGACTTCAATGCACGCAATCGGTTCCCGCCGGTAGCTAACCCAAGGAGTTGATCATGGCATTATTCATGATAGAAAGAAATTTCGCCGCGGCGTTGAACGCCTCTGCAGAAGATCTCAGGGCCGTTGTCGATATCAACACCGCGGTTGGTGTCAAATGGCTGCATTCGTTTCTGTCTGCGGACAAGCGAAAGACATATTGTCTCTATGAAGCGGAAAGCGGAGACGCCATCAGGGAAGCGGCCCGCCGCGCCGGTCTTCCTGCGGATATCGTCATTGAGCTTGCGGGCGAGTTGCGTCCGGAAGGGTTGTTGGCCGCATCTTGACCACGCATACCCCTTCTCAGGCTCCGGTTAGCGACGGACTTCCACGCGCCGGGCGACGGTGCGGCGAGCGCGAAATCGGCAAAAATCCGTCCGCTATTTCTCCGCGAGCGCCGCAGACGAATCGAAGGCTCTTATATGGTCGAACTCGGGCCGCGCGGATCGGGAGCCGTTGTCCGTGGCCGCGAGCAGAGCGGCGTAGTAGCTCTTCGCCTGCGCCTTGTCTCCCATCGCTTCGGCCGCCATGCCTGCGTTGAACAGTCCGTTGAAACGGTTGGGGCTCAGTCTGAGAGCTTCCTTGTATTCAGCCAGCGCTTGTTGGGGCCGGCCCAATTCCAACAAGATGTCCGCAAGCATTTCGCGCGCCGGAATATCGACTTCACCCTGACCGACCTTGTCCTGCAGATCGGCGCTCTTGCGCATCTGCATCAGCGCCTCGGCCGGGTTGCCCTCTGCGAAGGCGATCCACGCCAGCATCTCGCCCCGATTGATCCGCGCACCCGTAGAGTCGGCAAAGTAGGCATGCCGGCCCTTTCTCACCTGCTCCTCCAGCGAGTCGTACTCGGCCAGGCCGGCCCGCGCTTGCTGCGCTTGGCGCAGATGACCCGCGGCGATGGCACGAGCCCAGTAGGTCAGGGTCTGAGTCTCCGGAGGCGCACCGGCTACGGGTGCGAGAGTGGACACCGACTTCCAATCGCGCCTCTCCAGGTCGAAAAATACCGGCATCTCCGTGCGGTAGTAAGGAAACATGCCGGTCATGTAGTGATCAGCCATGTTAGGCATGGCCTCGAAGTGATCGAGGGCCGCCACCGCATCCGCCATGACCGCTCTGGCTGCGGCGTCGTTGCCGCTTTGCAGATAGGCATAGAGCAGGAAGTCGTCCGAGTGAAACTGATCCATGGCTCCGCTCTGGTGCCGTGCGTGGCCGCTCGTGACGCCGCCACCGAGGCACGATTGGCGTCGACGTCGGCCTGCCACATGCCAAGCCGCGCAAAGATATGTCCCGGCATGTGCACGGCATGGGGAGCCGACGCGGCGATCTCTCCGTAGTGCTTGGCCGCAGGCAATCCATCCGGCGCGAGCGACGGCGTGTCGCAGGCGTGAATGACGTAGTGCACCACTCCCGGATGGTCGGGATATTTCACGAACAAGGGGCTCAGCACCGCCATCGCCTTGTGTTCCTGCGTCAGGCTGGTGTCATCCGGAGCTTCGGCCGCCAACAGCGACAGGGCGTAGAACGCGCCCGCATCGATGTCGCGAGGGTAGTGGCTGTACAACCTGGCCATTGCTGCGGCGTATTCGTCGATGCGAGCCTGATAATGGCGCTTGTCCGGCTCGAAGAAGCCGGCGAGCGCAGCGATATACTCTCGCTCGCGAGCGGTTTTCGCCGGGTGCGAACGCGCCGCTTGCATCTCCGCCCATCCGCGCGCCATCCCATGCTCGTCGGGGCGATCCCATATTTGATGAAACGAGCTCATCGCGATTCCCCAATGCGCCATGGCGCACTCGGGGTCGAGCTTCGCAATCCTTTCGAACTGCGGCTGCGCCTCGTCGTACCAGAAATCGTGCAGCAACGCGACGCCGCGGTTGAAGGGTGCGCGCACCGAGGGTGAACAAGAGACGGCGAAGGAGACTTTTCCCAACTGTTCACCGGCGCGTGTGTCGGCTTGCGCCGCGACGGGCAGGGAGATCAGCACCACGAGAAGGAGTGTGAATATTTTCATTTAATTGGGGATTATGTAACTGAAAGGCCCTCTGGATAGGATCGACGCCACGAGCAAGAACAGGCACATCATCCATCATCCGCCATCCCCCCGTCATTTTACCTAGGATTCGTCTGACAATCTGAATCCGCTTTCAGGAGATAACCGCCGGGGTCGTTCAGGACTAGCCTGTATCCTTAAGTTCAATTGAGGCGGGCGGCGCTTGAAACATCGCCGCGGTTTCGCTCATGTGGAAAAGGCATCGAACTGGCGCATCCTCGGGCAGCACGTCGGGAGCCGACCGACGGAGTCCATGGCACGCTGTCTCCATCGTGACCACCAACGCCAGTTGTCACACAGCTCGTGCGCTGCGGGCCATCCGCTTTCTTTCTCACGAGGCGCCGCGCCTGCCGCTGCCTGGATGCGGCGCGGGCAGTTCTTGTCCCTGTGCGTACAAGCACCACGATGATCGGCGCGGGCGGCCCCGCCGCACCGAGGAAATCACCGGTCTTCGGCGTCCCAATCCAGGATCGCACGAGCGCCGCCAACAACGGGGCCGCCGCAGCACGGATTAGGCTTAAAGTTTCACCATCACGTGCCGCGGCACGGTGTAGTCCTCGAGCGCGTAGACCGACAGATCCTTGCCGTATCCCGAACGCTTGAAGCCGCCATGCGGCATTTCACTGATGATCATGAAATGAGTGTTGATCCAGGTGCAGCCATACTGCAGTCTCGCCGCCACGCTCATGGCTTTGCCCACATTCTGGGTCCACACCGACGAGGCGAGGCCGTATTCGGAGTCATTGGCCCAGGCGACGGCGTCATCCGCGTCGGTGAATCGAGTCACGGATACGACTGGACCGAATACCTCGCGCTGCACGATTTCATCCGATTGCCGGGTGCCGGCCACGAGCGTCGGCTCGAAGAAGAAGCCCCCGCCCGCGCGCGCCTTTCCGCCCGTGGTGATTTCCACATGCCGGGTTGCTGCGGCGCGCTCGACAAATCCCGCCACGCGGGTCCGTTGCTCGGCGGAAATGAGCGGTCCCATCTCCACGCCGGGCTCAGTTTGCAAACCGACTTTCAATGAGCGTACGGCGTCGCTGAGACCGGCAACCAGCTTGTCGTAGATCTTGGCGCCGGCGTAGACGCGGCACGCCGCAGTGCAGTCCTGGCCGGCATTATAGAAGCCGAAAGTCCGCACGCCGGCGACCACGGCGTCGAGATCGGCATCGTCGAACACGATGACCGGTGCCTTGCCGCCGAGTTCGAGATGGGTGCGCTTGAGATTGCCGGCCGCCGCGGCAAGAATTTTCTGACCGGTCGACACATCGCCGGTGAGGGACACCATGCGAACGCGCGGGTGCGACACCAAGGGTGCGCCCACGGTCTCGCCGCGGCCGCAGATGATGTTGACGACTCCCTTGGGAAAGAGCTCCGCGAGCGCGGCCGCGAGTTTCAGCGCCGTCAAGGGTGTTTGCTCGGACGGCTTCAAAATCACGGTGTTGCCGGCGGCGAGCGCGGGCCCGAGCTTCCATGCGGCCATCATCAGAGGATAATTCCAAGGCGCGATCGAGGCGACGACTCCGACGGGATCGCGCCGGATCATGCTGGTGTAGCCCGGCAGGTATTCGCCGGCCAGGGCGCCGTGCTGGACGCGGGCCGCACCGGCGAAGAACCGAAACACATCGGCTATGGCCGGGATCTCGTCGTTGAGCGCCGCGGCCAGCGGCTTGCCCGTATTGTCCGATTCGAGCTTGGCGTAGGCGGCGCCGTCCGCTTCGATCCGGTCGGCGAGCCGCAACAGCAGCGCCGCGCGATCCTTAGGGACCGTCTGGGCCCACGCCGGCGCGGCCGCTTCGGCCGCGGCAACGGCAGCATTCATTTGGCTTGAAGTGGCTTCCGGAACCTCGGCGAGCATCAAGCCGGTCGCCGGATCCAATATCCGCTCGACCGGGCCCTCACCGGCAACCAGCATCCCGTCGATCAATAGCTTGGTCTGCATGTCAGCCCACCGCCGTGCGCTTTTTCTTGTCGACATCGTCGAAGGGCAGAGTATGCGCCGTCGCGGGACCTTTGACATTTTTGCCGCGAATCTGCAGCGGCGTGCCATGAACGGCGGCGGGGACATCGAGGCGTGCGATGGCCATGGACTTACCGGTCAACGTCGACACCATGGCGCAGGTGACCACGCCCACCTTCTTGTCGCCCGAATACACCGGATCGCCCATGTCCGCAGGCGCCTTGCCGTCCACCAGCAGACCGAAGATCTTGAAGCGCTCCTTTCCCTTCGAGCGAAAATGTGCGTCTGCGCCATTGAAGTCGTTTTTCCCAGGACTTACGGTGAAGTCGAGGCCCAGTTCCCAGAGACTGTCGCCGGGCGGATCCTTGTCGAAGGGATACATCTGGGACATGTCGTACGGATAGAACAGCAGATAGCTTTCGACGCGCACGTAATCCAATGTGGTGAAACAGGTGGGGATGATGCCCAGCGGCTTGCCTTCGGCGAGAATGGTGTCCCAGATGAGGCCGGCGTCTTCGCCCTTGCAAAAGATCTCATAGCCGCGCTCGCCGGTGTAGCCGGTTCGCGAGATCGTCACGGGACGGCCGAACAGCGTCGCCGGCATATGATGAAAATATTTGAGGTCGCGAACACCGGGAACGTGCTTCGCGAGGAAATCGACCGCCACAGGGCCTTGTAGCGACAGATCGTGCAGATCATCGTCGACGATCATTGCGGCATTGCGGCCGACCACGTACTTGGCCAGGGTTTCATGACCCGCGCCGCTGCCGTGCACCACCATCCACGAGTTCGGCCCCAGCCGATACAGGATGCAGTCTTCGATGAAATGTCCGGCCTCGTTCAGCATGCAGGCGTAGGCGGATTTTCCCGGATAAATCTTGGTGACGTCGCGGGTGGTCGCATAGTTCAACACGGCGGAGGCATGCGGCCCGACGAGATACATCTTTTTCAGGCCCGACACGTCCATCAGACCCGCTTTGGTGCGGATGGCCACGTGATCCTGGGCCACATCCTTCGAATAGGTCCACGCCGTACCCATGCCATTCCAGTCCTCGAGCTTCGATCCGAGTGCCCGATGCCGATCGGCCAAAACCGAGGTGCGCCAGCTAAGTGCCATAAAAGCCTCCAGAGTTATTCAATGTACGGTCGCTGCCTGCCTGATGCAGTCGAGCGAGCGATCAGTTCGAGGCCGATCCCACTGTGCACTCAGCATATGCGGCAGTGCCTGAGAGCACAGCGGTTCGGCAGCCCGTACCAACTCACGCTATAGCGCTATACCTTGTAGACGATTTCGAACTGGCCTCCGGGCATGTGCGGCGTTCCCCAGACCGCGACTTCACGCTTGTACGGCAGCGGGTACTGCGGGTCAGCTTCCTCGATCTCCCGCGCAAGCCGGTGGCCGGTGAACGTGGAATCCGCCATCAGACGGGGCGCCTCCGCATCGCCGATCACATATACGGCCTTGATGTCATTTTTCGCCCATTCCGACTTCCGCGCCTTTAATTCGCGGTACAACTTGTCATCGGAGTGACGGCCCGTGACGAGAACGAGCGAGTCGAACTCGATCCATTCTTGCGAAGTATTCTCAGTGCGGGGTGAGACGCCTTTGCCGCGGTAGTTGGCCTTGTACCCATCGCCCCACTTGCTGATAATTTGCATACGCCCGGGTTCGACCAGGGTGCAGTAGTGCTCCACGTATTCCTTGAACTTCAGTTCGTGGTTGCGGCGCATGATGTTCGAGTACTCGAGCGTGAAATGCGTATACGCCGCGAGGTGAACGCCCGAGACGATAGTCACCTCGTGGCCGGCCATCGCCAGTCGCTCCGCCAAGCTCGTCGCCATGAAATACGTATCGTAGTTGAGCACGGTGACCCGCTTGCCGATGGGCTTCTTGCCCGCGAAAACCTGTTCCGGAGTCAGCTGATCGGCACGATTTATGGCATCGACACCCGGTATAGGATTGTGCGAAACGCAATTGGTGCCATCCGTATTCCAATAAGAGCCGGTGGCGATGACGATCTTGTCCGCGCCGTAGCTGAGCGCGGCGTCCGCCGTCATGGGCTTTTGACTCAGTGCCACTTGGCTCTGCTTGTTTTTCTTTATCAGTTTGTTGATCTGGACCTCACGGTAGTCCCGGTGATACCCCCATTCGCCGAGGCCGGGCAGACCGGTGGCAATGCCGTTCAGGTGGCCGCCGATCTTTTCCGCGGTGTCGTACAAATGTGTCGTATAGCCGCGTTCGAGAAGAACACGCGCGCATTCCGAGCCCGCGGGTCCCGCACCCACGATCAGAATGGAATCGTCCGAAGTCTTCTTTGCAAACTTCTCGGGGTGCCAGCCGCGGCGGTATTCTTCGCCGGCGGTCGCGTTCTGGGTGCAAATCATGGGCGGTCCGCCGATCTCCCAGCGGGAAATGCACACGTTGCAGCCGATGCACACCCGGATGTCGTCGTAGCGACCTTCCTCGATTTTCTTCGGAAGGAAGGGATCCGAGATGGACGGCCGCGCCGCACCAATGATGTCGGCATACCCTTTGGTCACGACTTCGAGCATCTTGTTGGGATCGGTGTAGCGGCCCACGCCGAGGACCGGCTTCTTGGCAACCTGCTTGATGAATCTTGTCCAGTGCAGGTGGTGACCGGACGGGTAGTAGCGCGAAGGGGTGGCATTCTCGCCCCATTCGGCGATGCCGCACAGATTCACGTCCCACAAGTCGACGATGTCGTCGGCATACTCGACGAACTTCATTCCGTCGTCTTCGACTTCGACGCCGTCTTTGCCCAACAGCGTATCGACCGCAAAGCGGACGACCACCGCCATGTCCTTGGGGACCGCCTTGCGTACTTTCTCGATCGTCTCGACCCAGAACCTCGCGCGATTCTCGAAGGACCCGCCGTACTTGTCGGTACGCTTGTTGTAATAGCGTGACAGAAACTGCAGCGGGATATAGGAGTCCGCCCCATACACGTACACGAGATCGAAGCCCGCGTCGCGCGCGCGCAGCGCCGCGTCCACATACATCTGCTGAACGCGGGCAATCTCGTCCAGATCCATTTCCTGGCAGTAGGTCAGGGTTTCGAATTCGGATGCGTACTGCGAAGCTCCGCGCGGCGTGCAGCGGGACTCCATATTGGGTGCGTGCGCGCTTCCGTACCAGAGTTCGGCACCCGCGTACGCTCCAAACTTGTGAATGTGCTCGGTCATCGCCCGAAGATTGCGGACGTCGCCGGCATCCCAAAGCCGGGCGGACAATCGATGGGTATCATCCGACTCGGGGTGAACGGAGCAGTACTCCGTATTGATGGCGGCCCAACCACCCTCCGCCTTCATGGAGCGGTGGGCTGCCTGGAAACCCGGTCGGTCAGATCCGGCTCCGATGCAGTGGGGGGTTTGGTAAAAGCGGTTCCGGAACGTAAGCGGACCGACTTTGATGGGCTCAAACAAAATGTCGTGCCGAGGATCTCGTGCCATGATTATTTTCACTCCACTTTGAAAAATTATATTGAAACCCTGGCGTGTGTGCCATGGGGCCTGTGCGCTAGTACACCGCTAGCTTGTGCGTGACGATCACCACACCGATGCCGGCCAGGACCACGACATACGGCCAGATTCCGGCGCGCTTGATCTCGGATGCGCCCGAGGTATGGCCCAGATCCTCGGCCATGTCCTCAGGGAAGTGGCCCTTGTCCTGAATGTAGTGTCGATAGATGAACACCGGAATGATCAGCGAGCAGAACGCCAGGCCGAAGCTCAGCGTGCCGACGCCGTAAACGTCTGCGCCGAATCCCATGAAGGCCAGATTCACGAACGACAGACAGGCTCCCACGGCAAGAACCCAGTTGGGCGCGCGCCAGGGTCGCTCCTGCGTCGGCCGGTCGAGCCGGTGAATCCAGCCGGCGTTCAAATTGAGGAAATTGAAAATCATGTAGCCCACGTTGGCGGCGCCGATCACGAATACCGAATCGGACATCAGCAACAGCACTAAATTGAAGCACAGGTCGGTCAGCATGGCCCTCGATGGCGCATGGTGCTTGTTCACCGTGGAGAGATACTTCGGCAGCCAACCGTCCACCGAGGCTTGGTACAGAGTGCGTGACGAACCCGCCATCGAGGTGATCAACGACAACACCAAGGCGAGGACGAGCATTACCACGACGATCGCGCCGATCAATCGGCCGGCGTGAACCATTTTGGCCATGACGGCCGCGACGCCCATACCGCTGTAGATGTCGGGAGCGAGCATGCCGCTGTAGACGGCGGGCGTCACATTGCCGGCGGCATCCGTCACCGCCGGCTGCAGCAGCGACCCGAGGCCCAAAAAACCCTGGAACGCGAACGGCACCAGCGTATACACCACCACACACAACAGGCCGGAATAGAAAATGGCCTTGAACGTATCGGTTTTTGGATTCTTCAATTCCGAGGTGTAGCACACCGCCGTTTCAAATCCGTACGTCGACCAAGCAGCGAGAAACATGCCGCCGGCCAGCACGGTGATGCCGCTCAGGTTCCACGTGCCGTTGATGACATGGCCCACGGTGTCGTGGGCCAAGGGTACCAACGGGAAAAAGTTAGCCTTGACGATGTCGCCCGTCAGGATCGGTACCACACCGATCAGAATCAGCGGAATCATCGCCGAGATGCCGAGAATCTTCGTGGTGTTGGCCGAGCGCAAAATGCCGCCGTCCTGGATGGCCTTGACAGAGAACAGGATCACGGCGCCCAGCAAAAACACGGCATTGATGCGCAAGCTCAAGCCGGTCCTGACGAACCCTAGATCGAGCAGCGTCAGTTGCCAGGTGTTGATCACTGAATCCGGCGCGAATAGGCCGTTCAGGATGTACCCGGCGGCGAGCGCCGAGCCCGTGGCCTGCACCGGCGACCAGGCGAACCAATTGCACCACACGGAGATGGGGGCAATGACTTTACTGTACCTGACCCACGCGATCGCGCCGTACACCGAGGTACCGCCGGACTTGTTGGGAAACAACCCGGCGATTTCCGCGTAGGTAAAGGACTGAATGAATCCCAGCGCGATCGATACCGTCCAGATTACCCACGACAGCTTGCCGACGGTCGCCGCTACCGCACCGATTGAAAATAACACCAGGGGCGGCACGCCGCTCGCCACCCAAAACGCGCCCGTCCAGTCGATGCCGCGTTCCAGCCCGGTAGTCTTGACGGTGGTATCGACGGTAGCCGCTTCAGCCGTTGAGCTCATGTATATCCCTCTTGAACATTCACAGACGGGGTCGCTCCGACCCCGTTAATATCTGCGCGAAGCGCATGAAAAAGGTCGCGGCGACCCCGTCCGAGAGTGTTCTCGTCCATGCGCTGCGCGCAGGGTTCAACGGGGTCGGAGCGACCCCGTCCGATAGTATTCAAGAGCTTATATTCAAAACAAACGGCGGAGCTCATCGGCAACTTCAAAGATATCTCCCACGATGCCATATGTGGCGACGGTGAAAATCGATGCCTCGGCGTCACTGTTGACAGCGACGATGGTATTGACGTGTTTCATACCGGCAAGATGTTGAATGGCTCCGGACACGCCCATCGCAATGTAGAGCTTACAAGCGCTCGCCGTCTTGCCAGATTGCCCTACCTGACGGCTCTTGGGCAGCCAGCCGGCATCTGCAATCGGACGCGAACAGCCGAGCGTGGCGCCAACGGCATCCGCCAATTCCCGAAATTGCTCGACCTTGGCTTCCTCGCCGATGCCGCGGCCGATGCTCAAGATGAATTCGGCGGCCGTCATGTCGACATCGTCGGCCGAGCTCAACTCGACGAACTCTTTACCCTCTGCGCGACCGATTGTCACGGGCGCCTCGAAGGCCGTCACCTGCGGTGCGGCGCCGGGATCGGGCGGCTTGAACATGTTGCTGCGCAGTGCCAGCAGTACCGTGCTGCGGTTGGGAAAATCGAGCTCGACGCTGACCTTTTGACCATAGCCGCCGCGCGTTGCCACCAGGTCGCCGTCGACGCGCTCGATTTTGAAGACATCGGTGGCGAATCCGTAGCCTCGTACGGCCGCGAGGGCCGCCGCATAGCCGAACGAGTCGACACTGTGCGCCACGAGCACGACATCGGGACTTCTCGCGTCGATCAGCGCGCCCACCGCAGCGACAAACGTGTCGGGATCGAACTCAGGTTGGGGCACTTTGACCGTCACGATCGTGTCCACGCCGGCAACACTCAAGGTAGGTACGAAGCGACCAGGCTCTTGGCCGAGCACCGCCACGGCGACTTGCTCGCCGTCGCGACGCAAGGATTGCGCTGCGCCGACGAGTTCCAGCGAGACCGGACGCAATTCGCCGCGCCGCTGTTCCGCGATCACCAATATGCCGCTCACGTTGCCTCCCCTTTGAACTCACGAATGATCGCTGCGAGCCGCAGAGCCTGTTCGGCCGGACCACCTTCGATCAGTTGCGCGCGACCTTTCTCGGGAATATACATGCGCCGCACACGCGACAAGGAACCGGCTTCGCCGACTGCGTCGCTGCCGAGCTGCAGATCGGTCAGGCCCAAGACTTCGATCGGCTTGGCCGCCGCCTGTTTGATGCTGCGCAAAGATGCGTAGCGCGGCGTGTTGATACCTGCCTGAATGGTCAGTACGGCAGGGACCTGAATTTCGACTTCGTGCAAGAGACCGCCCTCGAGTTCGCGACGAAACACCGCCGTCTTGGCTCCCGGCGTGTAGCGTAGATTCGCCACGACCGCAGCGTGCGGCCAGCCGAGCAGGCCGGCGGTTGCGATGCCGGTCGAGGCAAATGCCTGGTCCGACGATTGAACTCCTGCAAACAGCAGATCCGGCGCCTCACGCCTCGCGACTGCGGCCAAGATACGCGCGATGGCGATCGGATCTGAGCCCCGCACCGCCTCATCCCAGACGCGCAGCGCCCGATCGGCGCCCTTGGCCAGGCATTTGCGCAAGGATTCGTCGACTTCTTCGGGTCCTACCGACACAGCGATGACTTCGACGGGCACGCCGGACGCCTCCTTGATCTTGACCGCTTCTTCCAAAGAGAAGTCGTCCCACTCGTTCAAGTCGCGGATGAGAAAGTCAGGGTCGACATCGCGCCCGTCGTCGCGGATTGCGAAATCTTCATCGAGTGCCGCGACTTGCTTGACGGCCACCAGAATTTTCATGCCGGCACCTCTTCGGTGCGGCGCGAGGGCATGGCTTCGCGAATGAGTTCTATGAGTTCCTTGACCACGAATTTGCCCTCGTTGCCGGTGGTTTTGAGTGCGTCCTCGAACATGGTGAGATCCTTCGGGCAGCTGACCACGTAGACCTCGAGCCCCGGAATCGCCGCCGCTTCTTTCATCCGATTCTGTGCCGGCTTTTCGGAGCCGACCGGGTCGGGGACCCAGATCCTGCCGCCGCCGGCGCCGCAGCAGAAAGAGTTCGCCTTGCAGCGCCCCATCTCGACGAGTTCGCAGCCGAGCAGAGCCAAAAGTTCTCGCGGCGCATCATAGCCCTTGTTGAACCGGCCCAAATGACAGGGGTCGTGAAAAGTCACGCGGTATTTGAGCGGATTGGTGACTCGCAAGCGTCCTTCCGCGAACAATCGCTTGGCCAATGTCGTGTAGTGCTCGATCTCGTATTTGCCGCCGAAGTCGGGATATTCATTGCGAATGGTATTGAAGGAATGAGGGTCGGTGGTTACGACGGATTTGAACGATGCACTCGAGAGCGCATTCACGTTCGCGGTCGCCAGCACTTCATAGAGCCCTTCCTCGCCCACTCGCCGAACATCGTTGCCGGCGTTCGACTCGCCGTCATAAAGAATGCCGAAATCGACGCCCGCTTCATGCAGCAGCGAGGCGAAAACCTGCGAGACCTTCTGATTGCGCGGATCGAAGGAAGCATAATCGCCGACGAACCACAGCACGTCCACCGGCTGCTTGCGTGCGTCCTTGACCGGGAAGGGCAGGGCCTTGCTCCAGGCGCCGCGCTTGCGCTTCGATTCGCCGAATGAATTGCCCGTTTTGTGAATCGTCTGCAGTGTCTTGGTCAGCAAGGGATCCATGGCCCCGTCTTCGACCAGCTTGCGGCGCATTTGCACGATGATGGGCACGTGCTCCACGGCGACCGGACAAATCTCGACGCAGGCCATGCAGGTGCGGCATGACCACAGAGTCTCCATGGCCACTTGTCCGGGCGCCTTGCCGTGGATGTCGAGCTCGGCGGCCGCCGGCACGACGCCGGATTCGAGCGTCGCCTGCGCGAACTCGCGCAAGCTCAAGATCACGTCGCGCGGCGACAGCGGTGCGCCGACCGCGCGGGCGGGGCAGGCCTCATGGCAGCGGCCGCACTTGGTGCAGGCATCGAGATTCAGGAGTTGCTTCCAATTGAAATCGGTGATTTTCGCGGCGCCCACTTGTTCCTGAGAGTCGGGAACTCGGGGCAATCTTTGCGATGCCAGCGGATCGCGGACCATCAGCGAGGCCGCCGACGTGAAGATGTGTTTGACCTTGGTGAAGGGAATGAGGGCGATGAGGATGAGCGCAATCAGGCCGTGAAACCACCACAAGCCATGGCGGAGCAAGCCGCCGCCATGCTCTCCCAGCCCCAGGGCGCGCATGCCCTCCGCCAGCAGCGCGCCCACGGGAGACCACCAGCGGGTGCCCCAGACGTCCGCGCGGCCCTGCAGCCAAACCAGCCTTGCCGCTTCCAGAACATAGCCCGTCACGCCAATGATCAACAGGATCCACAGGAAAGCCCAATCTTCGCGGCGGTATTGCGGGCGATTGAAGTCCGGATCGCCCGGCACCCGGTCCGGTCTTGCATAGTCCAGTTTCGGCAGGCGCATCCAGCCGCGCCGATACATCATGAACACAAGACCCGCAATCAGAGCGACGCCCGCCACATCCAGTACCAACGAGAACACCAGGTAGAACCGGCCGTACCAGAATCGAATTCCAAACAGCGGTTCGAGAATGTCGTATTCCAGCGTGATCGTGGCCGTGCCGGCAAACAGCAACATGAACCCGTAGAAGATCAGGCGATGCGCGCCTCCCGCCGCCGGGTCACGGCGGTCGACGGTGCGATGACTGAGAACCGAGGAGAGCATAGCGCCGAACCTTGCCCACAGCCCCCCTTCAAGCCGAAGCGTCGCGCCGCGGCGATACTTGCGGATCTGCACATAGACGCCGTAGCAAAAGATCGCGATCGCCGCGTAACCCAGCATGTAGAAGAGCCGCACCTCGGCTGCTCCGAACGCCTCGAAAAGTATCCGAGTGACGGCGTCAGTGCGGCTCATGATCAGGTCTTGTACTCGAGCTCGAACGTTCCGCCGGGCATATGCGCCGCGCCCCAGACGGCGACTTCGCGCTTGTACGGCAGCGGCTGTTGCGCCTTGGCTTCTTCGATTTCGCGGGCCAGCCGCTGGCCGGTAAAGGTCGCGTCGGCGATGAGACGCGGCGCTTCGGCGTCGCCGATCAAGTACACATCCTTGACGCCGTTCTTCTGCCACTCGCCGTGGCGTGCCTTGAGCTCGGTATACAGGCTGTCGTTCGAATGCCGGCCGGTGACCAGGACCAGCGAGTCGAATTCCACCCAGCGCTGGCTCTTGTTGACGTCGCGCGGCAAGTGACCTCGTCCGCGGTAGGTGCGCTTGGAGCCGTCACCGTAAATGTCGTACACCTCGAGACGCCCTTTTTCTATGCGCGAAGCGAAGGCGTTGTGAACTTCCTTGATGTGCAGCTCGTGCATGCGCCGCATCATGTTCGGATACTCGAGCGTGAAGTGCATGTCATTCGCCAGATGCACGCCCGTGACCACGGTGACGTCGTGTCCGGCGACGGCGAGCTTTTCCGCGAGGCTCGGCGCCATGAAGTAGGTGTCGGCATTCAAGATCACGACGCGCTTGCCGATGGCCTTCTTGCCTTCCAGCACCTGTTCCGGCGTGAGCTGATCCGGTTGCGAGGCGTCCGCGCCCGGAATGGGGTCGTGGCTCAGGCAATTCGTGCCGTCGGTGTTCCACGATGAGCCGGTGGCAATGACGATTTTCTCGGCGCCG
>Ga0137397_10001450_pt1 | contig 16570 bp, 10 predicted proteins | sample czorhiz116metaG_FD_106658 | JGI IMG/M metagenome (GOLD analysis project Ga0137397, IMG submission 106658) | Vadose zone soil microbial communities from Angelo Coast Range Reserve, California, USA - czorhiz1.16 metaG | ecosystem: Environmental > Terrestrial > Soil > Vadose zone | place: USA... | reverse complement strand
ATGCTACTGCGCGGTGACATCACGAGTCCCATGCGCAGTAAGGACGTCCGCGGCCTTCCCTGCAGTGACCATTTGAAGGAAGTCATTCATCGCTGTCTGGGGAGCCGCGGCAAGCGCTACGAGGCCGCCGGCGAGCTCATTACCGCGCTGCGACACCGCCCGCAGGAGCTGGCAGTAGGTCGCGTCGCGAGTCTTGCGGGAAAGCGGCTGTCCATCACCGGGTTCTTGCGCCGTCCACGGAGTGAGGCCTTCGCCGCGGCTCGCAAGGCCGGCGCGATCATCCAATCGAAACCTGGACGGACGACCGATGTGCTCGTGCGCGGGCGACCGAACCAGCTGCAGATCGCCGGCGAGGATGGTGGCACCAAGCTGATGGAGATCCGGCGCCTGGCGGCGCTAGGACACCGGATCACCATCATCGGAGAGCAGCAGTTCTGGAAACTCGCGGCGGCGAAGACGCGGGCGCGGCCACGCAACGCTTAGGGCATCCGAGTCGTCATCCAAAGGTCTTGCAGCCCGAAACCACCCGGCCGGTCAGACGTGAAGATCAGCGTGCGGCCGTCGCGTGACAGATTCGGCTGCGATTCAATGCTCGGCGTGTTGATCGGTGCACCGAGGTGCGTGGGCGCCGACCAGGCGTCGTTCCCGTCGTGGCGCGTGTAGAGGTACAGGTCGAAGGTGCCGAAGCCACCGGGCCGGATGGCCGACACGAACAGCTCGTGACCATCCGTGCGTACCGAGACCTTCTGATCGGTGCCGGCCGGATCACTCAACTCCGGCACCCGGACGGCGGGCCCAAGGGGCACACCGTCGTTCGAAAGAAAGACCTTGTAGATGTCCAGGATGCCATTCTGCCCCGGCCGGTTGAAATACAAGCTGGCGTTGGGTTCTCCACTGACTTTGACGTAATACGACCCGTTCTCGGCCGCCGCGGTGTTCACGTCGGGCCCCAGGTTCACGAGCGGGCCCCAGACATAGCCATCCGCACCTGTGCTCACCCGATTCGAGACGTAGATGTCGGCGAGCCCCAAGCCGCCCGGTCGAGCGCTGAAGAAGAAGAGCATGCGCCCGTCGTCTGAGAGCGTCGGTGCTCCTTCGCCCGCGGTGCTGTTGATCGGGTCGCCGAGGTTCACCGGCGCTTCCCAATCGCAGCTCAGGCATTGCCGGTGGGACGTCCAGATGTCGTTGCCGCCGAGTCCGCCGGGTCGCGCCGAGACGAAGTAGATCGTGTGCGCGTCAGACGACAGCCCGGCGTTCGCGTCGAGGAAGCTCGAGTTGATCACCGGCCCGAGATTCACGGGCTCGGACCACTCGGAGCTGGCAAAACGCTCGGCTTGAATTGCGAAAACAGTCCGATCTGGCTCAGTGCCGCACGCCACCAACACAGCGAGCAACGCCAGCGAAACGAGAATGCGCGATGCAGTCGTCATTGGATCCTCCGTTTGCGGTTCATGGCGCGGTCGTTGCGGCTTCGTTCGACTGGTCGGAGCGGCCGCCGTCCTTGAGCGCGAACACGATGTAGGAGTAGTACTCGCCCGAGTTGAGGCCGGCGTCGTGATAGCTCGTCGCGTTGGGACCCAGGGTCACGAGCACATCGTAGTAGGTGTAGCAGTACCCGTCCCAGTCGCAGTAGGTGATCAGGCGCTGCACCTCGTAGCCGTCCTCGACGCCCGAGTTGTCCGTCCATGTGAGATCGATGGCCCCACTCTCGGCGGTTGTTGCCGCGAGCCCAGAGGGGGCGGCCGGTAGCGTCGTGCAGGCTGTGTTCGACGGCGGGGAATCGCCCCGATTGTTGACCGCAAAGACGCGATAGCAGAGCGGCTGCTCGCTCGCCTGCCCCTCATCGTCGAACGCGGTATAGTCAACCCCCGCGATTCCCGCGCTGCGCCAGTTCGCGCCACCATCGGTCGAGCGCTCAACGCGGAAGCCCGCTTCATTCGTCGCATGATCGAGCCAGGTGACGGTCGCAATGCTGCTCGAGGATGGGAAGGCGCCCGCCGCGGAAGGCGCGGCCGGCGGCGCGGTCGCAACCACCACTTGCACGAAGTTCGAGTTCCCGGAGGATCCCCCGTCCTTCGTCGCGCGCACGATGTAGCCATAGGTGACGTCGGGGCTCACTCCGGCGTCGCGGTAGCTCGTCGTGTTGGCCGGCAGGGTCGCGATGATGCCCGACCCTTGGCGCTCGACGACATACCCATCCTCGAGGGCGGAGTTGTCGGTCCACGTGAGCTCGATGGCCGGCTCGCCTGCCGGGGCTCCGACCAGGTTGCTCGGGGCGGCGGGCTGTGCCGTGCAATCGGTGTTCGACGCCGGCGAGTCGCCCTGGGCGTTGAACGCGATGACGCGATAGCAAACAGGCTGCTCGGCCGTCTGAAAGCTGTAGTCTTGCAGGCTGGTTTGGTCGCGACCTATCGGGCCGAAAGCGATCCACGTCGCGCCTCCATCTACAGTGCGCTCGACGCGGAATCCGTCTTCGTTCGTGGCGTTGTCGACCCACGTGACGATGATCGCCACACCGTAGTAGGGCATCGTGTTGATGCCCGATGGGGCTCGGGGCGGCCCGAGGAACGGTGTCGCGCTGGCTATGTTGGAATGGTCGCCGTACCCGCCGTCCTTGTTGGGTCGCACGCGATACCAGTACGTCGTGTTGGTCGTCAGCCCGTTGTTGCGGTAGCTGCCGGCGTTCGCTGGCAAACTGGCGACCGTGACGTACGGCCCCGCCTGCGCCGTCGCACGCTGCACCTCGTAGCCATCCTCTACGCCGGAATTGTCCTTCCACGCGACGTCGACAGTTTGCTGATCTAAGGCGGTCGCAGTCAGGGTGCTGGCAGCCGCGGGCGGCGTCGAGCAGTCCGTGTTCGACGCACTGGCGTCGCCATTCTTTTTGAGGGCGAGCACCCGGTAGCATGCCTGTTGCTCGCTCGTCCGTCCGCCGTCGTCGAACGACGTGACATTCGGTCCGGTCGTCCCGGCGGTTGCCCACGGCCCCGCGCTCGTCGCCGCACGTTCGATGCGGAAGCCGGCCTCGTTGTTGGAATTGTCCGTCCAGCTGATGGCCATCGTCGTGCTGTTGCTGGGCCTTGCATCCGCTCCCGACGGCGCCCTGAGTCCCGGGGCCCCGACTGCAGCGGCATCGAACAGAGGCTCCAGCGGGTGGCCATCGCAGCCGACGACGGAAAGAATGAAGCTCAAGCAGACGAAACAGATGTCGCGCGTTACGCGCATACGCCCTCCGGAGGGGAGCCGCTGCTGTGGATCGACGTTGCGTTAAACGGACGGGCGGAGGGATGTTGCTCAGACGTGGATGATCAATTATCCCCTTACGGTTGGCCCCCGACCTTCACAGGCGCGGAGTAGTAGGTGTCGCTAGTGGTCCCGATCCCGAGTTGACCGGCTCGTTGCGCCCCCAACAGTAAGCCACATCGGTCGCGGTTATTGCCCCAGTCATCCACGGGCCACAACGTCGCCACCACATTCAGGGTTGACCGGCGACGCGAACAGGTACGCTTCTATCTGTTGTGGTGCCGTCGCCCAACTGCGCGAACAGATTGTATCCCCAACAGTAGGCCATGCCATCTACGGCGAGCGCGCACGTGTGAAAGCCACCAGTCGTGATTGATGAGAATTGATAGTTGCCGGCTACGGCCACAGGTGTAGTCGAGGACTGCGTCGAGCCATTCCCCAACTGACCGGAGTCGTTCCAGCCCCAGCAGTAGGCCTTACCGTCTGCGGTGAGCGCGCAAGTATGACTTTCGCCGGTCGCGATCGAGACAAAATGCAGTCCGCCGCTAACAGGCACTGGTACATTCTTGTCCGTCGTCGTACCGTCGCCGAGTTGCCCGACGCTGTTAAGACCCCAGCAGTACGCCGTACCATCATTGACAAGCCCGCACGTTTGAGCCCAGCCACTAACGATGGTTGTAAACGAAAGAGCGCCGAGTACGGCTATTGGTGCAGAGCTGTTGGTGTTCGTGCCTGTTCCCAACTGACCGTGCTGATTGAATCCCCAGCAATACGCCCCTCCTCCAACATCCAAGCCGCAGGTGTGATGGCCCCATGTGCTGAGGCTATTGATCGTCAGCCCGCCGACGACTGCGACGGGGACATGGCGATCGGTCGCTGTACCATCGCCCACCTGATTAAAGCGATTGTATCCCCAGCAATACGCAGCTCCTACCGACGATAGTCCACAGGTATGCAGCCAGCCCGCGTTCAATATCCGAAAGACAAGGCCTCCTGATGCGCCGACAGGGGTCCAACGATCACCGATCGACCCGCTGCCGAGCTCTCCGCTGTTGTTGTGACCCCAACAGTATCCGTTGCCATCGCCGCCCAGGCCACAACTGTGATACGCCGAGGCGCTCAGGGCGGAGAAGTGGATCCCTCCATTTACCGGGACCGCGACGAGTCGTGGCCTATTGGTGCTGTCCCCCAATTGTCCGTAATCGTTCGAACCCCAGCACAACGCCGTGCTGTCTGTTGTGATGCCGCAGGTATGGAGTTCGCCGGCGACGATCGACCGCAGTCTCAGGGCGATGACGGAAATGCTCATGATGTCGCTTACGCTCTCGCTAGTCGCCATCACGTTGACAACACCTCCGATCAGCCCTCGGACCAATCCGCTCGAGTCCACGCTGGCATTGGCGGCATTGTCTACAGTCCAGGTGATCGCTCGTCCTATTAACACACGTCCCCGCGCATCGCGCGTCGTGGCGGAGAGGGGAACCGAATAACCGAGCAGCACATTCGGTCGCGGCGCAGTAATCGTTACCGACGCTACGGCGGGGGGAGACACCACCGTAACCGTAATACTGTCAGCAACAGATCCGCTTCGGGCTGTGACCACCGTTGTACCAAGATCGATCCCCTTCACTATTCCGAGGCCCACCCGGCCATCCCCCGGATCGTACCGCGCGACTGTCGCAGCGGTTGGCGTGCTGCTTGTCCAGCTGACATCCGGATACCTCATCGATCTGCCGTACGAATCACGGACGGTTGTGGTGAGGATGATCGTGTCACCGGCTCCACCGACTGTGGCATCACTCGGTGCAATCGTCAGCGTGGCCGGGGCACCTAGCTTCACGATCACGCGCGCGAACCCGACGACATTGTTTAGCCCAGCCGATACGATGTAGAAACCGGGGGCCAGCGCGGTCACACGACCCTTCGACGATACAGACAGTCCGCCGGTATCGTTGCTGGCCCAAGAAAGTGGAAGGTTTACCAACATGTTGCCCGATGCGTCACGCACTGTTGCCGTGAGCTGGTACTGCATGCTCTCGGTCAGATAGACGGTATCCGGCGAGATCGAGATCGCCGCGGGCGCACTGCTCTGGGATTGGCCGGTCGTGAAGTCGACTGTGACGCCCGTTTCGAGTGCCGTTCCATCGAGGTCCTTCACTCCGTCAGTCACGACCAGCGAATAGTCGGTGTTCGGCGCCAGCACGTTGTCTGGCGTAAAGACCACGTTTGTCGGACTGCCGTCCAGGAACGCGACTGTACCGGTGACAACTGTTGTGCTGCGTCGCAGCTCGATGGTAGACGTCGTGACGGTCGTCGAATCGATTGGCTCGCTGAAGACGACGACGATGGCCGTGTTGAGCGGAACGTCGCGTTTGCGGGGCGGAGGATTCGTCCGCACGACGACTGGACGGCGCGCTGCCATCACAGTCGCGGTTAACCGCGAAATGATCACATCGGATGAGTTTCTTACACTGATTTCGATGACGTCGCCGACGCTGGCAACAATCGGCACGGGATCAAAACCGCCGTCAACGATTGCCGTTGTGAACGACACCGTGTCTCCGACGCGGCGGATGGCGGCGCGATCACCCGTCGGCACCGCTCCGGGAGCGACAGACACATAGACCAATTCCTCGGCCGTACCATTGGCAACGCGTGGAACAACTGTCGCACTCGCCAGAATCGACGTTGGAATCGGGTTGGAAAGAATCGAGCGGATCTGCGGGCAGTCGGAACATGGACCGGACGTCTCAGAGCAACTCCCCAGCCAAACTACGAAGCCGAGGAGTGCGGTGATTCTCGCCAAGCGAGACTGCGACGGGGACATGGACTACCGCTGTCTCGCCACTTTGACTGGCGCCGCGCAGTACGGTCGCTCAATCTGAGCGGCCGGCGGTGGCAGCGCCGGCAGAAGACCGCACGGACCACTTGTTGCGCGTGCATTGCCGAGTTCTCCGGACCTGTTATCACCCCAGCAATACGCGATGCCATCTTGGGCCAAGCCACAGACATGGTCTCCGCCCGCGCTGATCGCCGAAAAACGAATCGAGGTGGCAACTCGCACAGGGCGCGGGCTGCAGGTTTCGATCGGACACTGCTCTGGTCCGCTCGCGTCGCCATTTCCCAGTTGCCCCTCAGTGTTCCTCCCCCAACAGTAGACTTCGCCGGCGTCGGTAAGACCACAACCAAACCGGTCCCCCATGCTCACGGCGACGAAGCTGAGCTGACCAGCTACCGGGACCGGGGCGCGGCTCCATCGTATCGAAAGGTCACCCGTCCCGAGTTCGCCGATGTAATTCGCTCCCCAGCAATAAGCGGCGCCGCTCAGGGTAAGAGCGCACGTATGTGCCACACCGAGGCTCACCGTCGAATACTTGAGCCCACCGACCACGGGAGTAGGCACTGGAATGAACTCGCTCGTCGTGTCATCTGTCCCCAGCAGGGCGTTAAGGCCCCAGCAGTAGGCATCACCGCCTACCGCTATCCCGCACGTGCGGCTCCCGCCTGCGGAGATTGTCGTAAACCGAGGTCCCCCCACGACGGCCACTGGTGCAGTATCCGTGGGCCAACCACCAGGGCCCAAAATCTGCCCGACCCTTGTTCCGTCACCTAACTCACCATAGCCGTTGTCGCCCCAACAGTATGCCGCACCGCTCCCGGTCAGTCCGCACGCGTGATCTGGACTGAGTTGACCGCCACCGATGGTCAGCGTAGAGAATTGATGGTTGCCCGGAACAGCCACTGGTAAAGAGTCATCTGGCTGGCAGTAGGTCCATGCAGTGGTATAGGCGCATGGGGTCCAACAATAGGGCGCGCCAGAGCTCGTCAGTCCGCATGCCCGGTGTTCTGCGTTCAGCGCACTTGCCTCAACCATGTAGAACTGAATACCGCCTCGGACTCGAGAGGGCACAGAATCCCCCAACCCCCAGCAGTACGTCCCGCTCGTGGCGATGCCGCAGGTGTCCCAGAGTCCGCTTCGTACCGACGCGAGCGAAATCAGTCCAGTGTCTGGGTCAGTTCTTGTTGCCGGACCGCCGGGATCGTTGTGGCACGCGAGAACAATCGCTGAGAGCGATGCAAGCGCCAGTCGAGCGTAACGACTCATCGCCGTGCTGAGGCCAATCGAGTGCTTCCTCACGCATCGCTTCCCCTCGAGACGTCTGCCGATATGGCCCCACGCCCGCATCGCGTCAAGCTTCACGGCGCGGTCCCAGCACACGCCGACAGTGCACCAATGGTCGTGAGCACACTGCGTCGACTCCGGTAACAAGGTCGTTGGGCATAGCCTCGCGCCTCAAAAACACTGGCATCTTTAGACGGCCGCATGGAGCGTGACTGCTCACGCAGCATTAGAGCCCGCATTCTGTGGTTCGCCATTCGCCCCAGGGTCGAAGTCGAGGCCGGATATCGCCTTGGGAATGACCGTGACACGAGCGCGGACGGTTACACCCACCTAGGGTGCGAGTCCCAGCGCGCGCGCGACGTTGATGCGCCCCTTCCCGTAATAGGGATCGGTTCCGGACTGGCCGAGGTCGTCGGCTGACTGGAGAATCCGGGCCCTGATTAGCGCGGGATTGCCGTGCCCCAGTTGCGCCACGAGCAGCGCCGCCAGCCCGGCGACGTGTGGTGCCGCGAAGCTCGTACCGGCGGGCTGCGCGATGGCCTGATGCGCGCGGCATGCTGGGGCACCGGTGGTCGCAGTCGGCGTCGTCGTGCAGATCGTCCACATTCTCCGGAACTGACCGACTTCGCCTGCGCCGCCGGGCGCGGCGACGCTAACGGCCGAGCGGCCGAAGGCACTGTAGGGGGCCCGCGCATCGACGTTCTCCCACGGCCCATTCACCCCGGCGGCGCCGGTGGGCCCGGTGGCGGCCGCGCAGATCGCATTGGCGGCTTCACACGGCATCCGTACGATGTCGCCGTCGTGATCGAGGTCGGCGGCGTCGTTGAAGGGGACGCTGACGACAAGCGCCCCCTTCCTGAACGCGTAGTTCACGGCGCGCTCGAATGCCGCCACAAAGCCCGGGCTCTGACTTTTGTGGCGCTCGCTGCCTCTGCTGAGGTTGATCACGTCGGCGCCCTGGTCGGCAGCGTACACGATTCCGCTGATCAGCCGGCCGACGGTGTGGTTGTTCGTGGAGTCGGCGACCTTCACTGCGAGGAGCGTGACGTAGCGGTTCACGCCCGCCAAGAGGATGGCGTTGCTCGCGACGACGGACGCAACTGCGGTCCCGTGCCAGAATAGGTCGCTGAACGGGAGTCGGCCGGGATAGTGCCGCGTCACGTCCTCGGGCACGAATGATATCGAGCGGTCGAGATCCACGAGTCCGGCCAGGTCCGGGTTCGTATAGTCAATGCCGGTGTCGAGGATCGCGACCACGACGTCACGGGAGCCAAGGTGGCCTGCCGCCCACGCATCGGGGGCGAACACCGCTCGCAGGTTCCACTGCCGCGCGTAAAATTGCGCCGCGGTCGGGGACGCGGTGGCATCGGCTGGCACGGCGGCCTCGTTCACGGCCTCAGCGGCGAGACCGTCGGTGGCCTCGCCGTCATCCGGCCGGCTCGTCAATGGGTCGGGCTCCACCGCGCGGATGCCCACGGCGGCCGCGAGCTCAGCAGCTCCCGCCTCGGACAGGCCGGTCACGGCGGCGACACCGATGCTGTCGAGCGCACTCTCAATCGAGCCGCCCAGCGCCGCGACGCGTGCCCCGAAGTCGACGGGCACGCGCTCTGCTGAGAAAACCACGACGTAGCGACCGGTTGATTCGAGTGAGACAGCGCTGGCGGCGAGTATTCGACTGCTCGCCTCTGTCGGCGCTCGCTCGTGGCAAGCGCCCAAGGCCAACGCCGCCACGATTGCTAGTGCAAGGAAGCTCGATTGATTGCGATACATGGCCCACCTCGCATTGAGAGGATTCATGGCTGGCGCGTTTGGACAGCGGCATAAGCCGAGGTTTGGCCGTCGCTCGAGAGGGCCATCACTACCCAGCCCCAGCACCAACTCAAGGGACACGGGCCGAGGCCCGGAATGCTCGTCGTGTTGGCCGGGTAGGTGCCGGCGAGCCCCTCGTAGGCCGGTCCACCGTCGACGTCCATGAACCAGAGCTCGTAGCTGGATTCCACCGAGGAGTTGTCGGCCCATGTTAAGTCGTCTCCAACCATAGTGAGAAGAGTCGGGCCCAGCAGTGGTGGCGTGCATGCGACGCTCGACGGCGAGTCTCCTGCAGCGTTGAACGCAATGACGCGGTAACAGGCCGATTGCTCGATCGTCCACGTTTCATCGACGAATGTCACCCGGGAGTCGTTCGACGGGCCGGTCGACCCGACGATCATCCAGTTTGCGCCGTTATCCGACGACCGTTCGACCCGGAAGCCATCCTCGTTCGTCGAGTTGTCGACCCATTGGACCCAGGTCATCAGTCCCGCATAGACTGGACCTGGCGCACTCGGTGTCGGCGGCGGTGGCGGGGGTGGCGGCGGAGGCGGCGCCGGAGTGGTGGCACACGCGGTGGCTGAGAAGGCCGAGAAGGACGTCTTGGACGATTTCGTCTGGAAGGCACGCACCTTGTAGCAGTATTGGGTGCTCGCGGTGAGTCCTGAGTCGCTGAACGCCGTCGTGTTCGCCGGCAGACTCGCGCGCAACGAGAAAGCGCCGCTCGGCCCGGTCGTGGAGCGCTGCACTTCGAACCCGTTCTCGTTGGACGAATTGTCCTGCCATGAGAGGTCGATACGGCTCATTGACACAGCGAGGGCGGTGAGATTTGACGGCGCGTTGAGTGTCGAGCCCGGAGCATTGGCGGCGCGCAGGTCGAGCGCGGGCTCGACAGGGCCGCGCCGGTCACACGCGACGACGAATGCGACGACGAGGGGGAGAATCAGGCGACTGCGGCACCAGGGCATAGAACCTCCGTGACTGGAGCGTTCTCAAAAACTCGACCGTCGAAACGACTGTGTTCTGTGAGACGGACGCTCACGGAGGGGTTGCTCAGGTCACGTCGACCCTACCGTTCACCGGACGGTTGCCGAACGGGAAGGCATGGTGCCGACGGGCGACCACGCGGGCGCATAGCCCTTCCCGAGCCATCGCATGCCCGTGCCGTCCGCATTCACGGTGGAGAGGTCCCTGACATTTGCGTACACGATCTCCTTCCCGTCCGGGGACCACGCCGGCTGGCCGTAAAAAACTATCCCTAGCGGGATCACTCCTGTGCCGTCGGCGTTCATAACGGTAAGATCCCTGAAGACGTGGCCGCCGTCGATCATGGTACGCTGGAACGCAATTCTTGTCCCATCCGGTGACCACGCCGGCGTGTCATCGAGCCCCGGGCCAGTCGTCAGTTGATTGACCGCCGATCCGTCCGCATTCATCACGTAGATCTGGTGCGCATGCGCAAACGCAATCTTAGTGCCGTCCGGTGACCAAGAGGGGTGATGATCCGGCCCGGCCGTGAGCTGCTGAATGCCCGAACCATCCACCGCACTCATGACCTGAATCGTTCCGTCACGATCGAACGCCATCCGGCTGCCGTCGGGCGACCACGCCGGCTCGCGATCGTCAGGGGGTCCGCTCGTCAACTGCGTGAGGGCCGACCCGTCGTAGTTCATCACGTAGATATCTCCATTGCCCGGCGTCGCACGCTCGCCGTGAAATGCCAGCTTGAGGCCGTCCGGCGACCATGCGGGGTGGGAATCACCCGTGTCCATGGTGAGCGCCCTGACCCCTGTCCCGTCGGCGCGCCTGACCCAGATGCGGCCAGACGGGGCCGTGTACGCGATCTGACTCATCCCGACTCCGGGGGGGAGCCACGGTGGCGGTGACGGGGTGGCTCCCGCAACAACCAGGTCGCCCCCGCTCAGGTTGAAGAGTTTGAGATCGGCCGGGTCGCCGTTCGGGAAGTACGCTGACGGGCCGAACAGGGGCCTGGTCGCACACCAATTCTGGGCCGTACCAAAGTCGTCTTCGGCGAGCGCGTAGTCGAAGCTGAGTTGGTCGGCCACGCCGCTGTCCGGGGGACCGTTGTCCACTAGCCGCCAGCCCTGCTCAATCGCAGGAGTCATGCCGGAGTTGTCGTAGTCGACGACTCCGCCGACCCAGGCCGCGTTGCCATCAGCGATAGCAAAGCAGGTGACGTGTCCCGATGCACGCACCCCCGAGGCGGCGTAAAAAAGACTCCACGAGCCATTCACTCGCCCATCGGCATCGAGAAAGGCCTCGAAGTCAAACGTGCGCTCCTCGTTTCTGAGGGGATTGATGAACAGTGCCGGTGACGCCGTGAACACGCTTGCCACTGCGGTTGTGGTGCCGGTGGTGAACTCTGCGGCCACCGACTCTTGGAGGGAATCTCCGCTCAGGTCTGCGGCGCTCGCCGGCACCGATACCACGTAGTCCGTATTCTGATCGAGGTTCGCGCTCGGTTCGATTGTTACGCGGAGACCGTTGGACGACAGCGTGGCGGTGCCGCTCACAGGCGCGCCGTCGCGCAACAGTTGGATTCTGGCTGCCGTGCTTGGACTCATCGGCTCGCTGAAGACGACGACTACGGACGAGTTCAGGGGCACATCGCGCTTGCGCGGTGGCGGCTGGGTGCGCACGACCACGGGTGCCCGTACGAGCGGGACGGTCAAGCCGATTGTCCTGAGGCCACCCCCTTCCACTTCGACCCGGATCGTCAGTGAATCGCCCGCGTGGGCCATGACGGCCACGGGATCGAAGCCGCCGTTAGCCATCGCTACCTGAACCGTCGCCCCCGTACGGATGTTGGTAATCCTCGCGATTCCACCGTCCGGGATTGAGTCTGGCGGCAACGACACGTACACAACCTCCGCGCTCGTCGGCGCGGTCGCGGACCGGACGGCGCCACCACTCGCCCACGTGGTTGCGGGTGCTGGCACGGGGTTCGAGACCAGCAGGCCAGCGGGGGGCGGGGGGGTGGGGCCGACGCCGTCGGTGCACGCGCCGAACAGGGCCACGCAGGCAAGTGTGACGATCCGACGCCGGACCCTTCGTTCAGCGCGCACAGCGGCCCCTCCGCGAGTCGTCCCACATGCGACGGACATCCCGGGATGCTTGCTCACCTCGCTCCTCCCACACTCTCAAACCCCGCCCAGTAAAACGGATGCCGCGTCGCCGGCGCCGCGAGCAACGCGCGCTGCGCTTCGGCCAGCGCCCGCGCCGGGTCGGCCGCAACGTCGCCCACGCCATAGAACCGCTCCATCAACACCGCGGTCGCCCAGTCGTCCACCGGCCAGAGCGTCGCCACAACGTGCCGGGCTCCAGCGTGCAGAAACGCGCGCGTGAGCCCCACCCAGTCATCGCCCGCCGGCACATCGGCGAGCGCGCCCGAGCCTAGTCCCGTCTGGCAGGCCGACAACACGACGAGATCCGCCGACAGTTGCAGACCAAACACTTCGTGCACCTCGAGCCGCCCGTCCTCCGCACCGTCGGGGGCGAGCTTCACGTACGAGAAGAGCGGATTCTGCTTGTTGAGCACGCCGTAAGTGGCGAGGTGCAGCACCCGTTGGGCAGGACCGAGGCGGCGAAAGGCGGATTCCGTCGCGGCGTCACCGGTCAGAACCTGTGCATCTGACCCGGCGACGCGCCGAATCGCCGCCACTTCCTGACTCGACCCTGGCAGCGTCGCGGGCTGCGGCGCAAACGCCAACAGCCCGACACCCGGAAGCCCCGCCGGCCGGTCGCCGAGGGCGATCCACACCGAAGCCGAAGGAGTCAGCGCCAGCTGGTAGCGCTGGACGAGAAACCGCCCGGCAGTATCCATCAACGCGGCGAACGGCAGGTACTGTAGCTCAACGTGCGGCACGAGGACCAACCGGCTCTTGCCCGCGAGCAATCCCGTCGCCTCGACAGGCGCGATCAACGCCGCGTGGAGGCGTCGCAGCGGCGCGCGCCACAGGGAATCGCTCCCCCTCTCCGCATCGCGGAGAGGGGGACGGGGGGTGAGGACGGCGCGAGTGAAGTCAACCAGGCGCGCGAGCTCCTGCCGTCGCGTACCGAGATCGAGCACCGCAATCGTATCGCTGGTCACGACGAAGCCGAGCGTGGTCGAGTCGCTCACCAGGTACTCGATGAACGCGGCGTCAGACGTGAGTCGCCGCGCCACGCCCTGCCACGTGGCGACATCGGGCGCCACAAGCGCCGCATGCCGCGGCGCACGCTCGCGCGCTTCGAGCAAGAGGTCGGCATAGGTCTCCTGTGCGCGCAGCAGCGACTCGCGAGTCGTGCCCGCGTTGAGCACTACCTCGGACCCCCGCAGCGTCTGGTCAACCGCGTCCGCGTTCTCCAGGTCGTGCGTCAGCTCGCCGATGCGGCGGCGCAGGTCCTGCTCGCGAGCGACGATGTCCTCGGCCGTGTCGGCCGGCGTCGTGATGCGGCCCCGCGCGAGGAGCTCCAACATCTCGCGCGCCCGCATGCGCTCGCTCGCCGCGAACGCCGCGCCGACGAGGCCGCGGTCGCGCTCGACGAAAGCGAGCTGCGCGTAGACGTCCCATTTGTCGGCGAGGAATGCGGAGCGCCGCTCCGGCAGCACGAGGGAGCGGCTGGGACGATCGAGCTCGGCGAGCGCGCTCCGCAGCTCGCGCGCGGCCGCGTCGGCCGCGGCCTGGCCGCGCAGCACGCCAGCCCAGCCGGCGTGCAGCTGCCACGCGACTTCCGGCGCGATGCGATCGCCGAGCCGGTCGAGCGCCGCCCGATAGAGCGAATCCGCCGCGATGGGTGCGGCCGCGTGCGCCTCGAGAGCCGCCCATTCACCGAGCGCGGCGGCGGCCGCCACGGGATCGCCAACTCGATCCAGATCGCCAGCCGCTCGCGCCAAGTGGCCTCGGGCCGCGGCCGTATCGCCGCGTGCCAGGACCGCTCGTCCGAGCGTGACTCGTGTCAAGGCGGCGGCGCGCACGCTGCCCGTTCCCACCTCTGCCCGACGCGCGCTTTCCAGCAGTGCTTGGGCGTGGACCGCGTCGTCTCGCGCCAACAGCAGCAGGGCGCGCCCTTCTTTCGCTTCGGCCTCGCCATCAGGCTCGGCCGCGAGCCGGTAGAGTGCTTCCGCACGCGCGTAGAGCCACTGTGCCTCGGCCAGCGTGTTCAACTGCACGGCGAGGTCGGCGCGAGCGAGCGCGATTCCAGCTCGCGCGCCCGGTGGCGCCCGGGTTGAGTCGGCGCGCCGCTGCGCCTGGCTCAGCTCGTCCCGCGCGCCCTGGAGATCCCCCGCGGCCGCCAGCTCCCCCGCGAGATCGCGCCGCACGGCCAGCTCGTCCGCGACCGGTCCGGTCCGTGCGTAGATCGCGAGCGCCTCGCGCAACGCCACTCGAGCAGTCGGGTAGTCACCGCGCCGCAGCTCGAGCTGGCCGAGACCGTGCAACGCGACGGCGGCATCGGCCCACGATTCGTGGGACCGCCACGTCGCCAGCGCGTCTCGATACAGCGCCTCAGCGCGCGAAAAATCTCCGGCGAGACTCGCGAGACCGGCGAGGTTGACCAGGTTCGCCGCCGCGATCTCATCACGGCCGGCACCGCGATTGAGCGCGAGCGCGCTGTCGAACTGCCGGCGCGCCTCGTCGAGATCGCCGAGTCGCTGTGCCAGCAGTCCGAGATTGTTGTGGTCGGCGGCGGTACCGCGCGTGTCACCGATGCGGTCGCGGAGGGCGAGTGCGGTGGCATAGGACTGACGTGCCGCCGCGAGGTCCCCGCGTTCCTCTTGCACGCCGGCGAGCGCCCCAACGGCGTTTGCTTCGACTCGCAGGTCCCCGATCGCCGCGGCGAGCGCGCGCGCCCGCTCGAGATATGCGCTGGCACTGTCGGGCGGGCCGTCTTCGAGAAGTCCGGACCCGATGTTGCCCAGCAGCGCGGCCATTCCCGCCGAGTCTCCGTTCGCCGTTGCGCGCGCGAGCGCGCGTCGCCAGAGCACGACCGCGGCGCGCGGGCCGTCCGCGCCGAACGCCTTGATGCCTGCCCGCCGCAGACTGTCGACCGCGACCTTCGCCACCCGGCGCGCCGAGGGCCAGCCGACAAACCGCGCGACCTCGCGCACGAGAAACGAGTCGCGCCACGCGACCGCGTACGCCGTGGCGATCTTGCCGGCAGCGTCGACCTCGCCACGCCGCAACGACTCGTTGACCGCGTCCCGCACGGCCAGCGGCCGCCCGCGCACTGCGAGGACGAGCGAGGATGGAGGCAAGCGGGCGGCGAGCAGTCGGAGAGAATCGGAAGCAGGCGATTGCAGGACAGCGAGGAGACACCCAAGCCCGGCGAGTATCATCGCCGCCGTGGTCCCGCGATAGAGAACTCGGCCAATTCCGACGTCGCCCACCGATCAAAGCCGGTACGCGCATCCACCTTCCAGAGATAGGAAGCGTTGGCAACGAGCGCAACGGAATCGGGGAATGCGACGACGGTGTCCGATCCTTCAGCAGCGTACACCACGTCGCCCGTCGCGTCGAAGACGGTCACGCGATATCGGTCTGCGCCGGCGACGTGACTCCACCGGAGATCGTTGACCGTGGCCACAATCCCAACCGGCGAGCGCGGAACGGGCGTGGTTGCCGGTGGCGGCGGTGGCGATCCCCGGTGCCCGGACGACCGATCATCGCCTGGAGATGAAAGCAGGAGGAGCAGCACCGCGGCCGCGGCAAGCGGCACGGCGATTCGGTATGGTCGGCGCCTGCTGGAAGCAGCAGCGAGCTCCCGGGCGACCACCGGGTCCGCTAGCGCCCTCGCGATTCCCGCGACCGCCCCACGGCACCGCGGACACGACGCGACGTGCGGGAGGACTGATGCTCTTAGGTCCGGAGCAAGCGAGCCATCCGCAAGCGCCGCGAGCATGTCGTCCTGCAGGCAATCCGGTGTCGCCGTTTCAGACCGCACCCTGGTGTCGAGCACGCGCCTCAGCTCCTCGAAGGATTCGTCAGGCATCATGAGACGGTCCCAAGGACCCCGACTGCTCACAGATCCTCCCGCCGCACGCCGGCACGTTCCAGTTGCTCACGCACCACCGCTAGAGCGCGGTACGCGCGGTTATAAACCGCTTTCGCGTTCGCCAACCCCAGGACTTTCGCGACTGTCTCGGCGGGAAGCTCTTCGAGCACATACAGCTCCACGATGAGGCGATCGTCAGGGACGAGCATGGTCAACGCGCGCTCCATCAGCTGACTCTGTTCAGCGGCGCCCGTCGCGCTCGGACCCGCCGGATCGGCTGGGAGCGTTTCGACTGCGTCCGCTACCGGCGCGAGATCGCGCAGAACCTGGCCGCGCCGGCCTGTGGATACGGCGTGATACGTCGCGCGCAGCTCGCTGAGGAATTCACGAAAGGTGAGCGTT
>Ga0137397_10001449_pt1 | contig 16576 bp, 15 predicted proteins | sample czorhiz116metaG_FD_106658 | JGI IMG/M metagenome (GOLD analysis project Ga0137397, IMG submission 106658) | Vadose zone soil microbial communities from Angelo Coast Range Reserve, California, USA - czorhiz1.16 metaG | ecosystem: Environmental > Terrestrial > Soil > Vadose zone | place: USA... | reverse complement strand
TCAACATCCTGAAAATCCTGTTTTCGCCAATAGTCTCTGACCAGGCGCTGATGAGTTTCCGGATCGCGACAAATGTCTTTTTCTACATCGCACCGAATTAGCTCCTCTTCCGACTCGTAACCCAGCATTTTCACAAGGGCCGGGTTCACCTGGAGGAGCCGCCCATCCAAGGCGATGCGGTAAATTCCGTAGGGCGCATCATGTACCAATGAGCGAAAGTGGGCCTCCGACTCCTGGAGTTTCTCTTCAACTCGTTTTCGCCCGGTTATATCTCGAGCAATCGCGGAGGCGCCGACAATCATTCCTTCAGCGTCTTTCACGGGAGAAATAGTCACCGACACATTGATTCTCTGTCCCCCCTTTCGGACGCGCACGGTTTCATAGTGATGGATTCGTTCATCTCTGCTGAGCCTCTTTAAGATTTCTGGAACTTCGTCCCGTTGCTCATCCGGAACTAGAATACTTACCGGCTTACCCACCACTTCAATCGCCGAATAGCCATAGATTCTTTCCGCGCCGCCGTTCCAACTCACAATCTTTCCATCCAATGTCTTTCCCAAGATTGCATCGTCAGAAGATTCGACAATCGAGGCAAGTTGAGATAGTGCTTCTTCAGCGCGCTTGCGGTCGGTGATGTCGTGGGTAACGGAAAGCATGCATTGCTGCCCGCTCATTGTCACTCGTACGGCAGAAACCTGGCCGTAACGGACCTCGCCGGACTTAGTCCTGAATCGAAACTCTTCTCCTGTGACCTGGCCTTCTGCCTCCAGCTTCTGCAGCGTTGTCCGGTGCGGCTCCCGCTCCACCCACAAATTCAGTTCCGCTGGCGTCTTTCCGAGCACCTCTTCGGCGCTGTAGCCGGTGAGACGCGTGAATCCTTCGTTTACCTCCAGGTATCGCCGGTCGGGGAGACTCCGCAGGGTGATGGCGTCCGGACTCGAGTGCACCATCTTTGCGTATTTCTCTTCGGACTGACGGAGCAGGGCCTCAGATTGCTCTCGTTCTGAAATGTCGCGCACTATCCCCGTGAAAATGCGCCTCTTTCCGTGGACGTGCTCCCCTAAGGAAACCTCAAGAGGTATCTCCTTTCCAGTGCGGTGCAGCCCCGTCAGTTTCAGCACCGTCCACGAAATATGTTTCTTCCCCGTTTGCAGGTATCGCTCGACGCCCCTCCGATGCGTTTCGCGAAGGTAGTTGGGCATCAGCATCGTCAACTCGCGGCCCATCATCCCGGAAACCGGATACCCGAAAATCCTTTCCGCCGCTTTGTTGACGAACAGAATGGTGCTTCGTTCGTCTATGGTGATGATGGCGTCCGTGGCCGTCTCGGCAACGACACGGAAGAGTTGAGCAGGCTGAAGAGAGTCCTTGTGGGAATCAACCGGTCTAGTGGTTTTCGGGTTCCTTGGTTTCGACATGGCCGTTTGTTCCCCTGGTCCCTGGTGCCGACGACAGTGCGCACGTGCGCAGCTAAGGGACGGGGCTCAACCACGAGAAACGGTTGATACGAATAAATGTAGCATAGAGATTCGTAGTTATATGTTTATCAGGCGCGAATTGCCGAAAAGTGAAATAAGCGAATCGTCCGGCGCGGAGCCAATCACTCTTCCTTGAAAGCGAGCCTGCCTTGTGCCCAGTGGTAAAGTGGAGGAAGCTCAGCAACCGGTAATTTCTTGCGGAGGCGCCGCCGTGCGCCCCAGCTTGGGAAAATGTCAAGGAATCGAAGGTTCGCTCAATGCCCGACAACTATCTCGAAGCCGCCATCGAAATCGCCCAGGAAGCTGGCAAAATCCTCATCGAGGAATTGTCGCGCCCGCTCGATATCCGCTACAAAGGAGACGAAGTCGACCTCGTCACCCAGGCGGACAAGCGCTCGGAACGGCTGATCGTCGAACGGCTCACCAAATATTTCCCCGATCATGCCATTGCTGCCGAGGAAGGAACGGGGCATGAGAGCGCTTCGGCCTCCGATTTTCGTTGGCACGTCGATCCGCTGGACGGCACAACCAACTTTGCGCACGGCTATCCCTGCTTCAGCGTTTCCATTGCGCTCGCACAGCGAGACACGCTCCTCGCCGCCGCGGTTTTCAATCCGTTCTACAACGAGCTGTTCTCGGCAGCGCGCGGCGAAGGCGCCACCTTCAACGGCAAAAAGATTCACGTCTCCAAAGTAGCCACGCTATCCACCAGTCTCTTGTGCACCGGGTTTCCCGTGCGCAACCGCAAGGCCAGCCCCAATCTTCAATACTACGGCGACTTCACTCAGCGCTCTCACGGTGTGCGTCGCGATGGCTCCGCCGCACTCGACCTTGCCGGCGTCGCTGCGGGCCGTTTTGACGGCTTCTGGGAATTCGGCCTCCAGAAGTGGGACACCGCCGCCGGAGTTTTGCTCATCGAGGAAGCCGGCGGCAAAGTCAGCGATTTCGTTGGAAATCCTTACCAGCTTGGAGGCCCCGTCATTCTCGCCACCAACGGTCTCATCCACGAAGAGATGCGTGCCATGGCGCTCGAAATTTCCCATCGTGCCAAGCAGCTCCGCGAATCATGAAACCTATTGATCAGGGGGTCTGCCAACCGATCTCAAATTGGGTTTACCATGGGAATTGCAATGAAAAATTCCAAAGCTCCGGTCAGAGCTAGATCCGCTCGGGGCCGACAAAACTTGCCAGCCGCAAAACCGAACAGTGCAATCTTCCCGAAGGTTGCTGCTGAGTTGGCGGAAATTGGAAAAAACTTCTACGCGCGCGGCTGGGTCTTGGGCACGAGCGGGAACTTCAGCGCGGTAATTTCCCGCGAGCCGCTGTGCCTGGCGATTACTTCGACCGGATTGGACAAGGGGAGCCTTACGACTTCACAGTTTCTGGAGATAGACAATGCGGCGAACGTGGTACAAGGTGATGGCCGTCCTTCCGCGGAAGCCCTGCTCCATCTCGCCATCGCGCGCGGCGTGGATGCCGGGGCGGTCTTGCACACCCATTCCGTTTGGAGCACCGTCCTTTCGGGTTCGCACGCACCGCAGGGCGGCATCGCCTTGGAAGGTTTCGAAATGCTCAAAGGGCTCGAAGGCGTTCGAACGCATAAGCACCGCGAGTGGCTGCCGATTCTGGAGAATTCGCAGGACATGATTGAGCTGGGGGAACGCGTTTCGAAAATCCTGCGGGAAAGCCCCGGCATCCACGGTTTCCTTCTGAAGGAGCATGGGCTATATACTTGGGGTGCGGGCTTGCAGGAAGCCAAGCGCCATGTTGAAATTCTGGAGTTCATGATGGAAGTCCTGGTTCGCTCCGGCGCCGCGCAGAGTGCATGATTCCGGCGCTGACCGAACTTCGGAGTTGATTGCCGTGGCCATCCTTCAAATCCCCGATGAAAACCGTTCGCTCCGCGAACACGGAGAAGTGCGCGATTACCTCGCCGGGATTGGCATTGACTACGAACGCTGGGAGTCTCCGGCCGATCTGTCTTCAAATGCTTCCGCGGTAGAAGTCCTGAGTGCGTACAGCGAACAAGTCGAAAAACTCAAACGCGACGGCGGCTACGTCACCGCCGATGTGATCGACGTCAATGCGGATACTCCCGGGCTGGACGCCATGCTTGCCAAATTCAACATTGAACATACGCACGATGAGGACGAAGTCCGCTACATCGTTGCTGGACGCGGGCTGTTCCATATTCATCCGCGACGGGGTCCGGTCGTGGCGATTGAGGTCGAGGCCGGCGACCTGATCCGCGTACCGCGCGGGACGCTCCACTGGTTCGATCTTTGCGGAGACCGCCGCATTCGTGCGATTCGTTTGTTCCAGGACAAGTCCGGCTGGACGCCCCACTATACCAGCAGCGGCGTGGACCGGAATTACGAGCCGGTTTGCCTGGGTCCCAGATACATTCCGCCGCAAACGGCGGCCAAGTAGCTGGCGTGTCTCTGCTCGATGAATCGCAGATCCGGGTCATTCTTCTTGACATCGAAGGCACGACAACATCCATAGATTTCGTCTATAAAACGCTTTTCCCCTATGCTAGCCGCAAACTAGAATCATTTCTTCGAGAACATGTTCAAGATCCCGAAATTCAATGTTTGATTCAGGATCTCTGCGCGCAACGTGACGTGGATGAACGCGGTGGTCTTCAGCCGCCTGGTTGGATGGATGATTCGGAAGAAGCGCGGCTGCGTTCGAGCGTCGCGTACGGCCAATGGCTGATCGCGCGGGACAGCAAATGCACGCCACTGAAATCACTTCAGGGAAAAATCTGGCAGCAGGGATTCACGAGCGGAGAATTGCGCGGTGAAGTTTTTCCTGATGTGCCTCGGGCGTTCGAACGGTGGCGGAGGCAGGGAAAAATTATCGGTATCTACTCGTCTGGGAGCGTCGTCGCGCAGCAACTCCTATTCCGTACTACACGCTCGGGAGATCTAACTTCTTTCATCTCCGCTTTCTTCGATACGCGCGTGGGAGCCAAGAACGAACAGGAAAGCTACAAGAAAATCGCCGCTTCGCTTTCAAGCGCGCCGCAGCACTTCTTGTTCATTTCCGATGCGGTAAAAGAAATCGAAGCGGCGCAGTCCGCAGGAATGCAGGCTGTCCTTTGTGACCGCGACCCGGGATCTGCTTCCTCTCGCGGCCAGTGCGAAGCCATCCACAGTTTCGACAACCTGATTCCGGACTAACGTCTCACGCTGCCGAATTGCCTACTTGCCACGTCGCCGGAGCCCTGCTTCGCTCCCCATTCCGCATACATCTTCGTAATGGTGGGTGCAATGGAAAAGTCCCAGACAAAAATGCTGACGTTCTTGTATTTCTCCGGAACAACGTAAAGATCAGCAGCCTCCGCCGCCGGCACTCCCGCTTTGTACATTTTCTGCGCCTGGCCTTCAATGTCGTCGAAAAGCGCCCGGAAGAGCGCAACTCCTTCCTGGCCGCAGACAGGTCCATGTCCAGGCACAAAGACGGTGTCCTTGTCCCAGGAAGCGAACGTCTTTAAAGTCTGCCTCCAGCCGGACACCGTCGCTTGCGTGTCGAAGCAAACGGGATACAATCCGGAAAAGAGCAGATCCCCTGTGTACACTACGTTCTGTTCCGGAACTCGCACGATGATGTCCGTCCCGGAATGCCCCGGATAGCTCTCGATCACGGCTGTCAATCCGCCCAAATCCATTTTCATCGGCAACTTCGCCGGATCAATCGGATGATTTGGCAGCGCCAGCACGGTGCCATTCACAATGTTGAAGATGTTCGTTACCATGCCGAGATTTTCATCGCGATGTTTCCGAGCCAGTTCCGTTTTGGAATCTTTGGTCGCCTTTTCGAGGGGGGCCAGCGCGACCGCTTTGTCAGCTCCCTGCATTGCGCCATAGCTCTCCACGATGCGCTTCGCCGTGTTCGCATGCGCCCACAGAGGAGTCCCGTTGCCGGCATAAAACCCGTTTCCCATGGAATGATCGAAGTGGTAGTGCGTATCCAGCGCGCCCTTCACGGGAACCTGGCTAACCATGCGCAGTGCGTCCATCTGGAAAGCGGCGCCCGCGGCACTGCCAAACCCTTCGATCATCAGCACGCCGTCCTTGCCTACCAGGAAGCCTCCGTTGCAAAGGGTCTGGAAGCCCTTCGAGGGATCGGAAATTGTCGCGTACAACCCTTCACCCACTCTTCTGACCGACGCGAATCCCTTATCCACAATCGGGGTTTGGGATACGCGTGAGTCCCCTGCCAACTCCGCCGGCAAGGGAATCATCCTTGCAATCGCATAAAAAGCTCCGAAACAGGAAGTCTTGGCGAGAAAGCTCCGCCGTGAAAACGGCGGCGAGTTAACCAACGAGCGTTCACTGCCCGCATCGACCGCTTCACAGCTTTTTCCGATAGAGTCGATCATGGCTCCTCCGACAGAATTGAACTCCTTACCTGCGACGACGGTCTTTGAGAGGGGATCATTCTAGCAGAGCGCTAAAACGAAACTGATTTCTTATTTTTTTGAGCACATATTGAACCAGCGGCAAGCCGTTCCTACCTTCGGCAGTCACCAGCACGAAAGCTTGTCTTTCACAACACCATGCCGCGGATGGGATGGAAATAGGCACTCTTCTTTCCGTACCATGGAGCATGTTAGCTACAGCCCTTTCCTGAGTTACTCCGGCGAAAATCCGTCACTCCTTGAGGGAGGCGCTTTAACATGAACAAAATCAGGGGTACAGTGGCATTGGCAATCGGGCTGCTTCTTGTCCCCTCATGGCAGGCTCAGGATACCTGGCGGAGCGGATGTATCCAGCGATGTATTAGTCAGCCCCAGCTCGGGGATCCTGAAGAGCAGAGGCAGGAGATTGTCAGCCTTGAGAGAGAAACTGCGCGTGCCATCCTATTGGCCAATGGCACTTTCTTTCAACGCGTGTACAGTGATGACTTCGAGGGCACGCTCTCGCACGGGCAGCGGATCAACAGGGACCAGTGGATTGCGACGATTCAGTCTCCCCAGGTGAAGCGTGAATCTTTCATCGCCACCGACATTCGGGTGCGTGTTTTTCAGGAAACTGCGGTCGCAACCTGCCTCTGGTCGTCCCGGTCTATCGTCAATGGCCAGCGCCTCGGCAGTCAGTTCCGCGTCATGCATGTGTACGTCAACTCGCCGCGGGGCTGGCATGTAATTTTCGGCCAGACCACCAATCTGCCTCCCGACGTGCAGCAGGTGCTGTAGCGATCTTGCTCATTGAGGTTGGCAAGCGCTGCGCGTTGACGGCCCCCGAAGCGAATGTTACGCTCGCCGTTCGCTTTTTCAAACGCATGCGCGCTGTCGACCTGATCCGCAAGAAACGTGATTCCGGGCAACTCTCCCGCGAAGAAATCGACTTCCTCGTTTCCGGCTACACGCGTGGTGAAATACCCGATTACCAGATGGCCGCATGGCTGATGGCCGTGTGGATTCGCGGCATGGACCGCTCCGAGCTCACGGCGCTTACCGAAGTGATGCTTTATTCTGGAGAAGTCCTCAACCATTCCGAAATTCCCGGAAAGAAAGTGGACAAACACTCCACCGGAGGGATTGGCGACAAGACTTCCCTCATTCTTGCTCCTATTGTGGCGGCAGGCGGCCTTACTGTTCCCATGATCAGTGGCCGGGGCCTTGGCCACACCGGTGGCACGCTCGACAAACTGGAAGCGATTCCGGGCTTCAACGTGAACCTATCGCTGAACGAATTTCGCCGCGTCCTCCGTGAATGTGGCATGGGCCTTATCGGGCAGACCGCAGAGATTGCTCCTGCCGACAAGAAAATCTACGCGCTGCGTGACGTTACTTCGACGGTCGAGAATATCGGCCTGATTTGCGCGTCCATTATGAGCAAGAAGCTTGCCGAAGGCATTGACGCGTTGGTCCTCGACGTAAAGACAGGCTCCGGCGCTTTCATGAAGAAAGAGGAAGATTCAATTCGCCTCGCGGAAGTCATGGTGGATACCGGTAAGCGCATGGGCAAAAAAGTCGTCGCGCTCATCACCGACATGGATCAACCGCTAGGCCGCATGGCCGGCCATTCGAACGAGGTCGCCGAGTCCATCGAGGTCCTGAAAGGCCGCGGCCCGGCCGATTTGCGCGAACTGAGCCTGGAACTCTCCGCGTGGATGTTTTATCTCGGCGAGAGGACCAAGAGCGTGGAAGAAGGCCGTCACCTCGCGGAAACCATCATTGTCAGCGGCCAGGCACTCGAAAAATTCCGGCAGGGAATTCGGTTGCAAGGTGGAGACGAGCGCGTCATTGACGAGCCGGAACGCCTGCCCATCGCGCGCCTGAATTTCCACGTAACGAGTTCCGCCAGCGGCTTCGTCACCGGAACGAACTGCGAGCAGTTCGGCATTGCGCTCGCCATGCTGGGCGGGGGCCGCGTAAGGAAGGAAGACAAGATTGATCACGGCGTCGGCCTCGAATTTCACAAGCGCATCGGCGATCGCGTGGAAAAGGGAGAGCCCCTGGCCACCCTTCATTTCAATAGCGACGCCAAACTCGCCGAAGCTAAAGCGCTCATTGCCGGCAGCTATTTCATTGGCGAAAATGCGCCGCGCAAAAAACGGCCACTGGTGCGCCGGATCATCGGCGCGTAGAACGATTGCGGGAGGATGCTTCATGGGAAGATGGACGGGCGTGCTCGGCATGGCCGCGATTCTCGGGTTGGCATGGCTGTTCTCCACCGATCGCCGTTCGATCAAGCTCAAGACCATCGCCTGGGGCCTCGGGCTCCAGTTGGCGCTTGGCTTCTTCGTTCTGCGTTCCAGCGTAGGCAGTTCGGTGTTTGGTTTCCTTGGCGCCGGCGCGAACAAGTTGCTGAGTTTTTCCTATGCGGGTTCCTCGTTTGTGTTCGGCGACATTGGCCTGCCGAAGGAACTCTCGCGGCTTGGCTTTTCGTTTGCCTTCCAGGTGCTGCCTACGATCATCTTTATCGCCGCCTTCTTCGCGGTTCTCTATCACCTCGGCGTGATGCAGCTTGTCATTCGCGCTGCCGCGTGGATTATGACTCGCGTGATGGGTGCCAGCGGCGCGGAGTCCCTCAACGTCGCCGCCAGCATCTTCATGGGCCAGACGGAAGCCCCGCTCACCATCCGTCCTTTCTTGCCGAAACTCACCAAGTCCGAGCTGATGGTCGTCATGACCAGTGGCATGGCGCATATCTCCGGCGGGATGATGGCCGGTTACATCCAGGTCGGAGGCGCCGATCCCAAAAATCTTTTGACGGCAGTCATTATGACGGCGCCTGGAACCCTGCTCATGGCCAAAATGCTCGTACCGGAAACGGAACAGCCGCTCACCGCCGGTCGAGTGGAAATGCCGCCCATGGAAAAGGAAACCAATCTATTAGGCGCCATTGCTCGCGGCACGACTGACGGCCTGCATCTCGCACTTAACGTCGGCGCGATGCTGATTACCTTCATCGCCTTGCTGGCGCTGCTCAACGCCATCATGGGCGGCATTCACAACTGGCCGCACATGGCCTGGTTCCCCGAAAGTTTGCAAACGGTTTTCGGCTGGATCTTCGCCCCCGTTGCCTGGCTCATCGGTGTGCCCTGGCATGACGCCGCGAAAATTGGCAACCTTCTCGGGACGCGTATGGTCATCAATGAATTTGTCGCCTTTGGCCAGCTTGGTCTCATAAAGGGCGCGCTCGATCCACGCACTTTTGCCATTGCCACTTTTGCTCTCTGCGGCTTCGCCAACTTCAGCTCTATCGGCATCCAGATCGGTGGCATCGGCGCGCTCGCGCCGGAGCAGCGCAGCCAGCTAGCAAGATTCGGCATCCGCGCCATGCTTGCGGGCACGATGGCAAACTTAATGTCCGCTTCCATCGTGGGGATTCTTTCGTGAGCGCGAAAAAAAACTCCAAGTCCAGGGCCTCGAAAAAGACTTCGCCGCGCAAACTCGCCGCCACGACCCCAACCAGCAGCACCAAGGACGGAGAATTCGAACGCGCGGGACAAGCTGCCGACTTCATTGTTTCTCAAACGAAGCTGCGCCCCCGAATTGCTCTCGTCCTTGGCTCCGGACTTGGCGCATTCGCCGATGAATTTGCTGACGCTACGAAAATCCCATACGCGAAAATTCCCCACTTTCCGCAATCGACCGCCATTGGCCATGCAGGGAAGCTCGTCATCGGAAAAGTGGGAACAATTCCCGTTGCCGGCATGCAGGGCCGAGTGCACCTTTACGAAGGTTATTCGGCAAAAGAAGTGGCGTTTCCTATCCGCGTTTTCGCGCGTATGGGTGTAAAGGCGGTGATTCTTACCAACGCGGCGGGCGGCATCAAACGGGAGTTCTCTCAAGGCCAGCTGGTGGTGATCAATGATCACATCAATTTGCAAGGTGTCAATCCGCTCACCGGGCCAAACGACGAACGCTTCGGCCTGCGCTTCCACGACATGACCGCCGCTTACGACAAACGCTTCCGCGAAATGACGGTCGGTGAAGCAAACCGCATGGGCATTGGGATGTATGAAGGCGTGTACGCGGCTCTCCTCGGTCCTAGCTATGAAACGCCTGCGGAGATTCGCTACTTGCGCGCGATCGGCGCGGATCTCGTCGGCATGTCCACAGTTCCGGAAGTGATTGCCGCGCGCCATAGCGGCATCCGCGTTCTGGGAATCTCCTGCGTGACGAATGCGGCGGCGGGAATCCTGGATCAGCCGCTCAACCACCTGGAAGTGCTGGAAACCGCCGAGCGTGTGAAAGGGCAATTCATCGGCTTGCTGAAAGCCATCATTCCAAGAATTGCCGAGGCCATTACATAGATTAGTATGGTTAGCAGATGAGGGAGGCGCGGGAGTGAGCGAAAATGAATTCCTGATTTCCGCCGCGAAGCAGGCAAGAGAAAACGCGCATGCACCGTACTCCAATTTCCGCGTAGGCGCTGCGCTGCGCGCCACGTCCGGCAGGATCTTCGGCGGATGCAACGTCGAGAACGCCACTTACGGCCTCACCGTTTGCGCCGAGCGCGTCGCTATTTTCAAAGCCATCAGCGAAGGCGAGCGCGGCTTCGACGCCATTTCCGTGGTCACCGATACCGATGCTCTTACGCCTCCGTGTGGCGCCTGCCGCCAATTGATCTGGGAATTTTGCGGCGACGTTCCCGTAATCCTAGCGAACCTTAAGGGCAAGGCCGAGATCATTCAGATGAAAGATCTGTTTCCTAAACCCTTCGATTCCTCCAACCTATAGGAAGAGGAAATTCGAAAATGAAATCCCAAAACTTGTTCCGGCGAAGTTTAGTTGTCCTCGTAGTCCTTGCCCTGAAGTTCTTTCTCTTTCAACCCTTTGTTGCCGCCCAGGCTCCAGCGAGGCACAAGCAGGCTCAGAGACCGGCGAAACAGAAGTCGGCGCCGGAACCTGTCTGGGATTTGGTTATCGCGGGCGGTTCGGCCGTAACGATGGATACATCGCATCGAATCTTCGAAAGCGGAATAGTGGTCGTGCAAGGCGACCAGATTGTTGCTGTCGAGCCGTCCAGTCCAGCAGCCATCGAGAAATATGTTCATGCGGCGAGGCAGCTAATCGACGCGAAGGGGAAGTTAGTCCTTCCGGGATTCGTCAACGGCCACACGCACGCGCCGATGACTCTATTCCGGGGTTTGAAAGATGACGTGACGCTGGAAGAATGGCTGACAAAATCCATTTTTCCGGCCGAAGCGAAAAACGTAAACGAGGATTTTGTGCGCTGGGGCACTCGGCTCGCCGCAGCCGAACAAATCCGCGGCGGCATCACCACGTTCGCCGACATGTACTACTTCGAGGATGCCATCGCCGAAGAAACAAAGGCGGCCGGAATGCGCGGCGTTCTGGGAGAAACCATCCTCGACTTTCCTGCGCCGGACAATAAGAACAACGCGGCCATGCTCGAGTACACGGAAAACTTTCTAAAGCGCTGGCAAGGTGATCCGTTGATTCACGCTGCGGTGGCGCCTCACTCGATGTACACCTGTTCGCAAGCCACGCTGCAGGATTCCGTCGGTCTCGCGAGGAAATACAAGGCGCCGATCCTGATTCACATTGCGGAGACGAAGAAAGAATTGAACGATAGCCGCGAGAAAAATGGCACCACGCCGGTGCAGTATCTCGACAAGCTTGGCATTCTCGGCCCTGACGTACTCGCGGCGCATTGCATTTGGGTGGATGAAGCGGACCGCAAAATCCTCGCACAGCGCCAAGTAAGTTGCGTGCACAATCCCTCGAGCAACATGATGTTGGCTAGCGGCGTTGCCCCCGTGATTGAGGAGCGAGCCGCCGGCATAGTGGTCGGCCTCGGCACAGACAGCCCGGCGGGCAGCAACAATGATTTAAATTTGATGGAAGAGATGGACCTCGCGGCAAAGCTCCAGAAGATCACCAAAATGGACCCGCGGGCGCTGGGCGCGAAAGCCGTCGTCGAAATGGCCACCATCGAGGGCGCGCGGGCCCTCCATATGGAAAAGGAAATTGGCTCTCTCGAAGTGGGCAAGAAAGCCGACATTATTTTGCTTGGCCTCGACGCCCCAAACGCCGTGCCCATGTACGACGTCTATGCGCAATTGGTGTACGCGCTGAAGGGAAGCGACGTCGAGACGGTGATCATTAGCGGCCGCGTTGTGATGCGAGACAAAAAGCTTCTTACCGTGGACGAGCCCGCCCTGATTACCAAAGCCAGGGAGATCAAGAACAAAATTGAGGCTTCGTTGAAATAAATCAGAAACCGTCAAACTCGCGAAACAAGAAGGTCCCTCAGGACTTGGCGTAGCAGACCCCGCAGCGGAATCTTCTTTCCTTCTTCAGTTCCTCAACGTGCACGATTTGCGCTCGGACAAATATCGCGTGTGCGCCCGGCGAGTAGGGTGCCGCCACTTCCACTTCGGTTTTCGCAACGTATTCCTTCCGGCTCTTGAACCGCAGTCCGCCGCGAGATATGTCCTCGCACGACACGATATCGTCCCCGAATGTAAAACTCCGGACGCAAGCCTCAAAACTCACCTTCGTACGCACATGCTTCCGCCTGTTTTCAATGCGCGCTGCGGGCTGGACGGCAGTCTCTGCATCTGGTGAAGCTGACGCGCGAGCCTCAACGGCCTCTTCTTTCTCTTCTGCTTCTGCCGGTGCTGCTTCCAGTGGAAGCGGTTCGTCGCCGGCATCGTCAATAGGCCGCCTCCAGAACGTCGAGGATCCGCAGCTTTTGCAAGTGCGCACGATCCCTTCGTTGACGAGGTATACGTCCGACTCCAAATCGCTTTGCTGCACCATCTCGCGGGCCTTGCACCCGCTGCACTGAAGCAGCACGCGGCTGGCCTCTTTTTCGGAGTCCGTCATGCTGGGGAATTGGGTTTCCCAGAGGTCCGTCTCAGGGTTCAGGAAGGCAACTCCGTAGGTGTAACTCTTGCCGTGAGCGCCGAGATTGCCGACGACACGAACCTCGGCTTCTTTGTTGGTATCGAGTCGGCGAAGGATTAACTCCTGCTCCGCGGAAAGTGCGTATTGGGAAACAATGCCCGCGCCATGGCGGCTTAGCACGACCGTCTTGGTCTGCTCGGAAAACATCTTGCCTTCCATGTCGCTGCCAACCAGCAAAATTCCAATTTCTTTCGGAATTCGGGTGCTGCGGCGCACGCCTTCTGGAGGCATTACTACCCCACGCTGAAATGGACTGGGAACTTGCACGATGGTACTTGGATTTCTCCGCCGAAGTCACTGAAATTTGTAGACGTCGTCAGGCGCGGAGCAGGGGCCTGGCTTGCCACAGGAAAATGAATTGCTGAGCCGATTCAAGAACAAGGATTTTTCAAGGTGAGAAAGACGAATTCGGGATAGAATGTGCTCCCATTTTGCCAAAGGGGATTGTCATGGACCAAGAGCGGCGACGATCGCCAAGATTCCCATTCATTGCCTCGGCGGAAGTGTTGTCGGAAAGCGCGGGCACACGCCTGGCCGCGCGCATCAGCGACCTCAGCGCCACCGGGTGCTATGTGGATACCATTAATCCTTTGATGGACGGAACAGCTGTCCGCTTGAAAATTCTCACCGAAACACGCGTGTTCGAAGCGCCCGCGACGGTGGTCTATTCCCATGCCCATCTTGGGATGGGATTAGTGTTTGGAGAAGTCCTGGGCAATTCTCAAGATGTGTTGCAGAACTGGCTGCCCGTCGCAAGCTGAGGGCAACCAGTTCTCAACTCCATGACAACGGCACAAGTCAGCTTCCTTGTGGCCGCCGGCTATTACCACTGGTTATTTCTTGTCCGATGGGCGCACTGCCGGTTTGCGCCTGTCCCGAACAGCTACCGCATTGTGATGCGCGGAGTTCGGGATCTCGCGTGCCGCGGCGAGTTGCAGGCTTGCAGCCGAACCAGCCTTCTTGTTCTCAGCCTGGTATGAACCCGATGCGGGCCCCAGCTTGGCTTTCGAACTCACCGATCGCCGGGCGGCTAGCTCCCAGGAATCCGTGCCATCGAAATGGTCCGGATTCACTTCCGATTGCGCCTTACAAGTGGGGGCGAAGAACAGCAAGGCCCCAAAACCTGCCACCAGCACAGGTATCTTCAACAAACTAAATGGTTTCACGGGCTACCTCCAATTCGTCGTTCTGACACATCCCAGGGGGTTACTACTCCAGAGAGGGAAGCCGTAGCCTTGGAATTCTCTGAATTGAGCCAATTCTCTCGTTCGCTTCCCGTGGCGTCGATAGACCCGGAGTACCATCTTGTATCCGGTTCGCCAATATCCATCGCGTGTCGGCCGTTCTCCCTAAAATCCTTGGCAATACCGGTACTGCCAGGAGTATTATAGAAACTGTCGTTCCCGCCTTCGACACCCAGCCATCTCCGTTTACGCAAAGCTGTGGGGTGTCTCATGCAAGCAGTTGCGCGGCGGTTCGAAGAACGTGTTCCCCTGACCGTACGAGTGGATCTCTGCAGCCTGGACGTGCGCCATCGCACCCAGGAGGGCCTGACGGAAAACATAAGCGCCCACGGCGCGCGCGTGGTTTCAAACAATCCCCTGAGACTAAATGAGCGGCTGAATTTGTGGTCACTCCCGGGCGATTTTCGAGCTAGGGCCCGAGTCGTTTACTGCGAGCCGGTGGGGCTCAATTCCTTCGCCATCGGTTTGCAACTGGTCGCAACCACCGGTGATTGGAAATAGCCCGCCGGCGATGTTCATCGAACCGTCGCCCCTTTGGAAGAAACCGCTTGGATACTAGCGGGAAAGCGCCAGCAGCGATTCGTTGAGTCTGGTCAAGTCGGAGTCCAACCGGTAATAGCCGGGTCGCCAGCCTGCCGGAGCCTCATTTGGCGGGAAGTTGAGCACTGCAAAATCGTTTGCCGCCCCTTGTTCATCGGCCAGCTTCGGGAACTGATCGCCAACATAGATGGCAGGGTACTCGCTGACCACGCGTTCACACTCGTTGACAGACAGAACCGCGCGAAGCATCCCTTGGTTTCTTGCATGGGGTTGGCAAAAATAAAGGGTTGGCATACTTCGGAATCATCTGCAAATCTCTGAAAGACTTCAATAGTACGATGGGCCAGCAGCTGGCAAATGGGCCAGGAAGGTTCAAAGTCTCGGTCGCGCCTCTTAACACATTACAGTTCAATGATTTAGAGCGCTATTCCCCCTCCTTCGAACCTCGCAGACGGTAACCAAGTAGAACGCTTCCCAAGATTAAACAAGCCCCTGCTATTCCCCAGCTCTTGCTCACCGCCGCAAACACAGCCGTCACAATTAGGAGTACTGCCGCCGTGTAATAGAGAGCTGAAAGGTACGATAAGTCCGTCGCTTCCTTCATCCGTTTTCCCCTGCAAGCCTGCTCCCCACTATCCCAGAGTTAGTAAAGCCGAACAACCCGTCCGTCCCGGCAGGCTCAGCGATGAAGCATATCCAACGCCACAAGCGCATAGACCGCGGCGCAATCGATTATTTTTCGCAGATCGACAAATTCGTCTGGACCATGTGCGACCTCGAGCTGCCCGGGACCATAAGCGTATGCCGGGACGCCTTGTGCAGCATAGTAGCGAATTTCCAGGAGGCCCGGGCACATCTCAAAATGTGGCGCTTCGCCCGTAACCGCTCGCACGCTGCGAGACAAAGCTTTGCCGAGCGGCTCCTCTTCGCGGCACGACGAGGACTGCCCTTCCTGCAATATTTTCCATTCCAGACGGATGCCGTCGCTCTTGCAACCTTGAAGAGTGGCGATCAGCTTCCGTTTTTCCTCCGCAAGGTCTTCTTCCGGATTAATGCGCCGGTCGATGGTGAACCAGCACTCCTCCGGAACCACATTGAAGTTTGTGCCCCCGCCGCTTTTGCCTCCCAGCATCAGAATCGAGCGACCCGCTTGTTCCGCGCCGGCGTTAGGCTTTGTCGTTCTCTGTTCCACTTCTTGCTTCAATTTCTGCAGCCGCTGAACAACTTCGATCATCCGTTCGAACGCGTTTTCGCCCTGGTGCTGCAAACTAACGTGCGCGGATTTTCCGAGTACGCGAACGCGCAACGAAATGGCCCCGCGGCTCGCGTTCCATACCGCGCCGCTGGTCGGCTCTGCCAGCAGCATGCCAATACCGCTGCGGCCCAGTCGTCCCTGCGCCGCCAGCCATGCCGAGCCCCCTTCGCCCCCCGTTTCCTCATTGGGAACCAGTGTCAACGCGATCCGCCCGTTCAATCCCGCGCCGCAATTGTTCAGCGCGAGAATCGCGTAGAGCATGGCGACGATCCCGCCCTTCATGTCGCAGGAGCCGCGGCCAAACAAAAAATGGTCTCTGCGCAAAGGCTCAAATTGCTCCCGCGATTGTGCTGGAACGACATCATAATGTCCGTGAAAGTAGAGAACGCGTTCTCCTCGTCCATGGCTAGCAACCAGGCAGACGGGACTCTCCCCCGTGCTGCCTTTCAGCTCACTGGCTTCCAGGCGCTCGCATTCGAGACCACATTGACGCAGCCAGCTTTCAAGAAGATACGCGCACGCGCCATAATTTTTCCCCGGCGGGTTCTCTGTCGGTATCGCCACCAACTCTACCAGCAGCGCAGCCATTTCTTCCTCGTGTTGCCGCAGCCATTCCAGTAGCTGGTCGGTGCTTACCGCATCTCCGCGCACTCGTTTGGCC
>Ga0137397_10001447_pt1 | contig 16586 bp, 22 predicted proteins | sample czorhiz116metaG_FD_106658 | JGI IMG/M metagenome (GOLD analysis project Ga0137397, IMG submission 106658) | Vadose zone soil microbial communities from Angelo Coast Range Reserve, California, USA - czorhiz1.16 metaG | ecosystem: Environmental > Terrestrial > Soil > Vadose zone | place: USA... | reverse complement strand
TTGTAGTAGGACCGAAGTGAGATAGAAGTTCCCTTAGATGGATCGAGATGTGGTGGTAGGGGATAAGCCGGTACATAGGGAACAGCTCATTAAGTCCGCTTAGATACCTCAGCATGACGTCCTGAAACTCTTCGGCGCGTGCGACGGTGATCGACCTTCCAGTAGCAATCTTGGTTGCCGCGATAAGATCACAGAAGTTAACCAATAGTTTGTTCTCGCGGCTATCGGGAGGAGAAGAACCCCATAAACGGCATAATGTCACGATGAGGTGCACCATGCAAAATACGCGCCATCCGTCGGCAGAGATCTTTCCTTGACCTTTGTCACCGATGCGCGGTGGTGCTGGAGTGCACCAAGAAGGCAGTGTAGTCCTTGTCATATCTTCCCAGACTTTTGGGAGCCTCGTGCGACCGAGAATCCGGACCTTGCGACGGCTGGGGTTCACATTCTGTGCACGAGAGAAGCGTCCTGGGTCTTTGTTCCGAACCTCTTGAAAGTCATCCATTATCCCTTCCCTGCGCCTCTATCAGACCATGTTAGTTATAATGCCCAGATACAGTTGGTAGCGCACGCACGATTTCCACCAATGCTTCTATCAATTTGGTCTTTGGCTTTCTTCGAATCGTCTGCATTCTAGACCTATTCCAACTCTGTTTCTCATTTGCGTCCATACGATCATACCCAGCTGGCTTGGCCTGAGCTTTCACAAAGTACAAATGAGCGAGGGATGGTGTTGAGAGCTCCGAGAGGGCGTCAGCAGAAGGTGCGAATAGGTAATATTCCATAGCAGTGTGGGCATCCGAAGCAGAAATTGGGGATTCATATGAGCCCAGGCCACCAAGAGCAGCATTGATGACTTCCAGTTCCTGGGCCGTCAAGGCCCTAATGTGATTTTCTTCCTCATCGAACCATCCATTGTCGTGTCGCTGTGAATCACATCATCAACGCTCTGAGTCACAAACGACACAAAACACGAGAATCACATATTTGGTCAAAACGGCCATTATCTCTTCAAGACTCTTGGCCTTTACCAGAATGCTTTGATCTGCAGCTAGATAGCGAAGTGTTTTGAAGGGGAACTTTCGTAGTGTTCCTAAAGCTTCAGAGCGGAGGGAAAGGAATGCATTTTGGAATGCTAGCGACGATCGTATCTCCGAGGGCACAGGATCAATCGTTAGGCCGTCGCCATCGTCAAATTTAAGATTCATTCCCCAGATGTCTTGACAATGGTGTGATAAAATTCTCAAGAAGAATGCGTGCATGGGGTCGACACAGAGATTGCGTATCGGATCGAAATACGGAAGTCGTAGGAATTCCGAATAGCGTATGCCATGTTCGCTGGTTATTTTGGCACGCCGTGCTTCTGATGGTGCATCTCGCCACTCGAACGCGAGCATTCGATGTTCCTCGTGTGAGTGGGGCTCCCATGCCTCGATGTGAAGGTCGTTGATATTGTTAAGTTGTAACTTGCAGTACGAACAAAAATTGGCTGATTGTGGTCCCGTGAAACCTAATGCCTGACGAGCTGCTGGAAGATCACAGATGATCAGTGCTAGGGCGCTCCGCGTCTTTCTTCCGTTGGGATACTTCCATGTACGAGTATAATGCACCCCAGTTTCATAGGACTCCAGAAGATCGTCGACAAGGGGCCGCAAGAAGTTATTTATCTCCTCCGTCGAGGGTTCCTTAGGCCCAGGAATAATACCAGCCAAGAACATATTCTCGGATTTGAAGCGCACCTCTGGTGGAAGGTTGAGACACACCATGTACAATCCCATCACGGTGGCAGATCGGCCTGCCTGCTTGAGCTGGAAAGGATTGAAACCGTCCATGTTGAAGCTAAAGAGGTAGCGCCCTTCGTTATCAGGATATCTGTGGATGAAAGGACGACCATTAGGACCTGGAATTTCGTACAATCCCGGGGCATCCCAGATATCGCCCATGATCCCATCAGGTGATGGAGAGAAGCCGCGGTCCATCATATCCTCCATTCCAGGACGGCATAACATCTCACCCAGCCATTCCTTGAAGTCATGGTACAAGAACGGACGGACTGGGATGTCGTGACTACGGCCGTGAATATTGCGAGGTTTTCGAAGGTGTTGGCCACAGATTTGTTGGGTAGACAACGGCTTTGATGTACAGAGCTCGGGACAAGGATCCAGCCCATCATCGGGGTAACAAGTCGAGCATTCAGGGCAACAGACAAATGCTTTGTACGAAGGTTTCAAAGCGAGCCTCCGCACCACTGTGCGTGCATCCATGGGAACTGATTTTGCGATAAGTTTACCCTGGCTCTTAGCAGCGTGATGGTCTTCAACCATAAGATCGATGAGAAAGCGCAGGGAGAAGAGGAGCTGGTCGCAATCTCTTAGCGATAGCCCAGATACTACGTGCATCACAGTGACGAGGATATATACGACCAGAATGGCGGGTTGGATGTCGGGAGTAAACAACGGTATGTCAAAATGACGGGCTAAGGATAAAATAACCGTCGGTGATGTAGATCTCGACTGAGGTCACTGTAATACTCACATGTGTCTATCACCTGCGCCGAAACAGGGTCTAGATGGTGTGGCATGGTGGGGCGCTTCTTAGAAGCCATCCGCCACGCACTGCATTTCAAGTTGTCCAGCTTGGCCCACTCCTTCCGGAGGTCATCGAGAAACCGAGATTTTATGTTCCTACAGCGTTCGAACCTTTCACAATCCAGTTTCTCGATCTCCACATACAACTTCATGATCCATTCTTGGTATTGTAGGAACTCGGCGTTCACGGTGGCATGACTTTGTAAGGGGGGAGGAAGAGATGGGTCATCGCCTGTGGATGGCTTGCAAAAGACCAGATCCTTGACACTGATATCTTCGAGCAATCCAGACCGGAAATCAGAGATACTGTCTTCCAAGGCATCAGCGAGCTCGTCTGCTTCAGAAGTCCAGGCCATTGTGCAGTTTCCAGCTGCGTCGTCAGTACCATCGCCAGTGCCAGGATGCCCAGGGGTATCATCTCCTGAGTCCGGAGCCTCTATGTCGGAACACTTGGTAGATTGGTTCGCGGTAGACGCTGCACCAGGACTCGGAGGAGATGCCATGTACTTCAGACGCTTGTCATACACATAATGGTCCTTGTATTCTTGCACTCCAACCCTTTTTCCTTGAAGCAAAACTCCTCTCTCATTGATTGTATGCTTCTCGGTGCAGCCATGACTGGTGCATGTGCAGATACATTGTGAGGTGGGCATGACTACCGGTGGCAGGGAGTGTAAGCGTAACTGCTCCATTTGGCCGTGTAGCCGCGTTATCTGATCTGTTGGTCGTGCGGCCCGGTTCATCCGCCACATGGGTACCACGCGTACGCGGCAATTCGGGTCGGGGTCCAGCCATGCAGACCGCCACCACCTCCTTCCATTGGCCTTCCCTTAGCTTAGACCCCTGGTCAGCCGCCGTAGTCTCGGGCCCACATGGCCCGCTACTGATCACCTGTACCTCAAACTACCATTGTCTTCCGGACCGTATTAATTGCTGAGTCTCTGAGATGGAATTGGGAGCTTTAAAAGACATCCACACCCCACCCTCTGACGACAGCGCATTACCCTCGACGACTACTAGTACCCACTGACAAGACGACCCACCATGTGCTTGCAGAGGCCGAATTCGAAGCATCCAATGCGCTTGCGGAGTCACACGAGGAGCCCGACCGTGATTGCAAGGCCACTGGCAGCATGTCATCATGTCTTTCAAATCACTTCCCTCGTAAGTCAGACTGGCATGCCACTCGCGCAAGTGGCCTACAGCTTACCGTCTATGACAGGGCTTGGCAAGGCTGAAGACTGTCAAGGACGTCAAAGACTTTCTTTGTGTGGCCAAGCACCAAATTGATATCGCCCCGAGGGTCGATATCGTCGAAGTGCTCGACAAGGCCGGCAGCTTGGCGTCTTTCAACTCCATTCAAGCAATTCTGAAACGCACGAAGAATATCACCACCCTCCGTCTCCAATTTTCGTTTAAACCGGATCGCCGCATACTTCCTGCGACCCTGGTCTTCAAAAATCTTACGACCTTGAACGTTAATATTCCCCACGCCACCCTCGCACAATTCCTAGCGAAACATCTGGATATACAAAACCTGGTCTTAGGCGGCCCCTGCAACCTCCCCATTTGTCCTCTTACGGGTTGCCAACTACCTCGTCTCGAGGACTTAGTCTGTCTCCCTGGCTGCGTTCACGCGCTGACTTCTGCCGGTAGCCCTCTCCAGCGGCTTGGTGTCTTTCATGATACTATTCAAGACTCCGGCTTCCAGACTACGCAACTTCTCGACCTTACCCGCATCCCATCATCGTGCATCCTAGCCACCCTTCACCTTGACTTCGATCATACTGTAACGGACCTCCTCACACGCATCGATGCAGCCGCGCCTGGCCTTCGTTTTCTAAAATTAACGGAGAGCCCGTTCTCGGATAGGGTACGCTGATTAGTTCTCGATACAGAGGATGCTCTACTAATATCTACTGTTCCAGTCAGAACGTATGCCATGGGATTATGTGGACGTATGGGAGAATGGCTTGAGGTCACTTGTGTTCCTAGAGATACTTTTGCTTCGATCCTCGCATTTCCTGAGGGAAGAAGCCAGCGAAGAGGATTGGCTCGTTCGCACTTGGCTAATCAACCCACCTCCGAAACTCAAGGAAGTTGTAATATGGACCAACGCGCTCGCGAATGATACCGGGGTTCAACGTCTGGTCCTGTGGCGTCGCGAAGAAATGAGGGGCGGGTGGCACTGGCGGAAGACCCTTGAACGGATCGGTGTGATTGATCTCGGCGATTTCATGTAGAAATAAGGCACTCCTATGTTTTTCGGTTTAATATGTCGTATAAACCTCGCGATAATGACTAGCTTGCGATTGCGATTACCATTTATGAATAACATGTGTCCCATTGTTTACCATATTTGGCTAGGCGTAGCCGATTGTCAGTACGCATGTGCGAGATCGCGGACTCGGATCTGCGCATGCAGCTTGCTGATTTCACCGCTGATTCTCGCCATTTGTCTGCCAGTGTCCGACTCGCTGTCTGTGTAAAACATCTGAAGCCTAGAGCCTTCTTCAGTTTGACCTCTGTGAACTCTGTGATGACGTGTATAAATTCCTCGCTGGAACGCTGGAACGCTGGCATACTGCATTTTTCTGAGAGGGTACCTCAGTCCATGCTCCGCCGACTCCGGCTCGGACGTAACAAAGAGTGGCGTGCTCCGTACTAGACTTGGACGTCGACTGAACAGTGGCATGCTCCGTCTATCCACGTGCAGGGCTGCCTTTGACGATTTTGAGGCCCTCATTCCTAGTGTTCTATTTGACGCTCCACCACCCTCCCTCTGAAACGCTCACTGACGGGTATGGACACTGGCATTGATGTGAACTTTCCGGCGTCAGCATCTTCAGATCTTGAACGCCCTGGACAACAATCAGAGGTACGTCACAAAGCATATGCCTCAACTTTCTAAGTAAATTTGTATTCGTATCACCGCTCCTATCAAGATTGACGAGTGCGAGGTCATTGATGTGCTTGAGGACCCCGACCCACAGCGACAATCGGGTGACCAGACTGTGACCAACATGGACGATGGTCAGCACGCTCCTCCAACTCAAACAGATGCAGGCGCTCGTGAGCGTCAACTACAAGTCATGGTACGCAGTAAAGTGAAGATATTATGCGACCTTGCACGCTCACCGATTTCGTGGTCAGGCCATAGGTAATCCGAACACTAGCCAGGGGGCTATCATAGAAACGCAAGAACAAGCCACCCCTAGAGCAGTTAGCAAACGCCTCAACGTGACGAGGGCACTGCAATCATGGAAGGACAGTCATTTAAAGTCGATCGCCGAGGATGTCGACCAGGTGCGCAGTTCCGAGTCGTTTTCCGTCAGATGTTGTTCACCATCAATTCTCGCACGAAGTGGAAAGTCGTCGCAGCTGAATATCGAAAAGAAACCCTCGAGAAATTACGTGTTGGCCTTCGCGATCATTGCGAAAAGTCGTTACAGGAGTTTTCGCATGACCTCGCGATCGGCGGTTTGTTGGAATTTGGAAAGGCAGCGGGCCAAGTTCGTTCTCCATCCAGCCTCTGCGTCACGTATCTTTACAGTATATTTCTTCAGTCTGATACTCTCTGCAAAGACGCAGAGAGGACAGAGGCACAAAGCTTGCATCGAGATTTGATCCAGATTGTCGAGGAGATTTCGCGCGACATGCCATCACTCTGTGTCACATTGGCTGGTGGAAGCGACTATCCTATCACACATCACGAACTTAATACCACCCTAGCACTTTCAACCGAGCAGTTTACCAGTCGACAGAAACAAGCATTCGATTCAGTACGTAGTACATTACCTTCTTGGCTTAAACTACTGAATTGACTTGTATTAACTTCTTTCTGTACCAGGCCAATGCAAATCTCACGACTGGAACAAATTTGGTATGGAGAGCTGAGACAAGGAGGGCAGACGAGATTATACAAGAAAAATTGCAATTTTTTCAAGATGCCCGACAAAGCGCCCAGGAATGTGCAGAGCGATATATGCAAGAGGACGAGGCCCGATTCGTAAGGAAGCCTTAGCTGCTTTCTTTGTGTTGATTCTGAAAACGTATAAAGGTCGAGAAGATATCACATACCGAAACGAAGCAAGGGGGCATGCGTACAAGGAAGGTAAGAGCACATAGATAAATTGTCGATTTGGGGATAAAACATTTAGCAATTCACAGCGCACGAGTAGTAACGCCGCAAGCAACGAGGCTAGTGCCAGTGACTCCGACGTGCAGATCCAGCCTGAAGGCGCTAGCCATAAACGAAAGACACGCGACAAAGTACGCAAGGTACAGAGACTTTTCACCCCGCAGAGAGCCAACCAATCAAACGAGGTGTGTCACTCAAGATCTTGTCTTGGGCCGCAAATTGACGCTTAACATCCGGTTCCACAGTATCAAGAGGCGGCCAACCAGGAATTCGAGGTATGCCAACGTGGTCCCATTTTGACCTGCGTTGACAAAGGATCAGAGTCTCACTCCACAGCAGCAAGATCATCATATCGATGGAGCCAACGTCGAGCGTGAGGAAACTAGTCGCACGGGGACATCTGCTGGTCGCGCGGGAACATTTGCTGCTCGCTCTGGAACATCTACTGGACGTTCGGGAACATCTGGTCGCGCAGGAACATCCGCTAGCCGCGCGGGAACACCAGTTCAGTTTGGTGGCGATCGCGCGCGTGAACAGGAAGCAGAGCAAGCTGCCAACCAGGAACGTGAGGTACGCCAATTTAACGAATCCCAGTTACCACACGTTGACAAAATTCACAGAGTTCCACCTTACAGCAACAGCGGGATGAGGAGAGTGTTGACCAGGAGCGTGAGGCAAGTCACCCACGCCAGGCTCAAGTGACATCCAATGGCTACAAAGTGAGCGTAGTGACCCCTTGTCCCGGCCTTCAGTTGTACTTATCGATATGTCTCAGTTTCAGAGACTCGCTGTATCACATGACCGTTTGTTCGCTGCTCGGACTAGATTCCAACAAAGGGGAGGACAGCCTGGACAGGAGACAGAACCAGAACCAGAAGCGACTCAGATGGATGTCGCAGTGGAAACGCAAGCGCAAGCGATGGTAATTATGCCTCCACAAGCCATAGGCGCAGCAGAGGCACAAGCGCAAGAAATAGTCTCCGAGTCAGCGGAGGCGCCTCCGCAAGCAATAGAAGGGGATCGACGTGACACGCAGGCCAGTCCATTCTCTCCACTCTGCAGATGGACTTGAGACTGATGGGCTTCCGTAGATCTCGGAGCACGACCCAGCGGCATTAGAAGGACAAAGTCCCGTGGAGGATACCGACGGAGCGATGGACGGTGGGACGTCAGGTCAGTCAGAGGTATGTTTCCTTTGCCTAAAAATCAAACATGTCGTAATATCTTCCAGCCTTCCGGTGACGATGGAGACGACAATCCTGGCGCAAGTACGTCAGATCAAGACCATTCATCTTTGATGAGACAATGCGTGGAGCTTTTGGCCAGTATATCTGCTGCAGTTGATAGGAATACAAAGATAATGGACTTGGTGGCCAACCACATCATGCATGGCCGCCCTGGAGCAACTGGGGAGACAAAAACGTCATCATCTGCCGTCCAGGAATCAGAAGATGAGAGCGATGAGAACTTGTCCGAGGTGAAGACAAGAAGGTTTAGGGCACGCGCTAAGCGCCCCAAACATAAGGATGCTAATGAACTATGTCTCCGGGTAAGTGGTATTTCAACGAATAGATTAATAGACCTCGTTGTTTCAACATCACCGCAGGATGAAGTTCGTAAACATGCGAATACAATGATGGGAAGAAACCGCAGCATCGAGGCTGAGCCCGCACCTGAAGCGACTGTTCTCCATTTCAAACATACTGGGAAAGTCGAGGATGGGCCCTCCGTGGATCGATTTCAACCCGATTTCTCAGAAAAACATCCAGAAAGAAGCCTGTGGAATCTTCGCTTGGTTGAAGTTTTTACGAACGACTACGTACAGAAAGGCCTTCCGGTCAACGAAGTAAAGGAGGTGTCCCGGTACTTCATGACATATTTAAGGTCATTGCAAGACACGCATCGAAGAAAGTCTACAACTGCTTCTTCTGGCAGAGGAACAGTCCATGATGAAGTCCAAAGGCACCGGAGGATTGAGGAACGCAAAAAAACTGTGAGGTCGGCCCCTCTTTTGTACGCGTAACCATACTGATACATTTGACCAAATCACTACTACTACCAGAGGTTCCGAAGCCAACTAAATGCATTGTCTTTCCATGGCCTTGTCCGATTTGTCAAGCCTCTGTCTAGAATGACGCAGAGAGCCCTCAGTGACGACGAGAGCGACCATGAGAATGGTTCCAATCTCGGACAGAGCCGCTATGCGATCGTAAAAGAAGAATGGCGCTCAGACGAACTCATTATATGGCTTCGAATGATAGACCTCTTGGCCTGCGGTGAGAAATGGAGGAAGCGCTTTGTGGCACCTGTAGGCAACGGTAGGCGCCTTCGTGTTCACTCTACTCGCTCAAAACCTGGCGTTGCCGTCATTGGACTGCCTGAAAACTGCTACAATCCCACCTGGTTAAAGTCCTTGAATAGATTCGAGAGAAAACTACTCGATGTAAAACCGGCATTTGACATGACATTCACTTTAACAGAGCGATCGTGCGCTTTTATTGTACCCCTCAGCATTTATCTGATGCTCAACCATCCTTACAGGTCTGCAGTGCAATATATCCCACTCGCGAAAGGGGACGCCCAACCCTCGACTCGGACGAACCCTGAGGCTGACTTTAACCCCGCTAGCAGCCTCGACGACTGGCTCCTGAACCACTTTGGCAAAGTACAAGATCAGGAGGACCAGATGGGCGATGAAGAACTTGATACGTCAGGTGGCATTTAATTACAGTAAATTGCATTGTTACAATTACTACGCGACGTTTGAGAAGCACAGTACTACTGTAGGCGCTAGTTAGCTGGGCAGCGTCGACCGTGAGCGCGTGAGCGTTTATTGACGTACGAATGCTTACATAAATTTAACAAGATGGATATAGTTGTCTCGCGCCCCAACCCCCAACTGAACCCCCAACTCGGTCTCGACGACATAAGTAACTACAACAGCCACTCCAGCTTTTCCCGCACTCCCCAATACAGCAATGACAACAGCAATACCGACTAGTTGACTTGTCAGAACAGTTGACAATTCGGGTGCAGACGGTCCGACAGTCTGCTGACTAAGGTTGACTTATCGGACAAGTTGAGGTCCAGACATGTTTACCCGATTTGGAATCTATTAGATTAAATCGCTAAAGATTATCTGGCTGTGTCCTCGACCTGCGTGTCATCACACGAGATCACAATATTACAATAGTAGTACTAGCTGAGAGAGAAGTTAAAGGATGATTCACAAAGACAATCATACCCAAGATCAGATATAAATTGTTCAAATTGTTCTATCTACGATAAAGATACTCCCCCACCCTCCCCCCCAACTTTTACCCCCATCAATCTACACGAAACTACCAGTCGTCATCACTGCCTTCATCTGCTTGTTCTACGTCTGCGCCAGCCGAATCGGCGTTTGCGCGAATCGACTCGACGTCGGGTTGCTTGACGTCGGCGCAAGTCGACTCGCCATTCGCACTAGTTGACTCGGCGTCGGAACGAGTCGAAGGGGCGGCGGATTGCTCGATGCCGCAGGGTTTCAAGACGTCGTTGGGTTTCTCGACGCCGCGGCGAGTCGACTCCGAGTCGAAGTTGATTTTGAGGCCGTAGCCAAAGTCGATGCGCCAACGGCCGACTCGACGCTTTTGAGCATCGAGGGTTTTTCCCTCGCGACTGAACGACAACTTGCCGTTCAAATTGCTCACAATGGGGCGCTGAAAATGCAAGTAAGTTGAAAATTCAGAAGAAAGTACAGAAAAAGGACGTACCAAAGCCCTTAATACGTGAGTAGGGAATTTAATAGCCATTGGTGGGGCGTAAGATGTGGGAGTTGGATGTGTATGAGGTAGGAGCCGTAGGAATGTAAGAACAGAGGCGAGCCAGAGATGAGCAACCGCGAGAAGTGCAACCGCGAGACAAATGAATATACACAAAACGAGCGCCGAGAAAAAAATGACTCCAGATTGCACGACTGGAGACTCGCACTTTATTTCTGATGATTTAGATTTTTATTGCAGTGGCTTATGTGACTTCTGATTCTGATAAGGTCTCATGGTACCTGTCTTTTGTGTACATATGCTCCAGTACCCCAGACATAGATACGTCGGAAAGGACATGTTTATAAATTTATCTATGAACTCGCTAACGTTCTCCTCCATCGCCGCTGTAGTGCCAGTGTCTTCAACTCAACTGAGATGCCATTTCCTGTCTTAGATGTCGTGTCGGACGTCTTCCCACCCAAATGCCTCGCCGACAATACGCGGCTCGATAGCGATCACCCCATGCATGGACGACATCGACTCTGTGGTTCCTATTATAGGAATCGGAGCGACGATCACATATACGAATGAGTTTTGCGCCCGTTTCTCCGGTCGCCAAGGCTTCGCTGTGAGTGGCCTTTAAGTGAGACGGAATACACATATCTTATTGCTGTATGCATATTTTATCAAATGTCACCATAAATCTGAATACGATATATACATGTGAAGCTCGGATGACCCCAATTTTCTAATATCTGAACAAGCAATTGATCAAAGTAATGTGAGGAGACTGGAGTGATAGTGAAATTCTGATATAGCGTCGAGCTGGAGGGCTTGTGAATGACGGAAAGTAGACGAATGCCACAGTGGCCAGAACCAAAGTCAGGTGAGGGTGTGTCTACGTCCCGTAACACCGTGCAAAGATCGCTGTTAGCTGGCTTCAGGCCCCAAAGAACGAGCTTCTTGGGAGCAGAAGTCGTGGAAGATATATTGGCGTGCCCCACAACCAAAGACGATACGCGAATGGCATGGGTGAGCTGTATTCCTAGCTGTCCAGCATCTCCATGGAAAGCCCAGCACTGACCAAACTCCAATCCTTCCATTAACGCGACCGCTGGTGAATGGTTTTCTCTAACCTTCGAAAAGATCCCATAAAGTTTGCGTTGAGTCAGGGAATATGTTGTGGATGTCAACGCCTTGATTGTTCTGCCACCAGCAGAGAGGCTAGCATAGTCAATGATGGGAGAAGACTCGGACTCGGGGCGTGGGCGTCGTCCAAAATATGCTTCGACGTGATAGTGTCCCCATGTGGACGTGGTCGGAAGGCGGTTACTGGAAAAGATGTCCAGCCGGCTTGTGAAGACACGAAATTCAAAAGGGAGCTTGAGCGAGGGAGGGGGCGAGACGTCGAATACAAAATCTGTTGACATCGCACAGATTGCCACACAGATTGCCCATAGAGTCGCGAACGATACAACAGCAACTTGAACGGCTTTGCTCCAGGAAATGAGAGGTTGACTTGCTTCCGCATTCGATGGCGTAGAAATGCCGTTGAGCAGGGCACCAAGGCGACTGCTCTGTCTCGTGAGAAACGGAGGCTAGAGAATAGTCAGCCCTCGAGTTGTGTGTGCGGATGGCCTAATGTAACACAAACCGATCTCTGCTCCTTTTGAAATCGATTTCGTCCAAACTGGGCCTCACGACTACTAGGGTTAGATGTTTCGAGATTACTGAAGATTTTGAAAGCCATGGGTTGACGACTCGGAATGTTGGTCGAAATTTGAAAGAACAAAGGCAGCCTGTGTCGGAAGCGCCCGGCCGGAAGCCATCCCTGCCGGGCGTACACTGGTGGACATGCGCACGGCATGGCGCGGCGCACCGTACACTGTCAAAGTCCCCTCCACCTCTGTATCATCTATGCCAGCTTCTGCCTCACCTAGGCAATGGCACGGGTTGCGGGTAGTATAGACGGGTCCGGGTACCCGTCCAAGAACCTTACCCCATTTACGGGTATTGCGGGTATGTCTTGAACACAACTGGCACCCCCAACCATCCATCAACTTGGTTTACTTCGTTCCCACGAGGACTCATGCTCGTCACCAACTACCGTAGACGCTCGGCATGATCGCATCTCTCCGAGCTCTCAGACGACCTTTCATCGCCTTTATCCCCCTCCAACTCCAAGCCACCCACCGTCTAATTCGAGATATTAGACTGGCACTGTAATGCGCGTATGCACGACGAGCAGTTCGTCATTGGCTGGATTGGCGACATTGAGAGTCCCAATACCAATTCAGGTACGTCACTATGCCAGTGGTTGGAAACCGGTCCCCACTCCGTTACATGACAATGATGACATCATCTTGCCTTCATTCTTCTCCCGCACGCGTGCTTACTCTCCCATTAATTTCCCCAGCCGGAGAGAGAGTCAAGATTCCGTCCACGGTGCTCTCGCACCCAAGTTGCTCCGTTTATTGGTTCCCGACATTTGCGTCGGCCTCTTTGTTCATACCCCATGGTCAAGCAGTGAACTTCTTCGTACATGTTGCAAGAGGTGCGCGGGCGCTGGGCATGGAACGGCCCAGTGCCCTAAGCCCTAAGTCTCCGCGCCGCTCGACCCTCGACCCTCGACCCTCGACTGCCCCGACTGACGAGCCCGACGCCACACTCAGGCTGGCAAGTCGCGCTCGCTTGCTTATTCGCCTCCATTCCGAGCAGCTCAATGCCTTTCCCATCTTCCCTGTCCCCTCGTTTGAGTCGTTTCGTGCGCTCGTGGTCCACCCCCTCTTTTATTCCACTATAGTAAGTTGCATTGTAAGTTAATACTTTTTGCTATAAAACCAGCGCCGCCGCCTCGTCGAAAGGCTAGTCATTAAGTTGCCGAGTTTACCCCCTTCTTCCTCCACGCGTCCCCTCCGCGCGTCCCCTCTTCGTCCGACGACAAAGCGAGTCAAGAGTTCCGTCGTTCGTCTTCCTGTCCCGCGTCCAGGCCCCTTGCGTGTATTCTCCCCGCCCGACCGACTCAACGTCAAGACCGAGCCCGTGCGCCGTCGCACGTTCCCCGGTCCCGCGCCCACATCCTTTCAAGCCATTTCATATTGCATTTTCGTATTGCCGTCTCGTTCGTCCCTCACATACGCCTGCCATCGTCTCATCTACAACCGCTGCATTTTCGAGGAGAGGGCTCCCAGTGTCATACGATAGTCCCAATTTTTAGTACAGACGGTCATTGTATTCCAGAGGCGTCATCATCACAATAGACAGGCTGTGCATCGCCAATACCGAGTTGCCTATTCCTAAATCGACTGAATGAAGTCTTTCACCTCGTTACACCTTGCTTAACTATGACTCGGACCCAACACGATCACAGGTGTTGCCCGCGATTTTCGACTGGTATTCGGAAGAATCCATGTAGGGATAGTCTGCGTGGTGCTAGGTTGAAATGAGAGAACACGGTGCTTTAGAAGAGGATGGGATATCTTTTCATCTGGGCCAACCTTTACTCCACCGTTAGATGCAATCAAAGAGTCGGACTCTGTTTCGTACCTGTTTCCATGTGTAATTATTCGAGCGGCCCATTACTAAGAGCCATACTTGAATGACCAGGGATCGGTGTTGCTTGGAGTCGAACTGATTGATAAATACATCACCGAGCTCCAATGTCACATCCGTGTGCAACACAGGTGGCTTGTTGATGGCGGCGTTGTTCCATACTATGATCCACCACGTCTTTTTCTTCTCTTTTTTGATGGGAGCTGATGAACGAGGGAGTTTTACGCCCTGGGGGAAACATGCTAAATATCAGAGGTCACATTCCTCATATATTCGAACTGACATCGGATGTGCGAACTTGAAGTTGTGCTCTGGAAGCGGTAGATGTCTCAGCACAGTCCCGGGCCTGATCCATAAACAAGATGAGCTGTATGGTATACAAATTGGTCATGAATAACTCACGTTTGTTGGGCTGTCCTCCATCGTTGAGGATGGCATTGTCTCTTTAACACCGTCGACACTGTCACTATCACCATCTGTCTCCGAGCCACTGGCGGAGGGAGTGGGGGATGCATGTCTTATTGTAACCATTTTCGGAGGCAGAGACTTGTGCCTTCCCCCTCTGACGTGTTCGTGACGCTGCAACTGAGTCTCTGGAGGTAAGGATGTGTAGCGAGCTGCCTCCGAGTTCTGACAAGCCACCTGAGCCACCGCCGAGTGGCCTAAGTCCGGGTCCGAGTCTATTTGTCCCAGATCAACGATTGTCATCGTAGTCGGGTTAATAGGGGTGATTTTGAAAAACGTTAGAGGCTTAGGGTGTGTCATCGTGGGTATGTGCATGACTGTAGGACGCAACAAAGCAAAGTAACCTGGGGGTGAGGTGAGATCGCTGCCAATCGCATTACTGACCGGCGCTAATCTTCGCCTTTGTTCTACTTTCTTGAATTCTCATCCGCTCCCCCCCTCCCCCATCGTGTCACGATATACGGCACATATGCCAGCGACGACTAGAAATAGTGCAAAAGATCTCTCCTTCGCCGTGGAAGACGCTCTGAAACAATTGAAAGATGAAGTTGAGAGGGTATGTGTCGCGAATAGGAGAACAGAAAAGGAGCTTCAGTCATTGACGAGTCGTCTAGACAAAACCAAGGTGGGTTTCGTGCTGTTCTCATGCGTGTGTGGTATTTCACGACAGTGTGTCCAGGTTGCCACAGAAAAACTGAAGGAACTCGAGGAGGATGTAACGAAAGGTTTCGCATCGCTACAAGCTAGAATCGATGGTCACAATGATCAGATTAAACGTTCAAGGCTTGACTGGGAAAAGGATTTTGGTTCGTCTACCTTGGATTCACGATACTCCACATGTCCTAACGATTCACAGAACACAATGTACATAGGAAGTTACAAGCGATTGAGAGCACCTTGACAGGGATCTTGAATGTATTGCCGACTCAGACATCGGACGAGGACCGACGGGCCGCACCACTTAGAGATGTACCCGAGAACCATGATCATGATGATGTACAGCCGCAGCGTCTCAGTGGCCGGCGTTTACATGACACTGACGACGTGAGACTCCGTCATCTTTTCCGGAAGGCTGGGGCGGTTGCAGAGCACTTATACATGGACTGCAATGCAGGTATGGTGCGTTTGGTGACTATGGTCGGTATAATTGTGGTCATCTGTGTTGCATTGTATCATTTGTGTGGGGCCATTATCTACGCTTTAGTACAAGTAGAGGATATGGTATACTAGTTTTTAAAATCAGAACGAGACTATGATTGCGGTGCTACTCGAACGTGTCACATAGAGAGCATCCCCATGCCAGTGATAGTCGGAATACCGGACCGTAGACCGTAGACAAAGACGACATCGACAACGGCCCGAGAAGCAACAAAGACCACACACAGCACATTTGCAGACACATATTCGCATACTTTTACGCTTGCCCTTCCGATGTCCAAGTCTGAGTCGGATATAAGGCGCCTCCACGATAGCCTCGACTGCACGTTCATTGATAAGAAGAAGGATCTCAAGGCGGCAAAGGAATCAGCCTATTGCATAGCAGATAGAGTTGAGTATCAGAATCTTGGGTCACGCTTTGAACAACATGAGGTTCGTGTTTATGACATGCGAAGAACGTTCTTGGTCTCACTGAAAACACAAAGGCAGCATGGCGTGATCCTATTGAAGGTATCAGGCATCGATTAGAGGAAGGCCTAGGCCAGCTGAGCGATCAGCTTTCAATATCAGAACAAGACTATCATTGCGGTGTGTCTCCTACTCGAACACATCGCGAAGTTGTACCTCTCAACTGACAATATATACGTGGAGTCGATTCTACAGGTACCTCGGGCCATATCACTGACTCTATTGATTCAATCGAGAGGATGGTGGGCGAAGTCAGGCAGAAACTCTATTGCTATCGAAGACTTTCATCCACTGTGGAGCAGTCCAAAGACTGCAAATAAGAATCACTTTCCCCCCATTCTTGCTATCGTAAGGATGGTGCGTACTGTAGGCTCGGAAACAGGCATTGCGACCACCTTCGCACGTCACCGAACCCAATCCACACGTCTCTAAGTCCGTGTTGCGTCTGTGCGTATACTTGCTGATCTT
>Ga0137397_10001446_pt1 | contig 16587 bp, 22 predicted proteins | sample czorhiz116metaG_FD_106658 | JGI IMG/M metagenome (GOLD analysis project Ga0137397, IMG submission 106658) | Vadose zone soil microbial communities from Angelo Coast Range Reserve, California, USA - czorhiz1.16 metaG | ecosystem: Environmental > Terrestrial > Soil > Vadose zone | place: USA... | reverse complement strand
CTTTTTGTAATCCTCTTCACCCATAGCTTCCGGCTTGTAAAAATGGTACTTTGAATACACCATCTTTGAGGGCCCTGGCTGTTGTTCGAGTTTTAAATCGAATTGCGAAACAAACACTGCAGGTATTTTATTTGAAAAATGCCAATTATATTATGGTAAAATGCCCAGTGAAAGTGACGCACATGCACAAATCACGTTGCTCTAGAGAGCATGGACAAGCACCAACTGGTATATATCGCTGTATTAACGACGCCAAAGCCAAACACAACAAAGGTCCATCCATGGCCGCGCAAAACAGGTCGTGTACTGTAGCGTGGTCACGAATATTATAACATACTGTACAGGCTCCAAGAAAAAACATTCGTGGGCATACTTCCCTCCCTGAGAGCAAAAAAACATGTTCTATTCCTACTTCCTCCCGCTAGCGGCTCTCGTCCTTGGGCCCCGCGTTTTCGGCGGTGCAGTCGTGTCCTTCTCCGGTTCGCTCAGCGCCTTGGGAGCAACTCCCGCTCCCCCCTTGCCGCGCGCACGAGCTCCTTTGGTTGCGACAGGCGGCAACCCCACCTTATCGTCTTCCTCTTCCTTCACGTGGATCCGCTCCGGCGTGTTCTCCTTCTCGCCCGCAGCCGCCCGAGCCGCGCCCTGCCTGGACGACGGAATCACGACCGCACGTCCTTTTCCGGCAGGGGCACGATTCGATGCCGCACCAGTGCCGGTAGGCGGGCGCCTGCCACGCGCAACACGCAACGCGCCCGCGCCCGCCGTGCCTGTACTCTCGTCGTCGGTCTCCGCGGCTGGCTTGGCCTTCCCACGCCGGGCACGGGCAGCCGCAGGAGGCGCCTCTGGAGACTCTGCACGGTCTGCGGCGCTGCGCGGTGGGCCGTCCTCCACGGGGGCGCCTTGCGTCGCGGTCTTTTTGGACTTGGCACCGACGCGCCGCTTGGTTGTGGTTGGTGCGGGCGCTGGCGCTGGCGCGGCTGCCACTTCTACCGACTGGCTGCGCGTCCTCCCACGTCGGCGTGTACCCTTCGTGGTCTCCGCTTCCAGGTCCGGTTTCAGGTCGTCCGGTTCTGCGTTGGCTGCTGGTGTGGTCGCGGCTTTTCTGCCTCGCACTGTCTTGCGCATCGACTTGTTCGATTCGGCCGCCTCGCTCTCCGTTGCGGTGGACCCGGCTGACTTCGTGGTCGCCCGTGAACGTCGGGTAGGTCCGGGTTCAGGAACCACAGGGTTCGGTTGCAGGGGAGCGTGGTCAGTAACTTCTGGCGTTATAACTTTCCTTGCCTTAGTTGTGGGCTTGGTGGGCGCTATAGTTGCATCCTAGAGTGAGGTTGCATCAGTACTTCACTCGGCTTGGAAGAAACACGATAGAAGATATGAGAATCACCTGCTTCGCTTCGCTCTCAGTTCTTGTTCGCCTCACGTTTGAGCCCTTTTGTGGCTTCGAATGCTTGGCCGGGGGGTCATCTGGCGTCGACTCATCATCCGTGTCGGCGGGCGTTGTCCGGCCATCATGCATTGCTCGCAAGCCCGGCATCTTTCTGCCGATTCGAGACTCTGGCCTCGGTGGGAGATCGGCAACCGTCGGCTTTCGTCTGGGGTGTTTGGCACTCGGAGCAGGAGCGGGAGCCTCCGCCGTGCTTTTCATTCCGACTTCGTTACTGCGCGTGGTATCCTGGACAAAGTATCCCGCCGGGGTCGCGAGCATCTCACCGACGCCTTCGAAGATCGGCGTCCTTGGTTCCTGATCCCGGGCACGGAAGAACATCTCGCGCACTCCATCCAGGCGAGGAGTCTCGGGCCCCATGGAGGGCTCCGCTTTGAAAAGATCGCGAACACCAGCGTAGGACGAAGGGATATTGGCAGCACGTTTCTCAGAAAAGACATGCTTGAGATCCGACATGTGTGGCGTGGCAGGGAATGGCTGCGCGGTCGAGCGGAAATCCGTTTGAAGTGGAACAGGTTCGTCCGCGGTCGCTTCGTGGTCTTCAAGTATCTCATCTTGCTGTCCTTCGTCTTCGTCGTCTTCCTCTGATGTGTTGGATATAGCAACGTTGGTAATTGCCTCTGGTTGCATGCTCCGCCTGCGTTGCATGCCCTCTACGACCTCCTTCATCTTTTCAAGCAGCGACGTGGTCTCCGCTTCCTCATCGTCCTCCTTTATTGCGGCGCAAGTCTTGGCCGGAGAGGTAAAGATAAGCGTTCCTTTTGCCCCGGGTGTTCCAGAACCTAAGGAGTTTCGTCGCGATCCAGATCCAGGGATGTTTCCTCCGAAGAACATGTCGGGTTGTGCCAGTGCAGAACGTCTTCGTTCCTGGATAGCCTACGAACAAAAACAGAAGTTAGCAAGGCGCGGTTTGCAATAGTGAAATTAATCCGACCTGTCTTTCTGAATCGCTGACTGCTTGTTGCCCCGGTTCCACTTTTACGCCCGGAGTGCTCGGGAATATGTCTGGGACCGCAAGATCCGTGACCTGCCAAGGTCTGGCCAAGGTCTGGCCAAAGCCGCCCGTCGACTTGCGGCCTCTGACACGGTCCGCCAGGCTGAGGTCGCCATTGGCTTTGGACACTTGTGGGGTCATGAAGGAGAAAGGCCTCGCTGGACGTTGAGGGGTGAATTGACGAGACATTGAGACAACCCGAGCCCCGATGTCGCTTTCAAGTCGAGCTTCATCTCCAAGGGGGACAGTACCCAGGTCCTCTTCCTCCTTAGGCTCCTGTAATCCCCAATTTTGACCCAATAGGGCACCATCGTCATGGGAGGAGCGGTGAACTTCCTCTTCATTACTGGAGGTGCACTCCTTATTGGTAAGAATAACTGGTCAGGCAACCATCAACGGTGATCAACGTGATCCTCACCTCGTCAACATCCCTCTCCTTATGTTCGTTCTTCTCTGGAGACCTCGAACGAGAGCGTAAAGCTTGGAGGCCACTCTTGAAGGCTTCGAACCCCTTGTGCCACCCAAAGGCCGGCGCTGCAGGTTCGGGGTCCGGCACCAGGTTTTCGCCATCGTCATCCTCGTGGGCGTCTTCATCGAACTCTTCGATGACGGCATCCCGGTCACCCTGCTCCTCTTCACATTCATCTATTCGTTCTTCGACGGGTACGACGTGTTCTTCCACTTCACGCTCTTCCTGCTCCTGCTCCTGCTCCATTTCTACACGCATAGCCGCGCGCTGCGCAGAGCGGATCAGCACCGCACGGTGTAGTGACGGCCGTCCTGGCCTCCGCCTCGGTGTCTGGAACTGCTGTATCTGGTGCGAAGGAGGGATAGGGAATGCAGGAGCCGGATATGGGCCACCCGTTTGAGGTACATGCGCGGGACTTTGCATAGGGTTGTTGAACCCAGACTGCGCTACTCCGCCGTTCATCCCGTGAGGAGTAGCCTGGGGTAAATGCTCGGGAGCGTCGACTTCTTCCAGAATCACAAGATCCTGTTCTTCCTGTACGACCTGCGGGCAGGTTCCCTCGACAAGACGGAAGGGAGTACCGTACTCCTCCTCCTCGAGCTGACTGGACTGCGTTTGCCCAGGAGTACGATGGACGTGTTTCAATGGAGAACTGTTCAGCCGGATCGGCGTTTGGAGCACGCGCAGGTTGACGTGAGGATCGGGATCAGGGCGGGGCGAGAAGACCTGTGCACTCTGGATCATAGAGAGCCTGAGCACACGTTTCCGCGCAGACCGTGTCGCATGCGCTGGTGTAAAAGCGAGGGCTGGACGGAGTGCTTTGGGTGGGTACTCGAAGCGAAAACGCTTCTTGCTTATTTCCAGCTCCGAGTTGTTTGTCAAGGGGACGGTCGTGTGGGTTGTGGATGCCGGAAATACTGGACACTTGTCGACAAGGAGACCGTGTACCCCCAAAACTTCTATAAATGCCTAAATTTTTGACTGTGAATTATCTGAAGGAAAGGGCAAGTAGTGGACTCACCTTCCGCTCCTGAAAAATGATTTTGGCATGGAGAGGGCTGACGGTCGGGTAGTAAAGTCGAACGCTACAGGAGGGGTCACAACCGAAGGTGAGCTCCTCGTCATCTATGGGGTAAGACGCTATGACGGTTTCTTCATGCCGTCTCATGAACCGCAGGACACCGTAACGACCGAAATCACCTCCGTCCATAGTTGATAAATGCGTTGATGGTCGAGTTGCAGTCGCAGGTGGAGTCGCGCCGATTGCATAAACACAGTTTACATCAGATCACGTGATCGTGAAGGAACACGGAACACAGCAACATCCAATTGAAATACTTGTAACAATACACAATAACACCCCCAGTCAACGGGACAACGTGAATGGAATAGATAACCCAGATCCAGAAGCGTTGCTTCTTTGCGCTTGCAGTCGATTGCCGCTGATAAAGATGCCCGATACAGTCAGCTATGAACAAACAGCTAATTTGATAAGACAGAATTACTCGTCGAAATGTATGCCGCGCTTTGGATCGGCGCGACGCTTGTCGAGCGTCTTGCGAACCTTGCTCTCTGGACGAACTACGATGACGGGGACAGGGGAGTGACTGAGGCAGTACTTTGAGACACCGCCCATGCTTTGCGCGCCAAAGGCAACTCCGAATGCCTGCTTCATCGTGCGTGTCCCACGCGAACCAACCACGACGGACTCCGGGCGGTAAAGGGCGATCAGGCGATCAACCGTCGTTGTAACCTTGCCCGCTATGTATTCGACGATGATAGATAACTACGGCGAATCACAGATATGTCAGAACACGGGTGCCCTTGAACGCATACGTGGATAGAACGAATAGACACCTTTCGATCGGGTTCAACCTCCACGCATTTAGCCTGTATTCGTTGCAAAAGCTCTCTGGCCTCGTCGCGGACAAGGTCATGGTCCCTGTCTGTGGACAGCAATTTCATCTTCCAGGGACGGTGCGCGGACAGACCGGAACCCTACCTAGATCGTCTTGATCGATTCCACGAAAGACGATGAGTTCATCTCCATCTTGGACTAGGCTTTCGATAGTCCAATCTAGCGCCTGACTACCGCTGTCATCTGGACTGGATGCGCACAAAAATACACGGGTGCTCGGGGTACGCTCGTAGCCATCGGACTTGGCTTGTAATGTGAAAGAGAACATAGAGGCTGCCGAGTTCTCAAACGTGTCAAAGGATACCTTTGGGGTATAACCTTGCGATGCATTTGGTCCGATTATGGTAGAAGCAGTGGGAGAATGTGTGACAGAAGTTGGAGAAAGGATGGTGCTAGAGGGAGAGGGGAGAGGGAGAGGAGAAATGGGGGTGCTAGCAGCACTCTGCATAGAAGAAGAGAGAGAGAGAATGGAAGGCTGTGGGACGGGTGGGACGGGTGACGGTTGGGAGCTGGTGGAATGCCGGGAGGAGCCGGGTGAAGGAGTGGAGGAACGCGAGGGATGTTTCATGGCGGAGCGAAGAGGCTGAGATTGCTGAGAGGACGTGGTTGAAGCACTCGTCCCAGGGCGGTCGGCCATCTTTTTCCCACTCGTCTCGTCGACGATGTACAGTAGTGGTGGCAATATAACTACAAAATCACTGTAGCAAAAGCGCTCTCGCATATAAGCACGGCACAGCATTTGTGTCTTGGCGACACACTTGGCGAACATCCGGCTTATGCCGAGCACGCTTTCTCTTTGAGTAAGTCTCACCGCAACCTCCAGCCATGTCCAGCCAAGCCGGTAGCAACTCTCCCATCGCATCCCCCGCATCCCATGTCGCCTTCAATGATCAGTCTCCTTCATTAGACAAGGAACAATCAGGGGGAGCACCACAAGAAGAGGTAGGGCAAGCCGATGGCCCAGCAGACCCACCAAGATCAGGATCACCCAAGTCCAGTGTTGAGCCAACTCCTGCCTCCTCGACAAGCGCAGCTACGCCCATGTCGGGAAGTTGGCAGGCAATCTGGTCATCCGCGCACAACGCATACTACTTTTACAACGCCGTCACCCACGAAACAACATGGGTGAACCCCCTACAACTAGCCGATGCATCACCATCCGCCTCCCCCACAGGCGAGACGACGACGGTTACCCCCGATCCATCCGCCCCCTCCACATCCACCTCCACCTCATCAGAACCTGCTCCATCCGCAGCCGATTCAAATTCCCAGCAAGAGGACCCCTCTTCGGCGTCTTCTTCCTCCGGTGCGACACCCGTACCCGCCTCTGTCGCGCAGATTTACGCCTTGCAGGAGGCCGCCGCGGCGCAGGGCATCGACCCCTCCCTCGCCTACCTCGATCCGTCCCTCGCAGGGCCATCGTCTGCGCCGGGCGGCGCATACAACTTCGCCGCGCGGTTCAACGCGCATACGGGCGCATTCACGCGGCCCGACGGACGGGACCCGACGCACTTGTCCGAGTACGAGCGCATGAAGCGCATGAGTTCCGTGTACTTTAATATGGAGCAGTGGGAGCAGGAGGTCGCACAGAGGAAGGATCAGGAGGACGAGGACGCTGCGAACGGGAAGAAACGGAAAAGACCGACTAAAAAGGACTTGGTATGCTACTTCTTTCCCCCGGGTTTGTGCCGGCTGTGCTCTCGGAATACTCATCGTATGTCTTCCACAGGAGCGCTTCAAAGAGCAGAAGAGGCTCAAAAAGATTGCAAAGACGGCTTGGTTGCGCACGTAGATCACGGCGCGTCTCGAATTTTTATTCTCGTGGCAGTTCATGAAGGGCACTCAGTCATACCAGTTTTGTGGCAATTATTATCCAAAATTCCCTGCTGATTGTTCACTTGTGGCCTAGCTCCGAACGGTAGTCAACGACTCCCACTGAAAAATGTACAATTTTTATTCATGGCATGGACGGTCGTTTGTGTATACAACATGGTTCACAGGAGTAACTCGAATGTACCTCAATCTTGCAGCGATGTAGCACGAATGCGTAACGAAAAAAGAAAGAAAGAAAAAACAAAGACGGAAATGAACATGTATGGTGCAAGAGTGTGACGTTCATTACTGCTCAGCAGACTCGGAGGCCCCCGTCGCTGTTGCTGATGCCGTCGGTGGCTGTGCCTTACGAACGACCAAGTTGGCTTGTTGGCTGCAAAAGATTAAAAAAAAGAGATAAGATCAGCATGACGTGAGGGGTCATCAAGTGAGCAGGCGCGTACAGCTGAAGACGGAGTAACAGCTTGTTCGTAGCACTCTGCATTTCGGCCCCGGCCTTGAGCGCGTGCGCATACAGCTGCGCCCGGTGGTTCGTCGAGCGCGCCCTCAGGATTTTGTTCTGGCTGTCGACGCGGCCGAGGATGTCACCTCGCTGGATGAGCGCGACGACCTCCCTCTCCGTGTCTTCCACGGACCAGCCGAACGTTGCGCTCATGCGCTCAAGCCGGATCGTGGCGAACGGCTGGAAATAGAGCACGACTGCGCGCGCACGGATTTGCGCCGTGAGACTCGTGACGTGTGGGCCGAGTTGCGGATCGAGGTAATAACGAGCCTGACGAACCCCGCCGGGATGTCGTTCTCTACCGTCAGTGGGGGGAAAGGCAAGGACGACGGAGACCACTGAGTTGAGGTACTCACGGAGTATTTTTCGAGGAGACCGAGTACCGTGCGGAAATTGCTCGCCATCCAAGCGTCTAGAAGTTCCTTCATGCCCTCTCCCTCACCCGCCAACCCCTCACTTTCGATGACCCTCGCCTTGAGCTCAGAGCGCCCTAAAGTCGCGAGGGCGCACAGCGTCGCATACACTGCGATATCCCCCACCGAGACGATCGTACCGGCCCAGGGCGCGAGGAGCGCCGCGGACATCGGCTGGAGGAAATCGTGCGTTGCTTTGGCATAATTCCCGTTCGTCAGGTGCGAAAGCGCGCCACAAAGTGCCAGTTTCGCCTCGACCGCCTGATGCAGGTCGATTTTTTTCGCTCCCGCCCCGCTTGTTCCGACGCCCAAACTCGTGGAGTGCGCCGATGTACCAATGCCGTCCAGAGCAGACTCTGCCTTGAAGACGTACGTCGACAGGTGCGAAAAGCTGCGTTGTTCCAGAAGAAGCTGTGTCGACGTATCGTTAGCAAAGTATCCACAGCAGGAAAATAAGAATAGACGGGTGGATACCTCCAACACTGAGAGGCACATTTCAAGCATGTCTTGCGCAGTCGAGCAGTATTCACGCGACTTGGTGAGGTGGCGTAGGGAACTTTCGAAGCTACCTGTGGCTCGGTAAAACGCGGATAAGTCTCGATAAGCCATTCGGATGCTCTCCTTGAGCACATTGCCGGTATACGTCTTGAGTTCCACTTCGAGCTTTCGACGCTCTGCATTGTTACGTTCGTTGGTCTCTTCGATCCAAGCGCGATACGGCGTGTCATCGGGCAATAGCTCCTCGAGGGGTGGGAGTCTGACATCTGGTCGAGAGGACACGACATCATAAGCAGCCAAGATGGTCTTGAAATACTCAATGTCGCGCTGTGTTGGCACAGTGAGGTGCTGAAGGGCTTTCCTGAAGGCTTGTAGAGCAACAGATGGTGAGAGCGAGATAATATGAATCAAACGATCCATCGCCGCTCGGCCTACGTAGTCATTATAATCCCATAAAAGTGTATTATGTTGTCAGAAGCTTACCAGAGTAACCCGAGATGTACGCGTCTAAGTCAAAGGGGTGTGCATCGTCGACAATGACGGCCCAGTGTGCCCTACTCGATGAGGCTTCGGTTTGACTTGCTCCGTAGTACGTCATTTCCACTTCCTCAATGAGATCTACATCCATGCTCGACATTTCTGCGGACAACGATTTACAGCTGAATAGGATAGTATACTTGTAGATAGACGATCTTCACAGGAGGCTAGACGCGGTGCGAAGAAGTCAATGGTTTGCACGAAAGATGCATAGTTATTCAGAAGATCCGAAGCCGAGGTCGCGATCAAGTGATCAAATAGCAGAATAGCAGGTCACGAAAACATGCTCGAACCATACTATCACCTTGCCCGGTGAGACGGTGAGAGGGACTCACCTGCGTTGTCCCGTCTCTGAGTAAATCTTGGATGGGCTGGCTGTTGGAATAAAGGGGCTACGTCCGAACTTTGCACAAAATCTTAGTTGGGGGTCGTCGCAGGTCCAAAGCGCCGTGTCGATAGGCGTGATCGGCGTCTAAGGCCCTTTGAAGGGATGTGGATTGTGAATAAGATGGAAAACCCCATACACGCCATGTTTTCAAGACGGCCCGCGAACCGTTCACTGTTCTAAGTTCGTACACCAACACCATGGCCCCCACAAAAACGAGTAGAAAACAATCCTCAACCTCTGTCATGAAGCCAAAGAAGAAACTATCAGCCGCTTCCGTCGTGGGTGCACCTGCCCAGCACAATCAATCGAGCAGGAAGGGCAAAAAGGCATGGAGGAAAAACGTTGACATTGAAGACCTTGTGGAGAAACTAGAGGGCCTTCGCGAGGAGGAGCGCACGTTTGGGTGAGGGCATTATCCCATGCCGTTTCATCTAAGTTCGAATGTCATATACAGGGTGACCCTACAGAAGAAAACGGACGACGAACTGTTTGTAGTCGATACCAAAGGCGATAATAAAGGCATATGCACTCGGACACTTGTGTTCCACACAGACTATCTCATATATATTTTTCTCTTCAGTCCGAAAATCTTTACCACGATTCTCTCGCACTACTCTGCGGTCGCACCAAATCATCTCCCAGCGCTCTGCTGTCCCTGCAGTCCACGCACGCACCCGAACTTCTCTCGTCAGTCCGCGCGAAAAAGAACGGCTGCTCAGAATTGCGCGAAAGGATCGGAGGGGACCGATGAACAGCATCATGGACCCCACACAGCCGGGTGAAGGCAGCGCCCTGCTCGAAGTCTCAGAGGCGGTTAAAAAAAGCGGACAATACGACGTGTGGTCCGTGCAGGCAAGCGCTGGATTAGACGACGGTGTCAAGGTCAAGGTATGCCCGCGTGCTTCACACCAAACCAAACATCGTTCTGCGTACTTCCCGTGTGCTAATTCCTCTTATTGTATGTAGGCACCAGACGTACCCAATCCGCGTGAGACGATCGCGTTGGCCGCAGTGCCTTCTCCACACCCAGGAATGTCGTATAACCCACCCGAAGCCGCACATACCGCGCTCCTCCGCACTGCGCACGAAGCCGAACTACGTCGCGTACAAGAAGCAGAGGCGCTCGAGGCGACCAAGGTGCGCATCCTAGGCGCGCGGCAGGCAGACGGCAGCAGCGGCGACGGTGGAGCGCAGGGCATGCTCATAGACAAGCCCGGCGCCGTCGCCGACCTGAGTCCGAGTCAGGACGAAACAGAGCAGGGCGACCCTGAATTGGCTGGTCTGGAGAGTGTATATTCTGCGAAAATGCCCGTGCCGAAGCGAAAGACCAACCAGCAACGACGAAAGGCGGAGAAGTTGCGTGCCGAGGTACGTCGCCACTGGCACTCCACACCCCTGCTTTCCCGTGTGCGCGCCCTGCCCGACATCTCATGTATGAGATACACCTGCTAGAAACGTGCACTCTTAGAGCGCACCTTACGAAAACGGCTGCACGCGTCTGTAGATTCTGTCAAGATTCTTCGTAAGGCTGCCGACAAGACACTAGCGGGACGTGAGCAAGCGGCCAGGGAACGGCGTGGCAAGCAGGAAGCGCGCCTCGCGCAGGAAGGTCTTGCGGGACAACGACTAGGCAAACACATCGTGCGTGAGGGGGAGGTGAACGTGCAACTCGGCGAGGAGCTCAGTGAGAGTCTGCGCGGGCTCCAGGTGTGTGCCTTTTGCATGCCGTCTAGTGTTCTTGATGCGACAGTGACCCCGCTCTTTCGTGGCTGTTGCCGCGGCGGATAGCCCGAAGGTAACTTGTTCAGAGATCGGTTTCTCAGCATGCAACACCGCGCGTTGATTGAGCCGCGCGTACCCATATTGTGCGTTTTTTCCCTGGCGTTCTTCGTTGCCCACCCAGCTTGACTGTGTCTTGTTCCCGTCGATGCAGACCAAAAAAGCGCCGGCAGACCGTGGAATACGAAAAACATGCGTGGAAGCGGTTTGTCTGAGCACCACCTGCTCACCTGCCATAAATTGCCCATTGGATATCGCCCTCACCTCGTTCTACCGTACCCCACAGCGCCCAGAGACAACATGTATTGAACTGTCGCACCACTGTATCATACAACGCCAGCTGGTGGTATCTTAAACTCGTTATAAGAGTGGAATTATTAAGGCGCTGAGAGCGTTCCAAAGGTGTCCGTCCCATCTACTGTAGTCCATGAGTACTGACAGGGTCCAAGCTACCATGTGTCCCGTTAAATCGAGCTAGCGCTTCTTGAAACTCCTGTCATGTTTAATCTCGACGGCATGCGCCGATTTGGATTTTTCTGGCACTTCCTCCCAAACGGGATCGACGTCGGGACCATCGAGATCACCAGCGCCATCCCAGCCCCAACACCATACTACAGTGTGGCCCGGAGAATCAGCATCATGTGAGGAGAGGAAAAGAAATGCGCGCACCGTGAGGTGGACCGGGCTTGAAGTCGATCGGCTCACCCTCCTCTTCCGTAAACAGACGGTCGTGAGGGCCAAACCATGAGCGATCCTGTGGATCTGTGCGAGGATTATCAGGGAGCCCGCCCAAGCGGACGTAGCCACGAATCGCCGTCAAATTACGTCGCGCCGGATGGATGATATCGAAAACTTGCTGCGAGAGTGTTTATGGTCAGACCAAACAGGACAAAGGAACAAAAGTGACAACTGTGGACGTAAGTAAGACGACATACCTGATCATAGGCGAGCTTTACACGGGGAACCATGAGAATGCGACCGTAGCCGGCCTCCCAGTAATCATTGCAGATAAGAGAACACTCGCTAGCGGAGCATTCGCCTTCGGCAATGCGGGCCATGCGGAAGCGGACGCGCTTAGGTTGGTAGAAGGGAGCAGGGTCCAGGACTGCGATACCGTTCCAGCAAGACTGGACCTGGACAGGGAGGTGTTGTTCGAAGCGCATGGACGAGGAACCATCATGGAATATGGCCTCAAACGGCGCATTTTCGAGGGCGGTACCGTTTATGTCACGGGCTACCCAGTTGTCGTAGAAGACGGGAGAACCCTGGGCGCCACAATCAGCAACGAATAAGAAGCTGGGAAAGGAGGAAGAGGAAGCACCAGTTCATCGTGGAACATGTAATCTGCGGCGCACGTAATTCCGGCATTGTTCAGACGGCTCTGGTAGATGAGTTCGAGGACGTCGTCCACGCAGGGGAGGATGTCGTTCATGAAGATTATGGTATCGAAATACTCGTTCTCGGCACTTCGCAGCTCGTGGAGGGGAACAAATGCAGCATTGCGAACTTCAGCGAGGTACTCGATACGGTGGTTGAACGCACCACGTGTGCGCTGGGATGTGCGGATGGTGACGCGAAGTCCGACGGAGCGAGCGATTGCGTCGAAAATGCGGAGAACGGCCTTTGTCTGGTCCGTGGAGCCGTTCTCGTAGATGGATACAAAGACGTTGTGGTGGCCGAGGATAGCAGAGACACGGAAGAGCGTCGCGAAGAGGTCTGGGATGATATCGAAAGAATTGTAGAGGTTGATGGCGAAAAAGTAATGATGCTCTTCGCCGGAATCGCCGGAAAGGTCGCGCCGATGGTTGTAGAAGGAGGACTCTTCCTGACTCGGGCGAGGGAACGGGTCGAGGCCGCCGAGACCGAGGTCAAAGAGCCAGGATTTTGACGGAGGCGGGTTGTGGCCGATGAGGGGTGCGTATCGTTCGCGCGCTTGGTGTACGTACAGGGGATTGAGGTTTCTCGTGCACTCGCGAGTGTGATGCGGCGACATGGTGCTGAGGAGGTCCAGGACGCGCCTGCGCTGCTCGAGCGTCGGAGGTCCCGTCTGGCGCGAAGACGTCGCCTTTGCGTGGGTGCGTATTGGCGCGTGAGCGCTCCCGCGCCATGTCGTCGAGTAGGTGGAAAAAAGGGAGGAAGGAATGAACCGTGCGATCAGGATGCCGATGATTGTGCCGATCAGGATGGCGAACGGCGTAGACACCCGACGGGGTTTCCTCGTTGGCTGCATGGGGCTGGCTGGCTGTCTCGTCTCGAGGCCGAGCAACGGTTTACCAGTTGTCACCTGTCGCTGTCGCGAGGTGGGGGTGTGAGTCCAGGGCGGGAAAAAGGCGCTCGGGCGGAAGCAACGACTGCTTCGCCGCGGGCAAGGCCGCTCGATTGTCGGCTGCTGCTCCAACCATGTCCGCCTCTTCGACCTCCTCGTCCCCGAGCATGCCTCCCGTGCTCCTCTGTCCGCCACAAAAATCGGACCCTTCCTCCCTGTTGCAAAGGCGAGCGGCGAAAAGTTCTGCGTTCATCGCACCACCCACGCCGGGCATACCCCCCTCCGCGATACTCTCCTCGGCGGATAAACACCCGTCACGGCTGAACCAGCGCACCCTCGGTCTGCCAAATCGAATATGGCTCATCCTCGCCCTCTTCCTTTCTGTCCTTTTGTTCACTCGCCTCGTCCTTCCTTCACATCACAACGGCTCTCCCTACTACCTCCACCATCGCCCCTCGTCCTACTCTGCAGGGTTGCACCCAATAAATTATCTCAATCTTTCCGATGCAGACACTGAAGCCGCGCAGAACCCATTCCCCTTCTGCCCTACCTTTGGAAGGGGCGATTTCCTCTCAGAAAAATATGGTCCTCTCGCCATTTCGAAGAGCTGGTCCCACCTAGGCAGTGGCGCTCGAGTACAGCAAGTCATACACAGGGCCCTCCTCGGTCAGCCCGTCACAATCAGTATCATCGGTGGTTCTAGTGAGCACTTATGTTGACCCCTTTTTACCTTGTACTCATTCTGACGACTACCCAGTCTCTTCATGTCATGGTGCCGGCGGCGACCCAGTTGCGCCAGACTGCTATCCCTCCCGTTTCTTCAATTGGTGGAATTCCATCTTCCCCCACCCCGCCTCGGAGCTCACCAACGGTGCCGCTCGTAAAACCAACTCGGAGTATTTTGCCTTCTGCAGCGCTCACCATCTCCCTGACTACACCGATCTTGTCATCATCGAGCTCGATTCCGATGACAAACCGTACGTCATTTCCTCCATATGGACCATGTATCGCACGCTGATGGTCCATGGTTTAGCGAACATGATACACTCGATAATTTCGAGTTGCTTGTGCGATCAATCCTTTTACGGCCCGACTCGCCTGCCGTTGTCGTCCTCGGTCATTTCTCACCTCAAGTGCACGAACAAAACGGCTTCGCCGGGCCAGACCACTGGCACAGCGTTGTCGCGCAGTTTTATGACGTTCCTCACATCAGGTCAGTCCTTGTTCCTTTGTTCCGCCCTGGATACTCACCCGTCCGTTGGCACACAACAGCTCCAAAGCCGCTCTATATCCGTCTTACATTTCCTCGCCTTCCTCCATCAACAGGTACTATGCCGACCCCATCCTGGCCAATACTGCCGGTCATGGCCTCCTCGCGGACATGCTCATAGCATACATCCAATCTCAGGTTTGCGTCGCGTGGAGCGCGGCGCGGGGTCATGGGTCCGCACTGCCCGTGTTCTACACCCTCGGCTCGCAGACAGGCAACACCCCGAAAGACGCGACGGGCCTGTTTGGTGGCAAGGGCCTCCGCAAGGGCGGCCCCGCCGTCTCCGACGACCCCGATGCGTCGCGGCCCCGAACACCACCAGGCCACGCCCCGGGCCTGCAAGTGCCCATGTCTCGAATCGGCTCTCGGCCATCCGATCTAACCTCGTACGATTTCGAGGAAATCGCGCCGATGTGCGTGTCCGCGAACGACCTGGTGAACCCGCTCCCGCCTTCTCTCTTCCAAGGCTCCGGCTGGCACGCGTTCCACCCGCCGCCAACGGGCGTCCCAGTGGCGGACACCATCTCGCATTATTGGTTCAGTACGTACCCGGACAGCCGCCTGCGTGTGCCGCTCGTCGTCGGCTCGGGCGACATAGGGATCTATTATATCCATGAACCTCTCGCGCCTGAAGGTGGCAGCTCGATCGAGTGTTGGGTGGACGACAATTACGAAGGCAGGGTTACCATCACCAACGAAGGTGACTCGGACTCGGCGGAAGCCACGTAAGTTACCTGTCTTCGTCTGGCCGTCCTTTGTGCACTAATTGGGCGCGACAACAGGCTGCAGATGATCGACCGCGCCGTGGTAAGAGGTTCCCATTATGCCGAGTGTATGTTGATGGGTACGGAGGGTGTGAGCGTTCCACCGTTTAGACTTATTGGCGTGTTTGCGACGTAAATGTCCCTGCATTGGATATTGCGTCTCTTCTTGGACTTCTTCCGTATAATTGCACATATTTTTCGGGGTTACCTGCATATCAATCGTACAATCGGGTCTGTCATGTACCATGCTCATCAGGATGGAAATGAGCTGATTGTCTTTTCGGTGAGGAGGGCGTGGCCTCTGATTCCCATGAAAAAACAAGGGATTACCAAAGGGAATGAGGATTTAATTTAACGGACGTTCTACCAGGGACTACAGTTTTTGGATAGCTCGTCTTTGAAAAAGGGACAACTCTCAGATCGAACAAACGACAATGCGCGGTGCAGACGACTTAAGAGATGAGTTTCGGGAATGCTTCTTTTTCATGGCATATGGATGCAATAGGGTCACAAAATGAGACGACATGGACAAACATGAAGAATGGCTAGTGCACAAGGCGTTCACTCCGCATCCACGGCCACGGTCCCGAGACCCTGATCGGTGCGTCAAAAGAACCGATCTTAGGAGCAGTGACGCAGGACTTACTTTGAATGATGCTACGGGGACGTGCGTTGCATATATGTAAAGCTTCTCCTTGGCATTCTCCTCGTCGTTGCGTTTCCCTGTTGAGGTGTCGTCAGTAAGAAGGATAAGACAAGGAAGTGAGGATTGCTGCGTGAGGGCAATGATCCGGCCAGTCCGACCCAATCCCGCGAATGTCACTGCGCCAACGAGTGAGAAGGGAGCGAGAAGAACTCACGCTCCAGTTTTACGCGGATCCTGTGAGGGACGTTCTTGATTCCCCTTTCCCAAAGGGCTTGGTTTAGTTTGGGATCGATCCGAACGTCGTTTGTACCCATCTCCCTCCTTGCAAAGGCAACGACAGACTTGACAGCGGTGGGGGCACGCTTCTTGAATGAGCGACCGTGGACATACTTGTGGAGGTGGATGGTGTATTCGCGTGTGACGACATCCTGGAGGGCAGAGCGTGTCTTTCCCTACAGGAATACAGACAGACGAGCTGAGTGGGAGTGAAGATTGGGCCTAGATCACCGAAACAATACCTTTGTATTTTTCTTGGCGCCCTAGAGAGAGAGAACACAGGGCTGAGCGCAACACGGTGGGGGAATATGTTTAATACGTACGGCCATATCTGCTGAAGAACGAAGAGGTGAGCACTTGGCTCTCTCGAGTGGGAGGGGTGAACACCCAATAAGGTTCAAGTGGCTGAGCGACTGTGAGAACTTTACAGTTCTTTGTGGCCGATGCCGAAGACAGTCGTTAGCTCATACAGTCGACTCTGTCATAACCCATACCCTTTTTTCCCCTTTTTTTGTGGATTGCCACAGGTGCACAGTACTGAGTTCTTTCTTTAAACACTCATTCAAAGGCCACCAGCCCAAAGAAATACG
>Ga0137397_10001443_pt1 | contig 16612 bp, 12 predicted proteins | sample czorhiz116metaG_FD_106658 | JGI IMG/M metagenome (GOLD analysis project Ga0137397, IMG submission 106658) | Vadose zone soil microbial communities from Angelo Coast Range Reserve, California, USA - czorhiz1.16 metaG | ecosystem: Environmental > Terrestrial > Soil > Vadose zone | place: USA... | reverse complement strand
GACGCGTGGCCGCCGCGCACCCATGACGCCGGTCGACCAACGAGCGACCGGCGCCGTGGGCTCGCGCGCCTCGATGACGAATCAGTTCGTCTGTCCGCTTCGGCCTGATTCGTCCTCTCGGGGGTCATCCACCAGCGGCGCCTCCAACGGCATGTTGTCGAATCGCCGGGACTTCTTCAGGAACTTGGACATCGCATTGGGCGTCCGCGAAAGAGTTCCGTCGGCGTTGACCGTGTACTGCTCCGTTCTTTCCTCCGAACCAGGGGTCGCGGTCGCTCCGCTCGCTGCGGCATTCGCTTCCGCCCGCGCTTCCGTCGCAGCCAGCGATCCGACTGCAACCATCATTCCGAAGATCACGTTCCATCTCATGGCTTCCTCCTCTGTGCCGGTCACGCAGGACCGTTCTGCCCTTCGAGGATAGGAGGCCAGATGAAACGAAGCGCCCGCCATCCGACCAGCGGTCGTTCCGGGCCGACGAGCGGCATCGTGATCAGCTCACATCACCGATCGCGATCCTCGTCATCGCGGCCTGCCGGAACGCCTCCTCGGCAGACGAAGCTGGCCGCGTCGTTCGGATCCCCGGAGCCCGAGTACTGCGCGACGGCGGGATGGACGCAGAGTGGCCTGGTGAGCCGCACTGTGCGCGTCGCCGCCTTGTCATCGGTGTACTTGGTCGCGACGATCCGCTCGGGCGCGACACCCTTCTCCACCCAGCGCTCGAGCGCTGTCTGCACGTCATGGGTCGCGTCGCGGACGGGCGGAATCTGCTGGCCAACCCCGCCGAAGCTGGACGCGCCGGGGCCGAAGTAGCAGTGCGTCATGCCTGGCACCATGAAGAGGCGATAGAACTCCTGCGTCTCGCGCAGACCACCCATCGTGCGCGCCACGGACTCGTACCATTGCGGACTATAGGCGGGCTGCAACGTCTGATCGTTCCAGCCGTGATACTGGATGATCTTGACGCCGCGCCGCTTCGCTGCCGACATGTCCGGGTCGGTCGAGTTGCCGAGGACGCCGGCGGTCATGTCCGCGTAGGCCATGTCGCTGTCGAAATTGAAGGTGCTGTAATCCCAGGCGGGATTCTGGAAGACGATGTTGGCGAAGTAGCCGTTGCCGAGGCCCGAGGCGGTGAGGTTCGCGACGAGGCCACCCCATCCATTTTCGCTGCCGAGCGCGAAGCCGGGGAAGATGGGCTCGCCCGTGCGCGGATTGGAAGGCCCTTTGTAGATCTTCTCCAGGGCGACCAGCTGCGGCGGCGTCAGGCACGAGTTGGTCTCCGGACCGTTGCATGCGAGCGTCGCCGCAATGAACGGGCAGCGCTCCGGATCGGCAATCACGCCGTCGTTGAGACCGTCGAATCCGTCGCACTGCGCCAGCACGGCCGCCGTGATCGCGGGAAGCTTCGCCGCCGGGATGGCCGCCCCCGGGGCCGAAAGCGCCTGCGCGTCCCAGACGAAGCCCGCGTTGGAATGCGATTGGAAGTTCCAGGGCGCGCCGACCACGATACCGTCGTAATCCTCGGGGAAGCGTTGCGCCTCCATCAGCCCCTGGCGGCCTCCGTTGGAGCATGAGTTGAAGTACGAACGCGATGCCGGGCGGCCGTAGTACGCCTTGACGAGACCCTTGGCTGCGACGGTGACCAGGTGCTTTGCCCGATACAGGTAGTCCACGATGCGCTCGGGATGCTTCACGGCCCACCATTGATCCGCGGCGAGGTGGCCCGTGTCGGTCGAGGTCGTCGCATACCCGCGCCGCAGGAGCTCGTCGAGGCCACCGTCGAGCCCGAGCCGCGTGTAGTTGAGCGCGCCCGCGTAGCCGCCTTCGCCGGACGAGAGGAACTTCCCGTTCCAGGTGTCGGTGGGGAGCCAGACCTCGAAGTAGATGTTGGAATCGCCGCTGGGCCTGCTCACTCCCTGCGCGCGACAGAACGAGGGCAGGTTCGTCAACGTCTGTCCCGCCGGAGTGACCAGCGTGCCGGACGTGACCACGGTCGCCGTGGTGATGCCGGTGTTTCCCTCGAAGGTAAGCGATGTCAGGCCGGAGCAGGAGACCCGACTGCCCGCATCGCGGTCGCGCGCCTGCGAGGCGGCGCCTCCCATCAGCACCGCGGCGGCACAGCCGACTCGCAAGAAAGCCAAGATTCCTGGACGACCGATGCCCATCGTGCCCATGTCACACCCTCTCCGGCGCTCGCGCGCTCTCGTAGTGGCCGACGACCCGTAGGCGGGCGCGACTTGGGGGATCAAGTCGTACCGCGTCGAGGTCAAGGAGTTGCCAACCAGCCACCTGGGCCTGTGGGAGCGATTGGCAGATGAGTCACTTGAAGGAAACTGGGACCGCACTCCAACCCGAGGAGACATGCATGCCTGTTGCGGGAGTCCTGAACTGCGGGATCGCGGCATCGCTGCTCACGCTGCTTGCAGCCATGGGCGCGCACGCGGAGTCGGGCGGCAATCTCATCCTGCGCGGGGCGGCCATCTACACGCTCGACGCGGCGAGGCCCTGGGCAACGGCGCTCGTCATCCGGAATGGGCGCATCGCGTATGTCGGCGACGACGCCGGCGCGCTCGCCTTTGCAGGGCCGGGCACGCGTGCGCTTGCGCTCGACGGCCGCATGGTCCTTCCCGCGTTTCACGACTCGCACTGCCACCCGATGACGGGCGGCATGAGGCTGCTGCGCTGCCGGCTCAACGACCTCAACACCGAGCAATCGGTGTACGCCGCCGTGCGCGCATGCGCTGCTTCCCAGCCGAAGGGCGCGTGGGTGCTGGGCGGGGGATGGTCGCCGGTGACGTTCGCCCGGGGCGGCCCGAGCCGGCGCAAGCTCGATGAGCTGGTGCCCGACCGCCCCGCGTTGCTCACGACCGAGGACGGCTATACGGCCTGGGTCAATACCAGGGCGCTGGCGTTGGCCGGCCTCGGTACGGACCGCCCAGGCTCGCAGGTCGGAGGGATCGAGCGCGACCCCAGGACCCATGAGCCCACCGGGATCCTCAAGGATGAGGCGGTCGTCTTCGTCAAACGCCACGTCCCGCAACCGACCGAAGCCGATTACCTTGAAGCCTTGCGCCAGTCGACAGCCATCGCCAATCGCTTCGGCATTACCTCGCTGGTGGACGCCAATGCGAGCGAGGCCGTGCTCGACGCCTACCATGCCGCGGACGTGGCCGGGAAGTTGACGGTCCGGGTCGTCGCCGCTCAGCACGTCGACCCCCGCCTGGGGGAAGAACAGATCGGAGAGCTGCTCGCGCGCCGGGACCGCGTCCGCGGCCAGCGCCTTCGGGCCGACGCAGCCAAGCTCTTCCTCGATGGCGAGATTGACCGGCACACGGCGGCCATGCTCGAGTCCTATGCAGGTTCGCCTGGCGCACGGGGCGAGTTGCAGATCAAACCGGAAGCGTTGAATGCCCTGGTGCGCCGCCTGGACGCCGACGGGTTTCTCCTCCACATGCATGCGATGGGCGACAGGGCCGTGCGTGCCGGCCTCGATGCGATCGAGGATGCGATTCAGGCCAACGGGATCCACGACCGGCGCCACCAGTTGGCGCATGTCGGCGTGGTCAGTCCAGATGACATCCTGCGCTTTGGCCGCCTGGGCGTCACAGCCAATTTCCAGCCGCTCTGGGCCCAGGCAAGTGATCCGGCGAGCGGACCGACCGAGGCGGCGCTGGGACCCGCGCGCTCGCGCTGGATCTTCCCGATGGCAAGCATTGCGGCCGGCGGTGGACGGATCATCGCGAGCAGCGATTGGCCCGCGCCGTCGATGAACCCCCTCGACGCCATCCAGGTCGCGCTGACCCGCCGGCCCCTGGACGGCAGCAGGCCGGCGAAACAACATCAGCAGCGCGTCGGGCTGGCCGCGATCCTCGCTGCGTATACGATCGATGCGGCCTGGGCAGCGCGCGAAGAGGCGATCAACGGCTCGATCGAGATCGGCAAGGCCGCTGACCTGGTGGTGCTCGACCGCAATCTGTTCAGGATCGATGTCCTGGAATTGCACAAGGCGCGGGTCCTGCTGACCTTGCTGGACGGCGAGGCTGTCTACCGCGATCCCGGCTTTGCCTGGCGCTGAGCCGAGACGATGCCCGTGCCCGAGCGCAAGGGCCCTCTCGCGGACGGCCCGGCGTGACCGACCTGCGGGCCTTGCAAAATGCCACCGCGACGAGGGCCCAAACCCTCGATTTGCACGGCGGACGCCCACCAATCCTCCCCTTCTCGGTTCCTTCCGGTTGGCACGCTCCATGCTCCCTCCCTGCTCGCGGCGAAGCTGCCGCTGAGGAGAGCATGAACCGGAAGCAGAAGCAGTTCGTTTCGATCTGGATCTGCCTTGCCTGCGAGGCCTGCAACAGCGCCAGCGCGGAGATCTGCCTGTCCTGCGGAAAGGCGCGCCCGCGCCGCGAGGCGCTCGGACTGCGGCGTTGATGCGCGATCCCGAGGTCGGCGACCGGATCGATCAGTACCACCCTACCGAGCTCCTGGCTCACGGAGGGATGGCCTCCATCTTCAAGGCCATCGACTCGGAGTCGGGTGCGGCGGTGGTCCTGAAGATCGGGACGTGGAGCGCCGCCGCCTGGGCGATCGGCTTCTACGAGAAAAACGGCTACCGGGTCCTGTCCCGCCCGGAGATCGAGCGGCTGCTGCGCAAATATTGGAGCATCCCAGAGCGGCAGATCGAGACCTCGGTGGTGCTGGCGAAAGCGACCAGCCGCTCTGAGTTCTTACAGATCGATCGCAGGTTGCCAGAACCGGCCACGATCGTTCCTCGGCTGCCGCCCGAGCCTGCACGATCGATTGACGCGCCCAATCCATGCTTCTAAAAGAGACGCTCCAAGGGCGGCGCTATCGCCCTCCTTGGCGATGGGAACCATCCGCGCATCCGCGCGCAAAAGGAGATCGACATGGCTGCAACCGGTACTTCGACGGCAATGAGCATCGTTCTGGTTCACGGCGGCTTCGTGGACGGCTCTGGCTGGGCAGGCGTCTACAAGATCCTGAAGAAGGACGGCTACAACGTGGTCGTGGTGCAGAATCCCACGCTGTCTCTGGCCGACGACGTGGCCGTGACCAGGCGAGCGGTTGCCGCGCAACGCGGCGCCGTGTTGCTGGTCGGTCACTCCTATGGCGGCGTGGTGATCACCGAGGCCGGCACCGATCCAAAGGTCGCCGGGCTCGTCTACATCGCCGCCTTCGCCCCCGACAAAGGCGAATCGGTGTCGTCGCTGATCAAAGATCCGCCCGCCGGGGCGCCAACTCCTCCGATCCTGCCCCCGCAGGACGGCTTCTTGTTCCTCGACCAGACCAAGTTCCACTTCTCGTTCGCGGCCGATGTGGATGCGGATACGGCCGCGTTCATGGCAAGCTCCCAGGTGCCGTGGGGCGTGGGGGCACTGGCTGGGACGATCACCGAGCCCGCCTGGAGGTCCAAGCCGAGCTGGTACCTGGTGTCGACGGAGGACAGGATGATCCCGCCGCCGGCCCAGCGCATCATGTCAAAGCGCGCCGGATCTACCGTCGCCGAGGTCGCCGGCAGCCACGCGATCTATGTGTCGCAGCCGAAGTCGGTGGCCAACTTCATCGAGAAGGCCGCCAGCGAATTGGCGGCGACATCGAAATAGCCGCCCTCAGCCTCGTCGCAGACGTCGACACGCGTTCCAGCGGCCATGGGACCAAGCTAGCCGCTCGCCGCAGAGCCCTTATTGCTCGTAGTCGCTGTCCAGTGCCCGGCCGTGCGCCACGATCGCGTCCTTGGTGATCAGGAACGCGCGCGTGCGATGCGCGTCACCACGGAAAAGCAGGTGAATCTCGTCGGCGATGAACGGAAGCGCTGGATGGAGGCGCCGCAGCCGTCGCTCCTGCCAGTAGCGAGCGACGCGGCGAGGCAGCACCGCGACCCCGAGCCCGGCGAGCGCGAAGCTCTTGACCAGCTCGAGGTCTCCGCAGGACAGGAGCCGAGACGGGAGGGCATCCATCGCCGCGAGCTGGTCGATCATCTGCTGGCTCTGGAGAACCCGCCCCGCGAAGACCAGCGGTCCGCGGCGCAGGCGTTCCTTCGCGGCGTCGAGGTCGTCGGTTCCAGGCGCGCCCTCCGCCAGGACGAAGAGGTCGACCGCGTCGCGAAAGAGCTTCATCTGTACCAGGTCCGGGTGCGGCTCGGGGTTCACCACGATCCCGAAATGGACGGTGCGCTCCACCGTGGCGTTGAGGACCACACGCGACGGAGCATTGGAAAGCGTGATCTGGATGCGCGGATTGCTTTCGAGGAACTGGGTCATCCACTGCGGCAGGAAGTAGGCGCCCAATGATTCATGGCAACCGATGACGAAGCTGCCGGCTTCGTCCGACTCCAGGCCATTGATCCGTTGCTCGAGCTCCTCCATCCGCACCAGCGATTCGTTGGCAAATCGGAGGAGCTCCTCGCCCGTGCTGGTGAGCGACACGCCCGTTCGCAGGCGGACCAGCAGCTTGGTCCCGAAGCTCTCTTCGAGCTGTTTGATGACCGCCGTCAGGCCCGGCTGGCTGACTTGAAGCACGCGCGCGGCGGCGGAAAGACTCCCGCACCGCGCGACGGCTTGAAAGTAGCGCAGATGGTCCAGCATGCCCCCCCGGCATGGTACCACCCGATCACAGAATCAGCTGCCTGAGCACTTCGGGAGCCGCATCGCCCACCAGCAGGATGCCGGTTCCGTCAGCGAGGACCGCGAGAATCCCTTGTCCCTGGTCCGATGCGGCGTAGAAGCCGGTCCGATGCAGCGCAGCGGCGGCCTGCGGCTGCCGCCGGATGAGCTCGGCCGGGACCGCGTACTGGACTACGACGATCCCTCGCCAGCGATAGGCGAGGCCCGCCGCTGGAACGCCGTCGAGCGTCGTCTTCCACGTGCTGAAGAGCTCGGCGTCGGGCCTGTCGAGGGCGCGGATCGGGAACTGGAGGCCCTCGGCGACGGCGTGCAAATCCGCCTTGCGGGGAAAGTTGCGGGCCATCACGCGGCGGCAGTCCGCGACCGCATCCCGGAATACGGGGATCTCCGCGATCGGTGTGCTGCCATGGCCGGGGCGGTCGCGCAGCAGCACGGTTCCGGCGGCGATGCCGATGATCACCAGCGCGGCGGCGGCGGGCGCTGCCCAGGGCCGGGACGAAAAGAAAGCGCGGACCCGGGAAGCGGGCGGACCCAACTGCTCGATACGTCGGCGCAGCGCCACCGAGGCTCCGGGAGCGGGTTCCTGGGCGAGCGCCCGCGATAGACCCTGCTGCAGGGCCAGCTCGCGCCTGCATCGCGCGCACGTGCGCAAGTGTTCCTGGACGGCGCTCGCTTCATCGCCAGGGAGCTCACCGTCGGCGAATGCGCCAACCAGTTTCTGCACGAGCGCGTGGTCGAGGGCAACCTCACTCATCGGACGTCCTCTTCGATTGCCTTCCCGGGTTCTCCATCGGAAGCCCACTCACTGCGATGTCACGTCTCCGCAGAACATTCCCCGGCGATCTCTCCCTCGCCTCCCCGTTCCCCGCTTTGCCTTCGCTGGCGGTGACCGCAAGCAGCCCTGCCAGCAACTGCCGGCCGCGGCTGATGCGGCTCATCACCGTCCCGAGCGGCACCGACGCGATCTGCGCGATCTCGCTGTACTTCAAGCCTTGGATGTCGTGAAGCTCCACTGCCTCGGCGAAGTCCTCCGGGAGCGAGCGCAGCGCCTGGCGGAGCATTCCGGATTCCAGGCGCGCCAGCAGGTCATCGAGTGGAGAGGGTGCGTCGCTGGCGACGATCTCCTCGTGCGCTGCTTCCAGCTCGGTGATGAAGACCAACTGCTGCCGCCGCGCGCGGGTCCGGCGCCGCTCGCCAATGACCGAACGAAGGATCTGGCAAAGCCAGGGAAATGCCGCGCCGGCGTCACGGAGTTGGTCGAAGGCAGCCCAAGCGCGGACGTAGGTCTCTTGCACGTAATCCTCAGCTTCGTGGCCATTCGCCCAGCGGGAGGCCAGCGCGACCAGCCGATCGAGGTGAGGCAACGTCGACGACTGGAAGCGCGCGCGCTTCGGCTCTGCCTTCACGTATCCTCCGGGATTGGAGGATGGATGACCGAACCGGGCGGCCGGATAATCAGGAATCCGGATGAGGCCCATCACCGATTCTGGGTGCCGCGGCCGGATGTAGAGCCGCCGACCCGCGACCGACTACTCAGGGAATGTTCCGCACCTCGTCAAGCCGGTGGAGCTCGACCACCTCGACGAGGTCATTGCCCGGCTCGATGGTCCCCAGGCACCTCCTCGGTCCACACCTTGAAGCTCGTCAACGTGTTGGGGCCGAACGTGCTGCTGATCGCGACGTCGGAGGCGTCGCGGCCGCGCGCAATCAACACTCTGCCGATGCGCGGAGTATTGTTGCGCGCGTCGAAAATGTGCCAATGCCCGCCGAGGAAGACCTCGAACCAAGCGGCGAAGTCCATCGGACCGTATGGCGGCGGCATCCCGATATCGCCCAGGTAACCGGTGCAGTAGCGCGCAGGGATGTTCATGCACCGGCAGAAGGCAACGGCCAGGTGTGCATAGTCGCGGCAGACGCCGGTCCGGTCGTGAAAGGCTTCCAGTGCTGTCCGCGTCATGCGGGCGTGCTCGTAGCCGAAGGTGATGTGCCGATGGACGTAGTCGCAGATCGCCTGGACCCGGGCCCATCCCGTCGGGGTCTGCCCGAAGAGGTTCCACGCCGTCTCGGAAAGCCGATCGGTTTCGCAGTACCGGCTTCCGAGCAGGAAGAGCAGCGTTTCCTCGGGCAGATCCGGGACAGGAACCTGTTGCGCCTGAGGAACGATCGCGTCGGGGGCTCCAGTATCGTTCACCAGGGCATTGCCGGAGACGCGCGTGCGACCCCTTGGCGCTACGATGCGGGTGCACCAGTTGCCAAAGCTGTCGCGGTAGGCCGCCATCGGGACCGGCGGGTCGATCACCAGGTCGTCACGGCCGACGAGATCGGCCACGCGCGTGAAGTGGACGTTGAGGTTGAAGATCATCGGTGTCGGCTGCGGGCAGTCGTAGACCATTTCGAAGCCGACGCGAATTTGGATCATGGGCCTCCGGGATCTAGCACAACCTTCACCCGGGACCTGCGCGGGCGTCCGACACCGCACGTCGCACGAGGGCGCGAAAGGCGACGGCAGCTGGGTCGGCGTGCGTGCGCTCGTGCCAACACAAGACCATCTCGATCGCGGGCGCCGGCACCGCCGCGTCGAGCGCGCGAAGGCCGAGCTGCGTCCCGCGCAGGGCGAGGAGCGAGGCCGGAAGCGTCGCCACCAGGTCGCTCGCCGCCACGATCGCGGCGGCCGCGGTGAAGGTGGGGACCGTCATCACGACCTCGCGCTGGACGCCCGCCCGCGCGTACGCGACGGCGACGGGATCGCGGAAGTTCTTTCCAGGCACCATGTCCACGCGCACGTGCCGGAGATCGCCGAGCATGCGGCGCGAGAGCCGCCTGCCGAGCGCCGGGTGCCCGCGCCGGGCCACCAGCACCGCTCGCTCCTCGAAGAGCGGCTCGACGTGGAGGCCCGCGCCCTTCCCTCGTACGCCAAGGTGCAGATCGATTTCGGAGGAAGTCAGATCGCCGAGCGACACCAGCGAGTCGATGCCGACGACGCGCAGGTGCGCCTTGGGCAGCTCACGCGTCATCTCGGTGGCGATCCGCGGAACCCAGGTGATCTGGCCGGCATCGGCGACCGCGAGAGTGAAGGTTCGCGTGCAGCTCGCGGCGTCGAAGGGGCCATCCAGGAGCGCGTGCTCGAGCTCCTGGATGGCGCGGGCAATCGCAGGCGCGAGCTCGGTCGCCCGTGGCGTGGGGACGATGCCGCGGCCCTTGCGCGTCACGAGCGGGTCCCCGAGCACGTCCCGCAATCGGGCTAGCGCGTTGCTCACGGCGGACGGCGTCACGTGGAGACGCTCGGCCGCGCGCGCCACGTTGCGCTCGGCGAGCACGGTGTGGAGCACCAACATCAAGTTCAGATCGATCGCTGCAATGCTCACGGGAGGTGATCTCATCTATCACGAATCATCACTTCCGGGGTGGGAAGTGCGAACCTAGAATCGAGGCATGAATCGATCGCCCTTCTGGCTGGCCGCGCTGGCAGCCGCGTGCCAGACGTCCTCACCCCTGCCGCGGAGCAATTCCATGTCCTCCAACACCCTCCGAGAGACCGTTCACGAGCTCCGCGTCCTCGACACGTTCATCTCCTATCGCGAGACCGGCACCGGCTCTCCCATCGTGTTCCTCCATGGGAATCCGACGTCTTCGTACGTGTGGCGAAACGTCGTCCCGCTCGTGGCCGAGCGTGGCCGTTGCCTCGCGCCCGACCTCGTCGGGATGGGGCGCTCGGGCAAGCCGGAGAGCGCATATCGGTTCCATGATCACGCCCGGTACCTCGAGGCGTGGTTCGCCGGGCTGGACCTGCGCGACGTCGTGCTCGTGGGCTACGACTGGGGCGCCGTCCTCGCGCTGGACTGGGCGTCGCGTCACCCTGATCGGGTGCGCGGCGTGGTCGTGTTCGAGACGTTCCTGCGGACCATGCATTGGAGTGACTGGCCTCCGCAAGGCGCGGAGCTGTTCCGGGCCCTTCGCACGCCGGATGTCGGGGAGAAGCTCGTGCTCGAACAGAACGAGTTCCTCGCGCGGTCCCTGGCGAACGGCGTGAAGCACGGCCTGGCGGACAGCGACCGCGCCGTGTACTACGCCCCCTACCCCGATCCGGCATCGCGACGGCCGATGTTGCAGTGGCCGCGCGAGATCCCGATCGAGGGCGAGCCGGCCGACGTCGCCGCGGTCATCACCCGCAACGCTGAATGGCTCGCGAAAACGCCCGCGCTCCCCAAGCTGCTCCTCACCTTCGATGGAACCGGGCTCAGCAACGCGCCCGCCGTCGTCGAGTGGGCGCACGGCGCGTTCCCCAATTTCGACGTCGTCCCTCTCGGCTCCGCTGGACACCACGCGCCTGAAGACGCTCCCAAGGAGATCGCGGGCGCGATCACCAGCTGGCTCGATCGCCACGCACTCCGGTGAACTTGCGGAGGAAACAGGAGAACGGTCCCTCAATTTCTCTGCTAGGCTCACGCCGGAGTCGGAGAAATGAGTCCATCCTCTTGGTTCCACGCTGGTGCGGACAGTCGCCTCCAGGTGTTGTGGGACGACGGCGAACGGGTCTTCTGCAGAAGATCGCGTGTCGCCGGCGACGGCGACGGGATGCTGGCCGTCGTTCCCGCCTCCGATCCGCCGACGCCGCGCAGCCTCGATCGCCTCGCGCATGAATACGGACTGAAGGATGAGCTGGACGGCGCCTGGGCAGTCCGACCGCTCTCGCTGCTGCGCGAGCACGGACAGACCGTCCTGGTGCTCGAGGATCCGGGTGGCGAGCCGCTCGAGGGGATGCTCGGCGCGCCAATGGAGGCGGGAAGCTTCTTGCGCCTTGCCATCGGCGTCGCCGCGGCACTGGGCAATCTCCACCGGCGTGGCCTCGTCCACAAGGAGATCAAGCCGGCCAACATCCTGGTCAACGTCGTGAGCGGAGAAGTGCGGCTCACTGGCTTCGGAATCGCATCGCGCCTTCCACGCGAGCGGCAATCGCCCGAACCTCCCGAGCTCATCGCGGGAACGCTCGCCTACATGGCACCCGAACAGACCGGACGAATGAATCGCTCGATCGATTCCCGGAGCGACCTCTACTCGCTCGGCGTCACCCTCTACCAGATGCTCACCGGCAGCCTTCCCTTTACGGCTTCCGATCCGATGGAGTGGGTTCACTGCCACATCGCGAGGAAGCCGGTGCCGCCCGGCGAGCGGCTGAAGAATGTCCCGGTCCCCGTCAACGCGATCATCATGAAGCTGCTCGCCAAGACCGCTGAGGAACGGTACCAGACAGCGGCAGGCGTCGAGAGCGACCTCCGGCGCTGCCTTGCCGGATGGGAAGCCCACCGCCGCATCGACGACTTCCCGCTTGGCGAGCACGACACGCCAGACCGGCTCCTGATCCCCGAAAAATTGTACGGGCGGGCGGGCGAGATCGATACCTTGCTCGCTTGCTTCGACCGGGTGGTAGCGACCGGCACGCCGGAGTTGGTGCTCGTCTCCGGATATTCCGGCATCGGCAAGTCCTCCGTCGTCAACGAGCTGCACAAGGTGCTCGTTCCGCCGCGCGGCCTGTTCGCATCCGGCAAGTTCGACCAGTACAAGCGCGACATCCCTTATGCCACCTTGGCACAAGCTTTTCAGAGCCTGATCCGGCCGCTCCTGGGCAAGAGCGAAGCCGAGCTGGGCGTGTGGCGCGACGCCCTCCGTCAGGCGTTGGACCCGAACGGACTGCTCATCGCGGACATGGTCCCTGAGCTGAAGCTCATCATCGGAGATCAACCCCCGGTCCCCGATCTTCCCCCAAAGGACGCGCAAAGCCGCTTCCAGCTCGTGTTCCGCCGGTTCATCGCCGTCTTTGCACGGCCGGAGCATCCACTCGCCCTCTTCCTCGACGATTTGCAGTGGCTCGACGCGGCAACGCTCGATTTGCTCGAGGATCTCTTGACCCGGGAGGATGTGCGGCACCTTGTCTTGATCGGCGCCTACCGGGACAACGAAGTCGACTCCGCCCACCCCCTGATGCGCAAGCTCGAAACGATTCGCAAAGCCGGAGCGATGGTGCGGGAGATCGTCCTTGCGCCCCTCAGCCGTGAAGACCTGGAGCGGTTGATTGGGGATTCTCTTCACTGCGAACCGGAGCGCACCACCCCGCTGTCGCGGCTGGTGCAGGAGAAAACGGCCGGCAATCCATTTTTCTCCATTCAATTCATTTCTGCGCTCGCCGAAGAGGGGTTGCTCACCTTCGATCACGGCGCCGCGCGCTGGTGCTGGGACCTGAATCGCATTCACGCCAAGGGTTACACCGACAACGTGGTCGACCTCCTGGTGGGAAAGTTGAGCCGCCTGCCCGTCGACACCCAGAAAGCATTGCGGCAGCTTGCCTGTATCGGCAACAGCGCCGAGCTCGCCCTGCTGACGATGGTCTACAAGGATTCGAACGAAGACGTGCACCGCGACGTCTGGGAAGCGGTCCGGACCGGGCTCGTTTTTCGCTCGGAAGGCGCCTATTGGTTCCTCCATGACCGCGTCCAGGAGGCAGCCTATTCGCTCATCCCCGAGGGCGCGCGTGGGGCCGCCCACCTTCGAATCGGCCGCCTCCTCGCGTCAGGGACACCAGCAGCGGAGATCGAGGAGAGGATCTTCGAGATCGTCAATCAGTTGAACCGTGGCTCTCATCTGATCGCCTCAAGCGAGGAGCGTGAGCGCGTCGCCGAATTGAATCTGATCGCGGGCAAGCGCGCGAAGAGCTCGACCGCGTACGCCTCGGCGCTGGCGTACCTCGGGGCCGGCCGCGCGTTGCTGACCGAGGCCTGCTGGGACGACAATTACGAGCTCATCTTCGCCGTCGAATTTCAATTGGCCGAGTGCGAATTGCTGAGCGCAGACCTGGCGTCTGCGGAAGATAGGCTCTCGATGCTGGCGCGGCGGGCCCGCAGCGTGCACCAGATCGCTGGGGTGGCGCGTTTGCGGCTCACGCTGTACACGACCCTGGATCGGAGCGACCGCGGCGTGGAGGTATGCCTTGAATACCTCCGGCGCGGCGGTACCGATTGGTCGCCGCATCCGACCAGAGACGATGCCCGACGCGAATACGAGCGGATCTGGTCGCAACTCGGCGGCCGTTCGATCGAGGAGCTCATCGACTTGCCCTTGATGAGCGACCCCGAGTCCCTGGCGGCCCTCGACGTCCTGACCGAAGTCGTGACGCCGGCGTTGTTTACCGATGAAAACCTCCTTTCGCTCGTCATCTGTCGGATGGCCAATCTCAGCCTCCAGCATGGAAACAGCGACGGATCATGCTTCGCCTACGTATGGCTCGGCATGATCGCCGGACCGCATTTCGGCAACTACAAAGGCGGATTCCGTTTCGGCCGTCTCGGCTACGATCTGGTCGAGAAGCGTGGATTGCAGAGGTTCCAGGCCCGCACCTACATGTCCTTCGGAAACTTCATCATGCCGTGGACGAAACACATCCAGACTGGCCGCGATCTGGTGCGCCGCGCCTTCGACATCGCGAACAAGATGGGCGACCTCACCTTTGCGGCTTATAGCTGCAACAACCTGAACACGAACCTGCTGGCGAGCGGAGACCCGCTCGGCGACGTGCAACGCGAAGCCGAGAAGGGCCTCGATTTCGCCCAGAAGGCCCGGTTCGGTCTCGTCATCGACATCATCACGACGCAGCTCAGGCTGATTCGGACCCTCCGCGGTCTGACCCCCAGGTTCGGGTCCTTCGACGACGACCAGTTCGACGAGCTTCGCTTCGAACGCCATCTGGCAAACGACCCGCGTCTGGCGCTCCCCGAGTGCTGGTACTGGATCCGGAAGCTGCAAGCTCGCTTCTTCGCGGAAGACCATGCTTCGGCCATCCACGCATCGGCAAGCGCAGAGCGGCTGCTCTGGACATCTCCGTCGTTCTTTGAAATGGCCGAATATCACTTCTACAGCGCGCTTTCCCGGGCGTCGTCCTGCGATCTCGCCCCGGCCGACCAGCGAAGGCAGCATTTCGAGGCGCTCGCCGCCCATCACGAGCAGCTCGATCGATGGGCCGAGAACGGCCCGGAGACGTTCGAGACACGGGCGGCGCTGGTGAGCGCCGAGATCGCGCGACTGCAAGGGCGCGATCTCGACGCGATGCGCCTCTACGAGCAGGCGATCCACGCGGCGCGCGAGAACGGTTTCGTCCAGAACGAGGGCATCGCCAACGAGCTTGCGGCCCGCTTCTACCTCGACCGTGGTCTGGAGACGAATGGCCATGCCCACTTGCGAAACGCACGCGCCTGCTTTGCCCTGTGGGGTGCGGACGGCAAAGTGAGGCAACTCGACTCGCGTTATCCGCGCTTGGCTGCGCCTGAGGGGCATCATCCGCCCCCGGCGGTGGGCTCCTCCATCCAGCAACTGGACGTCACGACCGTGGTCAAGGCATCTCAGGCCCTGTCCGGCGAGATGGTGTTGCCGAGCTTGATCGAGCGGCTGATGACGATCGCGCTGCAGAACGCTGGCGCGGACCGCGGCCTCTTGATCCTGCCGGAGAAGGACGGCTACCGCATCGAGGCAGAGGCCTGGTCCAGCGGCGGCAAGGTGGTGCTGCACCAGGGATCGATCGCCGATCTGGCGGCACCCGAAGCCCTCATCCGCTACGTCATCCGCACCCAAAAGAGCGTGATCATCGACGATGTCTCCAAGCCACACCTGTTCTCCGAGGACGAGTATCCGCGCTCCAGACAAGTACGGTCGGTCTTCTGCCTCCCGCTGGTGAGGCGGGGGACGTTGGGCGGGCTGCTCTATCTAGAGAATACGCTGACCTCGCACGTGTTCACTCCGGATCGCACGGCGCTGCTCGAGCTGCTCGCGTCGCAGGCAGCGATCTCGCTGGAGAACACCCGTCTCTACGTCGATCTTCAAGAACGGGAGGCGAGGGTCCGGCGCCTGGTCGATTCCAACATCATCGGGATCTTCATCTGGAATCTCGACGGTAGGATCACGGACGCCAACGAAGCGTTTCTCCGCATGGTGCAATACGACCGCGACGATCTCGACTCCGGCCTCCTGCGATGGATGGAGCTGACTCCGGCGGATTGGCGCGCGGGCGACGAACGGGCTTTGATCGAGATGAAGACCACCGGCACCATCCAGCCGTTCGAGAAGGAATACTTCCGGAAGGACGGCAGCCGGGCGCCCGTGCTGGTCGGCGCGGCGGCGTTCGGCGAAGGACGAGACCACGGGGTAGGGTTCGTGGTCGACTTGAGCGAGCGCAAGCGAGCGGAGGGCGAAGTTCGCGAAAGCGAGCGGCGATACCGCGAGGTCCAGATGGAGCTGGCGCACGCGAACCGCCTCGCGACGATGGGGCAGCTCTCGGCTTCGATTGCCCATGAAATCAACCAGCCGATCACAGCGGCAGTGACCAATGCCCAGGCCGCTCTGCGCTGGCTGGCCGCCCAGCCTCCGGATCTGGAGGAGGTCCGGCAGGCGCTCAGTCGTATCGTCAAGGACGGCAATCGAGCCGCCGAGGTGATGGACCGGATCCGTGCCCTGATCAAGAAGGCGCCTCCGCGCAGGGATGGCCTGCAGATCAACCAGGCGATCCTCGAGGTCATTGCCCTGACCCGTGTTGAAGTGCTGAAGAATGGCGTCTCGTTGCGGACACAGCTGGCGGAGGGCTTGCCTCCCATCCAAGGGGATCGAGTCGAGCTGCAACAAGTGATCCTCAACTTGATCATCAACGCCGTCGAAGCGATGAGCGGCGTCGGCGAGGGGTCGCGAGAATTGCTGGTTGACACCGGTAAAGCCGGGTCGGACGGCGTGCTCGTCGCGGTGCGGGATTCAGGTCCGGGTCTGCCTCCCGCGAGCCACGAGCGGGTCTTCGACGCCTTCTACACGACGAAGGCGGGCGGCCTGGGGATGGGCCTGTCGATCTGCCGTTCGATCGTGGAAGCTCACGGCGGACGATTGTGGGCGACGGCGAACGTACCCCACGGCGCCATCTTTCAAATCACACTGCCTGCGCACCCCGACAG
>Ga0137397_10001442_pt1 | contig 16617 bp, 23 predicted proteins | sample czorhiz116metaG_FD_106658 | JGI IMG/M metagenome (GOLD analysis project Ga0137397, IMG submission 106658) | Vadose zone soil microbial communities from Angelo Coast Range Reserve, California, USA - czorhiz1.16 metaG | ecosystem: Environmental > Terrestrial > Soil > Vadose zone | place: USA... | reverse complement strand
GCAAAAATAAGGCAGAAAATGCTATCATAAAATTCTTGATCTTATCATGTCTTAGCACAAAGGTGTTAAGGTGCAATAAGGTGCAATAAGGTGTGAAAACTCAAATGCAGTTTTCCTGATGCAGTAGACTGCTTGCACAAGTAAATTAGTTCAAAAAAGTACAAAAAGTAGAATCAATAAAGGACAAGTAGATGCAACATATCAACTAAAATGAAATATAAGTACTTTTATGATGACCAAAAAAAATTAATTTTAAAAAAGTATGTGAAAAGTACAAGGGATTGCTTTTGCCAAGTAGGCAGTGCTTTTCAATAATTTGCTTTTTTGCTTGCCACAAGCAGAAAAAGCATGAAAAGCACAAAAAAGTAAATGCAAGGTTTTCCTGATGAAGCTGGTGGCCTCTGTCATCTTGGGTTCGGTCGGGTTCTTTGGAGTGGCGTACCTCATGTTGACGATCCTTCCTTGCCTCGACCTCACCTGCCTATATAGCACCCTGCTGTCCAGGATCGCTTGGTTTCTGGTACATGCTTCCGCATCCCTCGCATACTCCGTTTACCAAGGGGTCGTGAGGCAACTTCATTATCTCGTCGTTTCATATAACTCCGGAGAGGTCAAGACATGGACACACGGAATACTCACCGACTGGCCGGAACGACGGTAAGTATCGATGTCTCCCTCGATAGATACAAGCAGCGTCTCAGAGATATTTTCGAGAAAGCATAGTCAAGGATGCTTTGCAGACTCCTTGCGATATAGACGTCGAGGCATAGCTGTTCCAATTGCCAGCGTTAGCCGGAAAAAGCAACTTCGAGAGGTTTGTGCAGTGGCCACCATGCCTCGTGGAAATGGAGAGATATCCTTTCGCGAACACCTCTCCGCCCTCCTACGAAGTTGTGCGTCCGCCACAGTTAGACTCGACGAGGATGTGCGCAGTCGCCGCCTCTCGGTGTGCTTGGCCCCGGATGCTGTCCACCGTGTCGCCAAAGTCGCGATCGCTCCCGACGGAGTCTTGCCATCCAATTTCGAGTCCCTTCTGAACGAAGTGCGGATACACTTCGCCAATATCGAGCTTATGCGGGCGCTCTGCCAGTGGGCCGATAATAAAAATCCTGCCATCCGCGTAACCGCTCGTTTCCATTTGCGCACTGCTCGCGAAGCACCTTCTACGCAAAGATCCGCCGCTCGAGCAGCCGGAATTGGCTTGGTTAGAGAATGTGATGGGGAAGCCTTCGAGTGAAATATTTGACCGACGCGGCGACCTCACGACCGTGACAGTGGACAACATGAACGTTGACGCGTTTGTATATGGTGTCCTTTCACACCAAACGGAAGACCTCCCGAGCATGCCAGCGACCACCACTTTTGCTGAAACACTCGCGATTCTCATGAACTCGGGGATCTGGACTGCCCTTCATAGAGACGTGTTCGAAAACCGGCTTGCTTCTCTCATTTCGCGGGACAGCCCGCCAGTGAGGGAGGCCATGAAGATCGGGGCAATGTAGTTGGTCAATTACGCGGGATGTTTCAAGATTTTCTTCGCGCTGATAGACGGCAACAACAAGCGTCGAACTCCCGAGTCCTGAACAAGGCGTGACGAGTGTCACGAGAGGGTAACATTTTATCATCGCCCTCTCCCGTGCCGCGCTTCATTGCTGCAGCGTTCTACATAGTACCTGAAGGAATTCTCAATGTGACATTGTATCGCTGGATTTCATTGATACTTCACCTGTACGTCTTGTATGCGTGGGGAAATTTTTATCTTGTACATTCGGTGACGCGGACCCGTCGGATGCCATTGTCCGCCGTAAATGGTCACGGCCGCTATAACAACACCGTGTCCCCACCTGAGATCTCACGTCGTTGTCAATGTCTGTGTTACAAGGACAACAACTTCAAGTCATAGAACGCCCACGTCCCTTTCGCGCCATCCCAAAATATCGTGAAGATCATCCGAGCAAACGAAGAAGAGCGACGAACATACAATTCAAGGCAAGCGACTCGGGGATCCCGCACGAGAAGGAAGCTGAGGTTGATCAGTTGGCCAGGCCGGAGTGCATCGGCGTAAGCCTTCAACTGCAGAACAGACACATCCAGTAAAGAGGTCAACTGGGCATGAGGAAAGCATGTATTGAGCGGAGTTGCAGTGAAGACAGGTCGTTATAACATTAATAAGATCTATGAGAGATGTGATGTAATTTTGCATGATGTGGTTAGATATGTTAGAATGATGTCGGTCAAGCATCGACGAAGTTCTTGACTTTGCTTAGCCAGCCGACATACTCCTAAAACACGGGCACGGTCAGTCACCATCAATCCACACAGAGCGAACAGGGCGTACCTTTTGCTCCTTGTACTGTGCATACTCGGGAACAAACAATGCGAGGCTCTCATTGATGCCACGCTCTTGGAGGAACCTCTCAAACTCCTCCTGGAGGTTAAGATCGAGAGTCTCGAACTGGTATGAACACAATTTGAGTGCGCGGGCTCGACGGTGATGGAAAAAGAAACCCGGAATCGCACCTGAGGACCGATGTAGAGACCGCGGCGCTTCCAGTCGGCCTCGGCGGTGAGGTCCGTGGCCAGTTTTGCATCCTTGTAGAACGATACGTTCTCGATCACAAACACGCCTTCTTGGCACACGGCATCTACGCTCAAAGCGCCTGAGACAGACGGCTGCGTGCTGCTCGTCAGAAGGCGGAGAAAGGGGAGAAGTATAAGTTTACGTACCTTGGTGATAGTGAGTGAGCAGCGAAGCGGGTACGACGCCTCGGCGTCCGCAGTGGCACCTTCTTCGCCCTCCTGAGCCTCAAAGTTCTCCTCGGCACTCTGGAGGTCCGCAATGGAGAAAATCAAGCGGATTCTATCGCACCGGGGTTTTTAGGAAATCAAGTTTCCTGCCAACGCAGTTAACCACACGATACGCACTGCTCATTTCCAAACTTGCGCTGGAGGGTGATCTCGTCGTTGCCCGGAACGTCTTCGACCTGCCACGACGCATTTAAACGCGAAGGATCACCACCTCAGTAACACACTTTCACGCGACGAGAGGAAAAAAACAGTGGGAAGTGGGCGACGTACCGTCCAGATACCAGTGTTTTTGAACTCCTTGAGAAACTCTGGTTCGCCCTCGGACGCAGCTTCCTTCTCATACGTCAACTCCTCTGCGATTTTCGCGGACACGGCACCGTCGGCTGTGGAGCGCGCACAGACATAGCTCGTTATAAAAAAGGAGAGGAAAATGCCTATGAGCAGAATAGACACGCACTGGTACCTTCGCCGAAGCGACGCGCGGATACAGAGAAGGAAGCACGGGTGGCTGGGATGGCAGCGCGGGAAGAAAAGGCAGGGACGCGTGCGCGGGCTGGAATGAGAGATGAGCGTAGGGATAGAGCACGAGAAGACGGAGCAGCGAGCTGGCGAGCGACACGGAGAACAGACATGGGTGCAAGTTGGGTGACTGTATTCGTCACTCACTTTTTGACAGACAAGGTCAGCTTCGGTGTTTGCCGAGTAAAACACGCAAAACGCCGAAAGCACACTACTACACTAGCAAGAACTTCATAAATATGGTACAGTACAACTCAACGCAGACCAGTACTATGTACGAGCACAGGCTGGCATCATAATTGCAACGTAACGTGATAGCTAGCGAATCCACGGATCACACGGACGAAACAAGCACGCGCAAAACAGTCCGATGACATGACATGACCCAGAACGAGGTGGGCTTATATATGTAGCCCGGATACGAACAGCGGTGACGAACGCCGTCCGTGGCTGTTAAGCCGCCAAGCACGAGACCCGGAGGAAACCCACAAGGTGGTCTAACGGCGACGGAAGGAGAGCTTGAAATATATGAGGTTGGTTGAACTGGGCCTGTTCGGATGTCGTGTCCGGAGCAAACAAGAGGGAAAAGAGGGAAAGACATTGACAACAGCGAATGTTCGATGTTGCCGAGAGGATAAACAAGAAAAAAAAATGATAGCGATGCGATAAAGGAAAACGTGATTTGTGCGGGGCTCAGGCTGCCGCAATGACAGGGGGCAACGGTTCACCACCCACACCACCGGATGTGTTATGCGCCACGGGACTGCCGTGGTCATCAGGAGAGTCATCTGAGGGGGGTGCGGCAGGTGTCGGGGCCACCACCGCGGGCGCCTCGCTAACCGCATTTGTTGCACGTTTGGACTTCTTAGTTGACTTTGACCCACCGTCTTCACCGCCTGCACGCCTTTTCTTCTTCGAGCGCTCAGCCGCGGGGCGTTCATCATCTGAAGTCGCCGTTTGGTTACCGGCCGTCTGCTCGGTCGGCACGGGCGGCGCCTGACCTGACGGTGTGGGAATGGGTCCATATGCCCCCGGAGGAGGAGGAGGAGGAGGATAGATCGGCACCGCCGGGTATCCCGGGTGGATCGGATAATATGCAGGGTGGTGGGGCGGTTGCCCGTGCGAAGTACTGTCCCCGTTCGCGGAACCGTCTGTTGGTGGGACGTACCCGGGCGGAGGTGGGTAATATGGATATGGCCAGTAACCCTCCGGCGGAAGGTACTGTGGTGGAATAGCTGGTACGGCCCCGGGAGGGGCACCGTTCGCCTGATCTGATGGGGCTACCCAAGAGCCCTCGCCGTTTGAGGGGAACCCTACGGGGAATTATGAGACGCGGGAGAGGGGTTCGGCGAGTATGAGCTGACCTGGATACGGAGTCGCCTCTTGAGCCGGAAGTTTGCTTTTACGTTTGTAAGGACCACGCTTGATCCCGACTTTTCGGGCTTTACGCACGCCGTCCATGCATGAGTCTCCGAGGCCATATTTTTGACATCGCTGGCAGGGACGTGCCTCGTCGCAACGCTTACAGGCGGACGCACAATTCGTGCACTTGAAAATGAGGATGCACCCGTCAGCGCCATAGACAAACAAGTGGAATCACGCGGAACATACCGCCATCTTGACCTGTTTGCGCTTGGAACGTGTGAGCACGGCAGGCGTGGGTGCCGGGAAAGGCACGTAACCTTGGAATATTCATTAGGCAACGATGGACACGGAAACTGGACCCGGTGAAACGCTCAAGGGAGACACATTACATACCTTGGGCGGGGGAAGGAGGAGGAGGATAGCCGTACATGATTCCCGGAGGGGGGAACATAACGTATGGGCCAGGTGGAGGGCCGCTCGGATCACCGTTGGGGTCCGCGGGCGGGGGATAGTACCATGTGTAAGCCCCGGGAGGATGCGGATACGGTGCGCCTGGGAACGGCTGGGGAGGATATTGAGGGACCACGGGCGGGTGAGCTGGTTGTTCGGCCACAGCGGCGGTGGACTTTGCTTGGTCGCCGCTCATGAGGATTTTGTTGAGCGGCGTGCCCGAAAGGAAGTAGTGCGATGGTGGCGCGCGAAAGTTCGAATAAGTCGTAAAGGTGCCGAGCTGAACATCATGCGTGCGAAACACTCGTTGAGCAGGGGAGAGAACGAAGAGAAGAGACAAAAAAAACGCAAAGCAGGAAAGAGATAAAGGAAAGGGAGAGGGGGGAGGACGGCGTACCTCGGCTGTGGGTCGTTCGGGATTTCAAGATCTCGTCGCCGCTCAGACTCAGCTGGAGGAGGAGGGCTGCTCCGCCTCAATTCCACGCGAGCTGAGTGCTTAGAAACCACACCGACACACAACCGCACCTCTCCTCGTTGCGAGCGACTGTGTGGTGTTGTGCGCTTTTCCGGGGGGATTATTATACCAGCGAGGAAGCAGTGGAAGGGCGAACGAACGAGGATGATGTGGTTGAGTGGGAGGGTTGATGCGTGTGCACGTGCGAAAAGGTCAGAAAAAGCAGACCGCTGCTTGGCCTCCTCTCGGCGCCTGTCCTGCTCGCTCGGCGGTGTTCTCAATCACCACGACAATGCTCGCGGACTCTTTACACTCACCCGACCGTGTCGTCACGGCTTCGAGGAACGCAATTTAGTTTCACATGTCGAGTCCCATGGCCAACGTTAATCGACCACCCACCAGCTTCTCAGACCCCTTCCGGACGTTCTCTGACTGGACCCGAACTGCACTGCGCTGTGCACACCCTCTCCAGCCTCACCGTTCGCGGTCTAGTGCTTGAGTTCTTCCGTAAATCCTCGCTTTTTCAACAAGCCAACATTTGACACGGACCTCCCTTTCTTGTTGTTACGCTCAACTTTAGCATGACAAATCATTCATCGAAGCGGTCGAGCGGTGCCCTCCTACCTTTTACGACTCGCCGCATGACCTCTTCGTCAACTACATGAGTCACCGATTCTTCGGTCTGTCCACATGAACAGCTCTTGTTCAATCCTCTCCAACGGGTCAGCTCAACCATCCGAGCAGATCAGATTATGCTCCGTCCAGACTTCGCTGTTTCCAACTAAAGTACCGTCCACGAACGTGTAACTGCCCTATCTCCTCGTCCTCATTTAGCCTTCCAATTCAGTCGTGATCTGCTCCCGCCGCTTCTAATCTCGAGTAGTCTTCGTCTCGAAACCCTTCTCTCCCGCAAGTCACGGTGCCTCCCGTCCCGGTCACATCCGTGCATTATACGTCCAATAGCAACAACCCACGCACCGCCGACGTTCGCCCAGCGGCGACCCGTCGCGCAATAGCTATTTGTGACTGAACCAGGTGGCGATGGCCTCAACGCCTCATCACCGTGCCTGGCGCCCTTGGCCGACCTATGCGTTTCGAGTGCCATGCTGTATGCCGCATGTTATCAACTGATCTGATGGGCGCGAAGCCACCTCTCAAGTGACTGAGTCAATAGCCCGGACGGGCAGCGTGGTTCCTGCCACCCCGTTATCTCCTTAATATGCCCTGCTTCACCGCATCAGATCGTGTGAGTTGGACATCAAATACCGGGCATTGCAAGGGTAAGTCGCGGCTTCACAAAATGCCGATACACCAGACAATAACTGCCGTGCTGTTCTGCATCATATAAATCCTGATACAGGTACGGTACTGTATCCCATGGACCCGACGTTCCCGTTCCGTTCCGTTGCCCCGATAACTCGCATTAGGACCCCTCATCAGGTCGATCTTTCGTATCTCGTCGAACGTCTTCTGCTTCCTTTTATTAGACAAGACGATGTCTCGATTACGTGTCCAGATGGATGCTTTTATATCATTCTTTTGCACCGCTATGAAATCCTCTGGCGTTTCCCGATCGCCCAGACACGCATCTCTCTGATTTTATGATTTTCGCGCACTGGAGGTACCCACGTTGTCAAAATGTGCCGTACTGTATCCTAGACGAACATCTATCAATTATCAGGGCGTCGGGAACGTGGGTACGATGCTCGGCGCCTCGCGCAATAGCCCCGTTCGGCCTCAAGTTCTCATCATTCGCACCACCTCGGGCCTCAGGTTTTTAGCAGTTGTACGCCGCGGGCATAGCCTCCGAACAGGAAGTCAGAGATAAGAAAGCTTTCCTCCGAGATACAAATCGATTAACAATACAAGTACTGCGCTACAAATAAAAACTCCGGGTGCGGTTTCAATACGATTAAGGGTAGGTTTCGTACGGTATCGTAAAATGAGATTAGCATGTGGCACGAATACTTTTTTTCGAAAATGTTGCAATCAAGACCTCACCGCCCTGACTCCACCCCGCGTATCAATGGGCAGTACCTGGCAATGCAAAAATGGGTGCCCCAAGCCCCGCTCTAATGTCACAGGCCTCTGCAACCCGAACCGAGGATTGAGGACGATCTCCCCGTAGTCATCCTCCTCCTCATCGTCGTCGCTCTCATTGCCATCGCCACCCCCTAGTTCTTCGGAACCTGCGAAGAAGAAACGTCCTGATGCCCGCATATCTGAACTCTCAACGACGTCTGCGAGGCTTCTGGCCACCACGGGAAGCCCGATAGGGGTCGTGACCGTCGCTGGGATCGTGGTGGGTCCTCGCGCGAGGGCTGCCTGCTCAGTCATCCTAACAAGATCGGTGAGAACCTCCCAACGAGTGTGCCAGCTTTGCTCCCGGCTTAGTTTCGTTAATAAAAGGATGGCGCTCTCCGACATCGGCTGGCCGTGGGGAACCACTACGGGTGTTTTCATTTCGGCACCTTCCATCGTGCCAGGCGGTGCATCGGTGCCTTGTCGGTCGCCATGATGGTCGACCTTCCCCAACTCTTGGGAGAGAGGGCTTCTTCCACGGGCTGCAGTGTCCATGCTGCAGACAAAGAGGACCTTCTGTATCGTCCAGAGAGGGTAGTTGGAGAACGTCTGATCCAGCCGTGCCACCTGGGGGTCATGCAGAGAAGTAATATCGCCCGTCCGAGGGAATATCTTCTCGTTCAATTCTGTCCTCTTGCCCACGGACGCGTGTTCAGTGTCTGGTGGCATAGGCGATGGAGCGCGAGGCCGCCTCAGTGGCGGTGGTTCAGGAACGGCGGCGTTCGAAATTCCACCGTAAGGACCCGAGGCCTCGGCTGTTTTAACGTCCGCTCGCCACTGCATCCATTCGTCGTATCGCGTGTTCCACAGCCATTTCTGGTGCTGAAGCGCGCTACGTGAAAGACCGTGATGTGGGAACATGGGGCGGAGGGGCGGAGGGGAGTGAACAGGCAGATCAGTTTGAATGCTGAGACTCGGGAGGTCTTGGTCCGGGAATGCGTCCGGAACCAGGATGGGGGGAGGTGTCGTGGGAATGGCGGAACAAGGGCGGAGGTCGCTAGATGAAGTGGTGTCGCTCGTATCTGAGTCAGTGGACCATTCGTCCGAGGTCTCCGAGTCGGGGGTGTCTTCGTCCGAATCAGCGCCGTGGCTTTGTCCGGTACCAGCTGTAACTTCGCCATGAAGCAATGGCCTGTCCTGTTGAGGGCGTTTCCTAGATTTTGATGGTCTGGTCCTTCGAAATCCGATTCGACTTTGTGGGCGGGGCGGTATTTCAGGTTCCTGGGCGTGCGATATGTTCGTAAACAAGGACTTCACGAGCGCCTCGTACGTTTTACTTCGTCCGTTGGTGGAAGCGATGCCGTCGCGTGGCATCATGATTACCGGAAATATAGGCTACGGAGTAAAAAATCCGAGTTCGACCTTTGAGTGGGGTGGCAGCAAGGGTTGGAACAAAGTCGCTAGTGCCGAGTTCACAATAAAGAAAACCAAACAGTGCCAAAGAGTTCAGACGCGTCGCTCACGTGGCGTGGAACAAAATCCCATCAGGATTGCGACCACAACACCTACCCTCTTACGAGCGGAATTACGTTTGAGAAGGTAATGAACTTGGAACTTTTCTCCAGATGTGGGTTCCCGTTTTCCCGCATGCGAAGCCGTACACTTGAAAAGAAACACCACGGAAACAAAATGTGTTCACGTGATGTGAATCTTACGTTTGCAGCTGCAGGCGTTGTTTAGGGCATCGACGCGTCATTGGACCTCTTTTCTTCACCCGCGAGCAGATCCAAGGCCGCAAGGCTCGCTACATACTGGAGGGATTACCCTCCTTCTTTGCGAGCGGGCTAAGGTCTGAGTCTTCGAGGCTCCTCCGATCGACTCTAGCAGGGTCCGATTTGTAATAGTCGAGCGACAAACAAGGAATTGTTCCTCCCTTCGGTGTTGTTCCCTGAGATCCTTTTGTTTGGTGTCTGGACTTCGTGTCTGGTGCCACGCAGGAGAGGAGGGCGCTGTTGGAGGCCTTGAGATTTGTTGCGGAGCCTGGGCGGTTCGTCATATCCCCCTTTGGTCACCCTGACATCACGCTATCGCACCTCTCCATCCCTCCTGGATGGGCAGAGTCCCTGGCAGGCTCTGCAGCTCTCAGCCCTGGCAATCAAGAAATAATAGAACCGCGATGTCAAAGCTTCTGGCCAGAGATATGCTTGTATGGGGGAGCATCTTCTACAGTCTCACTCGGCATCGCGGAACCCCATCTCCAAATGCTTCACTCTCAGAGGCGTCACAGATGGGCACTGTAACGTCAAATTGAATATAAGCATTTGGAGTTGCCCTGGTCGTACCTCGAAAGGGGGACCATAGAAGAGTTCCGGTTTTGCCATCCGGGGCGGGGTCGTCAGGGCGGGAATCTGGTGTATGAGGGGTGAATGGGGCGCCAGTGGGGGCATTGGTGTCTCGTCCTTGAGTCCAATTTGCGGCTCACGCATCTGCTTCCTTAAGGGAAGGGCGTGAAACTCGATTCAGACTACTCTGGGTCTGCTCCGTGGTCAAATTTTTTGCTCTCTTTTCCTCGCTGCGAGGTTTTACTTTATGTTTCGGAGGATTTGGTGCTTACGACTCATTGTTCGCAGTTCGGTGATGCGTTGCGATTCTCCCTGTTTATATCCTGTGCTTCGAACTGCCTCTATCGTTGTTGCCTTTGAACACGAAGTATTTCTGACGTGGATGCGCTCGCGCTAGGGTTCCCCACTTCTCATATCAAATACCGAGCCGGTACGGTAGTACAATACTGGACTGGCGGTTGAGCCCCACTTACTCGAATTCGTATGCCGGCAGCGTAAAGCTTCGTGCCTTTGTATGCCAGGACGCGTATGTGATCAACCCACATCTCTCAGGCTGGCCCCATGACGAATTACACTTCTTTGTTGTCCTGCTTCCACCCGGGCCCTCTGCCGCGACTGCATAGTAGCACCGGCTAACTCTCCCGTTTCAACTTCCTCGCCCTATACGCCCAACTAGTTGAGCAGCCTTCCGCTATGAATCGGCCCAGTTGGACGGGACAAGCCCTCAGCAAGAGTCCAGTTGGATGGTACCGTTTACGCAACGAATCCAAGGGTTTATCGTTTACTCCTCGCGTTCGTTTCACCGCGATACGTCTTCCCCTGCTTCCACAGCGTCGGAGAACAACCACTGGCAGCCGGCGTCATCAAACCCGATGCTAATGGCGTGGACGAGTGATAGGGACATGCCGTAACGCGCCCCCCAATCGAGCTCAGCGTAGGGCGTGAGGATCGTGTAGAGACAGGCGAGCGCATCATTAAGACACCTCGGTTGCGCTGCGACTCCGCAGAAATGAGCGAGTCTCAGCGAGAAGCGGTCCCGGAAGCCGCCGCGCCCACGATACCCAGTCCCTTACTACATAAACACGTTGGAGCAGGTAATATATTTCCCCCAAGTAGTCTTATATGCAAAAGCGCTACAATATTGTACATGGGCATAACAGGCGATTGCGTGGCGTGCTCACGTGATATGAATACGATTATTTATTGCGCTTCGTGGCCCCTTTCTTCTTTACCCGCGAGCAGATCCAAGGCCGCAAGGGCTCGCTACATACTGGAGGGATTTCCCTCCTTCTTTGCGAGCGGGCTAAGGTCTGAGTCTTCAAGGCTCCTCCAACCGACTCTAGCGGAGTCCGATTTGCAATAGTCGAGCGACAAACAAGGAATTTGTTCCTCCCTCAGCGTTGTCCCCAGAGATCCTTTTGTTCGGTATCCAGACCTCGTGTCTAGTGCCGCGCAGGAGAGGAGGGTGCTGTAGGAGGCCTTGAGATTTGTTGCGGAGCCCGGGCTGGTTCGTCATACCCCCTTTTGTCACCCCACCATCACCCTATCGCACCTTCCATCCTCCTCGGATGGGCAGAGTCAAAGGCGGGCTCTGCAGCTTCCAACCCTGGCCACTTCAGAGTTACTAAGTGACTCTTGCAATGGCGAGTTGCTCCACGGGGAACTTCACTAGTGCGGCACAATCATGTTATCGTGGAAGCCCACATGGAGGAGGTGCTCAAATGGAGCATTTGCATTGCTGCATTGCTTGCGAGCACCCTGGTGGCGCCGCCGGGAGTGATCGCTTGAGGGCTTGTTAGAAGCAATTGCTTTCGGGCATCTTTCACTGGGCAGAGCCCAGGTATCGGATTGTGCCGAGAGGTAGCTACCCTTGGAGCGTTAGCCCCCATGGGGGTCTTCAAGGTATCCTTGAAGTGTTCCGGCGTTGCCATCCGGAGCAAAGTTGCTGGGGCGGAAATTTGGTGTATGAGGGGTGAGGGGGGGCAGTGGGTTTGTGTATGTCCTGTCCTTGAGTCCAATTTGCGGCGCACGCACCTGCTTCCCTCCGGGAAGGCGTGAAACTCGATTCAGACTACTCTGGATCTGCTCCGTGGTCAAAATTTTTTGCTCTTTTTCCTCCTTGCGAGGTTTCCTTTACGTTTCGGAGGAATCAATTGTCACTCATTCGTCGTTCATTAGTCTGTGATGCGGTTCTCACTGAGCTTTGTACTGCCTGTAATGAACGCTGCCTTCGAGATCTTGTCGCTGATATCTCATGGTCCCATAGTATTCTTAGCCCTTACTTTACTCGACCGTGAAACGCCGTGCAGGGCAGAGCTTCGTGACTCAGTGGTATGAGCCAGGCCCAGACGATGGAATATATTTCTCTATTATCCTACTTCCACTCTCTTTCATGGCTGCATGGCACCAGACTAACACTCTTCCTCGCCCTACACACCCAGTTGGATGGGCTTGTGCCATAAATCGGCCCAGTTGGATGGGGCGAGCACCACAGACAGTCCAGTTGGATGGACATTCCCCGCACCGTCTACGCGACGACGTGGAGTGTTTGATCGTTTACACCCCCCCGTTCGTTTCGGCGCGTTGTGCGTCTTCTGCTGCCTTCAGAGCGTCGGAGAACACATTGTGGAGCCAGCCGACGTCCTCCAACCCGACGCTAATGCGAACGAGCGACCGGGGCACGCCGTACTGCGCCGCCCAATCGAGCTCGGTATAGTGCGCGAGGATGGTGTACGGGCACGCGAGGGTGAAGTTGGTGCCGAGGCTGGGGCCCTTGTTGCACGCGAGCGCGTCATAGAACGCCTCTGCCGCCCGCTGGCTCGCGAACGCGAGCGAGAAGAGGCCCCCGAAGCCGCCACCGGGCAGACGGCGCGCGGCGTAGTGGGTCGCGGTTTGCCACTTTGGGTAGAAGACCTCCGCGATCGGCGAGGACGGGACTTGGGAGGCCGCGTGCAGCAAGTCACAAACGCGCTCGGCACCGGCGTCGATCTGCGCCGCGCGCTGTGAGAAGTTGCGCGAGTTTCGTTCCATGAAGATGGCGTCCTCGTCGTAGTAGGTGTCTTCGTATCTTGCGAGCAGCCGCTCTTTTAACACGTGATAATGCCTGCCCGACGGGTTCAAGACGAGACTGCGCGGGCGTGTATCAATCAGATCAACGGGGCTGCGCGGAAATATACATTGCTGCTTGCTTTACCTGCCGCCCATGACATTTGAGTCCCCGCTGAAGAGCTTTGTCAAGCTCGTCACCACTATGTCCGTAAATGGCAAAGTTTCCACGTTGACAAAGTTGCCGATGGTATCATCTACAACCACCAGGAAGTCGTACTTGTCGGCGAGGGCGCGCAGGCGCGCGAGATCCGGCGAGCGTAAGAGCGGGTTTGAAGGAAACTCGGTGAAGAGGGAGAGAATAGGAGGCTCGTGGGGATTTTGCGCTTGTTCTGCTTCTAGGATTGATTCCAGCTCGCTGATAGAAGAATCCAAGCCATGTCCCAAGAATTGGCAGCCAGGACCCCACTTCTCAAGGACCTTGAGGGTATCGGCGTAAGGGAAGCTAGGGATAAGAGGGGCGAGTTTCAGTGGTACACCCAACGATACAATTAACAAGAACCCAACCCAAAGCAGACGCTCTTCTTTTCGCCCCTTGCGTCCAGAGCAAGCTGATGCGCGGACCAGATGGCGGTCATGCCGGAGGGGTAGAGCCATACGTCGTCCTCTGTGACCGCAACGCCCCGCACGCTCTGCGAAAGTTCAACCTCACCGTCGACGGCGCCCTCGTCGCGCACAAGCACGCCCGCAATGCGCCGACGCAGGGCGCGTTTCGCCTGATCGGCCGCGGCGACGTCGAGGTTGCGTCCGTAGCGCTGCTCGAGGTATACGAACTGGTCCTCTTCCAGCGGCTGGGCGGCGTCGTTAGAAGGCTGGCGCGCCATCTTGGGGCCATAATGGCGGTGCGCCATGGGCTTGAGGCGCGGGGATGTCGGAGGGGGCGGCGCGGTGGACTTGGCGGACGCGAGGGTGGCGAGGATGCGCGTAGCGAAGCGGCTCGAGACGCCGAGGCCGGTGTGCTGCCAGAATTGCTTGGCGATGCTGAATTTGCCCTCGGGGAAGAACACGATGAAGACGCAGAGGGCGTCGGATATGCTGTGCTGCACGACGCGGGCGGAGACGTCGCGCGCGGTCAGGAATGCGCGGCATGCTTCGGCGGATTTGCGGGAGGGGAAGAGCAGCGAGCCCTCGTTTTGCGTGCCGAATTTTTGTTCCAGGAGGGAGGAGAGCTGAGAGGACGAACGATGGCGATGAGACGACAATGTGCGGCGCTCGACGAGTCACTCACCTTCTTGATGGTCGCGTGTATGAAAAAGCGCGGGTATCCGGTCTGCATGGCATCTGCGACCCGCGCCTCGCCTTCTTCGTATCCTACGTTATCTGCCCACTTTGGCAGCGAGACGGAGATGGCATGCTCTGTGAAGGCAGGAATCGGATTACCGAGGGGGATTCGCGGAACCGCCATAGTGTTACCCTTGTGAACGATGTACCAGTGGCACCTTATGATAATATGGTGGATACGTAATTATAGCAAATTTCAAGATGATACTGACTCTACCCTATCACGCTCACAAGACAGGGCTAACTGATCTGGGTGACTTCGAGATCTTGGAGTTATCCACAAGGCAGTGTGATACAGTATTGTGATGGATACGGCGAGATATAGCACGGCTGGTCAACATCGATGCAGCCGAATCATCACACTTGCGTGACTGATTCACACACCCACAAGGACGAGAACATGTACAGTACTCACTGCGGAAACGAACATCTTTTTCCACGCGCATGACAACATAATCCGAGTGAACCAAAAAGTGGATAATCTTATCTTTCCCAGGAAAAGAACACAAGACAGTCTTCATAGCTCGTTTTAGAGAGTGTCCGCCGACTGTCCTTATTGCCACAGCACTTAATCAGACATGCCTTTTCCTTTTCATGTGCTTTTTGTATGCTCAAGATAAGAATATAGAGGAAAAACGATGTCATTATAGTGTGCTCGAAAGAAAGGACGATCGTCCTCTAGATCTATGCCCTATAACACCTCTGACTTCACCCCCGCGTTCTCCTGTACTCTGCAAACATACAACCCCAACAGATCCCAATGGCATCCATCAGATGCCATACTGTGTGATGGAACTCAGCACGCGCGAACCACTCCGCGCTCGTCTGCAGGCACACTCGGGACCGTTTGCAGTGCAGGCTCACATACAATTCGACGCTCGGGGGAAACAGTGCAAGATCAAAGTCTTCCTCGAGCTCGAGCTCGTCATCAAACACCTCATCGCCGTCGCGATATCGACCTTGTATTTGTAGAGAAGAGATTGCAAGTTGATTGTGTCGAGATTGATGCAGCGCTTCTCAAGGCGATAGGTTGTATCGTGGCCAGACTTGCGGACAGCCCAGTCATGCAAGAAGTACACGTCGAGCTCGGGTTCATGGAGTGTCCCATTGTTGCACCACTCTTGTTGTAGTGCTTGATCTCAAAGATGAAGTGCTCGACGATGCCTTTAGGACGATTATCCAAAATCAACAACTAGTGCTTATGGATGACAAGTTAACGGACGGACCTCGTTGAAGTGAGCACCAGGTATGACGAACGGGATGCCCTTGAGAGTTCTACCGCTGTGTCCGTTGTCAACTTTGTTCGTGGCTAGAGCCAAAATTTCAGGCTTACTGTTCAAGCTCTTGACGAAATGGGGGTCGCTGAGGTTGGGAGGAAGAACTTGGACGTCAAGGTTAAGATGTGGTTTCTCGGAAGCCCCCCTTCGGTAGTATTTGATCTTGGCAGGCTCACCATGAGGGACATAAATCCGTCGCTGGATGCGACCTGTTTGGTTTTTAGGGTCCACGCAGACGATCTCGGGACTGTCACCGTCGATGCGCCGAGTGAGCGAGTGTCAGATGGAATTCTTGTATTTCTTGATCATGCAAGACCAACGATTGACAGGGTTTTCTGTGAGATGGGGTTCATCAAGGACTATCCTCTTCCTGTTATGGTTACGAGCTAAAGGAGGTTCGACAGCATATAGCTGCCCTTTGATAAACGGGGATATCAGCTGTGACCGTAGATTCATTCTACTGCGACAAACACATCATGACACATCCATCACATCGGCCCCACATCCTCCCAAGAAAGGCAGTCTCAACTTCGCGATAGTATCTTTCAAGACGCGAAGGTCATACTCCTTCGTAATTTCAAGCCTCACCAACTCTCCCTCTCCCTCCGTCAAATCTTCATGAAGGTGTCGACTTGGAAACGAGACAGCCCCATGTTTTCCGCCCCAGTCGTAATCGACTAGTATGATCCTTTCCGGTTCTCCTCGCCGGACGATTAAGTTGGCGTCCCTCAAATCGCCGTGCACAAGCCCTTCGTCGTGGAATTCCTCCACGAGGCGGGTGGGGTCCTCTTCCCACCGGTCCAAGTACGTGGGCGCGTAGTGTGCGAGTGTCTTGCCGTCTTGTTCGACAACCTCCATGACCACAACGTGCCATCCTCCCGGCACAGTCCCATAGCCGAGCAGCTTCAGTGCGTGACTTCGCTTGACACAGAACTGATGGAGGTCGGGGCAGTATCGACGAGTAAATTTGACAATGACATTATTGTTCTGCATC
>Ga0137397_10001441_pt1 | contig 16621 bp, 14 predicted proteins | sample czorhiz116metaG_FD_106658 | JGI IMG/M metagenome (GOLD analysis project Ga0137397, IMG submission 106658) | Vadose zone soil microbial communities from Angelo Coast Range Reserve, California, USA - czorhiz1.16 metaG | ecosystem: Environmental > Terrestrial > Soil > Vadose zone | place: USA... | reverse complement strand
GCCGCCTGGCACGAAAGTCGGACGTCACCAGCCGCTATGGAGGCGAGGAGTTCCTCCTGCTCCTGCCCGAATGTCCCCTGGATGCCGCGGTCCGAAAGGCGGAGCTGATCCGGCAGGACATCGAAAAACTGGCGATCGAGCACGGCGGGCGGCCGCTCGGGACCATCACCGTGTCCATCGGGGTCGCCGCTTTCCCCGACCACGCCGAGAACGCCGACACGCTGCTGCGCTGCGCGGACGAGGCGTTGTACAAAGCGAAGCAGACCGGCCGCAACCGCGTCTTGCCGTACTCCCCGGAGACGGGCGTTTCCGAGCGGCCCTGAACCGCGGTGCGCCGGACCTGCCGATTCGATAGAATCGATCCGTCCATGGTCGACGACATCCCCGGACTGCGCCGCATCCTCAAGACGAACCGCGTGATCGCGGTTGTCAGCCTTTCGGGCGATTGGTACCGTCCGAGCTACTTTGCCGCGAAATACATGATCGAGCACGGCTACACCGTGATCCCCGTCAATCCGAAGTACGACGCCATCCTCGGGCAGAAGAGTTACAAGTCGCTGCGCGACATTCCCGTGAAAGTCGACATCGTCGACTGTTTCAGGAAGACCCAGGACATCATGCCGATCGCCGAGGATGCGATCGCCATCGGCGCGAAGGTCCTGTGGCAGCAGATCGGCGTCCTGAACGTCGAAGCCGCGAAGAAAGCGGAAGCGGCGGGCCTGGAAACCGTGATGGACCGCTGCGTGAAAATCGAGCACGGGCGGCTCTTCGGCGGCCTCAACTGGTGCGGAGTGAACACCAAGGTCATATCGGCCAAGCGGCCGCAGTGGCTTTCGTATTAGAAGGCGGCTTCAGCCGCCCCTTCATGTAAGGGAAAATCTCACAAGCACGTCAGGAAATTTCCTACGGCGCCTTTTCTCAGGCGTCCCTTGAAACGCGGCGCCGTTGCGACTATAAAAGGTCGCGATGAGGCGGCTTCCGCTCTCCGGAATTTTAGGAACGCTGCTGCTGCTTCTCGGCGGCGCGGTCATGCTCGGCTGGGGGATGCAACTCCCCGCGGTAGTCCGCGTGCTGCCCGAGTATACGGCGATGGTGTTCAATACGGCGTTGTGCTTCGCACTAGCCGGCGGTGCACTGCTGGCGCCGTTTTCCGATCCGACACGGCACCGGCGCGTCACGACGGTTCTCGGCGAGGCGGTCGCGGTCATCGCCGCGCTGGTGCTGGCAGAGCATTTGCTCGGGTCGAATTTCGTCGATTGGCCCTCGCTCCACAACTGGCTGCTGCACGGGTCCAACCCGAGGGCGGGCCGCATGTCGCTCGCGACTGCGACCGGGTTCCTGATGTGCGGAGCGGCGCTGATTCTCGCCACCCGCGTGAGTCGCCCCTGGATCGGCATCGCCGTTCGGCTGCTCACGTTCGGCGTCGGCGCGATCGGCGTGCTCGGGCTCGCGGCTTATGCGGTGAGCGCTCCGCTGCTCTTCCCCGGATACGTGGTCATCAACGTCGCGGTGCACACGGCCGCGGGGCTGCTGCTCCTTGCCGTGGGTTTGCATTCTTCCTGGAGTCGGTTGGAATGGGCGCAGACCCAGCTCATCACCAGGGAAGATGATCGGATCACCTTCGTCGGCGCGACCATTCTGGTCGTGATCGCGCTCGTCGCGGGAATCGCGAGCTTCGCCGTCCTGCAGAGGCGGACTCAAACACTCGTGAGCGGCAATGTCCTCGCGGAGCTGGCGCGCCGCGTCGAGACTTTCCGCGATCTGGTGCAGCTGCGCGAGACCAACGCCCGCATTGCCGCGACGCGGCCCGCCGCGCTGCGCAACCTGCGCGTCGTTCACGCCGGCCGCGACGACGGCTCGAACATCGAAAACATCAGGGCGGTCGTCGACGGTCTTCTCAAGCAAGGGTTCAGCGGCCTCACCTATCTGGACGTCGACGGCAAGGTCGTCGCGAGCGGGGGCGCGTTCGCGCAGGCGCCGGTGATGGCCGTGACGCTCGAAACGGCCGAGAAGGCGGAGTTGCTCTGGGACGGCGGCTTCCTGCTGCGGCACCGCATCCCGCTGCGCGACGCTCAGGGACCGGTCGGCACGGTGTGGGTGGAGCAGCCGCTCACGGTGCTGACCCGCTTCGCACGGGAAGCGCCCGGTTTGGGAGCGACCGGGGAGATGGGTCTGTGCGTGCGGCGCGACCACGAAAACCAGTGTTTTCCCCAGCGCCTCAGCCCCAAGGCCTTCTCCACTCCCGAGCTCAACCCGCTCGGCGTGCCTTTCCCGATGAGCCGAGCCCTCGGCGGGGGGACCGGCACCGTCATCACCGAGGACTACCGGGGGCGAAGCGTGATCGCCGCTTATGGGCCGGTGGGCGATCTCGGCCTGGGAATGGTGGTTAAGGTCGATACTGTGGAGGTCTTCCAGCCGATCCGCGAGCAGCTGCAGCTTGCCGCCGGCTTGCTGCTTCTTCTCGCCGTGGCAGGAACGCTGCTGCTGCGTTCTCAAGTCAGGCCGCTCGCGACCAAGCTGGTCGAGGCCGAGGAAATCCTGAACAAGCGCACGAAGGAGCTCGAAGTCAGCAACAAGGAGCTGGAGGCCTTCTCCTACTCGGTTTCACACGATTTGCGCGCCCCGCTGCGGCACATCGACGGTTTCGCGGACATGATGCGTGAGGAATGCGAGCCGGTCTTGAACGACTCGGGCCGGCGCCTTCTCGACACCATATCCCAGTCGGCCAAGGAGATGGGAAAACTCATAGACGCCCTGCTGATGTTCTCCAAGATGGGACGGGTCGGAATGCACGAGAGCGAAGTCAGCATGGACGAGCTGGTCGCCGAGGTGCGGCAGGAGCTGGGACGTGAAGCCGAGCGCCGCACCATCGAGTGGAGGATCGAACCCCTTCCCGCGGTTCGTGGGGACCGCGCAATGCTCAAGCAGGTCTGGGTCAATCTGGTGTCGAATTCCCTCAAGTACACCGGCACGCGCCAGACGGCGCAGATCACGATCGGATGCAGCCGCAAGAGCGGTCAGCTGGAGTTTCACGTGCAGGACAACGGCGTCGGGTTCGACATGCGATACGCCGGCAAGCTCTTCGGGGTGTTCCAGCGCCTGCATCGCGCCGAGGAGTTCGAGGGCACGGGAGTCGGCCTTGCCAATGTGCGGCGGATCGTCGGCCGCCACGGCGGAAAAACCTGGGCCGACGCAAAAATCGATGTAGGCGCCACTTTCTATTTCACCCTTCCAGACTCGCCGAGGAACCGTCCATGACTCAACTCAGACCGATCCTGCTCGCCGAAGACAACGCCAGAGACGTCGAACTGGTTCTTACCGCGCTGAAGAGGAACAATCTCGCGAACGAGGTCGTCGTGGCCCGGGACGGAGCGGACGCGCTCGACTACCTGCACCGCCGTGGACAATACCAGTCGCGCCCTCCAGGGCTTCCCATCGTCCTGTTTCTCGATCTCAAGATGCCCAAGGTCGACGGGCTGGAAGTCCTGCGGGAGATCAAGAGCAACCAGAGCTTGCGAACGGTTCCTGTGGTGATGCTGACCTCCTCGCGCGAGGAGGCTGACCTCGTGAGAAGCTACGAGCTCGGGGTCAACGCCTACGTGGTAAAGCCCGTCGGCTTCCAGCAGTTCGCCGAGGCCATCAAGCAGACGGGCATGTTCTGGGCTGTGATCAACGAGCCCGCCCCGGAACGTTCCCCATAGGCGACAAGCCGTAAAATGGCTATCGTACTGACTTTCGCTCCTTGCCGGGTGTGGACCGAGCTCCTTCTGCAGCCGGGGCAGCATGACTGAACCGCTCAGGATACTGGTTGCGGAGGACAACGAAGCCGACGCTGAGCTGGTGCAGCGCGAGTTGAAACGCGGAGGTGTCGATTTCGAGAGCCGCCGCGTGCAGACCGAGTCGGACTTTCGCCGCGAGCTCGACGAGTTCCAGCCCCATTTCGTCATTTCGGATTTCTCCATGCCGCAATTCACCGGGCGCAAGGCGCTCGAGATCGCGCGCGAGTCCCGGGCCGACATCCCGTTCATTTTCATTTCGGGCACGATCGGCGAGAACGTCGCCGTCGACATGATGAAAGCCGGCGCGGACGACTATGTGATGAAGAACAATCTCGCGCGCCTCCCGCCTGCGCTGAAACGCGAGTTGCGCGAGGCCGAGGTGCGGCGTGGGCGCAGGCTCGCGGAAGAGCGATTGCAGGAAAGCGAGGCGGGGCTGCACCGTGCTCAGATCCTCGCGAAGATTGCGCACATAGTCACGGGGCCGGACGGATCGTTCGAGCGCTGGTCCGACACCCTGCCGCAGCTGATCGGAACGGAAGCGGCCCGAATGCCCCGGAGCACGCGCGAGTGGCTGGATATCGTGCATCCGGACGATCGCGAAAGGTTTCGCGCAATGGCCATCGAGGCCGCCCGGGCGGGTATGCGCAAGGACGTCGAGTACCGACTGCGGCGCAGCGACGGCGCATGGAGCCAGGTACGCCAGGTGATCGAGCCGCTCCAGGGCCAGAGCGAGGGCGAAAGCGGAACGCGATGGTTCAGCACGCTGCAGGACGTGACTGATCAGAAGCAGGCGGAAAACAAGATACGGCGCCTGAATCGCGTGTACGCGGTACTCAGCGGCATCAACGCGCTTATCGTCCGCGAGCGTGACCGCGATAAGGTGCTCCACGAAGCGTGCCGGATCGCGGTGGAGGCCGGAAAATTCCGCTTGGCGTGGATTGGAACGGTGGAACGGGAGTCGATGCAGGTGAAACCCGCCGCTTGGCACGGCGCCGGCGAAGACTACATTCGAGCGATGCCGCTCGGGCTGGACGAGGCCGTGCCCGAGGGGCGCGGCCTGGCCGGGCGCACCGTGAGGGAACGCAAGGCGATGATCGCCAACGACATTGCGAACGACGCGCGAGTCCTGCTGAGAAAGGAGGCTCTGGACCGCGGGTTCCGCTCCCTGGTCATGCTGCCCCTGACGGTTTCCGACGGAGTGGTCGGCGTATTGGCCTTGTACGCCGAATCGCCGGGATTCTTCGACGACGAGGAGATGAAACTCCTGCTGGAACTGGCCGGAGACATCTCCTTCGCGCTCGATCACATCGAGAAAGTAGCAAAGATCGAGTATCTCGCGTATTACGATTCCCTCACCGGGCTGGCCAACCGCAGCTTGTTCCACGAACGTCTGGTGCAGTATGTAAGCGCGGCCCAAAGCGAAAAGAGCAGACTTGCGGTCGTCGTGGTGGACGTCGACCGCTTCAAGATCATCAATGACTCCCTCGGCAGGCAGGCGGGCGACGAGTTGCTGAAGCAGATCGCCGAGCGCATCGAGGACCACGCGGGTCCGATCCGGATGGCGCGGATCAGCGCCGACCACTTCGCGATCGTGCGGTCGGGAGTGAGCTCCGAGAGCGAAATTGCGCGGCTCATCGAACAATGGCTTGCGGAATGCTTCGGCCCGCCTTTCACGGTGAACGGCACCGAGCTCAGGGTCTCCGCCAAGGCGGGCATTGCGCTATTCCCCAACGACGGCACCGGCGCGGACGCTCTGTTCCAGAATGCCGAGGCAGCGCTGAAAAACGCCAAGGCGACCGGGGAACGGTATCTGTTCCATACGCAACAGATGACCGAAAGGATCGGCGAAAAACTCGCGTTGGAAAACAGATTGCGGCAGGCGCTGGAGAAAGAGGAATTCGTGCTGCACTACCAACCCAAGGTCGATACCGCGACCCGGGCCGTAGAGGGGGTCGAAGCGCTGATCCGCTGGCAGAGCCCCGACTTGGGCCTCGTGCCGCCCATGCAATTCATTCCCCTGCTCGAGGAAACGGGGCTGATCCTGGAAGTCGGCGCGTGGGCGTTGCGCCGGGCAGTCCTGGACAACCACCGTTGGAAAGACCTGGGGCTATCCCCGCCCCGCATCGCGGTGAACGTCTCTGCAGTCCAGCTGCGCCAGCGCGATTTCGTGGCCACCGTCGAGGAAGCGATCAAGCTCGGGGTGGTTCCGTCCGGGATCGACATCGAGATCACAGAGAGCCTCTTGATGGAGGACCTCGAGGCGAACATGAAAAAACTGGAAGCGGCGAGAATACTCGGCGTGCGCATCGCGATCGACGACTTTGGCACCGGCTATTCCTCGCTCGGTTATCTGGCCAAGCTCCCGGTGCACTCGCTCAAGATCGACCGTTCGTTCATCGTCACCATGCTGAAAGACCCGGCGGTGATGACGCTCGTCTCGACCATCATCTCGATGGCTCATTCGCTGCGGCTCAAAGTCTGCGCCGAGGGCGTCGAAACGGAGGAACAGGCCAAGGCATTGGATCGGCTCGGCTGCGACCAGATGCAAGGCTTTCTCATCAGCAAACCCGTGAGCTTCGACGAAATAACCCTCTCGCTCGGATCGAGGCCTTGAGCGACGGCGTGGGCCGAAGGCGCGTGCTATAGTTTCGCGGCGCGGGAACACCGCGTCTCCCTTCGCGCAATGATTCGCCCTACCCCGGATGGCTGACCGCAAGTTCGGTATCGAGACGCTCGCGTTGCACGCGGGCCAGATTCCCGACCCGGCGACGGGCTCGCGCGCGGTACCTCTCTACCAGACCACCTCCTACGTGTTCGACTCGGCCGACCACGCCGCGAGCCTGTTCAACCTGCAGACGTTCGGCAACGTCTATACGCGGCTCTCCAACCCTACCACGGCGGTGCTCGAGGAACGCGTCGCCGCGCTGGAGGGCGGCCGCGCGGCGGTCGCGACCGCCTCGGGCCAGGCCGCCGAGATGACGGCGATCCTCACGCTATGCGAAGCGGGGGACCACATCGTCAGCGCTTCCACGCTCTACGGAGGCACCTACACGCTGCTGGAAGTGAACCTCAAAAAACTCGGCATCGAGACGACCTTCGTCAATCCGGACGATCCGGAAAACTTCCGCCGGGCGATCACCAGGAAAACCAAGCTGCTGTACGCCGAGACTCTCGGCAATCCGCTCATCAACATCGTCGACATCGAGGCGATAGCGAAAATCGCGCGCGAGGCCGGCGTCCCGCTGATGATGGACAATACCGTGCCCTCGCCGTATCTGTGCCGGCCGTTCGAGTGGGGCGCGGACATCGTGGTGCACTCGGCCACCAAGTACATCGGCGGCCACGGCACCACCATGGGCGGCATCATCGTCGAGTCTGGAAAATTTCCCTGGGACGACGAGAGAATACGCGGCAACTTCCCCGGGATGCACGAGCCTTCGCGCGGCTACCACGGCGTGCGCTTCTACGAGACCTTCGGCGACTTCGGCTACACCATGCGCGCGCGCATGGAAATCCTGCGAACGTTCGGCCCGGCCATCTCGCCGTTCAACTCCTGGATGCTGCTGCAGGGCCTGGAAACGCTTCACGTGAGGATGGAACGGCATTGCGCCAACGCGCTCGCGGTGGCGAAGTTCCTCGAGCGGCATCCGCGCGTGTCGTGGGTCAACTATCCCGGCCTGCCCGGCAACAAGTACTACAAGCTCGCGCAAAAATACCTGCCCAAGGGCGCGAGCGGCCTGCTCAATTTCGGCGTGAAGGGCGGGGTCAGGGCGGGGGAGAAATTCATCGAGGCGGCGACCTTCATGAGCCACCTCGCCAATATCGGCGACGCCAAGACCCTGATCATCCATCCGGCCTCCACCACCCACCGGCAGATGTCGGAGGAGGAGCAGGCGAGGGCGGGCGTGACGCCGGACATGATCCGCATTTCGGTCGGCCTGGAAACGCTGGACGACATCCTCTGGGATGTGGACAATGCGCTTTCCGCCGCCGCAAACCCGTAAATTCGAACGACCCCGATGGAGCAGCGCGCCGTAAGATCCGTGGTGTTCGACACGCCCTACCCCACGTTGCGCCGCCCGACGCTGGCGCGAAACGTCGTCTCCACCTCGCAGCCGCTCGCGGCTCAGGCCGGGCTGCGCATGCTCCTCGCCGGCGGCAACGCCGTCGACGCGGCGCTCGGCGCGGCGATCACCCTCACCGTGGTCGAGCCGATCTCGAACGGCATCGGCAGCGATTCGTTCGCGATCATCTGGGACGGCAAGAAGCTGCACGGCCTGAACGCCTCGGGGCGCTCGCCCGCCGCGTGGACCCCGGACTACTTCAAGGGCCGCTCGGAAATGCCCTCGCGCGGCTGGGACAGCGTTTCGGTGCCGGGCGCGGTCTCCGCGTGGGTCGAGATGTCGAAGAAGTTCGGCAAGCTGCCGTTCGCAAAGCTGTTCGAGCCGGCGATGGACTACGCGGCCAACGGTTTTCCGGTTTCGCCTTTCGTCGCCGAGCGCTGGGCCCCGCAGGTGCCGGAGCTGCGCGAGCAGCCCGGCTTCGCGCAGGCCTTCCTGCCCGGCGGACGCTCGCCGCTCGCGGGCGAGATCTTCCGCTTCCCCGATCAGGCGAAGACCCTGGAGAAAATCGCCGCCTCGAAGGGCGAGGCCTTCTACCGCGGGGAGCTCGCCGAGAAAATCGAGGCGTACGCCAGGAAAACCGGCGGCGCGATGACGCGCGCCGACCTCGCGGCACATACGAACGACTGGGTGGGCACGATCGCCCAGGGCTATCGCGGGCTCACCGTGCACGAGATCCCGCCGAACGGCCAGGGCATCGTATGCCTGATGGCGCTCGGCATCCTCTCGAATTTCGACGTCGCCGACTATCCGGTCGACTCGGCCGACAGCGTGCACCTGCAGATCGAAGCGGTGAAGCTCGCGTTCGCGGACGCTCGGCGCTTCGTCGCCGACCCCAAGGCGATGACGGTCACGCCGGAGCAGCTGCTAGATCCCTCATACCTCAAGTCGCGCGCGAAGCTGATCGACATGAAGCGTGCGCAGGACTTCGGCCACGGCACGCCCCCCAAGGGCGGCACCGTCTACCTCACGGCCGCCGACGCGAGCGGCATGATGGTGTCCATGATCCAGTCGAACTACGCAGGGTTCGGATCGGGCGTGGTCGTGCCCGGAACCGGCATCAGCCTGCAGAACCGCGGCTCGGGCCTGGTGCTCACGCCCGGCCACCCCAATCAGGTCGCCCCCAACAAGCGCCCCTTCCACACCATCATCCCGGGATTCGTGACGCGCGGCGGCGAGCCGCTGATGAGCTTCGGCCTGATGGGCGGCAGCATGCAGCCGCAGGGCCACACGCAGATGCTGGTGCGCATGGCCGATTACGGCCTGGGGCCGCAAGGCGCGATCGACGCGCCGCGCTTTCGCGTGGTCGAGGGCCTGCAGGTGACCTTCGAGGACGAGTGGCCGGAGGCGACGATCGCGAATCTCGCCGGGCGGGGCCACCGAGTGATGAAGCTGCCCGAGGACTACAACGCCTTCGGTTGCGCCCAGATCGCGCACCGGCTCGACGACGGCTATCTCGCCGCGGCGGACCCGCGGCGCGACAGTCTCCCGGTAGGATTCTAGAGCGGCCGCTGCGGGCGGGCCGAAGCGCCCGGGGGCGCGGGCTGCGCCTTGTCGCTCGCGTCCAGCGCACGCACCAGCGCGTTCCTCGCGAGCTGGTTCGCGGCATAGTCGTCGAGCGTCTGATACTTCCGCACGATGCCCTGCACGGAATCGAATCCGGCCTTGTCGATGCGCCCCCGTTCGTAGAAGAGAGAGGCGGTGACCATGATTCCGAGGCGCTCCACCACCGGGCTATTGCTGATGACCGGCGTCGCCGAGACTATTTCGAGGTACTGTGAATAGAATTCCGACCACTTCATTTTTCCGGATTCCGCCAGGGGCTCGTTTTTCGCCGCCCAGTTGTCGACCTCCTGAATGCCATGGGTCTCGGTGAAGATCGCGCAGCCGCAAAGCGCGAGCGCAAGGACCGCGGCCGGAATCTGCATCCCTTTCGTCGTCATCCGTCTATGTTAACCCGTAAAATGCACGACGAGAACGACGCGGAGGAACGGGCATGCTGAAGCTCTGGGGCAGGATCAATTCGATCAACGTACAGAAAGTGCTGTGGGCGCTCGAGGAGCTGAAAGTCCCCTACCAGCGCACCGACGCCGGCCTGCAATACGGCGTCGTCAACGAGCCCTTCTACCGCAAGATGAACCCGAACGGCCGGGTACCGACCATCGAGGACGACGGCCTCGTCCTGTGGGAATCGAATTCGGTCGTGCGCTACCTGTCGGCCAAGCACGGCGCCGGCACGCTCTGGCCGAACGATCCCGGCCAGCGCGCCGATGCGGACCGCTGGATGGATTGGACGACGGGCACCGTGGCCCCCGCGATGACGCCGGTGTTCTGGGGCCTGATCCGCACCCCGCCCGAAAAGCGCGATCTCAAGGCGATCGAGGACGGCATCGAGAAGGCCGCGCAGGCGTTCCAGGTTCTGGAGCAGTCGCTCGAAGGACGCGACTACGTCGCGGGCAGAGGCTTCACCATGGGCGATGTTCCGCTCGGTTGTTTCCTGTATCGCTGGAATGCGCTGGAGGTGAAGCGGCCCAGGCTGCCGAAAGTCGAGGCGTACTACCAGCGGCTGCAGCAGCGCCCGGCGTACAAGAAGCACGTCATGCTGCCGCTCAGCTAGCGGCGAGCGTCGCCAACCGGGCGTCGCGCTCGGCCTTCTCCAGCTTCGCCAGATCGCGAACCGCCCGATAGAACGCGGGAAGATCGCCCTTGCTCCGAGCCAGCAGGGCGCGGAATGCGGGGACCAGCTCGGTGTAGCTCGCGATCGACACGAGAAACGCGTTGTTCAGGCCGTGCGCGAGCAGCCGGTCGAATCCCGTGAATCCGCCCCAGGAGGCCTTCAGGGAATCGTATTCCTTCGTCATGTCATCGAACAGGCGCCGCTTTCCTTCGCGCTTTTCTTCCGGCGACAGCGGCCTCGCGTAGAAATCGGAGAGCCGCGCGCGGTATTTCAGCACCAACGCCGCAAATTCGCTCTGTCTGCGGCGGGATTCCGCATAGGCGGCGCGCTGCTCGGTGGTTCCCTCGCGATCCAGCCATCTGCGCAGGCCCTCCTCCTCCACCGACACCGCGAAGGATTCGTTGAACACGGTGTCGCCCTTGATATACACCTCTTGATGGGCGAGCTCGTGAAACAGAATGCGCGCGATTTCGGGCTCGGGAAACTGGATGAACGTCGAGAGCACCGGATCGGAGAACCAGCCGAGCGTCGAATACGCGGTGACCCCGCCCACGTAGACGTCGTCGCCCTTCCCCGCGAGCTCGGCCGCGTGCCGCCGCGCGGCCTCCTCCGAGTAGAAACCGCGGTAGCTCACGCATCCGGCGAAAGGAAAGCAGGACTCGATGGGGATCACCGAGAACTCGCCAGCCGCGAACACGTTCCAGAGAACGAAAGGCCGGCCCAGGTCGGCGTAGCGGCGGTAGCTGTCGTTGTCGGGAAGCGCGAGCTCGCGGCTCGCGAAATCGCGGATCACGAGCACGCGCTTGAGCTTCCCGCGAAGCGGCGCCGGCGTGCTGGCCTCGCGCAGGCGCTCGTCGATGGGTGTGGCGCGCCAGATCACCTCCAGTTGGCCGCTGACCGCCTGAGCGTAGTACTCGACCGAGCTGCAGCCCGACGCGGAGAGAAGCGCGATGAACAGGACCCCAGGAGCTGCGAGCCGCCTCATCGCCTGAACGCGCCGGTTTTCAGGAAGCTCGCGGTCTGCCGCGCGACCCGCGAGGACATCAGCATCAGGGTATGACCCACCGGGAGAACGAGATGATCCCGCAGCGCGGGAAATTTCGTCTCATCGAGGCAGACGACGCCGTCGTTCGGCTCCGGCAGGCGTATCACCATGCGGGCGAGGCCGAGCGCCCGGGTCCCCGCGATCGCGCCGATCTCGAACCGGGAGTCGACGGACACGTCGACGGGCTCGCGCCACACGGCGAGGCTCTGCCCCATCATCAGCTCGCCCCCCGCGAGCGCGGCGAACCCCGCGGCCGCCCGGCAGCCCGAGACGGGCGAGCCCAGCAACACGGCGCGCCGCACGCGCCGGTCCGCGACGCGCTGCAGATAGCGCATCACGATGACACCGCCCAGGCTGTGGCCGACGAGATGCACCCGTTCCGTCTCGAGCTTTGCGATCCGGTTTGCCAGCCGCGCCAGATGCGCTTCGAGCGGCTCGCGCATGGTGCGGTAGCCGAACGCCTGCGTGGCGAAGCCTTCGCGCCGCAGAGCGTGCGCGAGATAGCTCATCACCAGGGGGTTCATCCAAGCCCCGTGCAGCAGCAATGCCGCTTCTCTCGAGGGAGCGTTCATGCCCTTCAAGCGCGGCGGCGCGGGCCGCGCCGGGCGCTCACTGCGAGCCGCGCTGGAACTCGTATCGGAGGGTCACCGAGTGCTTGCCGGTATTGGTCCACACCAGGCAATGATCTCCGGTCATCCGCGGAGCGAAGCTCCCCGAAGCGCTTCCGGTCGCGTCGCGTTTGAGATCGATGACCTCTCTTTCGTCCTGATGCGAGAGCTTGAAGCTCACCGGACCGTCCGCGCGAAATTTGTAGAGGAGGCGTTGCCTGTTGTTGAGCGAGATGCATTCTTTCTGCGCTTCCGAGACGACCAGCGTCTTGGTAACGACTCTCCTGTCTTGAGCCCACACCGCCGCGGACAGCGAAATCGCGGCGCTGATCACCACAAGCCGAACCGCCATCGCCATGAACGACCCCCAAATCACATTGCGCACCGCCGGAAATATTACACCCGCATAAACGCGGGCCTCCGGGCAGATTTCACGGCACCTCGAAGAGTCCCGCGGCACCCATGCCCCCGCCGATGCACATGGTCACCACCACGCGCTTCGCCCCGCGGCGCCTGCCTTCGATGAGAGCATGGCCGGTGAGGCGCGCTCCCGAGGCCCCATAGGGGTGACCCACCGCGATCGCTCCGCCGTTGACGTTCAGGCGTTCGTCGGGGATCCCCAGGCGATCGCGGCAATAGATCACCTGCACCGCGAAAGCCTCGTTCAGTTCCCACAAGTCGATGTCCTCGACCCTTAGGCCTGCGCGCTTGAGCAGCTTGGGCACGGCGAATACCGGTCCGATGCCCATTTCGTCGGGCTCGCAACCCGCGACGGCGAAGCCTCGGAAGATGCCGAGCGGCTCGAGCTTGCGCGAAGCCGCAGTCCTCGCCTCCATCACGATGCACGCCGCGGCGCCGTCGGAGAACTGGCTGGCGTTGCCCGCAGCGATGCATCCGCCTTCGATCGCCGGGCGGATCTTCGATACGCCCTCGTAGGTCGTGTCCGCGCGTATGCCTTCGTCGGCCGACACGGTGAGCTCCCGGGTCATGATGCGGGAGGTCTCCTTGTCGGCCGTCCCCATGACGACCTTGATCGGCGCGATCTCGTCGTTGAATCTCCCCGAGGCGAGCGCCGCGGCGGCGCGCTGCTGGCTGCGCGCCCCGTATTCGTCCTGGCGTTCGCGCGAGATCTTGTAGCGCCTGGCGACGGTCTCCGCCGTCTGCAGCATCGGCCAGTAGATCTCGGGCTTGTTCTGCGTGAGCCAATCCTCGTGCAGCATGTGCTGGTTCATTTCGTTCTGCACGCAGGAGATGGATTCCAGGCCGCCGGCCGCGTAGATGCCGCCCTCGCCGGCGAGAATGCGCTGGGAAGCCATGGCGATCGTCTGCAGGCCGGATGAGCAGAAGCGGTTCACCGTGAGCCCTGCCGTCGCGACCGGGAGCCCGGCGCGCAGCGCGATCTGGCGGGCGATGTTCGCGCCGGTCGCGCCTTCGGGGTTGGCGCAGCCCATGATCACGTCCTCGACTTCCGCCGGATCGACGCCCGCCCGCAACACGGCTTGCTTCACGACGTGCGCGCCCAGCGTCGCGCCGTGAGTCATGTTGAAAGCGCCGCGCCAGGATTTGCAGAGCGGCGTGCGCGCGGTGGAAACGATCACGGCTTCGGTCATCTGATGCTCCTAGTTGAAACGCCTGCCTTCGCTCGCCAGGCCCGCCAGAAGCGGCGCGGGCCGCCAGAAGGCGGGATCTCCGTGCGGATTGGCCGCGAAACGCTGCATGCTCGCGACCACGTTGTACAGGCCGAACTCGTCGGCATAGAACATCGGTCCGCCGCGGTAGACCGGAAAGCCGTAGCCTGTGAGATACACCATGTCGATGTCGGATGCGCGCGACGCGATGCCTTCCTTGAGGATCGCCGCGCCTTCGTTGACCAGCGCGAAGATCAGGCGCTGGACGATTTCCTCGTCGTCGATGCCGCGGCGCTGCACGCCGACCTCCTTGCTGTAGTCGACGACCATCTTCTCGACGGCGAGGTCGGGAATCGCGTCGCGGCGGCCGGCCTCGTAGCGGTACCACCCGAGCCCCGTCTTTTGGCCGAAGCGTCCCTGCTCGCACAGCCGGTCGGCGATCCTGGAGTACTTCATATCGGGTTGCTCGCGGTAGCGGCGCTTGCGGATCGCCCAGCCGATGTCGTTGCCGGCGAGATCGGACATGCGGAAGGGCCCCATCGCCATGCCCCACTTCTCCACTGCGCGATCGACCTGGCGGGGCGTCGCACCTTCCTCGAGGAGGAACAGGGCCTGGCGCAGGTATTGCTCGACCATGCGATTGCCGATGAAGCCGTCGCACACGCCCGAGACCACGGCGGTTTTTTTTATTTTCTTCGCCATAGCCATCACGGTGGCGAGCACGTCGTTGGCGGTTTTTTCGCCGCGCACCACTTCGAGCAGCTTCATCACGTTGGCCGGGCTGAAGAAATGCGTTCCGATCACGTCCCCGGGCCGCTTGGTGAAGGCGGCGATCTTGTTCAGATCCAGCGTCGAGGTGTTGGACGCGAGGATCGCGCCGGGCTTCATCGTTTCGTCGAGCTTCCTGAACACTGCTTCCTTGACCGCCATATCCTCGAACACGGCCTCGATCACCATGTCGGCGTCCTTGAGGTCGTTGTAGGATTGCGTCGGTTTGAGGAAAGCCATGCGCTCACCGACCTGCTGCGCCGTGAGCCGTCCCTTCTTCGCGCTCGCTTCGTAGATTCCGCGGATCACGGCCTGCCCCCTGTCCAAGGCTTCCTTCTTCGCCTCGAGCAGGGTCACGGGAATGCCGGCGCTCAGGAAATTCGCGGTGATGCCGCTGCCCATGGTGCCCGCGCCGATGACCGCGATCCTGCCGATCTTGCGCAAGGGCGTGTCCTCCGGCACATCCGGAATTTTCGCCGCCGCGCGCTCGGCAAAGAACGCGTGACGCAGCGCCCGGGATTCGGACGACTGCATGAGTTGCAGGAACAGCTCGCGCTCCAGCCGCATGCCCTCCTCGAAGGGCAGGGCGACGGCCGCGGCCACCGCGTCCACGCATTTGAGCGGCGCGGGGAAATTCTTCGCGGCCGCGCCGACGGTGTTGCGCGCGAACTGGAAGAATCCCTCGGCGTTGGGGAGGGCGAGCTTGATGTCTCGCACGCGCTTCAAGGGACGCGCGTCCGCCACCTTGCCGGCGAACGCAAGCGCGCCCTCGAGCAGATCGCCCTCGATCATCGCGTCGAAGAGCGCGGTTCCGGCGAGCTTCTCCGAGGGCACGGTCTCGCCCGACACGATCATGTTGAGGGCCGCCTCGGCGCCGATCAGCCGGGGCAGGCGCTGCGTGCCGCCGGCGCCCGGCATGAGGCCGAGCTTTACCTCGGGCAGGGCGATCTGCGCGCCCCTGACGGCGACTCGGTAGTGGCAGGCCATGGCGAGCTCGAGCCCACCGCCCATGCAGGCGCCGCCGATCGCGGCGACGACGGGTTTTTCCGCTCCTTCGAGGGCGCGAATCACCGTGTTGAGGGAAGGTTCCGCCGTCGACTTCGGCGAGCCGAACTCGCGGATGTCCGCGCCGCCCGAGAAAGCCCGCGGGCTGCCGATGAGCACCAGGGCCTTCACGTCCGCGTCGGCTTCCGCGCGCGCGAGCCCCTCGACGATTTCCCGGCGCAGATCGAAACCCAGCCCGTTGACCGGCGGGTTGTTCATGGTGATCACGGCCGTCTGGCCGTGCAGCTCGAAGGATGCGCTGCTCATGCCGTTCCTCTTACGCTCGGGATGCGGAGATTATCCTCCGGCCCGCCGCGGGGACGAAGCGACTCTCGATTCCGGCCCTACTGCGGCGTGACGAGGATGGGCAGAATGCTGACGATCTGCCAGCCCTCGGGCTTCTTGACCATCACTAGATTGATGTAGAGACGGTTCCTCGACGGCTCGGCTCCCGGATCGCCCGCGCTGAGGAGGGTCGGCGCGTAGACCTGGGCCACGCGACGGCTGACGGAGATGACCCGCAATTCCTTCTTGTCGACGTCGATTTTCCACGTGCCCTTGTAGCGGTCCTCGAGAGTCTTCAGCGCGGCATCACGGCCCCAGATCGGTCTGCCCCGGCTGATCCACAGAAAGTCGGGCGAATCCGACAGGAGAGTGCGCATCCCTTTCAGGTCGTGCGCGTTCTGGACCGCGATGTATTTGTCGAAAACGGCGCGCACTTCGTCCTCCATGGCCGAGGCACGAGCCAGCGACGCCGTCATCGCCAGTACCGCAAAAATCAGAAATCGCTTCAACATTCCCTCCTCGAAAAACTCCCTGCTGTTTCTGGTGGGCCCGCCTGGATTCGAACCAGGGACCAAAGGATTATGAGTCCTCTGCTCTAACCGGCTGAGCTACAGGCCCCGCGAATCCGCCCTGCGCTCGTGTCTCCCCGCGGCAGCCCCCAAAGCG
>Ga0137397_10001440_pt1 | contig 16631 bp, 20 predicted proteins | sample czorhiz116metaG_FD_106658 | JGI IMG/M metagenome (GOLD analysis project Ga0137397, IMG submission 106658) | Vadose zone soil microbial communities from Angelo Coast Range Reserve, California, USA - czorhiz1.16 metaG | ecosystem: Environmental > Terrestrial > Soil > Vadose zone | place: USA... | reverse complement strand
GCTCAAGGGATGAACCTAGAAACGCGTAGATTGCCAAGATAGACAGGAGACTCTACTTAGAGAGTCGTTATACAAGACGGTACTACTATGTATACTATGCCGGTCGAGGGCAGTATAGTAGGTGAGTACAATAAGAAGGTAGAACAATAAGAGACAAGACAATAGCGTGAGTAGACCGGTACTCCCTATTGTGCGAGATAAAACAATAGTCGTTAAGATAATAGAGGGAAGAACAATAGAAGAGGGAGGGGAAAAGGAAAACAATAGAGACAGCAAGAAAAGTGGAGCGCGTGCGATCATAGTTCATTCGACAGGACTTCGGGGTTTTCAGTTATCTCGGGTATCTCGGGCAACTCGGGCACCTCCCTTTTAGCGTCTGAGTGGAGTGCTAATCAGCAGCGGTAACATGTCTGATGGCATGTGAGTGGAGTTGGCTGAATATATTACGTTTCATGATCTCAATTGTTAGCAACAGATAAGCATGTGTGTGTGTTCACGTGTATGACAAGAACCATCTGTATTTCATTCGATGTATGACACTTGTACTCAACAAAACTTTGTTATGAGAAATACATTTGTTGTAATCTAACCTCATGCTGCCATACTTAACTTGCATACTTCTGGAGGTAGCAAGAACATGCCATGCATGGGGGGTCCAACTCGGTCGAAGTCATGCCAGTCATGTGCAGTCATGTGCAGTCACACTTATCATGCTTTCACCAAAAAGGAAATTTGATTATTTAAGAAAGAATCATGTGCATTCGGCAAAGAAATCAACTATAGAATCACTCAAAAAAAGAATCAATTCTTGCACCCCTGAGAATTGATTCTTCTGGAGAATCAAAATTCCCGATTCTCGTTCCCGAATGCACTCTTATACTTTCTGCAAAAAAGTACAAAAAGCAATGAAAAAGTAAGAAAAGTAAACACAAGGTTTTCCTAATGTTAGCAGTTAAGGGAAGGCAGAGACCAGCATGGATAAGAGTGCATTTGGCAACAAGAATTGGGAATTTTGATTCTCTAGAAGAATTGATTCATTTTTTAAGTGATTCTTTAGCCGATTTCTTTGCCAAATGCACATGATTCTTTCTTAAATAATCGAATTTCCTTTTTGGTGAAAGCATGATAAGTGTGACTGCACATGACTGCACATGACTGGCATGACTCAGACCAAGTTGGACCTCCCATGCATGGTGTGTTCTTGCTACCTCCAGAAGTACCAGCAAGTTAAATATGGTAGCATAAGGTTAGATTAGACAACAAATGTATTTCTCATAACCAAGTTTTATAGAGTACAAGTGTCATACATCAAATAAGAAACAGATGGTTCTTGTCATACACATGAATGCACACACATATGCTTATCCGTTGCTAACAATCAAGATCAGGTTTATACATGAAACATAATATATTTGGCCAACTCCACTCAAATGTGCCATCAGACATGCATTGCACATTGTCACTTGCCATGGTCACAGTCACATCATGCAGTTTGATTCTTGAGAAAATCAAGATTGACCTTGATTTTCTCATTAGCTAGGGATTCTTTAAAAAAACCATTTGATTCATTTGCTCAATTTTTTACTGAACAGCACAATTTTTTTTCAATTTTTAAAAAAATTGATTCTTTCCATTTGGCTGGATTCTTGCATTGGATTATATTTCCCAAACACACTCTAAGCAAGGTCCAGTATCATTCTTCTATGTAATCTAGTCCCATACTCCTGTGACTTGTTATCACTGGGTTGCATCAAAAAATGTACTTGCATCTGACGGATGCCATGCTTTATCCACAAGGCAAGGCCTTGCTAGGGCATTCTGTAAAGCTCCCATGGGCTTTGCTGCTTGACATGAGTGATCTAGGTGTAGCAAGAGTTCTGGGTCAAGTTGTTGTTTAGCAATGACTTAGTTCAAGTGTCTGTCTTTCAAGATGGAGATTTGGGGATATGTCTATCTTTCAAGATAGAGGGGTAAGGCTGCACTAAGAGGCACCTTCTGGAATGACTAAGTCAATAAGGGGTACTTGGTAAAGAGGGCCCTTAGAGACTCAAGGAATGAACAGGAGGCAACTTAAGGGCAAGTCACACACAGGGGATGAACAGAGAGAATCCAACTGGTATTCAGATATGAGAGAATAACCAAGTCAGAACTGGGGCTACAAGGTACTCAGATGGCTGACTTATATACAGGAGAGCCAGGGGTCTACGTGGCAGGGTCAAGGGTGTACAGTAAGTGAATGAGTCATGATCCATAAGGGATCAGTAAGCAGGGTCAAGGGTAGATGACTGAGCCATAGGGGATCAGTCAGTGTATCAGTAAGGGATGAGTCATAGACTTGTGTATGAGTCATATAATCAGGGATCAGATAAGGATCAGTAAGGATCCATTATCAGGGTAAAGGGGAATGAGTCAGACTTGTGTGTAATGTACATATCCATCAAGGATGAGTCAGGTAATCAGATGATCTGATAAGGATCAGGGTTCAGACTTGTGTGTAATGTCTATCTGGGTGATCTGATAAGGATCCAAGGTCAGGGTGAAGGGGGAATGAGTCATGATGGGATCTGATAATGGATCCAGTCCAGGTTCAAGTGATAACCACGATAAGGTGGTGATGAGTGAGTCATAGGCAAGCGAGTCAGTTCCGACTTGTGTAATGTCTTGTCTGTTGCTGACTTGTGTAACATGTGCTGTATGTTTGGTGCCTTCTTCTAGTGAGTCATGGGGGCTAGGCGAGTATCGGGGTGACTCAGGTGTGACGAGTGAGTCATGGGTCTGGAGGGAGTCCATAGAGGATGACAGGTCTAGATCTGGACAGTTCTGGATGGATGCATAGTTCATCATGTCATCAGTTCATATGGTAAGACAATCATGTGGTCCATGGGCATGTGATGAATGCTCTAGTATCATTGAGCTGTGCAAAGGGTAGTTTATCGTCATACAACCGGACAGAGGGCAGTTTACTGTCATGCAACTGGATGGTCCTTAGCAGTTTAGGCTCATGCAGGCGGAGCAGCCATTCCTATAGTTTAACATCATACTGGAGCAAGTACAGATGAGTGATGATAGGTGGTTCTTGACACATGATAAAAGGTTTTTAATCTGTGTGGTTATAGATCGTAACACATTCCTTGCTTGTAATGAAGTTCAAGATTATACCAGTTGCTCAATCATGGGCCAGTATTAGAGACTCAGTTTGCATTCTAATGCCATTCAATCATCATCCAGGATTGTCTTAGTGGACTAGAGTAGCAACAGCACATTTTGACAAGCATCCATAGCCTAGTACTTTTTTCTATGCTACATACTTGGTGAAATTTTTCCAGCTGGGCACCAACACAGAATGCACACCCCCATCCACATGGCAACCACTCCTGCCTCTAGGTACCACTACAGTAACAATCCACTCACCTAGCTTTCAAGGCCATATCAGCCAATGTCAGTTGTAAGCATGTACCTTGTGTTTCTTTTTCCTCATAATATCTAGTTTTTATCAGATTGTGTTCATTTCTGTTTTTGCACACAGATGCCCTCATACAAGTCCTGTCATGTCCATCTTTAGTATGAGCATAGGCTATCAGCAAAAAGAAATTCAGCTTATTCCACTTATTCCATCTTATTCCTTACTTATACCTCTTATTTTAGGGGTAAGAAAGGAATAAGTAGGAATAAGATGGTTTTTTTTTCTGATGTAACTCCCCTACCCCACTACTATGCAGTACATATGTCACTGTAATGACACTTACTATATGCTTGTTGCTTTATCTCTAAATCACAAAAACTATTATATTAAGTAGCTACCTTGGTGTTTCTTACTGGTACAAAGTACTTAAGCTCTGCGTTTGCACAGTGTACTTGTAATGAGTGCTTCCCATTTACATGGTTATAGAACATTACTCATGCACCCAAATCCTAGTCATTTCCCATTATTACAGTGGCCTGGCCTGGGTCAAGGCTTTACCAGTGATGTTGTTAACACACAGGTAGTATCATGCTGGAACAAACTCAAAACTTGTTTATGAAAGAGATGAAATGGTAAACAAGAAGCAAGACACAACATCAGAGAAGATGTTTAAGGATGAATTCTGTAAACTGGAGAATAGAATATTTCATAAGAGGTGCAGAAAACTGCTTTGTGACTTCATTATGAATATCAGTATCACAATATCGAGAATATGCCTGATCCAAGGCCTCATTCCTAATTGATCTAGACTGTGAAGCATACAAAAGGCATGCATGTTCAAGAATGAGAATGACCACTATTTTTTTAATGTTAGAAATTGCCAAGGCAGACAGCAGAAATATACCAATCAGTTTATGATGTATATGATCATCAGTGGATATCAAAAGGGGTGGCTGAAAAAGTGTAAGTAAAACAAATGTAAAACTGCAGAATAACAAAAGTACTTTGTTAAAAAATGAGTTTAGCTTAGAGGATAATAGCTATGATGAATAGAAAGAACAAGGTGAGAAGGCAGAGAGCAAGCAAATAAAATAAAGCAACTCACATTCTGGCAAAGTCATAAGCAAGAAAATGAGCCTGTTTACCAAAACCAAGAAAGTAAAAGGTACATACAAGCTACAGAGCATGGGCCAGGATGTTGGATGTGAGTGTCAAAATACAAAAAGAAAGACTGCATGCAAGGGAAGGGCACTCACTCTCTGGAGAGTGCATATGGAGGTACAAATCAGAATAAGGAAATAATCCAAGTGAGGGAGGGGCACTCACTCCCTAAAGAGCACAAAGGGCAGAACAAGTCAGGACATGGAGAATATTTAACTAGGCAAGGGGCACTCACTTCCTAGAGAGTGAATGGGCAGGGACAAGCTAGAACATGAAAAAGATCCAAGAGAACAATGGGTCACTCACTTCCTAGTGAGCACAGAGAAAGATACAACTCAGGACATAGAAAGAAACAGAGTGAGAAAGAGGCACTCACATCCTGAAGAGCAAAGGAGAGGGACAAGTCAGGACATGAAAAGAATCCAACTGAGCAAGGAGGACTCACTGGCTGAAGAGCATAAATGGGAGGACAAGTCAGAGGATGGAAAAAATTCAACTAAGCAAGGGTACTCACTGGCTAAACAGTGCAACAGGGGGGGTCAAGTCAGAACATAGAAAGAATCCAGGCAGATGTGGGGCACTCACTGGCTGGAAAGCACACAGGGAGGGACAAGTCAGGACACAGAAAGAATCTGGCCAAGAGGGGGACACTCACAAGCTGGAGAGCACAGTGGGAAGGGCAAGTCAGAACATGGAAAGAATCTGACCAAGTGAGGGGCACTCACTTCCTAGAGAGTGCAGTGGAAAGAGCAAGTCAGGATACAGAAATAATCTGAGCAAGGGATGGATGCTCACATCCTGAAGAGTGCAGAGGCAAGGACAAGTTAGAATATAGGAAGGAGCAGGGTTAGCAAGGAGTGCTCACTTCCTGAACAACAAAGTGGCAGAAATAAGTCAGAACACAGAAAGAATCTGACTGAGTGAGGGGCACTCACTTGCTGAAGAGCACAGAGGGTAGGATAAGTTAGGGACATGGAAAGAATTTAATTGAGCAAGGCACTCACTTGCTGAAGAGCCAGAGGAAGGGACAATTTGGGACACAGAAAGAATTCAAGAGAACAAGGGGCACTCACCAACTGGAAAGTGCAAAGGGAGGTACAAGTAAGGACACAGAAAGAATCTGAGCTTGTGAGGGGCACCCACAGGCTGGAGAGTGGACAGGGACAAGTCAGGATGTGAAAAAATGTGAACAAGTGAGTGAGGGACACTCACATCCTGGAGAGCACAAAGGGAGAGATGAGTCAGGATATAGAAAGAATCTGATCAACAGAGCAAAGGGCACCCACTATCTGAAGAGCACACAGGGGGGGTCAACTCAGAACACAGAAAGAATCCAGGCAAGTGAGGGGCACTCACTTCCTAAAGAGCATACAGAGAGGAATAAGTCAGTACATGGAAAGAAATAGTGAGTGAGAGGCACTCACCAGCTGGAGAGCACAAAGAGAGAGAGAGATAAGGGCACAGAAAGAATCCAAGTGTGTGAGTGGGACTGACCAACTGGAGACCACAGAGCAGAAGACAAGTCAGGACATGGAAAGAATCTTCACAAGGGAGAGACACTCACTCTCTGGAGAGCACAGAGGGAGCAACAACTCAAGATATGGAAAGAATCCTCATGAGAGAGGGGCACTCACATCCTGGAGAGCATAGAGGAAGGGACAAGTCAGACATGAGAAGAATGCAAACAGGCAAGCATTATGCACTTCCTGGAGAGCACAGAGAAGGGACAAGTCAGGACACAGAAAGAAACAGAGTGAGCAAGGGGCACTCACATGCTAGAGAGCACAGAGTGGGGGACAAGTCAGGACATGAAAAGATCCAACTAAGTAAGGAGGACCCACAAACTGAAGAGTACAGATGAAAGGACAAATCAGGACATGGAAAGAATCTGAGTGAGCAAGGGGCACTCACTATCTGGAGAGCACAAGGGGAGGGACAAGTCAGAATATGTAAAAAATCTGAGTGAGCAAGGGCACTCACAGACTGGAGAACACACAGGGAGGGACAAGTCAGGACACAGGAACAATCTGAGCAACCAAGGGGCACTCACATCCTAGAGAGCCAGAGGCAAGAATAAGTCAGAACATGAAAATCATTCAAGCAAGCAATGGGGCACTCACTTCCTGGTCAGTGCAGTGGGAGGGACAGGTCAGAACAAGGAAAGAATCCAAGCAAGGGTGGGACACTCACATACTGGAGAGCATGGAGGCAGGGTCAAATCAGGACATGGAAAGAATCTGACTGAAGGAGCACTCACTAACTGAAGAGTGAAGAGGGAGAGACAATTTATGACATGGAATGACTCTGAATGAGTGTGAGGAGCACTTACATACTGGAGAGCACAGACAGATGGACAAGTCAGGGCCAGGTAAAGGATCAAAACAAGCAAGGGGCACTCACTCCCTGGGGAGAGCAGGGGGATAAGTCAGGACATGCAGAAAATCTGACTGAGTGAGGGGCACTCACTTCCTGGAGAGCACAGATGGAGGAACAAGTCAGGACATGCAAACAATCTGGACAGGCAAGGCACACTCACGAGCTAGAGAATGCAGCAGGAGAGACAAGTTAAGACATGGAAAGAATCCAGCCAACCAGGGCACTCACACTCTGGCAAGCACAGAGGAAGGGACATGTTGGACCATGACACAGAGAGAATCAGAGCAAGCAAAGGGCACTCACAAACTGGAGAACACAGAGGGAAGGACAAGTCAGGGCCACAGAAAGAATCCAACCGAGTGAGGGCACTCACTCCCTGATGAACACAGAGAAAGGGAAGTCGGAGACGGAGAGAATCCGAGCGAGATGGCAACAAGAGCATAAAAATAAGGATTCAGGAACGTTGTTACGAAAAGTATGAGCAGACTGACATAATACTAAGTGATCTGTTTTGAGCCAGACTTATTCCGAACACGGTGATACAACAACTTACCCAGAATGACGGAAATGCCCTTATGCAAAGCTTTATTATTCCTTCCGTATTCCCATTTCCCTGTTCGATTGCAGAATAGGCCCTGTAATGGAACTAAGCTCGTCTCATTCTACTCTCACTATACCAAGTAACTTACCTCCGAACTGCGTGTTTTATGCTCAGCTCCAGAGTATCCTTCTGAACAGCCAAGAGCATGAGGGCGACGACGCCGCCAGAGAGCTCATTGGCAGTCTTTTCGATAAGTTCGGTACACCGTTGGCCGTCCTTGTGCATCCCTGTGGGACAGAAATTAGCGTAGTACATGCTTGGTCGTTAACAAAGTTCTCACTTGCCAAACGCACAAACGGTGCAGATCCCTTCAGGTTGGCCATATACTCTTCTTGAAAAATCCTTTCCACCTCAGTGTTGATGAGCGCGGGGTCACAATTCTGATCCTCCAACTTGAACCCGGTGTCACGCCTGAACTGGTCGAATTTGGTGAATACTGCTATCACAGGAACTAGAAAAGAACCTTCAAGTCGATCCCCAGGACCCCAGCTCATAATGTTGTGCTTGGACGTACCATTCTTATCCGGACAAACGTCGTCAAAATGCTTTAAATCTAGCGATGGCCGAGCATTGTCCATCGGAACGCAATACCTGAAAAGGAAACCATTGTGAATTTGCAATTACAGATGCCGAAACGGGCAAACCATATCGCGTGCAATCTATCTTCCAATCGCCTCTCCTGCGACCTACGACCAACAAAATCTTGCACGATCTCCAACTCCGTTTCATTCCCGGCCTCAAAGCCTCGGGAGTCGTGGAAAACATAACCGTTATGCTTGGTGAAGGTTAGTTCGTGCTCGATGTTATGCTCGCCACGCTGTAAAAGGAGGATCGTCACGATCAGCCATCATCGACAAGAATAAGCCTGCCTAACCTCCATTGAAGGGTCGAGTTGAACCTGGCTGTACGATGAGATCGGGTGTGCGACTAAAATCCCGAGCGTACCTCCTCACGCGCTCCCAATCGATCACGCCTGTAGATCACTGGACTGTCGGTGGTATCACACACTCGCTGTAGAATCGAGGTTTTTCCTGCGTTGGCTCTTCCAATAATGAGGACTCGTAACTTGACATCTTCGGGGACGAGGGGAAGATGGGGAAGACTCTGCTGTGTAGCCATAGTACCGAAGTGTGTAAGACTAGCCAAGGGTCTGAACATGCGCGAGATTGATCGAACCTATATTTGTGTCTTTTGTGTGGGACCAAACACGGTCACGGTAGTGACAGTACCGTAACAAACACCAGCTGACCCCTCCTGCGCGTTCATGCGTTGACCATAAAGGGAGGATCTACCCAGATGGGCAAACATCGTGAACTTTAGGCGTATGGGCGTATGGCACCAGCCTGATAAGGCCTTGGCATTTCGAACTCTGATGTCGGCGTGAGCCAGCGAGTCGAGCCGAGTCTAGATCTATCGCAGAAAACTCTTTTCAAGTTGTTATCTCATTGTTTCCCTTCCCACTTTTTTGTCCCCTCGTTCCTGTCTTCGCGAAGCTCTTCCCGCCTTGAAAAGCTACATCAATTGCTTGCCTTATCTGGTCTCCTCTCTCTGACCAGCCCCGTGAACTCACATGCGCATGTTAGACTCGTTCCAAATCAAGGGTCCAATGGCATGCCTTGTCGGACATCGCGACAGATGATGCAGGGAATTCCTCTGCGTGTGAAAGCGGCCCGCAAGTTGTTGCCTACCAATGACTTGAAGGTCACCCCATCACCCATGATTGAATACTTGCCGCTTCCCAACATCATCGCACCATTGAGGTGGGGTAAATACTCGAACTTTCCGAAGAGGCTTTGGGGAGTTGGGGTTGGGCCGGGCTTTGCAGAGTGGTTGACGCCTGAGTGATGACCTAACTCCCGGCCCGGTCCGTGGCGCTCGTCAAAGCAAACCGTGTCTATGTCAATATGGCGCCGCTCCGTGGCTGTACTGTATACCGCCAACTTTCAACGTCGAGGATGCCGCGTCCATATTTCATACTCGATATATGCATCATCGACTATCCCCGGGATGTTTCTCGTTTTCGGTTCCAATTAAAGGCAGAACCTGCTCAGCGCTTGGCCACTGCTTGGCCTCCTTCGTCCGTCGGTATGAATGTCTCCACTACGAGGATACTTGGCTAAATCCTCGAGTTAAGACCTATTCTGGTAGAACCACTGCCGCATCACCACGTTCCAAGTTTGTGGTTTACCGTTTGCCGTGCTCACAATCAGCTTTCCCACGTCATTGTACAAAATTTCGTGTCTCATAATGTGGCGAACCATGGCCGCAAACATCCTACGTTATGAGCTTTCACCTCTCGCCACTCACCACAATGTCGCGATTCATTGTTCTCCGGAGTGTCTTAAAGCTTGGATTGAACAGTGAGTAACCTACAACGTTACCTATAATCCATAGGCAAATCAGACCTGTCCTCGCTCTCATGACACTCTATCCGATATCCCATAACGTCTCCACTGAGCCTCCCTCTCCCTCACCTGCGCATAATGCCAATCTACAGACACCCCGCAGGATAAACCGTACAGCGGGTTTACCGAGTGCGCGAGCGAGTCCGTATGTGAATCCCAGTACCGTGCGCCTCAGCGACGGGAGCCCCATGGAACTCAAGACGCCCAAAAAATACATGTCCGACAAAGCAGCTAATCGACGCCACGCAAGCTCGATGGCGTCTCCCCGAATGTCCCCAGGAACGATGGGCCCTCCGCCGCGCTCTCTTCACTCTCCAGTGTCACCGACCCACGGGCGCCGAAATGGAAGCAACCCAAAGTTCCCACTCTTCCCACCACAGTTGCGATCCCGCAAGAGCTCATCCTTGCTGGCTCCGGCCGAGATAATCAGCTATCCCAGGAGAGAGCAACGTGTGCGGGACCCAACGCGTCCAACGGTTCAACTTCTCCGGGTTTTGAACAAGTGTTGGGCCGACGACACAAATACTCAAGTGCGGTGGACATTGAAAGATGGTCTTTTGAACGGACGCGGCGAGGAGCGTGACCGCAGTAATATGTGGGACTCGCTTGGCCATGCAGTGGGTAACGTGTGGCCCCATCTACGATGGTGGATCATGCGCCACATTCCTTCCGAAGACGATACCGATTGGTTTACCTGGGCAAATCGAATCACAGACGACGACGACGAAGGGTGCATCGAGGATCCGGATATCGCCGCCAAGCATTCAAGTCTAGGACAAGTCGGGTTCTTCAGTGCGTGTCTCTCGTTCAAACTGGAATTTTGGTGACTTACCTTGTTTTGGGTTTCAGTGTCGCCAGAAGCGTACGATACCGCCTGCAAAATTATCCGGACACTTGCTTCGAGCGGCACTGACTTCGGATGCCTCGTGAGGAGCGGGGTCAATCCGTTCTTCATGATCTACGCGTTCGCGGACTGCGGCGTATCCCTCCCGGGTTGCTTTAGCCGGGAGCTTCTATGGAAGCACCTCGACGGGATTCTTGAGGCACGGTGCTGGCGTGGCCTTGGATCCAATCACGTGTACGCGCAGAGTAGCAGCAGCCCGAGTGCGAATCGTGGGTCACCGTACGTCTGCGACAGGAAAGATGACCCGGAAGGCATCATAGGGTTGTTGACCCTCGATCATCGTAACTTGCCTCTCGCCGCGAAGCCGGATTCCGCACCCGTGCACAAGGTGCATATTGCCATGAGCGACTGCTACTGGCTGTCCACTGGCGAGATGGGCACCGTCTGGTACGAGGCGCGAGATTTGGACGACGAGGACATTCCTCCCTTCGCGGTCATCGACACCCTCACCCGCGTCTTGCCTCACTGCCGGGGTGAGATCTTGGAGGTCCGCACCAATAACGTCCGACTGTTGTGGGGCGTCTGCGGCGCGCCTTCGGGTGCTTGGTGCGTGGTGAGGTCGATATGCGACGGCCACAATGTCCACCTGCGGGCGAAGTGGGACGAACTGAGGGGGTGGGGCAGCCGCCTGCATGCCCACCCCGCACGTGGTGCGGCCCCAGTACCTGGGCGCGATGCGGACGTTGTGACCGCGGTTGTGGAAGAACTTAGGGTGTTGGAGGGTAGCGCAGCGTACCGTGGCATGACGGGCCATCTTCTGAAGTAAAAGCAGATATTTACCACTGTAAACTCATAATGTCATACATCGAACGAGGGCGACTGACGGAGATCGTACTCACAGTGATGGGACCGCCCAGATTTGAGTAGGACACATGCGTGGGTTGTTGCGCGTAGCCCGCGGCTTCGGGCCAGGCGGTCTTTTGGTCCTCGCCACAGGATCGGCAGGCGACACCGCTAACAGTAGCGGTGTGGAAAGAAGCCGTGGACCAGCGTGTGAGGGAAGTGGGCTCGGAGCCAAGCTCTGCGGAATTGTGGACGACGCTTTTTAACGCAGGGGAAAAGACGGGCGCTCCCTCCGAGGCTCGTTTGTGCGAGTGAAAAGCTACAGTTACGAGCAGACGCAATCATATCCAAGGACTCCATGAGGCCGAGGCTCCCCTTGAGCGAACTGGACGCACGCTGTTCTTGGTTGAATCGCCTTGTGTTCTCCTTGATTATGAAGGACTCATCGCACACTCCTCCCCCCCGAAATCTCCGCAACGCTTTGCGGCAAGCAGAAACATACTTGGGTTGTTAATACTTCGAATGGGAACGTTGTACTCGCTTCAGCAGGTTCGTAAAAGGGAGACAAGTCCTTCACACGTAGTTTTTGGACTGCCCATTGCCCTTCGCCATGAGAAACAAGACGACCTAGTAACCTTTCTTCAGAGCTGCAGTTGTCTCGGAAGTCTGTTGGACAAGGCTTTCTTTGAGAACGCCCAATAGGTGAAGATGGCCCATTCGATCTGTATGGCGATCATGTGGTTGGGCCCGATAAAGACCTTTGAACATGAAGGCAAAGGACCGTGGCGCTTCAGGCCTTCAATTGGCCTTTCAGAGTACTTCGGACATTCTATAAGTACAACTCATCGAAGCCTTTGACGGAAGACAAGGGCGTGTCAAAAAAATGTACAGACGGTACATCTGCATCATGATGAACTGGATACAAGGCGCGGACTGATGTAGTGGGACTGAAAGGGCCGTAGTAACAACGACCTTAACAGTCTCCTCGTCATAGTCCGGCATTAATGCCCGCGTCCTAGAGAGGACGGTTATGAGCGATTCCAGAACAAAGCAGGTACTTTCAAGGCCCACAGCAGCTCAACTCGCCGGACTTCGGATTTCAGCGCAAACGACCCTTTGCAACGTAACATCTTCGTGATCCAACGCCTGGAGTCAGAGGAGGGCTGGATGCGCATGCGTGAACGGTCTGTGGACTCTTCGGGCGTGGGAAATTGAAGAGGAGACCGCGCTCGGCCGATCAATTGAAAAAAATGCTGTTACCGTGACGATAGTCGCCTGTACTTTTCCAAGGACCAAGGATCCGTCTGGCCGATCGTCCAACGCCCCAGAAAAAGGGCGAAAGAAATTCAGAATGTTTTGCAGTATGCTCACAAGAAATGATCTGGCTAGATGTGGGAGCAGTAGTCAAACGAAGTGGTTGTGACCCTAACCTCAGGCACTTTTGATCAACGCGGCAACTTCCGATGCGTGGACACTTTGGATGCTCGCTTCCCGCTCCCCTGTCCACGCCGCATTGGCACCGTGACGGCGCGTCGGGTCCCTCAAATATTGTGGACTCAGTGGAGCTTCCATGCGGGCAACATCGAACCACATTCGAAGCCTGAGGCCTGAGGGGCCACCCAACGGTTTACTCGAGATTTTTTGGAAGCGTGGCTGGTGAGGTTTCGTTATCGCGAAACACCGTCTCAAAGGTATTCGCCTCTGGGACATCCTTTAAGTTTAGAGGGCGCTAAAGTATAAAGGGACTCCTCACGTCTCACTTGATCTGCTATCAACGACCTCCTCTCGGACAACCTCATTCCTGGTGATGCCTTAAGCCGTAGTTTTTCTTGCCTCTCACGCGACCAAATCGGCCTGTTTCACATCCTCCTGGCTCTAGGCTTTCTTTGGCGATGCTTTGTTAGAGTTTCAAAATCCTGCTCTCCATTATAAACCATGCCCTCGTTCCTCATCAAAGCTATCGCTACTTCCCTCCATTCAATAGGACATGTATCTAGTGTCACCCATCACGCTTTTAGACGCCCTCGCGGTTGCGGCCCTTGTAGCCCTCGCTACTTCCTTCGAGCATCGGCGTCAACGGACTCCGTTCCCTCTTCCTCCAGGACCTCGAGGGTTACCAATAGTTGGTCACTTCCTGACTTTTCCGAAGAATTTCGTCTGGTTGACCTTCACCGAATGGGGTCAGAAATACGGTACGGGAACACCTATTTCCCAATCTTCCGCGGGCTGACGTTGGGAGGATTACAGGAGATATCCTATCGGTCAAAATCTTGGGACAAGTGATAGTCATCCTCAACTCGCCGAAGGCAGCCAAGGACTTGCTGGAGAAGCGCGGCAACATTTACTCGGATCGCCACCTCATGCCATTCTACCAGATGTATGCGTCTTACCTCCCCTTCTCCGACGCCCCAGCGGTCCTTATCATAGAATCAGGATGGGATGGGAGTGGTTTCACCCGACTACTCCGTATAGCGACTACTGGCGTGAGGGGCGCAAGCTCCTGGATCGTAGTCTCCGCGCAAGTGCCGTGGTGCAGTACCGTCCGATGCAGCTTGCGAAAACACACGACCTCCTCTACCAACTCCTCTCTGATCCCGGATCCTTCCATCACCAGATCGAACTGTTTGTAACCTGCTGGCCCCTCGTCAACATACTGACTCTATCTGGGTACTACCAGGTACCAAGCCAAGTTGTTGATGTCGCTGGTCTATGGGTACGATGTGAAGACCTACGACGACCACCTACTTGTTGTAGCCCGGAAGATGGCCGAGCTTGGGAGTGCTGTTCTTCCTGGGAGCATGCTCGTCAATGAGCTACCATTCTGTAAGCACCCGCCACTGGACCCCGTTGCAGGCGGACTGGTCTAAAGAGCCCATTTTCAGTGAAATACATCCCCGCGTGGATTCCGTGGCTGAGCTATAAACCCGCTGCACAGGCGGGATTCGATGCCGGACAGGATGTGCTCCGCTATCCGTTGGAATACGTCAAGGAGGGATTCGTGCGTCGTTGACTTCCTTTCCGCCGGAAGCCAACGTGCGACTAAGAGAACACACACGGTCTCGCTGAACAGAAGGATGGCACGGCGCGCTCATGTCTGGCTCTCGACAATCTGCAGCTCATGGAGAAGATGCGAGGTTCGCAAAAAGAGAACGCAGAAGCTGCGCTGAGGGGAGTGCTGGGGTCGATGTATACTGGTGAGCAGCAACTATTCCCTGATTGATTATATGCTTTTTTTATTCAATTTGCCTTCTGCTGCACGAAGCCGGCTCAGACTCGGTGCGTGAAATCGATACATGACGTTCGACATGGGTTGAACTTTCTCTTAATCATGATATCCTGGCGTCAGACTTCTCTGACGATAATCGCGTTCTTCCGCATCCTTGTTTTGTACCCGGAAGTCCAGAAGCGCGCCCAGAAGGAAGTGGACGCGATTACCGGAGGCTTGCGCCTGCCAGACTACAACGATCGCCCACGCCTGCCATATACTGATGCCTTGACCAGAGAGGTCATGCGGTGGAGCATGGCGACGCCTGTCGGTTGGTAATTCCCCCCTGGGTGATGATAACTGAAGGCTAACGCGGACATCCCGGGCCCCAGGTGTTCCACATGCGACGACTCAAGATGACGTTTATGAAGGTTATCTGATACCAAAGGGTTCATTTCTGCTTCTTCACTTTGAGAAATACATGTTGACGCCCAAGTGATCTAGGTGCCATCGTAATTGCAAATGCGTGGTATGTGCTGTACAATGACTACGTCTTCGTAGCGCTGGTTCCTCTGACCGTCATTAATATTAGGGGTATGCTTCACGATCCCGCGGCCTACCCAGAACCCTTCTCGTTCAAGCCCGAGCGCTTCCTCGATGCCAACGGGGCTTTCCTCGACGACCCGCTGCTGACCTCGGCCTTCGGATTCGGTCGGCGGCTCTGTCCCGCCCGGCACTTTGTCGATTCCAGCCTCTTCATCTCGTTTTCGTGCGTCCTCTCCGTTTTCCATGTCGGCCCGCCCAAGGACGAGCTCGGGAACGAAATCCCCGTCACGCTCAAAGACAGCGGCACCAACTCGAGGTACGTAGAAACGAGCGACACGCTTGCCTCCCGTCGGAGGACGTTCCAGAAATAACAAATAAAATTCCACTGATTGTCTGCACCTTGATCCTTTCCAGTCGTCCACTAGGCTTTCAGTGCACCATCATGCCCCGGGATGACCGCGCAAAGGAGCTTATCATTGCTGCCAACATGGCCGGTTGATGATAGCAGGTGGGATTATCCGCCACGGTGTCGACGATAATGGGTTCAGAGAAAGGCGATTTGTTTTTTATAACTCGAATCTCCTGAATTGATCTCTTTATGTACCGTGTTCGTTGTAATGAAATTGTACGATTTTATCCGTCCTCGGAGGAGACGGACCGGTTTTTATACAGCACTTGCTGGGACAGCTTTGCACGTATCCACTCAATTCCCTTAACATTCGTTCTAAAGCACTGGCGGTGCGTCATCGACTCGCATACAAAGGCCCCTCTTTGCTCAAGCTGCGTCAACTGTTCACGCTCACGAACTTCCGTCCCACCGCGAAGCTGGAACCGTCGTCGTCGTCCTTGCCCGTCTTTCCCTTCCACACGAACAAGATCCACCTCCCGCTCATCCTCGTGCCGCCCGCGGACCAATTCAGGCACGTCTTCCGTCGCATGCTCCTCGCCGCCATGGCGCCGGACGCCGTCCCCGCTCCCGCTCCCGCGCCAGCACCCGCGCCCGCGCGTCCGGGCCTGCGCAAGATCGCGCCGTACTGGTACCCCTACACGACGATGGCCAAAGGTCGGTGGCTGAACCGGGAGATACTCGAGATCGTGTCTACCGAGTTCCGCGACCGCTCGATCGAGTATTATGTGTGGGGTCTTGTTTTTTTTTTTTGTTTTTTTTTTTTTTTTTTTTGTTTGAGTGGCGCGCTCTTTTTTTTTTTGTGTAGAGTTACGCGTTTGGGGCGGGAGGTGCTACTTTC
>Ga0137397_10001439_pt1 | contig 16636 bp, 21 predicted proteins | sample czorhiz116metaG_FD_106658 | JGI IMG/M metagenome (GOLD analysis project Ga0137397, IMG submission 106658) | Vadose zone soil microbial communities from Angelo Coast Range Reserve, California, USA - czorhiz1.16 metaG | ecosystem: Environmental > Terrestrial > Soil > Vadose zone | place: USA... | reverse complement strand
GGGGGGGCTCACCACTTTCACGCCGTCGCGCAATAGTTCAAGGCTCGGTAGAACCACGTTCGTCGCGGCGTGACGCAGCGCGACGAGCCAAACTGGAAGGCCTATCTGGGCGGCGATGGAGAGTATGGAACGCGCGTACGTCCCCGCTTGGAGGGGATCTACGAGGCCGTTGACGAGGCGGATGAGCGCGGTGGCGTAGCTCTGCCGCAGAGATAACGAAGAAGACGGCGGGTGGGTACCGGAGGCGTTATCTTGTTGGACGGTGACCAAGATGGAAAGAAGAGATTCGAGCGCGTGAGGGAGAGGCATCATAAATCTCCATGCGGAGAGCTTTTTTCGTTGTGTAAGACAAAATTTTGGCCGCTCAAACGATACGCACCCTCTCTATGGCAAGGATTCTAGAACTGTCACGCGCGTCTTCCGCGTAGACCCACAGGCAAAGCTGATCCAGCTCGGCGACTGTTGCCCATGGTACTCGACGAGGAAGTTGCATACTGTATTGTCATTTGCTTTGGTTTGCGTTGTCGGCTTTGATTTGGACACTCACATCACGTGCGAGACACGAATCATGTACTTCACTTCATTATGTTCTAAGGTCTAATTACTCGCGAGCTACATCCATCTAATGTCACGCTTCACAACAACCTCGTCAGTCATGCCTCCGGGGCGTGAATTTCAGCAAGCAGCCATCATGCGGGAAGATGGTCGCAATAAATCTATGTGATCACTCAGATGACAACGACACAAAGATAGCCGACGCGATACTCACTGAACTTTATCGCTCGTCGGGGTTTGCACGTGTTCCCACTCTGTCAATTCATTTGCCAAGGCAAGTACGATGGCAATATTCATCATCGCATACTCGAGCCCAATGCACTTATGGGGACCGCTGCCAAAGACAAGGTAGTTCTGCGGGTTTTTATTTGCGGGGCCTTCCGGATCAAGCCAGCGTTCAGGTATTAGGGAATCAGGTTCGGGGAAAACCTTGGGGTCGTGTAACGAGTTGTAGAAGGATGGAATAATCATGCTACCAGTGGGCACCGTGTAAGTATCCGAGATGGGGAATGGCTTGGTTGCTAAATAAGGCACCTGCACGCAACGTCGAGAAATGTTCGGGCATATGGTATGGAAAGGATATCTCACCATTGTCACAGGTGGTTTCACACGAAGACTCTCTTTCACCACAGCCATGAGGTATGGCATACGATCGAGATCCTCGAGGGTCATTGGTTTATCATGTCGACCAGAACGGACACGGCTCTGTTCTTCGCGAACTTTAGCAAGAACGTCTGGATGATCGGCGAGGTGCTGGAATCCATAGATCACGCCGCTGCTCATGGCATCTTGACTAGCGAATAGGAAGGAGAACACGACCATGGCCATCTCAAGATCACTGAACTCCTTGCGGCCTTTATAAGCAGGATCGTTTAGAAGAGTGACCCACTCGTCAAGCATGCACTGAGGTTCCCTTCCCTGGGACATTGCTTCTTTGCTTCTTTTGGCAGCGAGCTCGAGCCAGGTAAAGGCAACTTTGCGGGCTTGGATGGCACGGTAGATTTTAGTGCCAGGGAGCACTAAAGGGAAGTTGACGAGTTCAAGCGACTTGGTAATGGCCCAATATTTGTCATTTATTTCGCGTGTAGCTCGGTCTGGCAGATGGTCACCGCAGAATACGCGGAGAGAAGTCTCCATGTTCAGATCACGGACGGTCATCATGATAGATTTTTCCGTAGGATCGGTGGCAGCATCGGCGAGCCACTTATTAATATGCTTGCGGGTGACAGAGTCCATGATATTGAAGTATAGCCTAGGTCGAGGGGCGAGCATGAGTGAGACGGACCTAACGGGGACGCATTTTGTACATTACCCTAGTGACTTGTGAGTGAAGAGATTATTGAGAACACGGCGGTACGATACGTGCTCCTTGCCCGTCAGAAATACCCTGGATGTGAATAGGTAAACCTGTGTTGTAAGGTGACACAAATAGGAGTTGCTACCAATTCTCCGGACGTAGGACCTGCTTGGCCGAATACACCAGACAGGGTGTTGCATGGGTAGGCGAATTGAGGATTTTGCGCGAATATTGCGTGCTAGACGCCATGACAATAAATCTAGAAAACAACAGCCGGATTTCAAATTTCCAAATCAAAACAGAGGCAGGAGAGACCGACATGTTGAAAACACTGAGAGCGCTCAGCGCTCCGGCGTTCCACTGCTTCATGTAGCCTTCCATTGTAGGATTCATCGAGTCTGCGAATTTACCAATGATGGGGATAGTCCAGCTGTCACCAGGAAGATGTTTTTTCTTGTATCGATACACGGATTGTTCGAGGGCAAGGAGAGTGAAGACGATGGCTAGTGTCGTATAGGCCCAAGTGGCGACCTTCGAGGTGGACGAGAGTAGGCTCGGAAATTGGATGTTGGAAAGCTGGGTCAAGGAGGTGGGTGAGGGCATTGAAACGGAGGCAGACAGGTCTCTGAACATGCTGGACATGGTGGTGGTGGTCCAACAGAGGGAGGTAGCGCGTATTATGCAAGTCACCCTTGGCAAAAGAAAGACTCGGAAGCCCTCCAAAAAATCCTACGTTCCGATTGGTTCCTCGCAAAATCGGTCCATTCAAGCATTTTTTATCCGCCTCATCACGGCGCAACGCGGCAAGATAAGATAACCACAACTACGCATATATCAAGCTTGATGGGTGGGAAACACCGTCGACAGAGGCAGAAAAACATACGCATCCCACTCAGTGCGAGATGGTTAAGACAAATTCGCGGACCGATTCCCGGTTTCAGCCAGATACTGGTAACGCACAGAGATGGTTGCGACATCCTTCCTCTGTAACAATTGTCCAAACCCGAGACGTAGAAGGGTCGCTCACCTCCGTCTTTAGGATAATTCGCGCCCCAGGACGTCCTATAAAATACTCAACAACTCGCCAGTCCGCGGGGGCCGCGAGAGAGACAACATCTTCCAATCAGTGCATGTTGCCGACGTGCTACGTGGCAGAGATTAGGAGGTCAAACAAGCAGGGCAAAATAGGCCCCCGCCTAACCCGCGCTTCAAGTATCCCATTCAATTGTGACCCCAGGGGTATGAGGAATTCACTCAGTCTCATTAAGGCATCATTGAACTCCTCGATCGAGGGTACGTTTTGCGCGTCTGCTTGACAATAGTGACCTGTGACGGCCTCGGCTCTGTGCCACCGATAAGGATACACACCTAGGGTCGTAGCCAGGAATTCGCGAGTCCCAATGCAATCACCAGGGTAAGGATCGTATCCAGCGCAAGTAGCTGTGTCTTGTCGTTTACAATCGAACATGCACAGGTGCAAATGAAAAATGAAATCCAATGGCCACCCAATACATTTTTGACCTCTATGTGGGTGGACTCGCCAGTGGTTCTGCAGGGCCCATATTCGGTGTTGTGCGGGTACACTCTAGAGCTTCCATCAAGGAACTTGGCCCAGAACTTAAGAGACATTCGCATCAACCAACTGTGCCCCTACATATATTGATTCCGACCATGGAGGCCATGTGACACTCTTTCTTCTCTTCTTGGCGACAGTCTAGAACCCTGTAGGTGAGTCTCCACACAAATAGATTGCGATCGATGGCGATCACTGTTAGGACGTGGAGTCTAGAGGCTTTTTGTCCAGGGCCAGGGTCGAAACCGAAACTGTTTTGAGAGAGAGCAGCGGCAACCATCAGGGCATGATTTATTTATGGAGTAGAATGTGTCAACTCAATGATAGATGCTGATGCTGACGCTGCATATTGATGGATGTCGCGTGTTGTGGCGTGAGACGGACGCCGCACGCAGATGTCGGCCCTGAAACAACGGCCCGGGAATCCCGGCAGTTTCGGGGAACGGGGCATCTCGGACGACCAATTCTATACGACTCTCCGGAACTTCCTCTGGTCCAAAACGAACGGGCCCACGATCGCGAAAATCCCGGGAAAGAGCCACGCATTTTTTTCTTACCAGCTGGCCCATCGCCCCGTCCGTGACGTGATCATGATATCTACCGTGCCTCCAGAGCTGGCCGAGCGCACCCTTGCGCTCTGCCACTTCAAAGACGTCGCCGCGTTTGCCCAAACCTGTCGTCGCGCGCACGCCCTCGTCTATCGATCGACCGACCAATACCTCTGGCGCAACCTCTTCCTGGGCTTTCCGTTCGACGACCCACGTCTCTCCAGCAGCGGCGAGGGCGAGCCGCCACACGCGAAAGCGGTGGACTGGCGCACCAAGCTCCAGCGGCGCGTGCGAGCGGAAAGGATCGCGAAGCGCGACGGAGACCGCCGCGAATGCGTGGGCGTGCTGCTCGAATGCATTCGCGAGGCCGCGCCGTCGCGAGGTGGCGTGGCACGTGGCCCCGAGTCCGGGTCCGGGTCCGAGTCCGAGTCCGAGTCCGAGTCCGAACCCGAGTCGGCGAGGCCCTCTCACAATCTCTTATGGGTGACCAAGGTGTTGACGCTCGAAGAGTCTCCATGGATCGAAAGATTCCTGAGGCTGGAACTGCTCGAATTGCCTCCCCTGACGCACATCTCTTCGGACGTTGAGAAGCTCCGCGCCCATCTCGCCCTCTCGCTCGATCATGGCGATGGCGTGGGCGCCGAAGCGCCCGAGAGACTCAGGGTCCTACGCCGGATAAGCAGGGCCCACGTCTACGACCTTCGAAATTACGCCAGAGAAGCGCATTGGGGTCCGTTCACCCACGACGGCGACCATGTGAATTGGAGCCACGTAAATGCTATCGTCACCGTGATAACGATGAATCTACGGGATTTTGGCGTACACTGGCCCAAGGAATTCAAGCCTCCAGCGATGGCTCAAGGCTTAGTGGCTTGTCGTCCATATTCGGCGCCTGGGACCCTCAAGCGGACCCCCCTTGACTGGGCAGGAGTTGAAGGGCACTGGATGAGGATCGTTTGCTTTTGTGATTATAGGTATGTCCCAACGCCTCACTATTTCCCAGCACAAACAAACAGTCGCACGACAACGAAGAGACTTAATCAGTGAGTATTCCCCCCCCCTCCTCATTACGAGTACACGTCAGCGCAAAATGAAAGTGTTGACGTTTCCGTGAAGGATTCAACGTTAGTCGAGGGGATTTACCGCTTTGTGGTCGAGCTCATGTGAATCGTATGCAATTAGAACTCTGGGTGGGAACCAGGCTTCTTCGATGACGAGTATCAAGAAGCATCGCGCCTCCTTCGTCTCGACCTCCGACTTATTTCCGTGGAAAGTGATCCAGGGATGCTCGAGAAATTACCAGACCCCTTGCGGCCGCCAATTACGTTTGGGGGTACAATGCGGGGTTTCAATTCGGACGAGGTCTTGAATCGCGCGATTCGTGGCACCGTCCGGGTCATGAAGGACGGAGATATACGGTGGAGCTTCGTGAGTGTGTGCGCGAGAGAGGGACAGCGCAAGTCATGCATGGCTGATTGCCCGCCTCGGAAAAAAATATCCAGGTTTCAATATGCAACCGTCACGACCAGTGGAGGTTCGTTACGACCCCCCCCCCCCCGTTCATTTGTGAATCTTTCGTCTTAATCACGTCATCACGCAGCTCGGAGGGTGTCCAGATCGGTGGTGTGTGTAGTGCGGTGGGCGTTGTTGGGGCGTGGTCTGGTGCACATCACAAGCAAGGTTGGGCCCTATTTGTTTTATCTTCACGCCCTCGCCCATTTCGTCACTCATCCGCACTGTACCACTTCTAGGCGATCCGTCAGGTGGGTGGAATCCCTAAACGACTCCCGTTGACTGCCACCGGACTTTATCGCCACCTACAGGTCCATTTTGGCTCTTCAAGGCGTAGGAGACACAATAAAATGATATCCCAAAGGGGACACCGACGGAGGTAACGCTGGTGTCCCCGTTTTATCAGATATTCATGCAATCATGACGGCATCATGGTTTCTGGTGAATGGATGTTGTGATGACTTTGAGAGGAATATGGATGGGCGTATATGACTGTTTCACATAGCGGAAGACACACTGTAATCATAAACGATGGAACACTTCGACATTGTATGCATCAATCTCGATGTCCGGGCAAAAATCCACCGGGGCTGAGGCCTGAGCCAAGTGAGGAAATGGCACCAACCTGCTGGAAGTCACACGCAATCAACCATGAGGAATGAGGGTGGGAGGTGTCGTCACGACGTCAGCCCGCTCGTTTATTCCTTTCGAGGCAAAGGGGAATTCCTCCAGCTGTGTCACATCCAAATCGATTGTGAAGGGGGGGGGGGGCTGTACACGCCCGTATGTGATCTTCTGTTGCCTCTGTTGTCATGCACCGCGCGGTATACGCGTGGGCATGGGCGCAAGTCATAGGTAGTCTAATACAAATCCATCTTGGGAGCGGGATGGCGGCATGGAATTGGCTCATTGAGCACATGCGACGCGCACGCGCACGGGTGAATTGAAAACGAATGAAACATAGAGCTTCGTTAATTGTAGGGCGCGACCGGTGTTATCGCCATGGACCGGAGATTTTGGCCCAAAGTAGGTTTTACAATACACGCCACAAATGTGATCCTCTGCCTCCGTACTGTACGCCTAGCGTCTTCCCCACCAACCCCCGAGAAGCGAACCTAAGCCGCTCTTCCCGGGGACGCCTTGTTCGGGCGTCGCAGGCCGCTCAATCTCCTCCGCCTTTGCCTTTGCGACAGGTCGCTTGTCCATGATCTGTTGTCTCTCTGCGGCGCGCACCGGTGCAGGCGCGAGAACCGCAGGCTGGGGCTTCTTCTTCCCCGCCCGTTCCTGTAGGCGGTCCATATCGAGCTGCACGTAATTGAGCGCAATGTCGAAAAATAGGGGCTTCTTGTAATCCTTGTTATCCGCGGATACCGAGCCTCCGTTGTAAGCGAACCAATCGTTCTTGAAACGGTTGCCTTCTTCCGTCAGCTCCTTGTCCAGCTGATCGAAATCTTCCGGTGCGAGTGGGAAAAACGCGGGGTCACCGTTCGCGATGGGATCTGTATCGATAGTTGACAAGACAGATCGAGCTTCTCGGATATGGATATTGCACCGTTGCATCAGTGTAAGAGCCTCGGCAAATCTCTTCACAGGGACGTACGACAGTGCCAAATACCGGCACCTATATTTCATCATCAGCATCATTGCGAAGACGTAGTGTGACTAGCAAAGCTTACCTGCGTGCATTCGTAAAGGATATGCGACTGTCGACGGCAGCCGCGAGGTCTGGGCTTTCATCTACAATCGACAGAGTTCGCATCTGGTTCAAACTCTGTAGTGTCGTGTCGAAAAGCTTGACCACAGCCGGGTAAAGACGGGTGTCGACACTTCTCTCTTTCTGGGATATGGAGGACACCGTCTTGCCCCCGGTGGGGCGTCGGGATGCCTGGGCATTCTGTGCCAAGATAGCGGATATGAGAAGTAAGTCCCGCTGAATGCGGCGTGCGAGAAGGTGATGGACGATGAAGACGTGGACGAAGTGAATGTCTCTGACGCCAGGCGCAGACGATCCAGAAGTCGAACCGCTTGCCTATATTCAAAAGCGGGTCAGGGAGATCGAAGACAGAAATAAGACGTTTGCTGACGTTCTGAGCCTCGACCAACTTGCGCGCCACATTTTCTGCATCACTCAGGGCGAGCAGAATGTTGTCATACGCCGCGACGCCGCGCTTGGATGTTCCGCCCTTTGCTGGCCTTCGCCTCTTCTTTTCCTGACCCGTATGCGTGGACCCCGAGATCCCCGTGCTTTCCTCACTAAGCTTGACTTCCCCCTCTTGTACCTTGATGAGGACGTCGACGAGTTCGGGATTCCGCACGGGGACCGGTTCTCCTTCCCACAACAACGTTTTGAGCTTCCGTTCGCTGCCCTTCGACCCCGCGCCCACTTGGTCCCTCAGCTTCTGCACCAGCGCGTCGTACCCGTCGACGATCTGAGCGCGATGCTGCGCCGACTGCTCGCGGACGATATTGTCGACGTCGTACGCCTTGGCGTGGCCCAACTCATGAGCGCAATAGCGAATCTCGGGCCCGATCTCATCGGCAAAGTACGTCGCGAGCGCCTGGTCGCGACTCGTCTCGGCGCGCTCCGCCATCTCGTCGAGGATGCCCCTCGCGACACTTAGCTGCGCGAGCGCGTCCTCGAACTCATCCCGATAGCGTAGGAAGCGGCCGTTCAGGGTGAGCGTGTAGGCGGTCATCTCGAGGGCGTTTGCGGCACCGAGACGGCCGGCGTCGTACAGTGCCTGACACTGCGAGAGGAGTTGCGTGGCCCAGTGGACGGCCCGCCGGAAGCGTCCTGTCGCGTTGTGCCGCAACGTGCTGGCCTTGGATGCGTTTTCTGGGAGAGCGGCGAGAGATAGGAGTTCCTGCGCGTAAGACCAGGCACGCTCTGCCTGGAAGAGGAGGAGTTGGAGGCTGCGGGACTTGAATCAGCGTCGAGTCGAGCGGACATTGGTACACAGATGACGAACTGTCCGTCCTGTACCTTGTCCTGAGGGACGACGGGTGGTTTTTTGAACTCACGACCTCTTCCATGTGTGATTTTCAGGCTCGAACGAAGTCTGTGAGTCCTGTTCGCGCAATGTTTGCTGCGAGAGAATATGAGTCGTTGGATTGGTCAGTCAGATCGGTGGCTTATTACACACCGATATCGCTCGTGATCGTGATAGCGAAGTCCATAAAGCGTGCGCTGCTCGTTCACAAGTTGGAGGGCTGGAGGTCGTTCGTGAACTATTTGGACTGTAAAGTGCTCGCATTCTTACCTCTAAACGAGAGTGCGTTTTGAGAGTCCGTCATGGCGGTCGATTGTTGAGCCGGGCCGACGCACAAACGAGCTTTATCACAGCCATTAGCGCACAATCGTCCACAACCCCAATGGCAGAAGAAACTCTCCCACCGACCCTACAAAACGTCCTAGACCAAAAATCTTTAAAGTGGATATTTTGCGGCACGTGTCCTAACCTTCGTTTCTTAACCATCCTCATCTGCGTCTCCAACGTTTCTTTGTACAGGTGGAAAGGGAGGCGTAGGTGCGCCCCCGCCCGCATTTCTCTCGAGTGTGACCGGGTTATCAAACGGTCTGGTACTTGTGCCTAAGGTAAAACCACGACGTCGTGCTCCCTCGCCATTCAATTATCGCAAGCCCGAGAATCAGTCCTATTAATCGTACGTACCCACTCCCTCCCAAACCTTCTTCACCCAAACCGCCACGGCCTCCTCATTGCGAATCTCGCGTTCGCGCGCACCTCGAACGCGCATACAGTCGACCGACCCCGCACACAACCTCTCCGATGCATTCGGTCAAAAGTTCTCCAAAGAAGCGACGAAAGTCAACGGCTTTGAAAACCTCTTCGCCATGGAGATCGACCCAACGAGCGCCATCCAGGAGATGGTCGAACAATGTCCGTTTGCATCTCTCTGCGTTCTTTCCGGCCCCCTCCCCCCTTCCTTCGGAGAAGAAATGATAGCTCACTCGCCTATTTCTTTAAAATTATCTGTTACAGCGGATCAGAACGGCATGATGGGCACCATGATGCAGGATCTCGCTTTCGCCATCCCCGGCGTAGACGAAGCGATGTCCTTTGCCGAGATTATGAAGTACGTCCTTTAGCGTTTCAATCCTTCCGCAAGCGCGGGGGGGAAACCTTACAGTATTATTATCGATGCAATGCGCGGACGCTGACGTTGACGCGGCACAGGCACGTCAAGTCCATGGAGTACTCCGTAATCGTGTTTGACACGGCCCCGACCGGACACACGCTGCGCTTCCTCTCCTTTCCCAGCGTCCTCGAGAAGGCACTGGGGAAGCTGTCGACGCTGAGCGGGCGTATCGGACCCATGATCAATCAGGTAAATTAATGCCGTTTTGCTCCTATTCGTATCCTTCGCGTGCCTTGAGGCGCAGCTTCGCCCTTTTTCATTCATCATCTCTTTCCCGCATAGATGTCTACGCTTATGGGCGGCCAGGTGGACGCGACCGAAGATATGTTCTCGAAGCTCGAATCGATGCGGGCGGTAATCACCGAGGTCAACACGCAGTTCAAAGATCCCGTACGTGTTGTTATCACCGTGAAACCTATTTTATCTTTACTCACAGAGTGCGCGGTCGACCTGCCCCCCGCCATACTTTACAGGAGAAGACGACGTTCGTCTGCGTGTGCATATCCGAGTTCCTCTCACTGTACGAGACGGAGCGGCTGGTGCAGGAACTGACAGCGTACGAAATCGACACACACAACATTGTCGTGAATCAGCTTCTATTCCCGAAGGCCGGTGAGTCCGAGTCGACCACAAACAAAGAGAAGCGCATCGCAATCTGACCGTCATCGGCCATTACCCCACAGAGTCTAATTGCGAACATTGCCGGGTACGCCACAGCATGCAACAAAAATACCTGAAAGAAGCCCACGAACTTTACGACGAGTTTTTCCACATCATACAGTTACCTTTACTTACGGAGGAAGTTCGGGGTCCGCAGAAGCTCAAGGAGTTCAGCAACATGCTCATCGAGCCCTATAACCCAGATGCATAGTCTCAACCCGTGTTTGGGCAAGCCGATACCACGCACGGATGCTGACGAGCTCCTCTGTCCGAGCCTGTACAATACTGTTATGATTCGAAGAGACACGAACCATCCACCTACCCCGCTACTGCTCACATGTGTGTCGAGGCTGAGAAATAACCAGACATGGTGTAATGCAACCGAGCTGAAATAGATGATGATACAAATGCCAGCACACTACTAACGGTGTGGGTGAGAGCGGCTAGAGCACAGACACTGTCCGATCAGACCCACGCGAGTCCGCAGTAGAACCGACGACGGCAACAAATGCCAGCAATTAAGTCAAAGGCTATAAACAACGACGAAAGGAAGAACAGGGAGATGATGCAAGAGATACCGATACATAGGTGATGTGGCAAGGTACAATGTTGAAGGGATTAAACAAGGGCTGCCCAGGCGACAAAGCTCACTATGCGCCCACTTTCAGTCTTGTCGTCAACTTCTCCAAGATCGAGTTGACGCCCTGAGGATCCAGTACGACCCTTGTCCCATCACAACGAGCTTTATCCGTAAATTCGGAACAAAGCTCGTTGATGTCGATATTCTTCAGCGTTGGACACCATAAGTCGATGGGCACTAATGCAACAAGAAGAGAGTTACTTACACTAGCCTTGAAATCCGGATGTGACGTTATATTTCTCCATGCAGTAAGCACCTCGATGTTGTTGTCGCTCTTCTCTGTCATAGGAAAGGTCGCACCCTTACACATGATCATAGGGCCGTCAGCGCCAGCTGGTGCCCTGAACACTTGGGTCTGCGACTCTTTCTCCAAAGGTGGTGGGGGCGCAAATATCGAACTACCCTCCGCCTGAATACGTTTCTCCATCTGGGCCCTTGTTTTTGGACAATCTGAGCCACCAGGCGAGTGATGCACTGGTAACGTTCCGTCCGAGGGCTCAAACGCAGGGCTGGTGGTTGAACTAGGACCACTCGTTGGGGGATGAATGGATTGATGGATAACGGGACTCATTGCTGATGCAGCCGAACTAATGGGTGATGTCGCCGCACTGTTCATCAGGACATTGAAATTGATGGGGGACTGGGAAGCGAAAATATGTCCACCAAAGAGCTCGTCAAGAGAGCCGGCGTGACTGCCTGGTTCGTGAGAAGACGTTTGTCCTGTCCACTGCCCGAAAGTGGGGTCATAGGTACCGCCGCTTAAACCTGACGACTGAGTCAAACTCTTCGAAGTGGTAGCGTCTGATATGATAGGGTCTGCGAAGGACATGTACATGGGGTTGCTGGCGATGGTCTTGTAAGGTGTCTTTGAGGGAACAACTTGACCATAGCCACCAAAGTCGTAGGACATAATAGCGTCAGAGTCGTCGAGCAAATCCATCGATGAATGGTCTAGAGGGGTGAGTGAACCAAAGTCGATATCTCCTGGGAAGGAGGATGATGGCGTGTCTAGTGAAGGTGATTGTGGTGTGGCGGCTTTGGTAGTACCAGACGATGAGGGTGAGGGGAGGTGGCTTGTTGGAGTGAATACCGATGGTGGTGAAGGGGCAAACGTTGGAATGGCACCATTGAAGGACGTGTCACTAGGTTGACCACTCCGAGGAACAGAGAAGGTAAATGCTGTGTTTTTAAGGGAAACGTTCTCGTCCTGGAGGCGTTTCAAAAGCTCTTTGAGATGCTGATTTTCTGTCTCGGCGCTCAAGTTCTTGGCTTCGAGCTCAGCAACTTTATCCTCCAGCTAGGGGAATCAATTACGGCTTAAAGTTTAGACGAAATCGGGTTGCGGGATTAAAACTCACATCTTTTACGTGCTTCTCCTTACGCTCCCTAAATGCCCGCTGTGCCGCACGATTTTGTTCCTTGCGCTTCAACAAGCGAGAATCGTCCTGTGGTGGAGGAGAGGGGGGAATATGTCAACGGCCGGAGGGAATCGGGTGCTATACGAAGGTGATATGCTCACTTGATTACTGCCAGATTTTCGACGGACAGAGGACTTTTTGGCTGAGAAGGGTCTCAGTGGGTGCGTGAGATAATTCGGGAGGAATAGGACAAACAGGGTTTTTGGCTTGGGTCATCCTCCTCGAATGCGTCGACACTCGCCTTGCGTTTGAGTTCGTGAGAGTCCTGCTCGGCAGTGCTGTTGGTTGACTGGCGACGAGAGGAGGACAAATGATCATTTGTGCTTGGAGGACTAGGACTGCTCTCGTCACTAAGCGGAGAGGGCGGGACGGGGGCAGCGGGAGGTATATTAGTGATCTTGGAGGGATCGACACCGTCGTGGGGTATTGCATACGCATTGGATGCAGAGAGATCCGGGTTGAACTGTTTCTGAAGGAGGGCGAGAAAATCGTTCTCTGCTAATTGAGAGAAACCAGAGGGAGAGCTGGAAAAGTCCCAGAGGGAGGAGGTAGCGTTGTAGTCCATTGCTTAGTAAGAGAGGGGGGAGTGATGGGGAAGCGAAAGGGGGGAGGGGGGAACAGGATGGATGGAGGGGATCCGAAATAAGAGAAAAGAGGGATGTATGCGATTGGGATTGGTGGGAAGTGGGTCTAGGTGATCGTGGGTGTGGTGAGTGAGGAGGGGGGGGCAACGGTCAGAAGTGAGCCATGATTGGTTTTGCATTGCATCTCCGCGAGTAAACCAGATTATCGTGCTTTAGAACATCCACATGCTCACCCACTCTCCTCCGTCGCTCTCTCTTCGGCCCGACCACTCACTCGACGCCGCCCTTCCTTATTTGGCCCCGTCGGCCCGTTCCACCCATACCCAGACGTTCCTCGCCGTGCCCTCCGTCGGCAGCACATGCTCGTTCGCTTTGCCGGTGGCCTTCACACTCCGATTCCGAAGGCAAACAGCAAATATAAAGCTCTAATCAACGTCCTCCGTTCGTCCATCATCTCTATACTACAAGGCCAATCCGTCGGATCAACCTTCGGACCTGAGAACATGGTAATTGAATGGGTCGTTGCATACTTTCCTTTGTGGGTGATTAAATCGCGCACCCCCGAAGAATGACGACGGTAACTTACTTGGTACCCACTCCACCCCATGACCATTTCTTGCTGTGTTCACTTGTACTCGTTGCATCCCGTACTACGTCGCAGAGCAACGGTAACTTGACAAGTCGGCGATTCCGCCTTTGCCCGTTGCACCAGCCGACGTAGCAGCTCTATATCCATCCACAGAGGTCCGGCATCAGCGCTTGTGGGACACGACAACGCATGACCCTGTCCGTGTACTACGGATCTATAACCGAACCATATGCGATCTTGACATTTTGATCCTGGACCTGTCGGAGCTCGCCTTCTTCAGCCAGCTTTGCAGCGATAACAACCAAATCAATACAATCAAGCCACCTGTTCCACTGTGGCTAACGGCAGCAACGTGTACCGTTATTTCATCTGATCACCGTGGGCGTCTTACAGTTCTCATCCATTTCAAAGTCACATAAGTACCAAGATAGGAGGGTGTAGCGAGTAGGACATAACAGGCAATTATAGTGCTCGTAGATGAGTAGAAGTGCATGAACGACCGATGGTCATGAGATATTACTCCGTTGCAGAAAACAAAATAAGCGCCGATCACTGGAAGAATCGGGAGAAAGCCGTTAGTGAACCACCGGGGATCGAAAGAGCGGAGTTGCCAGCTCACATAGTACTCAATCTCCAGCTTGATGCAATCAATATCTTAAGACACGCAATTGCTGAAAATGAGACAAAGTGTCGACTTACAAATATGAACCCAACTTTTCTCGGCCAAAGAATGTTCAGACCTGCGGGGTTGAACAGCTGTTGATTCAAGCCATCTACGAGTCGCTGCAACCGCCCCATCTCCTGAACAAGATCATTTGTCTGTCAGTTGGCTCCAACGAAATCCGAAAGACGCGTACCTGCTCGTAATGCGTCGAAATCAAGAGCCTTGACAGCTGCAAGCTAAAGATATCTAAACAGCTGTCAAACACCGAATGCCACAAACTATAAGCAGATATGAGGATCTCGTTTATGGCGTTGACGCTCTCCATGAACTGCCTCGGCGTGATCTGGTGCATGCAAGTTTGAACAAAAAGAGACGCAACGTAAACGCATGACGGAAACCACTTACGCGACCTTCCAATTCCATAGGATACGCGGACGAAAATTGCACCACTTCCCCTCCCGTATAATCCCGTTCTACGCGAACGATCTCCCGCGGATGGTGCACGCCAATCTGTCCCACAGGCGGCGTAAAATACGCCGAGTCCTCTGGCGGCGGCCCGAGATGGTAAGACGAAGCCGGCACCACTTTGCGCTTCACCTGCCTGCAGCAACTCGACATGTGAGCCCAGCCAAAAAAACGAGACACAAAATACAAAACGTGGCAATGTGTTGGTTTTTCTTTTCCGTTTTTTGGGGGGAGGCAGAAAAGAGTGAAAACAACGCACGGTTTAGGTGGGAATGTCGACAGTCCAATCACCACATGTCCTTCAGATGTTGGCGACGTGGCACCAGACTCCCATGGTACAGGGTGCTGCTGTGGAGGAGGCCGCGAAGTTGTTGTTACGTCTGTCGAGTCCGGGACGTAGTTGATCCCGATGAACTGCACTGAAGTCGAGGTTGGTGGTGGCGATCCCTCAGTAAGACCATCCGCTTGCTTCTCCTTCTCTGCTGTAATAACTGCACCCGGCGCTTCGGTTTCGTCGAGATGTGTGTCCGGAATGGCAGAGGTGATTTCCATTGTTGATTCATGGTCTAGGGATGTCGGTCGCGCAGGTGCAGGCAGGGTAGGTGAGGATGGAAGCACTGATGGATAGGGTGAGACCACCATCTCGTATGGGTATGCGCTGGATGGGAAATCGCTATGAAGGCCGCTTCAAAGCAGTCGCACGCGCGTGTTCGGTGATGCTTTGGGAAACGGCTGACTAAGCGATCACACATGTTCAGTCACCAGTCAGTCGACATGCAATATATTAATGTTTCTTTGAATGCGATGTGATAATACGAGAAAAACAAGTAATCGGCTCTGAAGTTACGGGATAGCGATATCTGTACATAATGTCCAAGATATACATAACGCACAACCAACCAAGGACCTTTACGAGGGCTCAGCAATGTTCGATTGCTCTGTCGGGTTCATGACTTCCGCAAACTTGTTTCGAGGCGCAGCTTGTGTCTGCGGAGACGCCGACCGTGACTGTGTCCGGTCGATCGACATACGTTCTGGTTCATGAGCAGGCGATGGCGAGGTCGACGTAGGAGAGAGTGTTGCAATCGGAGGGAGTGTGTTCGAGGCATGAGAGAGCCCTGCACCAATAGGACGAGGAGGTAGAGGAAGAACCGACGGAAGTTGTGGGCTTGATGGATACGACGGATGTTTGGACTTCTCCGTCTGCCTGTTCTCCGGTGAATGTGACGAGGGTTGCGTGCGGAACGGGACTGGTGATGGACGAGACGACGCGGTCGCAGGTGGCGAAACCCTGTGGGGAGGGATATCTACCTTCGTGCGCTTCGGGTCTATATCATCTGGACCAGGGCTTAACGGCCGCTTCGCAGTCGTCGTACCCACTGAACTTGGCGGTGGTGAGGCACGCGAGCGCGTCGAAGATATCGAGCCCCGGTGGCTAGAGCGCATAGACGGGGAGGGGGAGATCCGGCCCATGTTAGAGGTCGTAGGCCCATTGGTGAAGGTTGGTGTCTGCTCAGGAGCACGATATGAAGCCAATCCGATCAGAGTTTCCGCTACACCCTCATCATAGTCTTCATCGATGGGGCGAGTGGGTGCCGTAGGTACGGTGCTTGTTGGAGACGGCTGTGCAGATCGACTTTGCGACCCCGACCCAGCTGAGCTCGAAGGCCCAGCAGACTCATCACGCTTAGGATAATTGACCTTGAAGGTAGGGTTCTGGATCGGTGGCCCACCGCCACCGTACGGCTTAGGGGTCTCCGTCCGACCACGCTCGTTTTTTTGTTTGCCATTTGATCGTCGTTTGCGATCTCTCTTGGGCGCATCCTCACCGGGAGATGTGGTTACCTCCATCTCCTTCTCTCGCGTACCTCTCCGCCTACGGTCTTTATATTCGGCCGTAGGATCGATTGGACGCTGAGTAGCGAGATGGGGACTCTCTGATCCTCGGCTGTTGCCTGTAAAGGCAGGAGGGG